>ERZ1066126.19-NODE-19-length-151770-cov-36.851109_pt1 | contig 151770 bp, 137 predicted proteins | sample MGYA00382773_ERZ1066126 | MGnify/ENA primary metagenome ERZ1066126 (study PRJEB33369, sample SAMEA5778356) | biofilm metagenome | biome: Industrial cooling water; feature: Water cooling tower basin; material: Biofilm | place: United Arab Emirates | collected... | reverse complement strand
TAAGTTCCGATGCATTTTGGCCCGAGACTAGGCGAGAGGAGGGTGAAAGTCGGCCTCTTTCGCGGCATGCCGCGAGCCGACTTGAACGCCCGGCGGCTGCGCCGCCGGGCCGGGCGTCATAGCAGCGCTATGGCGACGACGAACAACGACGTATTCGGGTCAAAAGGCGCGGAAATAGTTCAAGGTAATTACGGAACACCACACTAGTGTGGTGTCCCCAAAATAACTTGAACTAATTGTGTCGAGGTTTGTCTTTGTAGAGTACCTCACAGAGACTCTCGCGATGCGCAAGAAAGGGCGGCCGGTAAAGGGATTGATCGTGAGCGCGGCGGACCGCGAGGAGCTGATGCGTGCAGGGAAATTGATTACTATTTAATGGTAGTTATTTTTGGGACACCACACTAGGTGTGCCGAGTTGGTGAGATGGAGGTCGGCGCCGAATCAATAGCCGGTACGCACACGTAGCCCGAAACGGAACGCAAAAAAGGCCCGAAGGGCCGCAATGCAATAGCCCAGGGCGCAAGCCCTGGGACCGCAACATCAAACAAGCCAGAGCCCTGCAAGGGCGAAACAATGCGGTTGCGCCCTTTCAGGGCTACCTGGTTTTCTATGACCTCTACCCAGGGCTTGCGCCCTGGGCTATCGCATTGCGCCCCCGTTGGGGCGCGGGGTCCTGATTGCGACAAGCCGCATATACTCGACGAACTCCGATTCAGCTCTTCCCAAGGTCATCGAGTCCCAATGCCGCAACTACCGCTCTACGAAGAGTTCAAGGTCGCGAACTTTCGCGGTTTCGATCTGCTCGAGATTGACGGCCTGCGGCGGATCAATGTCGTCGTTGGACGAAACAACACGGGAAAGACATCGCTCCTCGAAGCGATGGCCGTTCCTATCGAAACACAAGTCGAATGGCCTGCCGATGCCTTGCGGGAAGTGGGCGAAGCCGAGCTGCGCACTTATCAGTTCAGACCGATTGGTTCGATCGACGAAGAGTCGAATTTCTGTTGGAAGTGGCGGGGAGGGGCTGTGGCCCGATCCGTTCGCGACTTGGGCACCCGGCTGGAAGCAATAAAGGCAAGCAAACAGATTTTTCAGTGGACCAAAAATCTCACGGCTGTTGACCGTTTCTATGTGTTCGAATCGGCGGATCATTTTGGCGATGGCGACCGTCGCGGAATCGGACAGATAGTTCCTGGGCTCCTCGGAGCGCGCGGAGACGATGTCGCGCGCTTTGACAAAGCAATGATCGATACGGAGTTTGAGGTCCAGATAGAGGCGATCCTGCGCTCTCTGGACGCCCGCGTTCGATCAGTGCGGGCGCTTGCTGTGAACAACGAGCGCCAAGTCTACGTCGATGTTGGATTGCCCAAACGTTTACCGCTGAACCTGCTCGGCCAAGGCATGCAGCGACTTATGTCGCTTGCTACTCACGCCTATGCTGCGCGTGGCGGCATCTTGTTCATCGACGAAATTGAAATCGGTCTGCATCACAGTTACTTCGAACGACTGTGGGCTGGCATTCGCGCAATGGCCGATGTGCTGGACATGCAAGTAGTGGCAACAACCCACAGTTACGAATGTCTTGCCGCTGCGACAGCATCGGAAAGTGCCAAGGAAGACTTGGCCGTGGTTCGCCTGGAGCGCGGAGCGGACAACCGAATCACCGCGACGACGCTCAGTGGCGAACGCTTGCTCAACGCGATTGCGCATGGGGTCGAGCTGCGATGAAGGAGAAGGGCAAGAAGAAGCTCGAGATTCGATCTCCGTTCTTGTTGCTGGGCGAGGGCTCCGATGAAAACGCGGTATTCAAGAAATTGATCGAATTGCTGAAGATCGACCACGTGCAAGTTCTCGACTATGGCGGTAGAGACAACTGCGCAAACTTTCTTTCGGCACTGGCTGTCACCTCAGACCCTGTTGAACGCGTGCTGGTCACGCGCGATGCGGATGAAAGTACCGAACAAGCTTTGCAGTCGGTTCAAGATGCGATCGCGAGAGCACAATTCCGGTCGACCGTGTCTGTCGAGAGCTTCATCATCAGCGGACACAACGGTATCGGCGCGCTGGAGGATCTTTTCCTGATTCAGATCGCGCATGAAGACGCTCCGAGTTTGGAATGTATCAATCAGATGTTCGCGTGTGCAGGTATCGCGAAGCCGCTCGCCAAGGCACGTCTGCATGCGTGGCTGGCGCTCCAGAAAGAACCTTGGAAGCGGCTTCGCGAGCAGGTCGCTTCGAAAGCCTCGCCAATTGCGCTCTCTGTCGAGACGCCCAATTTCGACGATCTCCGTGCAAAGCTGAGTGCGTTTTTCGCGCGCATGTAATCGACCGCGCATGCACTGCTGGGAGCAGAAAAGGCGTCGCGACATGGCGCGACCCACAAGAGCGGGACACCTCTCCAGTCCTCAAGGGCGGATTGGCTGGAGCGCCTTCCTGTCTTCGTGCCTTCGCGCGAAACCCACATTTGGCGCTGAGTTCGATTTGCGCGAGCACAGCACGACGCCTCACTCGCCTATATCGATCTGCTTGTCGGAACGCGCGCCGAGCGCATTCAGAACCGCGAGCACGTCGGGCTTTAACGTGTAGTCCGCAGCCAGTCCGCTGGCAAGGTTCGGCGCGGACCAATCGCGCTTGTCGATGGCGGCGAATTGCGCGCGTAACGCGGCAATGGTGCGCGTGCGCGCTTCGATTTCGCCGGTGAAATCGTAGCTATCCAGGGTGGCCGCATCGAACCAGCGTTGCTCGGCGTTAAGTGCGCGCAACGAATGCCAGGCGAAGCGCCGGATCGCTGGGCGATCGTCGTCGAGTGCGGCGAGCAGCCAGGGGGTACGGGTACGCGCGACGTTCGCTGCGGGCGCTTGATCGAGCTGGCCCAGCTCGAACGCCGCCACCGCCTGGCGGACCGGATCGCCGGCGAGCAGCGCGACCAGGCCATCGGCCAGTTCCAGGGGCGCGCCGTCATGCCGAGCGCCAACGGTGCCGGCAAATGCGGGCGCCTCGTCGGCATGGCAGTTCAGGCAGGCATTGGGTTTGCCGGCGGCAAGATCGCTCGCCACATTCGGCACCGCGATGGCGTGCGTACGATGGATGGTCATCACGCCGTACACAGCGCGCGGCATGTGGCAGGCCATGCAGCGCGCGCCGCTGGATTCGACCGGGTGCCCGGAATGCTCGGCGATCTGATCGCGCAAGTCCTGGTGGCAGCGCAGGCACGGCGTGTCGCCGCGATTGACCTCGGGCAGCATCCCGGCCGGATCGCCGCCGTGCATGGTGTGGCAGGTGATGCAGTGAAGTTCCCCCGCCGCCCCGCACGCGCTCTGCGCCTGGCCTTGATACTCGTACGCTGTCAGGCGCGGCGAGCCGTCGTGCCAGAAGCGATTGCGAAACAGGTCCGGCAGTACCGGCGAGGGCGAGGGCGTATCGGCGCTCACAATCGACAGGTGATCGGCGAGCGCATCGCCGGGGCGAAACGTCGGGCCCTCGGTCAGCCACCGATCAAGCGCGTCGCTGTGTGGCAACGTGCGGCCGGCGTGGCACAGGCCGCAACCATCGTTGATTTGCGCCGCCGACAGACGCTCGGGATTGAGAATGCTGGTGTCCCGCTCGGGCCGCATTTTCGCGATCGTGCGCGGCGCCCATTGCTGCATCCGCGCAACGTGTTCGGCGCCCGGCCCGTGGCAGGCTTCGCAGCTGATGCCGAGCTCTGCGACCTGCGTGGCGAAACGCATCTCAGATTTGATGTCGATCGGCTCGCCTGCGGCGGCTCGGCGGCGAATATCGCCGAGGTTCAGCGCTTTGGGTTCCGGACCGGTGTTGTGGCAGAACACGCAATTGGCGTTCCACGGCGTGACTTGTGCGTCGAAGGCCTGATCGTCGCTGCCGAGGAATGCGGCGTTCATGTGCACCCAACGCTGGTCGCCCATGTGGTACAGGTAATGCAGCCGGTAGTGCGTCTCGCTGCCGGTATCGCGCGTCAGGTATTGCTGGTAGCGGTGCGAGCCGACGGTGCGCGCGATCGGCAGCGTCGCCAACACCTCTCCGCTCTGCATATCGCGATACTCGAAGGCGTAACCCTCGCCCTGGCGAATCGGCCGCATCTCTCCGCCGAAGGCGCGCTGCGGTGCGCCATCGAATACGCCCACGACGCTTTGCGGTGAGGCGGTTTGGGTCATCGTGCGATGGTAGGTGCGATGCCAGCTCTGGTGCCGATCATCGTGGCAATCGGCGCAGGCTGCGGCGCCGACGTAGGCGACATCGGCGAAGGCCACCGGCGTGTCGAGCACCGCCGCAGCTCGCCACCAGGCCACGCCGCAGGCGGCGAGAACGGCAGCGCCGATCAGGACGATAACGCGCATGGCCGCCGCTTCAGCGCTGACGGCACCTGCGGGTGGGAACCGGGCAATTCGCGGCGCAAATACTGATCACGTTGCGGCTCTCATCGTGGGGGACGCGCGCTGCGGCCCAAACCTTGCCGGCCGCCAGACGCCATCCAAGTTTGCGGCAACCCTGTGGGCGCCGCAACTTGCAGTCGCCTTACGATCAGAAACGCCAGCCCCAGGACACTGTCAGCGCCCACGGGCGATAGTCGGCGCGAATCTGTCCCAGCGCGCCATCTTCGCCGTCCAATTCGACATCGCTGGCCGCCAGGTAGCGCAAGCCCGCATCGATGTAGCTGTCTTCGCCGAGGTCGTAGCGCGCACCGAACAGGGCCTGGACGGCGCTGTCGCTGCCTGAGTACGAGCGCTCCACGCCTGCCGATTCGAAGTCAACATCGACCTCGGTGATGCGCACCAAGCCCAGGCCCACATAGGTACGCGCCTTGGGGGTTCCGAGCAGATCGAACTCATACAGCGCGTTCACAGCGAACGAGGTCGAGGCGTAATTGCCGTCCCCAGCGGGCAGTCCGGTGCCGAAGTTGACCGCGTCCATATCGACCGACTGATAGATGAACTCGCCTTCGATGCGCCAGCCATTTCCGAGCGCGTAGCCGGCGGCGCCGCCGCCAAGAATGCCGCTGCCCAGCGCCGCCTCGCGGCGCACGTTGCCGGGCGTGTACACAAGGGTCTGATCGGCCTGACTGGCCAAGCCGCCGCTGAGCTGCGCGTACCAACCGGCATCGGCGAATGCGATCGGGGCGTGAACGAAGGCGATAGTTGCAGCGAGCGTCGACAGATTGTTCATGTGCTACTCCTTGTGATGATGGACGGCGGATGCGCGTGCCAGGATCAAGCTCACCACAAAGCGCTCTACCGTTGACGCCACTTGGCATCAGCGGTCGCTATCTTTCATCAGCGGTCGTTTCGCCTGGACGTGGATTCATTGATCAACGACATTCCGTTGACCCGAAACCTAGGTTTGGCGCTCGTCGTGCTGACGGCGCTGTTCGTAGCCATCGGCGCCGATCCGGCCGATCGCTTGCCGCTGGGGCTGGGTGTGCTGTACTGGCTTACGCATATCGGCTTCGGCCTGGCCGCCGCCGTGATCGCCGTGCATCGCTCGTTCTGGGTTGCCACGGCGCATGTCAGGCGGATGGTCAAAGGCCCTTATGGCTGGACGTGCGAGCTCAGCAACGGCAGCAAAGTGCCGGTCAGCCGTCGCCGCGTCAGCGAAGTCAAGCAGCGACTCAACCTCGCTTGATGCGTCGTCGTGGCCCATCCCGACGCAGCCGCGATTATGCGTTCAACCACCAGATCGCCGCGTTCAGTGCCAGCGCGAAGCTGATCCACCCCAGGTACGGCCAGAGCATTGCGCTCGCCGGCCGGTCGATGCGCCAGAACTGAATGATTGTGGCGAGCACGATAGGCACCAGCATGGCAAGCACCACCAGCGCCGCGCCGATCGCATGGGCGCCGAAAAACACCGGCGTCCACGCTGCGTTGAGGACCAACTGCAGCGCGAACAGCATCAACGCTGCACGCCGGTCGCGCGATGGCGGCAAACGCCAAATACGCCACAATGCCACCGACATCAGTGCGTAAAGCAGCGTCCAAACCGGCCCGAACAGCCAGTTCGGCGGCTGAAATGCCGGTTTGATGAGCGCCGCGAACCAGGCGTCGGGCTTGAACGCGATGCCAACCAGGCTCGCCGAAAAGCAGATGGCGAAGGATGCGACAAGCAGCAAGACAGAACGGGCCATGAGCGCGGTCTTCGTTTGGACGATTGCGCACCATGCCATTGCCGCTGTCGTGATGGCGACAAGCGGATGGCGGTCAAGCGTGGGATTCGTGCTCGACCAGCTCCGGATCGTTGCCTGCGGAAACGCTATGCTGCGCCGCCATATCGCCCGACGAAGCGCCAAGAACATGCTGACCGATACCCTGAACAAACTTGTCGCAGGCCACGATCTCGATGCCCTCGAGGCCGAAAGCGCGATGCGCGCGATCATGGCCGGCGAGGTCAGCGCGGCGCAGATGGCCGCATTCCTGGTAGCCCTGCGCATGAAGGGCGAGACGCCGGCAGAAATCGCCGCGGCGGCGCGAGTGATGCGCTCGCTGATGACGCCCGTCGACTTGCCGGACGAGCACCTGACCGACATCGTCGGCACCGGCGGCGATAACGCCAGTACCTTCAATGTTTCGACCGCCGCCGCATTGGTGGCGGCCACTGGCGGTGCGCGCATCGCCAAGCATGGCAACCGATCGGTGTCGAGTCGCTCCGGCAGCGCAGATTTGTTGGAGGCGGCCGGTGCAAAACTCGATCTGACGCCGGCGCAGGTTCGCGCGGCGGTCGAGCAGCTGGGTTTCGGCTTCATGTTTGCGCCGGCACATCACGGCGCCATGAAATATGCGGCGCCCGTGCGCCGCGAGTTGGGCCTGCGCACGTTGTTCAACCTGCTGGGTCCGCTGACCAATCCGGCGCGTGCGCCGCATCAGGTGCTCGGCGTGTTCGATCGGCGCTGGCTCGAATCGCTGGCACGTGTGTTGGGCGAATTGGGCAGTCGCCATGTGCTGGTGGTGCATGCGCTCGATGGCCTGGATGAGCTGTCGATCGGCGCACCGAGCCAGATCGCCGAGCTGCAGAACGGCAATGTGCGCATGTATTCGATCGCCCCGGAGGACTTTGGCCTCCAGCGCGCCGACCTGGCCAGCGTGCGCGTCGACTCACCCGCAGAGAGCCTGAGTCTGGTGCAGCGCGTGCTCGGCGGCGAGTCGGGCGCGGCAGCGGATTTTGTCGCGTTGAACGCAGGTGCGGCGCTGTACGCCAGCGATATTGCATCCAGTCTTGCCGACGGCGTGGCGCAGGCGCAACGTGTGCTCGCCAGCGGCGCGGCGCTGAAACGCCTGGATGATTACGTGGCCTTGACGCAGAGCTTTGCATGAGCGACATCCTGGCGAAAATCCTCGCCCACAAGGCCGACGAGGTCGCCACGCGGCGCGCCGCACGGCCGCTTTACGAGCTCAAGGCGCGCGCGGCTGACCAACCCACGACGCGCGGCTTCGAGGCCAGTTTGCGCGCGCGCATACGCGCTGGCTTCCCCGGCGTCATTGCCGAAATCAAGAAGGCAAGCCCGAGCAAAGGCGTGATTCGCGCCGAGTTCGATCCGCCGCAGATCGCCAAGAGTTACGCGGCCGCCGGCGCGGCGTGCCTGTCGGTGCTTACCGACGAGCAGTTTTTCCAAGGGCACGATCGCTATCTGAAGCAAGTCCGCGGCGCGTGCGTGCTGCCGCTGCTGCGCAAGGACTTCACGATCGATGCCTATCAGCTCTATGAGGCGCGCGATCTTGGCGCCGACTGCATTCTGCTGATCGCCGCCGCGCTGCCGGATGCGCGGCTCGGCGAGTACACGGATCTTGCGTTTGACATCGGCCTGGATGTGTTGCTTGAAGTGCACGATGGCGAGGAGCTGGAGCGCGCGCTTGCCACCCGCGCCAGCTTGATCGGCATCAATAACCGCAGCCTGCGGACTTTCGTCACCTCGCTCGACACCACGCTCGAATTGAAAGCCAAAGTTCCGCCGAACCGGTTGTTGGTCACGGAAAGCGGTATCGCCACGCGCGAAGACGTCGCCCGTATGCGTGCTGCGGACGTCCATGCCTTCCTGGTCGGCGAAGCCTTTATGCGCGCACCCGATCCGGGTGAGGAGTTGGAGCGGTTGTTTTTCGCTTGAGGTTAACCAGTTGCTTTCTTCAGCAGCGCCAAGCCTTCCGCGTTTCGTCCGGCGCCGAGCGCTGCGCGCTAGCGGAATCGTTGTTCTGCATCGGCCTGCGCTATGACGGCGTCGGCCGCCATCACCAGCAGGTCTTCGACTGTGGTTTCGCGCAATTTCGCGACCTGACTGAGGCGCTGGAGTGTGCTGGTTTCGAACTTCAATGTGAGTTCAGTCATTTTCGATCGAATCCATCATTTGCTTTGACGTCAAAGCACTCGGCCACAACACGATTGGGCGAGCCCTGCCCGAGCATCGCACTGACCAAGATATTGGTGTCGATCACGACACGGATCGAAGTTATCGCCATCGCCAGATGGTAGCAAGAGCCTCCAGTCCGCAGAACCTTGTTAGCATCCGCCGCATGGCCAAAGTCATCGCCGTTACCAACCAGAAAGGCGGGGTGGGGAAGACCACCACCTGCGTGAACCTCGCGGCGGCCCTGGCCGAAGCGCGGCGTAAGGTGCTGCTGATCGATTTCGATCCGCAGGGCCACGCGACGATGGGTTCCGGGGTTCCCAAGCGCGAGGCGAAGCCATCCGGTTGTGAGGTGTTGCTTCTGGAAGCCAGCATCGATGCGGCGATTCGGCATGTCGATGGTGGCTACGACCTTCTTCCCGGCAACGGCGATCTGACTGCCGCCGAGGTGCGCTTGATGCCCCAGGTTGGGCGCGAGATGCGCTTAAAGCAGCTCCTGGAACCAATACTCGGGCGCTATCACTACATCTTGATCGATTGTCCGCCGTCGTTGGGCGTGCTGACCTTGAACGCGCTGACGGCTGCGCACAGCGTCTTGATCCCGATCCAGTGCGAGTTCTACGCGCTCGATGGCTTGACGGCGCTGCTGGACACCATCAAGGCGGTAAAGCAGAGCGTCAATCCCAATCTGCAGATCGAAGGCTTGCTGCGCACCATGTTCGATGTGCGCAACAACCTCGGCAACGAGGTCTCCAGCCAGCTCATCAAACACTTCGGCGACAAGGTGTTTCGCACCGTGGTGCCGCGTAACGTGCGTCTGGCGGAGGCGCCCAGCCACGGCCAGGCGATCACCCAGTACGATCGCGAATCGCGTGGTTCAGTGGCGTATCTGGGCCTGGCCGGCGAGATCATTCGCCATGAGCGCGAAGCGACGCGCGCCACCAAGACAGCATAGGATCGAGCATGTCGGCAGCCAAAAAACGCGGTCTGGGTCGCGGCCTCGATGCCCTGCTGGGCTTCACCGGTAACAGCGAGCCGACGGCAGAAACGGCCGCACCGTTGCCAACCAACGCGCTGCCGATCGAGCAGTTGCAGCCCGGCCGCTATCAGCCGCGCACCGGCATGGACCCCGAACGCCTCGCCGAGTTGGCAGCATCGATCCGCGCGCACGGGATTGTGCAACCGATCGTCGTGCGGCGCCTGGGCGCCGAGCGTTACGAGATCGTCGCCGGCGAGCGCCGCTGGCGCGCCGCGCAGCAGGCCGGACTTCGCGATGTTCCGGTGGTGCTGCGCGATATTCCCGACCAAGCGGCGATTGCGATTGCGCTGATCGAGAACATTCAGCGCGAGGACTTGAATCCGCTGGAAGAAGCGCAGGCGCTGAAGCGCTTGATCGACGAGTTCGATCTCACCCATCAGGCCGCCGCCGATGCCGTGGGCCGCTCGCGCGCTGCAGTCAGCAATCTCCTGCGCTTGCTGGAGCTGGCGCCGGAAGTACGCGTGCTTGTCGATCAACGCAAGCTCGATATGGGCCACGCACGCGCGCTGCTGACGCTGCCGCACGCGCTGCAGATTCAGCTGGCCCGACAAGTCGCCGAACAAGGTTTGAGCGTGCGCGAGCTGGAAGCGCTCGCGCGCCGCGCGCAGGCCGCGCCTGCGGCGAAGCCGGCGCCCCGCGTCGATGCCAACGTCGCGCAACTGGAGCGCGATTTGTCCGAGCGCCTGAGCGCGCCGGTTGCGATCCAGCAAGGCCGCGGTGGGCGCGGCAAGCTGGTCATCAGTTATCACAGCCTCGACGAACTCGACGGGATCCTCGGGCGCATCCAATGAACACCGTGCACCACGATGTACCGCAGCGGCGCTTCGAGATCGCCTTGGATGGCGAAGTGGCGCACCTCGACTACCGCATGCTGTCCGACAACGTCATAGACTTCACGCACACCTACACACCTTCCGCCCTGCGTGGTCGCGGTCTGGCCGCGCAACTCGTCGAGGTGGGCGTTGCGTACGCGCGCGAGCGCGGCTGGCAGGTGATCGGTAGCTGTAGCTACGTGGCGGCATGGTTGACCAAGCGCGGCGCGTAATGGCGGGGATGGCTCGGAGCGCGATTGGGCTATGCTGCGCGCGCCCCGGCGTTGGGGCATTTGCAAGGAGAGTTGCCATGAACGCACAGTTCAAAGATCAGGCGAGCTTTTGAGGTCACCCGCAAACGCCGCAAAGGTTTCCCTTCCGAAACCAAGGTCAAACGCGGCACCCGCGTAGTCCATGTCGACAAAGAGCTGCTGGAAAAGCTCGGTCGCAACGACCTCTGCCCCTGCCAGTCCGGGAGGTTGTTTCAAGCGCTGCTGCCTCGCCAGCGGTAGCTTTTGACGGCAGCAATCGCGCCGAGTACGTTCGCTAAATCCGCGTGCCGCGATTCGTCGCGGCACGCTACCTCTTTGAAATTCCGACAACGCGAGCTCAACGCATGCGAGCAGGCCCGCTCTATCTCAATATAGACAACGCGCCGAAGGCCAATAGGGCCGTCGCTTCTGTGCTGCTGTTGTACTTCCACCTCTTGCGCGAGGGCGGGTTCTCGAACGATCAAACGGTGTATGTCAACAGCGACGATTTTGATCCTTTCGCCTACCTGTTGGTCGAGGTATCAGCAGACATCAACTTAGAGGTAGACCAATCGCTACTTCGCGAAGGTGCGGTAATCCACATGCTTTGCGACCTCTGGGATACGGTGGGCGAGTTCGATTCCGACTACCTGCGCCAGCCGTCTGTCAAACGAATACTGGGGGCGCTTGAGCAGGCGCAGGGCGGTGCCATCCCCGAAAGCATGAAGATCACGTCGATGCTGCGGGCCGGAGAGTCCAACTTGGACTATCCCGAGCTAGCTCAGGCGCTGAGTGAAATCTACCAACGCTATGTTTCAGGCCGTTTCCAATCGCTGATCGCACAGAGCGATCAGCGTTCCAGTCTCATCGTCGCGTCACCGACAGTCCCACCAACAACACAACTAAACCTAACAAAACCAACGCCCAATGACCGAGCAGCGGCACTCCGATCGCGCTGGTTCCTTGGGCGACGGCGCTGATCTGCTGGCGGCCAACCTCGATTTCGATGGGGCCACCGGAGGGTGTAACGGTCCAGCCTTTGGTGACGGCGAGGGCGCGGAAGGCGCGGCGGTAGACCAGACGCGCGTCCACAGTGATCGGCGTCCCGGCGGTAACGCCGGCCAGCGAGAACGCGTAAGTGCTGCGATCGGTGGCGCCGCTCGGGATCACGGTATCGGAGGCGAGGCGCTCGGCGTCGATGAACAGCACTGGTCGCACCGTGGCGCCCTGATCGTTGATGCGGCCCTCGAGGACTTTGGCGAAGCCTTTGCCCGGCAAGCCGGCGAGATCGCCCGGTTGCGTACCGGGCACATCGTCGCTGCCGTAGAACGGGACCACCGGGCCGCCTTGCTGCGGCAGCGGCACGCCGTTCGCGCGCACATCGAGCGAGAGGATGGCGTTGCGGATCGATACGCCGCCAGGGAAGGAATGGCCGGCGCCGCGATTCTCGACTTCAGCGTTGACGATCAGCACGCCCGCCGTTTCGCTGACGCTGGCGCGCAACAGAATGGCGTTGCTCAACGTGGCGGGCGTCGAGCCGATGAAGGTGTGCCGATGGCGCTGCGAGGCGGGACGATCGAAGCCGGCGGTGGTCGCGATCGGACCTGGGCCCGATTCGTTGGGCATGTGGCAGTTCTGGCAGGTGCGGAAGTTTGGCCCGGGCTGCGCAAACGGCGAACCCAGCCATTCGGCGTAAGTGTTCTGCCCCGGCGCGCCGTTGTCCGGGCGGTTGTATTGATGGCACCCGGCGCAGGCGATCGACTGCTCGATCTGCGGGCGATAACTGTTACGCATGATCGAGGCTTCGACGTCAGGCAGCGGCCCGAATACGTACAAGCTCGTCGGGTGTTTGGAATCGCTGGGGAAGCGATAGCTGACTTTGCCGTCGACGTGCGCAATCCCGTTGATCCGCGCGGCGTCCACGTTCGCTTGCTGGTGGCAGCCCAGGCAACTCACGCCATCGCGGCCCGCTTGTGTCGAAACCGCATCGAATAACAACTGGCCCGGCGTGAATACGTCCTGCATCGGTGCGTGGCAACTGGCACAAAAACCAGACTCGCCGGGATCGTGACTGGTCTTGAAAACATAACCGGCGCCGCCGCCGGGTGTGCCATCGCCACTGAACAGATCGCGCACCCACGGGTTGACCGCGGCGCCTGCGTGGCGGGAACTTTGCCATTGCTCGAACTGCTCCCCATGGCATGCGCTGCACAGCTGCGCATCGGCCGGCGTGTAGGCGTTGTTCGGCGCATTCGGCAGACGCTCAAGACGGATTTCGACGTTCGTCTGCCCGTTGCTGCCAAAGCCGATATTGCTCACATAGTTGAGCGCGCTCGCATGGTCGTAGGGCCGCGCTGCACCGATCGCGACGGCATCGGCAGGCGTGATATTCAACGTGAACTCGCCGGCCGCATTGGTGGTGGTCTGCGGGCCATCGGTCGCTTGTTGGCGTACGATGGCACCCGCAATCGGCGCATCGGTGCCGGCGTCGACGACGCGTCCGCTGATGGCGGCGTTCGCCATCGATGAGCTGGCCAATGCCAGCGCGAGTATCCAACGCATATGTGTTGCCCCGTCGACGATGCGCGAATGCTACACGAGGCTCCCTCCAATCGAGTCAAGGGCAATCAACGTGTTGAACCACATTTTGAATCACCTGGGTGAAGATCGCGCAGCGCACTTCGGTGCGGTGACACCGCCGATCTACGAGACCAGCAATTTCGCGTTCCCGAGTGTGGCGGCCATGCGGGCCGCGGGCAAGGGCGAATACGACACGCACTTCTACACGCGCGGCAACAACCCGACCACGGCCATGCTGCGCGCCAAGCTGGCAGCGTTGGAGGGCACTGAGGACGCGCTGGTATTCGCCTCCGGCGCCGCGGCGATGGCCGCCGGAGTGCTCGGCTGCGTGCGCGCTGGCGAGCACGTGGTGGCGGTGCAGAAACCCTACTCCTGGACGCGAGTGCTGCTGCGCGATGCCCTGCCGCGTTTTGGCATCGAAGTGAGTTTCGTCGATGCGCGCGACCCGCGCGACGTCGAGCGCGCGCTGCAATCCAACACGCGCCTGATCGTGCTCGAAAGCCCAAACTCGCTGACCATGGAACTGCAGGATTTGGGCGCGATCGCCGCGCTGGCCAGGCCACGCGGTATCCGCACCTTGTGCGACAACTCCTACGCAACGCCTCTGCTGCAAAAGCCGGCCGAGTTCGGCATCGATCTCATCGTGCATTCGGCTACCAAGTATCTGAACGGGCATAGCGATGTCGTCGCTGGCGTTTTGTGCGGCGCAAGAGCGCTGTTGCAAGAAGTTTTTAAAGGTCCGCTGATGACCTTCGGCGCGATTCTGGGGCCGTTCGAAGCGTGGCTGATCCTGCGCGGATTGCGCACGCTGGAAGTGCGTCTCGAGCGCATCGCGGCGACAACGGCGCGAGTGATCGAGTTCTTGCAGGATCATCCGCGAATCGAACGAATCTACTACCCAGGCCACCGCGACGACCCGCAGCGCGAGCTGGCGCTGCGGCAGATGCGCGGCGGCTCGGGCCTGCTTTCGTTCACGTTGAAGTGCGATTCGCGCGCGCAGGTCGAGCGCTTTTGCGATGCGCTGCGGTGCTTTCTGCTCGCAGTGTCCTGGGGCGGACACGAGTCGCTGGTGTGGCCGATGGCGGTGGTGCTCTCTGGCGAGCAACGCCCGAACGCGCCCGTGCCGTGGAATCTGGTGCGCTTGTCGATCGGGCTCGAAGCGCCGGAGGTGTTGATCGCGGACTTGCGCCAAGCCCTCGATCAATCCGAAATCCTCCGGTAGTACTGAGGAAAACTGGGGCGCGTCAGGTCAGTAGTGAATAGTCAATCGTCAATAGGAAGGCAGTTGCGTGAGCTACTCAGCCTTTCAGACGGGAATGGCAGGAACAAAGGCAGGACCATCCCCCTCCCGCCTGCCGCTCTCCCATTGACCATTGACTATTCACTATTGACCTTCGCCTTTTCCCATCGCCGCTCCGCTCCGCACGGCCCGCCACCCAGACCGCAAACACCGCCGAATCGCTATGCCATCATCGCGCAGGCGCTTGGCGCCATTTCTAGGGAGATCGATGTGAGTGCACTGGAACAACTGTTGGGACAATTGGATCCCGCTACGATTCAACGCATAGCCGGGCAGTTGGGCGTCTCGCCGCAACAGGCCCAAAGCGGCATCCAGGCGGCGCTGCCGCTGTTGATGGGCGCCATGCAACGCAACGCGAGCACGCCGCAGGGTGCGCAGGCGCTGCATCGGGCGGTGGTCAAGGATCACCAGCAAGTGGATCTGGGCGGGTTGCTCGGTGGCTTGTTGGGCGGCGCATCCAGCGGCGGTGGCGCCAGCGGCAATTTCGGCGGCGCTGGCGGTTTGATGGGGGCGGTGATGGGCGCGATGGGCGGCAGCCAGCCGGCGCAGCGCTCGCCGATGGAGAACGGCATGGCGATCTTGGGCCATGTGTTCGGCGGCAGCCAGCCGCGCGCCGCCACCGGCGTCGCGCGCGCCGCTGGCATGGATTCGGGAACCGCAGCGCAATTGATGGCGATGCTGGCGCCCTTGCTGATGGGTGCGTTGGGCAAGCAGACGCAACAGCGCGGCCTCGATGCCGGCGGCCTGGCGGGGATTCTCGGTCAGGACGTGTCGCGCATATCGGGCGGGCAGGCGAGCCCGATGCAAGCGGTGCTCGGCAACGTGCTCGACAAGGACGGCGACGGCGATGTCGATGCCGCCGATTTGCTGGCGCATGGCGCCGGATTACTGGGGATGTTCGGGCGCCGCTGAGCTGGCCCGGACCGAGCCGTCAGCGAACGCTACGCTTGTTCGGCGCCGGCCACAGCGCTGGCGCCGTCAGAGCGCGGCGAGCGCATCGACAAAGCGCACCACGGCGTTCGCATCGGTCTGGAAAAATAACGAGGGCTCGGTCAGCTCCAGCTCCAGCAGGCACGGTGCGCCCGACGCATCGAGCAAGAGATCGACGCGCGCGTAGAGCAGCGTCGCAAATGGAATCGCCGCGAGTACTTGAGCGCCTACGGCCAGCTCGGTGGCGCTGGGCATGCGCGCGGTGATGTGTTCGGCGGCGAACAACGCGCGCGTGGGTTCGCCATTCGGCGGCAGCAGCGGGCCTTTGCGGATGGCGTGCGAAAACTGGCCAGCGAAGTACAACAGCGAGGTCTCGCCGAGCGTATCGACGCGGTCGAGATAGGGCTGGATCACCACATCGCGGCCGCGCTCCAGCAAGGCTTGTCCATGCCGTTGTGCGCCCAGAGGATCGCCGACAAAACGCTTGGTGCCGCGCGAGCCGGCGCTGACCGCAGGCTTGACCACGATCTCGCCGCCGCCGATAAGCGGCATCGGCTCACCGGCCCGCACCAGCGTCGTCGGCACAATCGGAACGCCGCGCGCGGCGAGATCGAGCAAATAACCTTTGTGCGTGTTCCAGCGGACGACCGCAACGGGATTGATCAGGCGCGTCAGCGCCGCCACCCGCTCGGCCCATGCCAGAAACTCGGGCAAGCGATCGGTGTAGTCCCACGTCGAGCGAATCACGACCATTCGATAGCGCCGCCAATCGATCGCTGCATCGTCCCAATCGACGACCTCATGGGCCATGCCGCGCTGCGCCAATTCGGCGCACAGCAGCGGCATATCGTCGTCTTTGTCGCGGGCCTCGAGGGCGGTAGCAAGGGCGATGGTCATGGTCGTGCGGCGCGTGGTCGGCGCCGAAGAATAGCGACTGCGTCGGCGCTTGACCTGCCTTATGATGGCAAGGTCGACCGGGAGGCGCCGCGATGGACCTGATCAAGCTCTACAGCTACTGGCGTTCGAGCGCAGCCTACCGCGTGCGTATCGCGCTGAATTTGAAGGAGCTGAAGTACGACTATCACTCCGTACATCTGACCGACGGCGGCGGTCAGCAGCATCAGACGCAGTTCCATCAGTTGAATCCGCAGGAGCTGGTGCCGGTGCTGGTCGATGGCGAGCGCGTGATTCGCCAATCGATGGCGATCATCGAATACCTGGAAGAAACCTATCCGGACCGAGGTTTCATGTTGATGCCGCCGAGCCCGCGCGAGCGCGGCCGCGTGCGCGCCATCGCGCAGCTCATCGCATGCGACATCCACCCGATCAACAATCTGCGCGTACTCGACTACCTGAAGGAAAAATTCTTCATCACCGACGCGCAGCGCGAAGCGTGGGTGCAGCACTGGATCGGCGCCGGTTTTGTCGCGCTTGAGGACTTGCTGTCGAAAAATCCGGTGACCGGCGAGTTTTGCGATGGCGATGTGCCGACCATGGCCGATTGCTGCTTGATCCCGCAGGTGTACAACGCGCGCCGTTTCGGCGTCGACATGAAGCCGTTCCCGACGATCACGCGCATCTATGAGCGCTGCATGGAATTGCCGAAGTTCCAGACGGCCGCGCCGGAATTGCAGCCGGATGCGCCGGTGGCGCGTTGATCGGGCGCCGCTGTGGGACCGATGCTGGCATTCGTCATTGCGATGGCGGGCTCGGCACTTGTGGGCGGCGCGATCCGACTGTGGCGCTGGCGTAGCGATCGTTGGGACGAAGCCCTTGGCAGTGGCTTACTGATGGCGATGGGGATCGCGGTTGGCGTAATGGCCCAAATCCAATGGGTCAGCAACTACGCCAAAGGTGGCGCGCACATGGAGCCGCACAGAGCCGAGTTTCTGGCGAAACTGTTCATGACCATCGCGGTACTGCTGGTCTGCCGGGCGATCGCCTTCGCGCCGCCGCGCGACCGGCGGCCCAGATTCTGGGCCACCGCCGCGCTTGTCGCCTTGCCCATCGCCTGCCAGTGGCTCGCAGCCTGGCATCTGGTCCCGGTTTGAAGATGCGGCAGGAATCGATCGTCTAATCCCGCCGATGCCGCTATTCGTCGTGCAAATATGTATAGCCGGTCAGCCCCGCCTCGAGCGCTTCGGACAGCCGCTTGGCCTCGCCGGCATCAAGCTTGAGCGCGCCGACCTTGGCACGATAGGCCATGCGCAGCTGGTCGATGTCGTAACCAACATACTTCAAGAGCTCGTCTGTGGTGTCGCCCTGGCGGGCGTCTTCGAGGGCGAAACCCTCCGCTGTTACGCGCACGCTGACGCTGTCCGTGTCGCCGAACAGGTTGTGGATATCGCCGAGCGTTTCCTGATACGCGCCGACCATGAACACGCCAAGGTAGTACGGCGTGCCCTCAACCGGCGCGTGAACCGGCATGGTGCCCTTAAGCGCCTCGGAGTCGACGTAATGATCGATGCGACCGTCCGAGTCGCAGGTCAAATCCTCCAGCAAAGCGCGACGCAGCGGCGCGGCATCCAAGCCAGCCAGCGGCAGAATCGGAAATACTTGGTCGAGCGCCCAGACATCGGGCATCGACTGGAACACCGATGCGTTGACGAAGAACTTGTCCGCCAGCGCCTCGGTCAACTCGTCGATGGTTTCAGCGCTGGCGCGCGGATCGGCCTTCAGGCGGCTCAAGACGGCGTGCACGATCGCGTAGTACACATCGTCGAGCGCAGCACGCTCGTCGAGATCGATGGCGCCATGGGCGAACAAGGTTTGCCCTTCCTGGGCGTAGTGCTGCGCCTCCTGGTAAATCTCCAGCAACGGGCGTTTGTCGAGATCGCCGTGCAGTTCGCGCAGATGGCGCAACGCCGCCGAGCCGCCTGCATGCCCGGCCAGCGCATTGCCCTCCGGCATGCGTTCGACCGCCGTGACATCGGTGATCAGCACTGCATGGTGCGCGGTCATAGCGCGGCCAGATTCGGTGACGATACGCGGGTGCGGCAAACCGAACTCGGCGCACGCCTCGGCGAGCGGCGTAACTATGGCTTGCGCGTACTGATCGAGGCCGTAATTCATCGAGCAAAAACTGCGCGAACGTGTGCCTTCGTAGTCGACACCCAGCCCGCCGCCGACATCGACATGGCTGATGGTATGGCCGAGTCTGCTGATCTCCACCAGATACCGCGTCGCCTCGCGCATGCCGCCGGCGATATCGCGTACATTGGAAATCTGCGAGCCCATGTGGAAGTGCAAGAGCTTGAGCGCTTCGGTCAGCCCGGCGGCCTTGAGCCCCTGCGAGAGCTCCAGCAACTGGCGCGGCATCAGGCCAAACTTGGCTTTATCGCCACCCGTGTTCTGCCATTTGCCGGCGCCGATGGACTTAAGGCGCATGCGCACGCCCAACAGCGGTTCGACGCCCAGCTTTGCGGCTTCTTCGATGACCAGCGGCAACTCGCCGGCCTTCTCGATGACGATGTAGATTTCCAGCCCCAGCTTGCGGCCGATCAGCGCCAGGCGGATGTACTCGCGGTCCTTGTAGCCGTTGCAGATCACCACGCCGCCGCGGCTCATCGCCAGCACCGTCATCAGCTCAGGTTTACTGCCGGCTTCCAGGCCGAAGCTTGGCCCGGAGTTGCCGATGAACTCGTTGACGACAGCGCGCTGCTGATTGACCTTGATCGGGAACACGCTGGTATAGCCGCCGCTATAGCCGCGTTCGCGCATGGCCTTGCCGAAGGCGCTCTGCAAACGCTGCACGCGATGGCTGAGCATCTGCGGGAACCGCACCAGCAACGGAACGCGCAGGCCACTTTCCAGTGCCGCCGAGATCACCGCGGGCAGCGAGACTGTAGCACCGCTGTCGCCCTCGGGACGCACCACCACGTCGCCGCGCGTATCGATATCGACATAGCCATCCGACCAATAGGGAACGCTGTACGTCTGACGCGCGGCATCGATCGACCAATTCATCTGCTAGTGCTCCCTAAACCGGTGGTTTTGGTTGTTGGCGCGGCGGCATCCGGCGGGGTTTTGCCGTAGATCCTGCCAGCGGGCGCGCAGCATACGGCACGCATGTTCGGTGCAATCGATAGAAGCTCGTCTCCTGCATCTGCCTATACTCTGCATTCACGTTACCGGATCGCTTCATGCGCTCGCGATTGTGCCTTGCCGTTTGGCTTCTTGCCTTGACGCTTGCGACGCCAACCATGGCGCACGACACACTGGTCATAGGCCGCATCAGCGACGACCCGAAAGCGCACTACGAGAGCATGCGGCCGATGGTGAACTACGTCGTCGCGCATATGGGCGATCTGGGCATCGTGCATGGCCGCGTGCTGATGGCACGCGATGCGCAGCAGATGGTCAGCTACCTGCGCCAGGGCAAAGTCGATTGGATCAGCGAAACGGCCGGCGCGGCGATCGGACTACAAGATCGAAGTGGTGCCGAGTTCCTGGTGCGTGCCCGCCGCGGCGGCCTTTACGACTACCACAGCGTGTTTTTTGCGCGGCGCGACAGTGGCATCGATTCGATCGACGACTTGCCCGGTCGGGCACTCGGCTTTGAGCATCCGATGAGCACCAGCGCCTATCTGGTGCCGGCCATCATCTTGCTCGATGCCAACCTGAGCCTGGCTATTCAGAGCTCGCCGCTGGAGAGGCCGCCGCCGAACTTCGTGGGATACACTTTTGCGCGTTCGGAAAGCAATCTGGTGACCTGGGTGCAAAAGGGCCTTGTCGACGCTGCCGTCTTCAGCAATCAGGACTGGAGCGATCTTGTGGCCGACGATCATCGCGCCTCCGAGCAACTGGTGAGATTCCACACCTCGGAGGAATTTCCGCGCGCGCTGGAGCTGGTCAGGCCAGGGCTGGCGGTGCCGATCAAGGAACGTTTGCGCGCCTTGTTGCTGGATGCGCACAACCAAGCTGATGCCAGCGCTGCTTTACGTGCTTACCAGCGCACCGAGCGCTTCGATGCCATCGACGCGGCGACCCTGGCGCGCGTGAATGCGTTGCGCGAGGGCGTTCGGCGCGTGCGCAGCGAGATTGAGTAGCATGGGTCTGCGCGGCAAGTTCATTGGCGGATTGTTGATTACGGCGCTGGTCTGGTCTGCGGTGCTGATCGCGGCCTGGCTGAGCGCCCGCAGCGCAGTGGACGACGTACTGGCCCAGAACGAGCGCACGCTGCGCGACACGGCGCGCGTGGCGATGGAGGAGCGTGCGGCGCAGCTGGCTACTTTTTTGCGCGATGCGCTGACGAACCCGGTTTACTATTTCGATTTGCTGGCGATGCGCGAGGTGCTGCGCTCGGCGCTCGACCAGCCCGACGTGGCATACGTGCTGGTATACGACGAACGCGGCCGCGTCATCCACGATGGCTCCGGCGACATACCGAAGTTCGGGCAAGTGATGGACGACACGCTTGCCGCAGCGGTGGTCGCAAGCGCCGAGTCGCGCGTGCAATGGGATGGCAAGTTACTCGACGCCAGCACGCCGATGCAGATCGGCGAACTGCGCCTGGGTGGGGTGCGCGTCGGGATGTCCACCGAGCGCATGGAAGCGGCGGTGGCGAAGGACACCGGGCAGGCGCTCGGTAGTTTGCGTGCAAACCTCGAGTCGCCCGCGCGCGTGCTCGTCGTCGGCCTGTTGGCGCTGCTCGGCAGCATCGTGCTGCTGGGCTGGTGGATCGCACGCGGTCTGGTGCAGCCCATTCGCGAACTTTCGCTGCGCGCTGAAGAGATCGAGCAGGGGCACTATGGCGCGGCTGCCTCCAGCACGCGCCGGGACGAGCTGGGCGATTTGATGCGCGCCTTCGGGCGCATGAGCGAGGGTGTGCGCCGTCACCACGCCGACATTCGCCAGCTCGCCTACCAGGACAGCCTTACCGGTTTGCCGAACCGTTTGAGTTTTCGCGAACAATTGGAGAACGCGATCGCCAGCAACGGTCAGCGCGGTCTGGCGCTGCTATTCATCGATCTCGACGACTTCAAGCGCATCAACGACACGCTCGGCCACGACATCGGCGACCACGTGCTCACCGAGTTCGCAACGCGTTTCTATCGCGCATTGCCGCCAGATGGCGTGATCCCGACGATCACACTGGCGCGGCTTGGGGGCGATGAGTTCGTCGCACTGATCGAAGGCCCGGAGGCCGCGGCGCGTGCGGAAACCGCTGCACAGGCTCTGCTTCATCAGCTCAAGAGTCCCTTCGATGTCGGCGGCAAGTCGTTGCTGGTAGGCGCGAGCATCGGCGTGACCGTCTATCCGGACGACGCGCAAAGCTCCAAGCTATTGCTCAAGCACGGCGACCTGGCGATGTACCAGGCCAAGCAGCAGGGCAAGAGCTGCTATCGCTTCTTTGCCGGACATTTGACGCTGCTCGCAGAAGAGCGATTGATGCTCGAACACGAACTTCGCGAGGCGATCGAAAAAGCGCAGCTGTCCATTGCCTACCAGCCCATCTATGTGCTCAAAACCGGCGAAATCGTCGGCGCCGAGGCCTTGCTGCGTTGGCAACACCCACAGCGCGGCGCGATACCGCCGTCGCTGTTCGTGCCGGTGGCCGAGGCCACCGGCCTGATCGATGCGTTGGGAGATTTCGTCTTGCGTCGCGCGTGTCGCGATGCGGCCGCGTGGCAAGCAAGCGCACCTGGGCGCTGCGTTGCGGTGAACGTGTCGGGTCGCCAAATCCAACGCGAAGGGCTGGAGACGCGAGTTGCCGCAGCGCTGGCGGAGTCGGGATTGGAGCCGAGCCTTTTGCACCTGGAATTGACCGAGTCGAGCTTGATGCACGACGAGGCGCAAGCCTTCGCCGTGCTGGCAGAGCTTCGCAAATCCGGCGCGCGCGTTTGGCTCGACGACTTCGGCACCGGCTTTTCGGGACTTTCGCACTTGCGCCGAGCGCGTGTCGATGGGGTCAAGATCGACCGCAGTTTCATCGCCGATATCTTGAACGACCCGGAAGACCTCGCGCTCGCCAGCGCCATCATCGCGATGGCCACGTCGCTCGGCATGGAAGTCATCGGCGAGGGCGTGGAAAGCGCAGCTCAATACACGCTGCTAAAGTCTCTGGGCTGCCAAATGGCGCAGGGCTTTTGGATGAGCAAGGCTGTTTCCTCGGACGAATTGATGCGAAAGGGCGCGGTCGCTGTGCCCTGACCACTGCGGGGTGTGCGCATGAACCTACCTACCCAGGCATGGCTGCCGATCGTGCTGCTGATCGGCTCGAACATTTTCATGACCTTCGCCTGGTACGGCCACTTGCGCCACAAACAAAGTGCACTGTGGCTGGCGATCGGCGTCAGCTGGCTGATAGCGCTGCCCGAATACATCCTGCAGGTGCCCGCCAATCGCCTCGGCCACGGCTATTACAGTGCCGCACAACTGAAGACACTGCAGGAAATCATCACGCTGACCGTGTTTTGCTTTTTCAGCTGGCTGTATCTCGGGGAAGCCATCCGCTGGAACCACCTCGTCGCGTTTGCATTGATCGCGCTGGCGGCGTATTTCATGTTCTTGCCGGCTTGAAGCGATTGTTGGTTGATGGACATCGAAGGCACGGTTCGGGCGGTCGGATAACCAGCAAACAAGAACCAGGAGCTGAGATGTACACCGCCGCCCTTCTCTTCCACCTGCTCTGCGTCGTCTATTGGCTGGGCTCGGATCTGGTCGTCTATCTGGTGAGCGGGCATGTGCTCGACACCAGGCGCCCGCTGGCTGCACGCATGTATGCGGCGAAGCTCATGCTGTTGGCGGACATGATTCCGCGTACCTGCCTGGTGTTGATGTTGGCGAGCAGCTTTACCCTTGCGCAGACCATGGGACTCTTGGCCATCGATGGTCCTGGGCTCGCGGCGATCTGGTTGTTCTGTGCGGCCTGGCTGGCGATCGTCTGGATCGTGCATTGGCGCGAACGCAGCGAACTTGGCGAGCGCTTGAAGCGCTTCGATTGGGCATTGCGCGTTGCTATCGCTCTGGGCTTACTGTTGCTGCTGATCGGCAGCGCGCGTCGCGGCTCGCCGCTGGTCGACCAATGGTGGTTGCAGGCGAAGTTAGGTCTTTTCGCCACGATCATCGTTTGCGGTTTGGTCATCCGCCAGCAACTCATTCCCTTCGGGCCGTTGCTCGGCAAGCTCGCCGACGGAACGGCGAGCGCGGCGGATGAAACGGCGATGCGGCGGATCATCGCGCAGGTAAAGCCGGTCGTCTGGGTCATCTGGCTAGCGCTTGGAATGGCGATGTGGTTTGGCATCGCCAAACCGCTATGAACCTCTGGCCGGGTGCCGCTCGTGCTCGGACCGTGGGTTGCAAAGGGTGCTACCAGGTCGGCACACGTCTGCCATCCCGCAGGGCCGATCGGCGTTTCCTGGCGCTGCCGCAACTTCGCCATTGCATTTGCGCCGCAATGCCCCCAGATTGCGCGCCATCGCTCGTTCGGAAGCAGCTCCCGTGTCGGACAACCCTCATATTTTTAATGCCACGCAAGAGAACTTCGAAGCAGATGTGCTCGAAGCCTCGTTCCAGACGCCGGTGCTGGTCGATTTCTGGGCGCCATGGTGTGGGCCGTGTAAAGCGCTCATGCCGATGCTCGACAAGGTGGTGCGCGAGGCCAATGGCTCGGTCAAGCTGGCCAAAGTCAACACCGACGAGGAAATGGCGATTGCCGGCAGCTTCGGCATTCGCAGTTTGCCCACTGTGGTGCTGATTAAAGATGGCCGACCCGTCGACGGTTTCATGGGCGCGCAGCCGGAAAGCGTGGTGCGTGCGCTGCTCGCCAAGCATGTGGTTGCCAAAGCGCCGGAACCGGAGCCGGAGCTTCCCGATGAGGCCGATGTCGATCTGGAAGCGGTGATCGATGCGCTGCGAGCACAGGTCAAAGCCGAGCCGAAAAAGCCCGAGCTGCAGGCCGAGTTGGCCGACGCGCTGTTGCGCGCTGGCGCGCTCGGCGAAGCGATGAGCCTGCTCGACAGGCTGCCTGGCGATGCGCAGTCGAGCGACGTCGCCAAGCGCGCACTGGCGCGCCTCAATTTCGTCCAGGCTATCGATGGCGCGCCAGGCGAGTCTGAGCTGCAGGCGGCGATCGCGCGCGATGGCGCCAACCTGCTGGCCCGCTATCACCTGGGCGTGCGCTTCCTGTTGGGTGGCGATGCGGCTGCGGGGATGGATCAGTTTCTGGTGATCTTGCGGACCGACCGTAAGTTCAATGACGACCTCGGGCGCCGCGCCTTGGTCGATGCCTTCAAAGTACTCGACGATTCGGAATTGGTCGGCGAATACCGGCGCAAGATGACCAGCTTGTTGTTCTAAACGAGGTAGCGCGGTGACGCCCTCTCGCTTGCGGCGGATCTTGCGCTTCTGGCCGCCGTTCTGGATGAGCGGCATCCGCGTCACTGAGGCCAGCAACGATTGGCGACGCATCAGCGTGCGCCTGCGCCAGCATTGGTTCAACCGCAATTACGTGGGCACACATTTTGGCGGCTCGTTGTTCGCGATGACCGATCCATTCTGGATGATCATGGTCATGGAGCGCTTGGGCCGCGACTACATCGTCTGGGACAAAGCCGCTGAAATTGAATTCGTCGCGCCCGGCAGGGGCGATGTCTTTGCGCATTTCGTGCTTGACGATGCGGTCATCGACGAGCTGCGCGGCGCTGCAGCAGGTGGAGAAAAAGTGCTGCGCTGGTTTGCGGTCGACGTGGTCAACAGTGCTGGCGAAACCGTCGCGCGGGTGCGCAAGCAGCTCTATGTGCGCTTGAAGTCGCGCGCCCGCGCCCGCGCCTGACCCGATTTTGTACGCGGACCCATGGTCCGCCAAGAGAAACAGCATGCGGACCACGGGTCCGCGTACCTAAAGCGGCCGTCCGCGCGTCTCCGGCATCAGGAGGAACGCGGTGATCGCGCAGATCGTCGCCAAGCCAATCGAGTAGTAAAACCCCGCATACGGATCGCCAAAATGCGCGCTGATCGCGGCTGTCGCCAGCGGCATAAAGCCTCCGAACCAGCCATTGCCCAGGTGATACGGCAAACCCATTGCGCTGTAGCGAATGCGCGTTGGGAACAGCTCAACGAGGTACGCGCTCGCTGGCGCACACACCAGCGCCACAGGTACCGCCAGCAGCATCAGCCAACCGAAGGCAGCCGCAAACGAGAACGGCGCACCGGCAGCACCGAGGTCTTTGAACACCGGCATGATCGTGAGCGCTGCGAGGACGAATCCGCCGATCACCACCGGACGGCGCCCAATGCGATCGGCGAGCCAGCCGGCCAACGGAAACAGCGGCGCGCTCGCGGCGAGCACCGCCGCCATCAGGCCTGAGGCCACGCCGACATCGAGCTTCATGGTCGATTGCATGAATACCAGCGGATAGAACTGGCCGGTGGTCCAGACCACGCCTTGGGCCATCGTCAGCGTGACGATCGCCAGGCACATCGACTTCACGTGAGCCGGGCTCGAAAACGCCTCCTTGAGAGGCGCTTTCGACAGTGCGCCGGCAGCCTGCTCGCGCTCGAATAATGGCGACTCGTGCAACGACAAGCGCATATAGATCGACAGTGCGAGCAGCAGTACCGACAACAGGAACGGCACCCGCCAGCCCCAGTCATTGAAGGCCTCCGGGCCAACCGCCTCGCGCACGGCAGCGATCACCAACAAGGCCAGGAGAAGCCCGAGCGTGCCGGTACCCTGAATCAAGCTGGTGTAGAGCGCGCGATGACGATCCGGCGCGTGCTCGGCCACATAGGTTGCCGCGCCACCGAATTCGCCGCCGACAGCGAAACCTTGCAGCAAGCGCAGAACCACCAGCAACACCGGCGCTAGCAAACCGATCTGCGCATACGTCGGCAGGCAGCCGATCGCCACCGTTGCCCCGCCCATCAGCGAGATCGTGATCAGAAACGTTTTCTTGCGCCCGATGCGATCGCCCATGCGTCCGAAGTACAGAGCGCCAAGCGGACGCACCACCCAGCCCGCGCCATACGCCGCCAGCGCCGCAAGCAAACCGGCGGTCGGGCGGTCTGCTGGGAAGAACTGCGCGCTCAAGACTGCAACCAGACTGCCGTAGAGGAAGAAGTCGAACCACTCGAAGACAGTGCCGACGACGGCAGCGGCGGTGGCGCGGGGGGCTTGCATCTCTTGGGGTTCCCGGTTGTTGGTTCTTGGTTCTCGGCGGATCACCGAGCGTCAAGCGCTTGTTCGACCAAATCGGTTGCGAGCCATCGCGCTAGCCGCTACTTTCGATTCTGCGGCGTTTGACCACCAAGAACCAGCAACCAAGAACCAGGAACCACCAATGAGCAAACGCCTCGTCCTCGGCCTCACCTTACTGGCACTGATCGTGGCGTTTTTCGCACTCGATCTGCAGCGCTTTTTCACGCTCGAATCGCTGCAGGCGCACCGGGCTTCGCTTCTGGAGTTCGTCGCACAGCGCTGGTTGCTGGCGGCCGGCGGGTACATGCTGCTGTATATCGCGGTGGTGGCATTGGCACTGCCGGCGGCAGGGTTGATGACCATTGCAGGCGGCGCGTTGTTCGGATTGTGGGGTGTGCCGCTGGTGCTACTGGCCGCCACGCTGGGCGCGACGATATCGATGCTGCTCTCGCGCTATCTGTTTCGCGAATCTGTAGAGCGGCGTTTTGCGGGCGCGTTGAAAACCATTAACGATGGCCTCAAGCGCGAGGGTGCGTTCTATTTGTTCGCGATGCGGCTGGTGCCGGCGATCCCCTTTTTCCTGATCAACGTGGCGATGGGCGTAACGCAGTTGCGCGTCTGGACCTTCGCCTGGGTCAGCGCGATCGGCATGCTGCCAGGTACGCTGGTGTGGATTTACCTCGGGCAACAGGTGATGCAACTCACCTCGCTCAAAGGTCTGGTGTCGCCGACACTGCTTCTGGCATTGGCGCTGCTCGGCGTGATGCCACTGCTCGCCAAACGCCTGGTCGAATTTCTGCGCGCGCGGCGCGTCTATCGCGGCCATTCCAAACCCAGGCGGTACGACTACAACCTGATTGCGATCGGTGCCGGTTCGGCGGGCCTGGTGAGTAGCTACATCGCCGCCGCGGTGAAGGCCAAAGTCGCGCTGATCGAGCGCCACAAGATGGGCGGCGATTGCTTGAATACCGGTTGCGTGCCAAGCAAGGCGCTCATCCGCACGGCGCGCCTCGCCGCGGAGTGCCGGCGCGCCGACCGCTATGGCCTGGCGCCAATCGATCCTTCGATCGATTTCGCGCGCGCCATGCAGCGCGTGCACGAGGTGATCGCCAAGATCGAGCCCCACGATTCGATCGATCGCTACACCGGCTTGGGCGTGACCTGCATCAGCGGCGACGCGCGCATTGTCGATCCGTGGACGGTCGAGGTGAACGGCCAGACGTTGACATCGCGCGCTATCGTCATCGCCACCGGCGCGCGCCCGACGGTGCCGAAGCTGCCGGGTATCGATAGCGTCGACTATTTGACGAGCGATACCGTGTGGTCGCTGCGCGAACGGCCGCAGCGCTTGTTGGTGCTGGGCGGCGGTCCGATCGGTTGTGAACTGGGGCAATGCTTCCAGCGCCTCGGTTGCCAGGTGACGCTGGTGCAACGCCCGGCGCGGCTGCTGCCGCGCGAGGACGAAGACGCCAGCGCGTTGGTCGATGCGGCGCTGCGTGGCGACGGCGTGGATGTGCGCGTGGGCACCGAGGCGCTGCGTGTCGAGCGCGATGGCGCGGGTGGGCGGCTCTGGGTGCGCGATCAGAGCGGCGAACACGCGATCGCATTCGACAAACTGCTGCTGGCACTCGGGCGCACCGCGAATGTCAGCGGATTCGGTCTGGAGGAGCTGGGCGTGCGCATTGCCGAGCGCGGTACCATCGAGAACGACGCCTGGATGCGCACCAATTTCCCGAATCTGTACGTGTGCGGCGATGTGGCAGGCCCCTATCAGTTCACGCATGTTGCCGCGCATCAAGCCTGGTATGCAGCGGTCAACGCATTGTTCGCACCGTTCTGGACCTTCAAAGCCGACTATCGCGTGATTCCCTGGTGCACATTCACCGATCCCGAAGTCGCGCGCGTGGGCTTATCGGAGAGTGAAGCGAAAGCACAGAATGTGGCTTATGAATTGGCGCACTATGGCCTGGACGATCTCGACCGCGCGATCGCCGATGGCCATGATCATGGCTACGTCAAAGTACTCACCGTGCCGGGGAAGGACACCATCCTCGGCGCAAACATCGTCGGCGCACACGCCGGCGATCTACTCGCTGAGTTCGTATTGGCGATGCGCCACGGCCTTGGCTTGCGCAAGATTCTCGGCACCATCCACAGCTACCCGACGATGATGGAAGCAAACAAATACACCGCCGGCGTCTGGGCCAAAGCGCACGCGCCAGCCGGAGCGCTCAAGTGGATTGAGCGCTTCCACGCGTGGCGGCGCGGCGCTTAGGGCGTTCCGCCGCCAGGAATCGATATCGACCGGCAGGCAACGAAGCGGCACGGGCGGGGGTCAGGCTTGCCAGCCTGATCCGATCGCCCCCTGAACTCTGACAGATGCGCGGCGGTGTTAGCTCGGAGAATCCCGATCGGCGCCTGCCTCGCCCTCCCTTCAATCCGCCTGCCGCCGCAAGAACGCCGGGATATCCAGGTAATCGATATCCGGATTGCTTTCCGGCGCTGCTGCGGCTGCTGTGTTGCCGAAGCGGCGCACCGTTGGTTGCGGCTGCGCAGCCGGGCGCGGTGCGGGCTGATGCGCTGCCTGCAACTCGCCCTCGGGGCGCACAACGCGGAAGCTGCTGCGCGGTTGTTGCTGGTGCAACGACGGATTGAAGGTATCCACCGGCTGCCGCGCGGTCTGGCGATTCAAGCCGGTCGCGACCACGGTGACGCGAATCTCGTCTTCCATGTCCATGTCGAGCACGGTGCCGATCTTGATGTTGGCGTCTTCGGCAGCGAATTCGGCGACCGTCTGGCCGACTTCGTTGTACTCGCGCATCGACAGATTCGGCCCCGCCGTGATGTTGACCAGAATGCCGCAGGCGCCCTTCAAATTGATGTCTTCGAGCAGCGGATTGCCGATCGCCGCTTCCGTGGCCGCCACCGCGCGATCGTCGCCTTTGGCGCGACCGGTGCCCATCATCGCCAGACCCATCTCGCTCATCACCGTGCGCACGTCGGCGAAGTCGACGTTGATCAAACCGGGACGCGTGATCAAGTCCGCGATGCCCTGCACGGCGCCGAGCAGCACATCGTTCGCTTCCTTGAACGCGTTCAACAGGGTCACTTCGCGGCCGAGCACGCTCAGCAATTTCTCGTTCGGGATGGTGATCAGCGAATCGACGTGCTGCGCCAGCTCATCGATACCCTTCATCGCCACTGCCATTCGTCGTTTGCCCTCGAACGGGAAGGGCTTGGTCACCACCGCCACAGTCAGGATGTCCAAATCCTTGGCGATTTGCGCAATCACAGGCGCCGCGCCGGTGCCGGTGCCGCCGCCCATACCGGCGGTTATGAACACCATATCCGAGCCGCGCAGTGCCTCGCTGATGCGCTCGCGGTCTTCGATGGCCGCTTGTCGACCGACTTCAGGATTGGCGCCGGCGCCGAGTCCCTTGGTGACGTTGCTGCCGAGGTGCAACGAGGTCACGCCCTCGACGCGTTTGAGTGCCTGGGCGTCGGTGTTGGCGACGATGAACTCGACGCCCTCAATGTTTCCGCCCAGCATGTGTGCGACCGCATTGCCACCACCGCCGCCGACGCCGATGACTTTGATGACCGCATTGGGTGTTGCGCTTTCCATCAAATGAAACATAGGTTGACCCTCGCAAAAAAATTACCGCTGTTGTCGTGCCGGCTGAAGCGCTTCCTGCGTCTGGCCGATTGTTTTTCGGGGCACGGGTCACGCGATACGGTGCACGGGAGCCTTGCAGCGGAGGATGCTCGTCCGCTTTTCCCGTAACCCATATCCCATGCCCCGTGCCGCGCGCATCAAAACTCCCCACCCACCCATTTCCTGACCTTTTCCCAAGCACTCAGCACCCCGGCCGCCGGGCCGCTGCGCGCGGGCGCGCGCGGGCGTTCGACCTGAGTGCCGTAAACCAACAAACCCACGCCCGCGGCGTGGATCGGATTGCCGACCACATCGACCAATCCGGTGATGTGTTGCGGGATTCCGAGTCGCACCGGCATATGAAAAATCTCTTCGGCCAGCTCGACCGCGCCTTCCATCCGTGCCGCACCACCGGTGAGGACCACGCCGGCGGCGATCAAGTCTTCGAAGCCGCTGCGCCGCAGCTCCGCTTGCGCCAACGTGAACAATTCCTCGTAGCGCGGCTGCACGACCTCGGCGAGCGTTTGCCGAGCAAGCCTGCGCGGCGCTCGCTCGCCGACGCTCGGCACCGAAATGCTTTCCTCGGCAGTGGCCAGTTGCGCCAGTGCGCAGGCGTACTTGAGCTTGATGTCCTCGGCGTGTTGCGTCGGGGTGCGCAGCGCGACGGCGATGTCGTTGGTGACTTGATCGCCCGCGATCGGCAACACGGCGGTGTGGCGAATCGCTCCCTGCGCGAAGATCACGATATCGGTTGTTCCAGCGCCAATGTCGATCAAAGCCACGCCGAGCTCGCGCTCATCGTCCGTGAGCACCGCGTGGCTGGCGGCCAACGGCTGCAGGATCAAGTCGTCGACCGACAATCCGCAGCGCGCAATGCACTTGGTGACGTTCTGCGCTGCGCTCGCCGCGGCCGTCACCAGATGGGCACGAACCTCCAGGCGCACGCCGCTCATGCCGATCGGGTGGCGAATGCCGTCCTGCTCGTCGATTACGTATTCCTGACTGAGCACATGCAGAATTTTCTGATCGGCCGGAATCGGCATCGCGCGCGCCGCGTCGAGTGCGCGGTCGACGTCGAAATCCGTGACTTCCTTGTCGCGAATCGCGACGATGCCGTGGGAATTCAAACTCTTGATGTGGCTGCCGCTGATACCGGCATAAACGGAGCGGATTTCGCAGCCGCTCATCGCCTCGGCTTCCTCGACCGCGCGCTGGATGGATTGCACGGTCGATTCGATGTCGACGACGACGCCGCGCTTGATGCCGCGCGAGGCATGGCTGCCAAGGCCGATCACATCGACCGGCTCGCCGGGCGCGTACTCGCCGACCATCGCCACCACTTTGCTGGTGCCGATATCGAGGCCAACGATCAGCGATTTGTCACTCTTTCGGGTCATGGATTTACGGAACTCAAAACGGGAGAAGCCGGTACCGCCGGGTCGGCGTAGCGCACGGCAAATCCGTGGGTATATCGAAGATCGGCGCGCACGATCGGGCGCGCGTCGAGACTTTTCAAAGAATCCAGGCTGGCGATGAAGCGCGCAAAACGCGCCGCCTGATCGCGACTGCCCAAGCGCACCTCTACGCCATTGGACAGGCGCAGCTCGATCGCGCCGCGCGCGCTCATGCTCAAGGTTTCGATTTGAAGATCGGCGCTGTCCGGCTTGACTGCCTGATAGAAAGCCACCAGCGCCGGCATTTGCTCCGGGCGCGCGTCGAAGCGCGGCAGGCCACGCAACTCGCCGCTGCCGCGCGCCGGGAACAGCGCGCCGGCGACATCCACCAGCGCATCGGTGCCGCTGCGACCGAGCACATCGCGCTCGGTGACGCGTACGCTCAGCACATCCGGCCATTCCTTGCGCACCTCCGCCGACTCGATCCACGGCAGCGCAAGCACGCGCGAGCGCGCTTCTTCCAAATCGACGAACAAAAAGCCACGCGCCGCAGCGGGGGCAATCGCATCGCGGATCTGCGCGTCGCTGACGCGTCCGAATGGGGCGGTGACGTCGACGTAACTGATTGGGAGAAAGCCGACGCCGCCGGTTCGTGCGAAGTAGACGCCGATCAACAGTAGCGCTATCGCGAACACCGCGAGCAGCGTCAGAGTCTGGGCGAGGAACGGCCGCTGGCTCATCGAGCGGCTCCCAAGCTGGTGCGCAAGATGCGCTCGCACAACTCGTCGAAGTCGATACCGGCAACGCGTGCCGCTTTGGGCACCAGGCTGTGACTAGTCATGCCGGGCGTGGTGTTGACCTCCAGCAGATAAAACGAACCCGTGGCGTCCTGCATCACATCGATGCGTCCCCAACCGCGCGCGCCGACGGCATCGAAGGCGCGCTCGCACAAGCGCCGCAAAGCCGTTTCTTGCTCGCCGACGAGGCCGGGGCAGAAGTACTGCGTGTCGTCGGAAATGTATTTCGCGTGGTAATCGTAGTACTCGCCCGGCGGCACGATGCGGATGCTGGGCAACGCCGCCCCGTCGAGGATGCCGACGGTCAGCTCCGGTCCTTCGATCAGTTGTTCGACCAATAGCTCGCCGTCATAGCGAGCAGCAAGATCGACTGCGGCCTGCACATCGCCTGCCTGGAACACACGCGTCACGCCGACACTGGAACCTTCGCGTGAGGGTTTGACGATCGCCGGCAGACCAACCGTCGCCAGCGCCGCCGCAACATCCTCGCCGGGATGCAGCACGGCGAATTTCGGCGTGGGAATGTCGAGCGCCTGCCAGACACGTTTGGTGCGTACTTTGTCCATGGTCAGCGCCGACCCGAGCACGCCCGAACCGGTGTACGGCACGCCCAGGGATTCGAGCGCGCCTTGCAGCACGCCATCCTCGCCGCCGCGGCCATGCAGGATATTGAAGACACGGTCGACGCTGCCGGCGCGGATCGCATCGAGCAGCGCCGGAATTCCGTCTATTGCGATCGCGTCGATACCGCGGCGCTGCAAGGCAGCGAGCACATTCGCGCCGCTGTTGAGCGATACCTCGCGCTCGGAGGAAGTGCCGCCGAGCACCACGGCGACGCGGCCAAAGGCGGTCATCGCGCACCTCCCGCCAGCCCATTGGCTTCCAACTCGTTCGCCGCCGCGCCGATATCGCCGGCGCCTTGAAGCAGCAGCAAATCGCCATCGCGCAGCAAATCGGGAAGCACCTGCCTGAGCTCCCGCGGATGGGCGATAAACACTGGATCGACGCGGCCGCGGGCGCGGACGGCGCGCGCCAGGGCGCGCCCGTCGGCGCCCGCGATCGCCGTTTCGCCGGCGGCGTAGACTTCGGTGAGCACCAGCACATCGACCTGGCTCAGCACGTCGGCGAAGTCGTCGAACAAGTCGCGCGTGCGCGTGTAGCGGTGCGGCTGAAAGGCCAGCACCAGGCGCCTGTCCGGCCAGCCGCCGCGGGCGGCATCGATCACCGCGCGCACCTCGCGCGGATGATGACCATAGTCGTCGACGAACATCGCCTCGCCAGATTTGAGCGCGAGCGGCGGATGCATATGGAAGCGCCGACCGACACCACCGAAGCGCTCCAGGCCGCTGACGATCGCGTCGGCCGAGACGCCGATTTCGAGCGCGATCGCCACTGCCGCGCAGGCGTTCTGTACGTTGTGCCTTCCCGGCAGTTTGAGGCGCACGTCGCGCGGTATCTCGTCCGGCATATGCAGCGTGAAGCGCATTTCAGTGCCGCTTTGCGAAACATCGCTGGCGCGCACGTCGGCATCGTCGGCAAAGCCATAGGTGCGCACCGCGCGCGGGCTGCGCGCCGCCAAGGCGCGGGTCTCGGGATCGTCGGCGCATAGCACCGCGAGGCCGTAAAACGGCAAGCGATGAATGAATTGATCAAACGCCGCTTTGAGGGTTTCGAAACGCCCGCCGAAGTTTTCCAGGTGGTCGGCATCGATATTGGTGACCACCGCCATCAATGGTTGCAGCAACAAGAACGAACCATCGCTCTCGTCGGCTTCAGCGACGAGGTACTCGCCAGCGCCGAGGCGCGCGTGCGTGCCGGCGCTGTTGAGCAAGCCGCCAATGACGAAGGTTGGATCGAGGCCCGCCGCAGCGAGAACGCTGGCGATCAGGCTCGTGGTGGTGGTCTTGCCGTGCGTGCCGGCCACCGCGATGCCGCGACGAAAGCGCATCAACTCGCCGAGCATCTCCGCGCGCGGCACGATGGGTAAGCGCTTCTCGCGCGCCGCGATCAGCTCTGGATTGTCGGCAGCGATGGCGCTCGACACGACCAGCACGTCGACATCGTCCACGTTCGCCGCTGCGTGGCCCTTGAACACCCGTGCGCCGAGCTCCGCCAGGCGGCGCGTGGTTTTGTTGTCGGCCTGATCGGAGCCGGAAATGGTGTACCCAAGATTGAGCATGACTTCAGCGATACCGCTCATGCCGGCACCGCCGATGCCGATGAAATGCACGCGACGAAATGCGCGCATCGAGTCCTGTCCGGGGCGGAAGCGGGCGGCGATACTCATGCCGACACCTCGATGCACGTGGCGGCGACGCGGTCGGCGGAATCCGGCGCCGCCAGAGCGCGCGCGCGTTCGGCCATCGCTTGCAGTTCGGCGCGCGTACCGAGCGCACGAAGGCGCTGCGCGAGCAGCTCTGCGCTCAAGCCGGATTCCGGGATCAGCTCCGCGGCGCCAGCATCGACCAGCCACCGCGCATTCGCCGTCTGGTGGTCGTCGACGGCGTGCGGGTAAGGCACCAGCCAGGCGCCTAAACCCGCGGCCGTGAGCTCGGCAAGCGTCAACGCGCCGGCGCGACAGACCGCGAGATCGGCCCAGGCATAGGCAGCGGCCATGTCGTCGATAAAGGCCGTTACTCGTGCCGCCACGCCGGCGTTCTGGTACGCCAGTGTGGTCGCTTCCAAACCCGCCTGGCCGCACTGGTGCCAGACATTCGGGCGCAAGCCGGGTTCCAACAGTGCCAACGCCGCGGGCAGCGTTTGATTCAACACCCGTGCGCCCTGGCTGCCGCCGAGTACCAGCACGTTCAGCGGACCGCTGCGCGCCGCGAAGCGCAGGTTGGGCGCTGGCAGCGATGCGATCTCCGCGCGCACCGGATTGCCGACCCATTGGCCGCCAGCGAACACATCAGGAAAGCCGCTCAGGACGCGCCGAGCCAGTCTCGCCAGAACGCGATTGGTCAGGCCCGGAATGCGGTTCTGCTCGTGCACCACCAAGGGCATGCGCCCCAGGGCTGCGGCCAACCCGCCGGGCCCGGCGGCGTAACCACCGAAGCTGACCACGCAGCGCGGCGCGGTGCGTTTGAGGACGCCGTGCGCCTGCCACACCGCGCGCAGCAAATCGAGCGGCAGCGCAAGTTTGCGCCACAGTCCTTTGCCGCGCAGACCGCGTACGGCGATGCCCTCGAAAACGATCCCTCGGCTCGGCACCAGCCGCTCTTCCATACCGCCGCGCGCACCTAGCCATACCACCGGCACGGAGCGCGCCTGCAAGGCTGCAGCCACGGCCAGGCCGGGGAACACATGCCCACCGGTACCGCCCGCCATCACCATCACCGGCGCGGTCATTTCGCGCCCCCGGACACGCCTTCGTGCGCACCGACAGCGCGCGGTTCGCGCAAGGTTGCGCTGACGCGCAGCAACAGGCCGACCGCGCAGCAGCACATCAACAACGACGATCCGCCGGAGCTGATCAGCGGCAGAGTCAGACCCTTAGTCGGCAATGCGCCGATGTTGACGCCGATACTGATCGCTGCCTGCAGCGCGAACCAAAGGCCAATGCCGTAGGCCAGATGGGCTTCGAAAGCGCGACCCTGGCGCAAGCCTTCGATGCCCAGATGGAAGGCGCGCGCAACGAAGGTCGCGAACAGCGCGATGATGACGATCACGCCGACGAAGCCAAGTTCCTCGGCAATCACGGCAAAGATAAAGTCGGTGTGCGCCTCGGGCAGGTAATAGAGCTTCTGCACGCTGTCGCCCAAGCCGACGCCGAACCACTCGCCGCGACCGACCGCGATCAACGCTTGCGTCAATTGGAAGCCGTCGTTGAACGGATCGGCCCAGGGATCGGTAAACGACAGCAGCCGCGCCATGCGATATGGCTCGCTGATGGCCGCAACTGCCACCACCGGCATGGTCACCAGTGCTGTCGCGCCCAGGTGCTTAGCCGAGCCGCCAGCGAGCCAGACCATGCCGCCGACGATTGCCATCAGCAGCAGCGCGCTGCCGAAATCCGGTTGCGCCAGCAATAGCCCGAGCAATGCGCCAGCCACGATCAGCGGCTTCATCACGCCCAACAACTGGTGTTGCACCGCCTCCTGATGGCGCACGAAGTAGCCGGCTAGGTACACGATCATCAACACCTTGACGGCCTCGACAGCCTGGAAGGTGGAGATACCCAAATTGATCCAGCGCTTCGCACCTTTGACCTCGACGCCCAGGCCCGGGACAAAGACGATCAGGAGCAGCGCAAACGCGCCGAGGATAAGAATCTGTGAGTACTGCTTCAGCCATTCGAGATCGACGCGGTAGGCCAGGTAAGCCAGCACTCCGCCTGCAGTGAGAAATACCAAGTGCTTCTGAAGAAAGTAAAACGGCCCCACCGACAGGCCTTCGGCGATGGCGATGGAACTCGATGCCACCATCACCACGCCAATCGCGATCAAGGCCAGCGCACTGCCGGCGATGTAGCCATCGGGCGCCACGCCGGGCGCGGGCGGGAGTTTGCGGGCTTGGATCATGGCGCAACTCCAGGCTGGTTATTGGTTGTCGGTTCTTGGTTGTGGGTTCTGGACACCGCCAGCCCATGCCGGCGCGCGCTGTTCGCGCGACTGCCCACGAAGCTGGACCCCGCAGCACATCCAAGAACCAACAACCGACAACCGAGAACCGTCTTCATCACCGCACCTTCAACGTAGCAAGGCCCATCAACACCAGCACCACGCTGATGATCCAGAAGCGCACGATCACGCGGGGCTCGGGCCAACCCTTGAGTTCGAAATGGTGGTGCAACGGCGCCATGCGGAAGATGCGCTTGCCGGTCAGCTTGAACGAGGCGACCTGGAGCATCACGCTCAGCGTTTCCAGCACGAATATGCCGCCCATGATGACCAGCACCGCTTCTTGGCGCACGATCACCGCAATGCACCCGAGCACGGCGCCAACGGCGAGCGCGCCGATGTCGCCCATGAACACCTGCGCGGGATAAGTGTTGAACCACAGGAATCCCAGACCGGCGCCGGCGAGCGCGCCGCAGACGATCGTCAGCTCGCCTGCACCCGGAATACGCGGAATCCCCAGGTATTTTGCGAACTCGGCATGGCCCGAGGCGTACGCAAAAATGCCCAACGCGCCGGCAACGAGCACGGTAGGCATGATCGCCAGACCGTCCAGGCCATCCGTGAGGTTGACCGCATTCGAAAAGCCGACGATCCAGAAATAGGCGATGATCAGGTACGCCATGCCCAGCGGAATGGCGACTTGCTTGAAGAACGGCACATACAACTGCGTCGCTGCCGGCGTGTCGGCGGTGACGTACAGCGTAACGGCCGCGGTAGCGCCAAAGATCGACTGCAAAAGGTACTTGTAGCGCGCCGGCAATCCCTTACTGTCCTTCAATACCAGCTTGCGGTAGTCGTCGATCCAGCCGATGAAACCGAAACTCAAGAGCACGCCAAGCACGATCCACACGTAGCGACTTTCGAGATTGCACCACAGCAGCGTGGACGTCGCGACCGCGAGCAGGATTAGCATCCCGCCCATGGTCGGCGTGCCGGCTTTGGACAGATGCGACTGCGGGCCATCTTTGCGGATCGTCTGGCCGATTTGCTTCTCGGTCAATGAACGGATCAGCTTGGGCCCCAGCCACAGCGACAGGCCAAGCGCAGTGAGCGTCGAGAGAATCGCGCGCAACGTGATGTAGCCAACCGCGTTTAAGGCGCTTAGGTATTTCTCCAGGTAGTCGGCGAGCCAGAAAAGCATCAGTGTTCTCCGCTGCCGACGCCGAGCGCCTGCAGCACGCGTTCCATTCGCGACGAGCGCGAGCCCTTGATCAGCGCGGTCGTGCCCGGTCGCCAGGCGGACCGGAACGCCGCGACCAACGCATCGAGATCGTCGAAGGCCTCGCCGCCAGTGCCGAAACCGCGGGCCGCCTCGGCGCTCAACGGACCGAGGGCGAACAGCGCATCGATACCCGCGGCGTGCGCCTGCCGACCGGAGGCGCGGTGCATGGCCGGACCCTCGGGACCCAACTCCTTCATATCGCCCAGTACCAGCCAGCGTGGCGATGGCGCCAGTGCGAGTGTGCCGATTGCCGCGCCGAGCGAACCTGGATTGGCGTTGTAGCTGTCGTCGAACAGCACACCGCCATTCCATTCGATGCGCTTCAAACGGCCGCTGACGCCATGCGCCTGGTTCAAGCCGGCAGTGATCGCGTCCAGGCTGGCGCCAACCGCCATGGCGAGGCCAGCTGCGGCGAGCGCGTTCATGACGTTATGGCGACCCGGCAGTGGCAACAAGATCTGGCTGGTGCCGAGCGGCGTTGAAAGCCTGAAACGTGTATCGCTGCCGAGCACCACCTCGCTCGCGCTGATCTCGCTCGGCGTATCGATGCCGAAGCGCAGCACTCGGCGCGCTCCAATGTCACGCTCGAAGGACGCCGCGAAGGGTTCATCGGCATTCAGCACCGCGATGCCGTCGGCCTTCAAACCGCGATAGATTCCGCCCTTGGTTGCGGCCACGCCCTCGAGACTGCCTAGGCGCTCAAGATGCGCCGGCCCAACGTTGGTGACGACCGCCGCATCGGGTGGCGCGATCACCGTCAACGGTTGAATGTCATCGGGTTTACCCGCGCCCATTTCGATCACCGCAAAACGATGGTCGGTGTCCAGGCCGAGCACGGTCAGCGGCACGCCGATTTCGTTGTTGTAGTTGCCCGGCGTGGCATGAGTGCGGCCAGCCCGCCGCAGGATGCTCGCCGTCAGTTCCTTCGTGGTGGTCTTGCCGTTGCTGCCGGTCAGTGCGACGAGTTTGAGATCGAGCGCAGCCAGCCAGGCGCGCGCCAGGGCCTGCAGCGCCGCGAGCGAATCCGGCACCACGATTTGTGGCGTACGAACGTCGAGCACGCGCTCGACCAACGCCGCGCCTGCATGGCCATCGAGGCCGGCAACGAAGTCGTGACCATCGACGCGCTCGCCCTTGAGCGCAACGAACAGGCCGCCCGGCGGCAGTACGCGCGAATCCTGGGCGACCCCAGCAACGGGCGCATCGGCGCCGATCAGCCGGCCGCCGGTCCAGGTGGCGATTTGGCTGGCGCGGGCGATCATGCGGCTCTCTCCGCCAACGCCTCGCGCGCCACCACCGCGTCGTCGAACGGCAGCTTGCGACCGGCGATTTCCTGATACGGCTCATGGCCCTTGCCGGCGATCAGCACCATATCGTTGGCTGCGGCATCGGCGATGGCGCGACGGATCGCGCGGGCGCGGTCGCGTTCGATCGTCGCGGTGGCGTGCGTCGGTAAGCCGGAAACGATGTCGGCGACGATCGCATCGCCGCTTTCGTTGCGCGGATTGTCGTCGGTGATGTAGAGGCGATTCGCGGCTGCGGCCGCCTGCGCCATCAACGGTCGTTTGCCGCGGTCACGCTCGCCGCCGCAGCCGAAGACGATGCTCAGCGCCTCAGGCTGGTGCGCGCGCAATGCGTCGATGGCGACGCGAATGGCATCCGGCGTGTGCGCGTAGTCGACGACCACCGTCGGCGCGTTCGGCGCTGCTATGCGATTCATTCGGCCGGGCACGGGCTGCAACTCCGCAAGCGCCTGAACGATATCGGCAAGATCGAACCCGAGCGCCAGCAATGTGCCAGCGGCGGCGAGCAGGTTATCGACGTTGAACTTGCCGAGCAGTCGGGTTTGAACAGCGTAGACCGATGTTGCATCGCCTTCCCGATGGGCGATGTCACCTGAATCCGCACGCGGCATTCCGCGATCGGAGGCTTGCAGCTCGAAAGCGATGCCGCGGGTATCGAGACGAACGCTGCGCGCGCTCAAGTGGGCGGCATTGCCGCTGGCGCTGTAGGTGATCGCGCGCACGCTGCTGGCGAGACGCGGCAGCAGTTGCCGGCCGTAAGGGCAATCGATATTGATCACAGCGGCGCGCAGATCGGGCCATCCGAACAGCCTGGCTTTGGCCTCGAAGTACGCCTCCATGGTGCCGTGATAGTCGAGATGGTCGCGCGTCAGTTGCGTGAACACGGCGACTTCGAACGGTACGCCGTCCACCCGACCCTGGTCGAGCGCATGCGAACTCACTTCCATTGCGGTCAAGCCAATGTGCTGTGCCGCTACTTCGGCCAGGAACCGATGCGTGGCGCAGACATCGGGCGTGGTGCGCTCGCCCGCGAGCAATGCGCCGACGGCTCCGGCGCCCAGTGTCCCTTGTGTGGCAGCGCGCAGGCCAAGCCGATCGGCGGCTTGCGCGATGAATTGGACGGTGGAGGTTTTGCCGTTGGTGCCGGTCACGCCAACAACGCGCAGCGCACTCCGACCGTAAAGGCGCTGCGCCATCGCGCCGATCAGCGGGCGCACGACCGGCGCGAGGATCAGCGGCAGATCGAGATTGGGCGTGGAATCGCCAAACGCGAGCGCAGGTTTCGCCGCGCGCGCCTGATCGGGCGTCTCGAACTCGGCAACAACTGCCACGGCGCCGCGCTTCCGCGCTTGCTCGACATATTGCAACCCATGACCCGCGCTGCCTCGTAAGGCGATGAACAAATCGCCCGGCCGCACCTCGCGGCTGTCGAGCGCAAGGCCCGATACCAGAACGGGCGGGACGTCGCGCGCTGGCAGCAGATCAGCCAGCAGCGCGTCCAGAGGCATCGACGTGGTCATGGCAGCGTCGCCTCTCCCACCGCCTCGGCCGCCGCCTCCAGCTCTTCCTCGCGGCTACGCTGTTGTTCCACGATCAGCTGCGAATCCGGTGTCACGTTCATCAGCCGCAACGCACCGCCGACGATCTGACCGAAGGCTGGTGCCGCCACCAAACCTCCGTAGTACTGTCCGGCTGTTGGATCATTGATGACCACCACAGCCGCGAGACGCGGATTGGACACTGGCGCCATGCCGGCGAACACCGAGATGTAGCGCGCTTCGGTGTACCCACCAACGCCGGCCTTGATCGACGTTCCGCTCTTGCCGGCCACCCGGTAATACGGCACCGCGGCTTTGCCGGCGGTGCCTGCCGGACCGGTCACCGTTTCCAGCATATCCAGCACGGTTTGCGCCAACGCCGGATCGATCACCGCGGTATCCGGGTTGGCGCCGCCTTTGACGAATGTGGGCGCGCGCATGCGCCCGCCATTGGCCAGCGCCGCGTATGAGTTCGCCAATTGCAGCGCGGTGACGCTGAGGCCATAACCGTAGCTCAACGTGACCTTCTCGATCGGCCGCCAGCGCTTGTAATCCGGCAACACGCCTGGGCTTTCGCCGGGAAACATCGATCCGGTCACGGAGCCAAAACCGAAGCGATGGAACATGTCGTACAGGAACTCGTCCTCGATCGCTTGCGCCAGTTTCGTGGCGCCGACGTTGCTCGATTTGGTCAGGATGCCGGTGACATCGAGCGTGCCGAAGTTACGCACGTCCTTGACCACGAAACCGCCACTCACGGGCAGTTGACCCGGCGCCGTTTCGATTTTGCTGTCGGCCTGGAATCGTCCGGTCTCCAGCGCCGCCGCTGCGGTGAAGGCCTTGACCACGGAGCCGGGTTCAAAAACATCGGTGGCAGCGCGGTTGCGGACGCTTCCGCCACGCTCGCGGGTACGCGAATTGGGGTTGTAGCTGGGCTGGTTGACCATCGCCAGCACCTCGCCGGTGGGCACATCGAGTACCACCACCGAACCGCTGGTCGCTTTGTGTTCGATCAACGCGTTTTTCAGTTCGCGATACGCGAGGTACTGGATGCGCCGATCGATGCTCAAGGTCAGGTCTTTGCCGGGCTCCGCGGCGGCGATCAGATCGACGTCTTCGACGCGTCGACCGCGTCGATCCTGAATCACCTTCTTCTTGCCCGGTGTCCCGGCCAGCCAGCTTTCGAACGCCAGCTCCATTCCCTCCTGGCCGTGATCGTCGATATCCGTGTAGCCGATCACATGGGCCAACACCTCGCCCGCCGGGTAATACCGGCGAAACTCGCGCTGCGCATGCACGCCGGGAATGTCCAGGGCGAGCACGCCGTTCGCTTCGTCCGGGCTGATGTGGCGCTTCAAGTAAACGAACTCTTTGTCCGCACGCTGCACCAGGCGCTGCATCAGTGCGCCATCATTGGTTTCGAGCGCCCCGGCCAGTTCAGGTACCCGCTCAGTAGCCTCCGCAAGCAACTGCTTGGGATTGGCCCACAGCGACATCACCGGCGTCGACACCGCCAGCGGCTCGCCATTGCGGTCGACGATCATCCCGCGATAGGCCGGAATGGCAACCTCGCGCAAATGCCGGGCGTCGCCCTGGGCTTGGTAGAACTCTTTGCCGAGCACCTGTACGGCAACCGCCTTGCCCACCAGGCCCGTGGTCGCCAGCACCAGCACCATCACCACGGTGTACAGGCGCAAGCGGTAGTTCGGGGCGCGCAGGCGGGGCTTCATGAATGGCGACCTGTTCGAGCGATGCCAATCAGACGCGCCACCCTACTATTCAGCGATCCGGCTCCACTGAATTTTGCAAAGCGAGGGCACGAGGGCACGTGGGCACGAGGGCACGTGTACTCCGAGACGCCAGCACAAAAACGGCATCCGTGTAAACCGACCCTATTGAAAGCACCACAATGCTTCGATGTGCACCTGCCTTCGTGCCCTCGTGCCCTCGTGCCCTCGCCTGTGATTTTCCATGCGCATCGGGAAATCCCCGACAAGTAGGACTTCTCAATAACAAAGCGCGTTGCGCCAACTGTGCTCATGGCGCGATCACCAAGATATCGCGCGGCGCGGCGAAGGTCATGTTGAGCTCGCGTGTCGCGATTTGCTCGACGCGATTGGCGTCGGCCCAAGTCGATTGCTCCAGCTGCAACTGGCCCCATTCGATGTTCAGTTCGTCGCGTTCGGCATTCAGTCGCTCGATAGCGAAAAACTTCTGGCGCGCTTCGTGACGCGCGTATACCAACGCGACGGCGCTGCCGACGACGGCCGCAACCATCATTCCAAGCAGCACGTAGCGGGCGGTCATGCGCGTTTCTCGGCGATGCGCAACACGGCGCTGCGCGCGCGCGGGTTGGCGGCGATTTCGGCGGCGCTCGGCAAGCACTTGCCGTGATCGATCAGCGTCAAGTGGCTGGCGGGCGGCGGCAAACGGCGCGACACAACTGGCGGCCGGCTGCGCGAGTGGATGAATTGCTTGACGCGGCGATCTTCCAGAGAGTGAAAACTGATCGCCGCCAGTCGGCCACCGACGCGCAAGCATTTTTCTGCGGCGATGAGCGCGCGATCGATCGCACCAAGCTCGTCGTTGACGGCGATGCGGATCGCCTGAAAAGCGCGCGTCGCCGGATGCGTCGGGCCGGTCTTCGGCACGACGCTGGCGATGAATTCGGCGAGCTCGGTGGTTCGCGAAAACGGTGTTTGCAGCGTGCGCGACTTCAGAGCCCGCGCTAGTCGCCGCGCGTGCTTTTCTTCCCCGAACTCAAATAGCGCCTGACTCAACACCGACTCGCTCACCTCAGCCAACCACTGTGCGGCGCTCAGTCCGTGCGCCGGATCCATTCGCATATCGAGCGGGCCATCGCGCAAAAAACTGAATCCGCGCTCAGGCTCGTCGAGTTGGGGTGAGGACACCCCGAAATCGAACAAAATGCCGTCCCAGCCCTGCACTGGGACGACAAGATCGAGATCGGCGAAATTCGCGTGCCTCAACGCGAATCGCCGATCGGCCGCGGCCAGTGCCTGCCCTGCTTCGATCGCGCTAGGATCGCGATCGAATGCCAGCAACTGACCCATCGATGACAACCTCGCCAACAACGCGCGAGCGTGCCCACCGCGACCGAACGTGGCGTCGATGTAGCGCCCGTCCGGCTTGATGCTCAATCCCTTGAGCGTTTCTTCCAACAACACCGGTGTATGCCCGGTTTGCACTCCCCAGAACCTTAGGCGCCGGATCGCGCGTGGCGCGATCCGGACTGGTCAATGGTCAATAGTGAATAGTCAATAGAAGCGCGCGCAGCCTCGGCGTGGTGCGCTTTCTCATTGACCATTGACCGTTGACCATTCACCATTTGCCGCTCCACAGTCCCCAAAGCGTCGCGTCAGCGCGACCCACAACATCAGAATCGCAACGCCCGCATGGCGTCAGTAATCGCGCTATCCGCGATCGGCTGTTCCAGGCGCGCTTGCTGAGCGCTATCGCTCCACAATTCGAATTTTTCGCCCATGCCGAGCAACACGGCGCTCTTGCTCAACCCCGCCGCCTGCCTGGCGCTATGCGGCAGCAAGAAGCGGCCATTGGCGTCCAGTGTTACGTGCGAAGCGGCGCCGACGAGCTTGCGTTGCAGATCCCGATGCGCGGCATCGAAGCTGCCTAAGGACACCACCTGATCGCGCACCCGCTCCCATTCAGAAACTGGGAAAATCCACAGACACTCGCGCTCGAAGGGGTTGTAAGTGATCACAAGGCGGTTCTGGCACAGTGCGGACAACGCTTCGCGATACGACGTCGGGATGCTCATGCGCCCCTTGTCGTCGATCGACACTGCGTTTTCGCCGTAGAACAGGCTCATGACTCCACAAAAATCCACTTTTCACCATGATTTCCCACTCTACGCTTGCCGGGTACGATCGGTCAAGGAAAAATCCTTGCGTAACAATGACTTAACGGATATCAGGTGATTTCGAGAAAGCGGATGTAAGTGCTTGAATTCATGACATTCCTTTCGCGGCGTTGCTCTGGCGTGGAACTCGGCGTAGAAGACAACGTGGTCCAGGTCGGGAATTCGCCATGGCGCGCAGCGTTCGACGAGGAAAAGCCGAAACGCGCAAGATCCTCAATCTGCCGTGGTACTGGTGGATCATCATTCCGCTGGTGTTGATCGTGCTGTTCGACTTGATGCTTCGCCTGGGCATCAAGGGTTATGCGTTTGCCGCACTCGATACGTACGACGCCGATACCTTGTTCCGGAATGCCAGTTATGGCCTCGACGGCAGCATGCGCGTGCATGATGTCGAGATGGTGCCCTACGATAGCGATGGCTCTGAGGCGCCGATCCGAATACGCGAGGTGCGGCTGGAAACGCCCGGTTTCTTCTGGGTGGTTCGGCAGGCCTTGCCGTCGGTGAGCTTCAAGCCCTTCCAATCGCGGCGCGCCAACCGCGCTGCTGAACGCTTGTTGGGTGGCGAGGACGGTGGCTATGCGTATCCGCCAGCGCACACCATGGCGCTGCAGTTGAGTGGCGTCGATTTCGGCGACTACGGGATGCATTACTTCAATCCCGAGACCAATTGGTTTGGCAGCTATACCGGCGCGTTATTCGAGGCCGAAGGCTGCGAAGCGTGGTGGTGGAACCTCTCCGAGCTCGAAGACAGCATCGGCGTCGACACCGGAACACGCGATATCCGCATCGAATATCAGGCGCTGGGCGAAAAGACCTTGCGTCAGCGCTTGCAGTTTGGTGGCCCGACCATGTCGGAGTTGACCATCGAGATCGATCACGAGCTACCGGGGCCCGCCGTGCAGTTCATCGATCAACTCGATCAGGAATGGCGCATGCGCAAGCTTTCCTGGACGGTGCGCGATCACGGCTTCATCGCCAAGCGCAACGCGTGGTGCGCCAAGTCAGCCGGCATCGGCGAGGATGAGTTTATTCGTCGCCATCTGGCGTCGGTTTCGCGCTTCCTGCAGATGGACGGCATGATCGCGAATCCGGAGGCGCTGGCGGTGTATGAGCAATATGCGCGCAACGGCGGCGAGCTGGTTTGGGAGACCGCCACCACCTCCAGCGGTGAAGTGGGCGGCTCGCAGGCGCAAACGCTGGCCGGCTTCATCGCAGCGAGCGGCAGCACGCTGCGCCACGGCGAGCGCGTTGCGTACGCCATGCCGACTGCGATCCCGCCACGCGATTGGCCTGAGGGCGACTTCGATTCTGTTTGGGCGATCTTGATGTACGAATCAGGCGGCACCATCGCAAGCCCGGTTGCATCGGAGGCATCAACTGCGCAGAGCGCCGCGACGCTCGCTCCAAGCCAACCAGAGGCGCTCGCAGCGGCGCCGGCTGTCGCCGAGACAACCGCGCCGGAAGTCGCAGCGACCCCGCCGGTGCCGCAAGTTGCGGCGACATCGACGACCGATCCAGCCGTTGACGTGCAGTCGCCCCCGCCAACGCCGGGCGTACCCACGATCCAGTCCGTCGACGTCGCCTATCTGGCAGCGCCGCCGCGTCGTCGCGCCGAACCGGAGCGCCTGTCCTTCGATTCTCTTCGCGTTGGGCAGCGCGTGCAGGTCACCATCGAAGGCAACCGAGCGCTCAAAGGCGAGATTACGTCCATCGACGCAGTGCAGTTGGTGTTGCGCGTGCGCATGGGCGGCGGTTACGCGCAGATGGCGCTGGCACGCACGCGGATCGCGAAAATCACCCGGCCTTAGCCAATGATGCTGGCGATGGCCGCTGGGATCTCACTGGCATGGGTGGCGGTCGCAAGGCGCGGGTGATTGCTGTCGAGCCCATGTTCGGCCTCCAGCGCCCAGGTCACCGCGTAGGGCACATGGACGCCAAACCCACCCAGGCGCAGCACCGGTTCGATGTCCGACTTCAGCGAATTGCCGACCATCAGGAACTGCTGCGGCATCACCCCGAACTCAGCAAATAGTCGCTGGTAGGTGGCCTGGTCTTTCTCGGAGACGATTTCGATCCGCGAGAAATACTCGCGCAGCGCGCATTGGCGAATCTTCGCTTCTTGATGGAAAAGATCGCCCTTGGTGATCAGCACCAGTTGGTGTTGTTGTGCGACAGCGGCTACCGCGTCCTCGATGCCGGGCAGCAGCTCGACTGGATGCGTGAGTATCGATATACCTAAATCCAGCAGCCGCTGCACGTCCGCGCCGGAGAGTTGCTGCCCGGTGATTGCCAACGCCGTCTCGATCAACGACAAGGTCATGCCTTTGGCGCCATAGCCAAAAAGCTTCACGTTGCGCTTTTCGGTGCTCAGCAATGCGTCGTGAACGCGTGCGTCAGCAAGGTCGACGTAGGCGCCGACGATGCGCTCGAATTCGGCGTGCGCCGCCTGGAAATAGACTTCGCTATGCCAAAGCGTGTCGTCGGCGTCGAAGCCGATCAGCATGCGCTCAGTGGCCGCGACGCAGGACGAGCACGCCGATCAGGCCGAGCAGCATGGCCATGATGGCAAGCCCTGCCGTGGACAGCGTCGAAATCGCTGGCGGCGTAACCTGAGGCGTGCCATTGATGCACACTGGAGAGGCAATCGCCAGACTCTCGATGCCGGCCAGCGTGGTCGCGATGCGCTCGGCAGCGCCGGTTGCGGGATTGATCTTGAAGATGACGCTGGGTTCGCCGGTGGGCGAACCGTTGGTCATGTCAGCGATACCCCACAGCACACCGTCGGCATCGAAATCCAGGCCAGCATCGGAAAATCGCAGGCCGGCGCCGAGCGGGCCGATCAGCTTCGCGACGCCCGTGGCAACGTCGATGGAGTACAAATTTTCGGCGCCATCGCTGCCGATGCCGTAGACCATATTGCCGCGCGCGGCCAATGCGGTAATCGGCACGCCGAGCGCGCCTTCGGCGCCAACGACGGTCGCTACGCCCGTATTCGGATTGAGCCGGTAGAGCGTTCGACGCGTATCGGAGCTGGCGTACAACTGACCACTGCAATCGAAGGTGAGACCAAAGTCGAGTGCGCTGGTCCGCGGCAATCCGGTGTTCCCGTCGCGACCGTCCACCGGCAGCGTCTGGCCCGTCATTTTGTCCAGGCGCAACAAAGTTTTCGTCGCATCGTCGATGCCGTACACCAAGCCGGCGTCGTTCATCGCCAGGCCTTCGATATCCAGATAGGGCGCATCATTCGTGCCTGGGCGGGCCTCGCCGATTTTGATCGGCTGGCCAGTCGCCAGTGTCACTCGATGCAGCGAATCGAAATCGCGCGTGCTTGGGTCGTCCGAGTTGACGACCAAACCGCTCTGCGCCAGCGCGCTGGAGCACGCGAGCGTCAGAAACGCCAGAGTTAGAGCGGTTCGATGAGTCATTGTTATCGTTATGTGAATCGTTGTTCGCGGGCGCGAGGCCCGAAGTGTAGCAAGGGTCGCTGGCGTGTGGGAAGTGCGGGCAGGGGTGAAAACCGGAGGAGAGACGGCGATGGGTGCGACAATTCGGGTTTCCGTCCGTACGGATATTCTCCTATCGCCACCTGCATTTTTCTCATCCGCGTTTTCGGGTAAACATTCACGCCCAATCCGCTAGCCTTTCGCTTCCCAGGTGAAGCGGCGTGCGGTATGACGATCAACACGGATGTGGTCATTGTCGGAGCTGGCCCGGTGGGCTTGTTCCAGGTCTTCGAGTTGGGCTTGTTGGGCATCAAGGCGCATCTGATCGACGCGCTGGAGCAGCCTGGTGGGCAGTGCATTGAGCTCTATCCGGATAAGCCGATCTACGACATCCCGGCCCTGCCGGTGTGCACCGGCAAAGAGCTTACCGATAACCTGCTGCGGCAAATCGAGCCATTCCACGCTGAGTTTCATCTCGGCCAGGAGGTCAGTCAGGTGCGCGCGCTCGACGCCGATCGCTTCGAAGTAATCGGCTCCAAAGGCACGACTTTTCACACCCGCGCGGTGATCGTAGCCGCCGGCCTCGGTGCATTTCAGCCGCGGCGCGTTGCCCTGGCGGGCGCGGACGCTTTCGAGGGTAAGCAGTTGCACTATGCGGTGCGCAAACCTGAGCAGTTCCGCGATCAGGATCTGGTGATCTTGGGCGGCGGCGATTCGGCGCTCGATTGGGTTCTGGCGCTGCAGCCGATTGCGCGCAGCATCGTCCTGGTCCATCGATCCAACGATTTTCGCGCCGCACCGGCGTCGGTGTCGAAGATGCGGGCGCTGGTCGACGGCCAGCAGATGCAGCTGCTCATCGGCAACGTCAGCGCACTGAAGAGTGCCGATGGCCAGCTTACCGGTGTCGATGTGCAATGCAGCGATGGTGTGACACGATCACTGGATTTACACCACCTTCTCGCCTTTTATGGCCTGTCGCCCAAACTCGGCCCGATTGCCGAATGGGGCCTGGGTATCGAGCGCAACCAGATCGTCGTCGATCCGGAAAGGTTTCAATCCAGCACGCCGGGCATTTACGCGGTCGGCGATATCAACACCTATCCCGGCAAGAAGAAGTTGATCCTGTGCGGCTTCCATGAAGCCGCGCTGGCAGCGTTTGCGATCAAGGCGCGGCTCAATCCCGGCGAGAAGGTGCACCTGCAATACACCACGACGAGCCCGATCATGCACAAGCGCCTGGGCGTAACGTCGCCGCAGATGGAGGCGGTCTGACACATTGGGAATGTTGCCAGAATGTTCATCCTCGGTACTGACACAGGCATCGGCAAGACCTTCGTGACCGCGGGGTTGGTGCGTGCGCTGCGGCGCGCAGGATTGCCGGCCGCAGCGATGAAGCCGATCGCCAGCGGCATCGAGGCGGATGGCAGTTACGCGGATATCGAAGCGCTGCGCGCTGCCAGCGAGCTTGATGCCGATAGGATCAATGTTTACCGGTTCGCGCCGCCGATAGCGCCGCATCGCGCGGCCGAGCTTGCGGGCCAGACGATCGAACTGGCGCCGCTCGTCGCGATGCACTCGGCGTTGTCCGGCCGTTTTTCGCCGCTGCTGGTTGAGGGTGTGGGCGGCGTTGCGGTGCCGCTGTCGGCATCGTTGATGCAGCTCGATCTGGTGCGCGCCCTACGCGTGCCGACACTGCTGGTGGTCGGCTTACGCCTGGGCTGCATCAACCACGCGCTGCTGAGCGCTGCGGCGATTCGCGCTGCGGGCGTGAGCGTGATCGGTTGGGTGGCGAATCGGATTGATCCGGCGATGCTCGAAGCAGAGGCCAGCATTCAGGCCATCGCCACGCGCATCGGTGCGCCGCTCTTGGGCGTACTAGAACATTGCCCCCCGGATTCGGCGTTCGATGCCATCGCCGCGCGCTGGCGCAGCGGTGCCGCGCCAGCGCAATAAGGATTCCGGGTGAGCTATACCGCTGCCGTCAGGCGCGGTGCTCCCATAGGTACGTTAAGCGATCCTTGGTTTTCAGCTTCTCTTTCTTCATCGCGTGCAGCGTCATGTCGTCCGTGGGACGCACGCCGAGTTCTGCGTCGTGTACCTGCTTGTCCAGATCGCGGTGGCGCTGGTACAAACGTTTGAACTCATCGCTGCGGTCGATCATTGCCTGGACATCATCTGGGTTTTGGTTTTCAAACATCACCCACCTCCTGAGCCTGCGTAAACCTGACGAGAATCGACGGCGCACGCGCGCCGCCGGGGATACGCCCCGTGATAAATCAGCCGATTGCAGATTGCAGGCGCCCTCAATGCTCGCGTGGGGAGCATCCGTTCTTGGGGAACCGCTCGATCTGCCATGAAGCCCTGATCCTTTTGGGGCGTCGTCCAGACATTACTCCGATTGATCGGCATCGGCAACCGGCTTGCGTATGACACCGCGATCGGGTGATGGTTCGGGACTCCTGCGGAACTCGATCGACGGTATGGACGCACGAAACGAATTTTTGACACTGGCGCTGGCGAAGAACGTTCTGCGCTTCGGTCAGTTCACGCTCAAGAGCGGACGCTTGAGCCCGTACTTCTTCAACGCCGGTGGCATCGATTCCGGCGCCGCCCTGGCGGCGCTCGGTCGCGGTTATGCGGCGGCGTTGACCGCCTCCGGCATCGACTACGACATGCTGTTCGGCCCGGCCTACAAGGGCATCGCCCTGGCCGCGGCAACCGCCATAGCGTTGGGCGATCGAGACGTTCCATTCGCCTACAACCGCAAGGAAGCGAAGGACCATGGCGAAGGCGGCACCATCGTCGGCGCGCCGCTCCGCGGACGCGTGGTGATTGTCGACGATGTCATCAGCGCCGGGACCAGCGTGCGCGAATCGGCGGCGTTGATAGGGGCCCATGGCGCCACGCCGTGCGCGGTGCTGATCGCGCTGGATCGGCAGGAGCGCGGCGAAGGCGCGCGCTCGGCGGCGCAAGAAGTCAGCGACACGCTCGGTATCCCGGTGATTGCGCTGGCGAACTTGAGCCACTTGCTCGCCTTCGCCGCTGGACATCCGGAGCTGGCGGCGTATCTGCCGGCCCTGCGCGCGTATCGCGCTACCTATGGGGTCGATTGAAGCATGCGTTCAGCGTAAACCCTACAGCCGCGTCAGAATTTTCTGACAGACCGCACGCCTCGGCTGGCTTATCCTGTGATCAACGCACTGCCGCCGAGAACCCTATGGACTTTCGATTGATCGATGAGCTGAGTCAGCGCCTGGGCGCGTTGCTGCCGCCCAGCGTGGGCGAGGCGCGCGAGGATTTGCAGAAGAATTTTCGCGCCGCCTTACAGGCCGGACTCAGCAAGCTCGACTTGGTGACGCGTGAGGAATTCGAGGTGCAGCGAGCGGTGCTCAAGCGCACGCGCGAAAAGCTCGATGCGCTTGAGGCCAAACTCGCCGAAATCGAGCAGCGAGCTTAACTCCGCCAGTCGCGCCTGGGCGCTGACTCGCTGCTCTGATGTCCAGTCGCCGCAACCGGCGACTTTAACGAACTCTGGGAAGGAACGGCCATGTCGCTCGCCGTCGCTTACTCTCGCGCCGAAGAAGGCATTTCGGCGCCGCAGGTCACTGTGGAGGTGCATATGTCGGCCGGTGTTGCCGGCATTGGCATCGTTGGTTTGCCCGAGGCTGAAGTGCGCGAGAGCCGCGACCGCGTGCGCGCCGCGCTGATCAACTCCGTGTTCGAGTTCCCGCAGTGGAAATTGACCGTGAATCTGGCGCCGGCCGATTTGCCCAAAGAAAGCGGGCGCTTCGACTTGCCGATCGCGCTCGGCGTATTGGCAGCGAGCAAGCAGATTCCGCCGGAATCCTTGGCAGACTACGAATTCATCGGCGAGCTGGCGCTCTCGGGCGAATTGCGCGGCGTGCGCGGAGTGTTGCCGGCGGTGCTGCGGGCGCGCGAGGCTGGGCGTGTGCCAATTGTACCGGCGGCGAACGCCGCGGAGGCAGGACTGGTGGCGGGTGGTCACGCACTGAGCGCGGCTACGCTGCTCGACGTGACCGCACATCTGCGCGGCGCCAGCGTGCTGCCGACGTGCCCGCCGCGCGCAACACAGATTTCTGAAGTCGATGCGCCGGATCTGGCCGATGTGCGCGGTCAGCCGCTGGCGCGGCGCGCGCTCGAAGTTGCTGCGGCGGGTGGCCACAACCTGTTGATGGTCGGTCCTCCGGGCAGCGGCAAGACCATGCTCGCCTCGCGCCTTCCAGGCATCTTGCCGCCGCTCACCGAGCCGGAAGCGTTCGAGGTGGCCGCGATCTCCTCGATCGTCGGCGCGGGCGTGGATCCCAAGCGCTTCCGCCAGCGGCCGTTCCGCGCGCCGCACCACACCGCCTCTGGCGTGGCGCTGGCCGGCGGCGGCGGCACGCCCAGGCCGGGCGAGGTATCGCTGGCGCACCATGGCGTGCTGTTTCTCGACGAGTTGACCGAATGGAATCGGCAGGTGCTCGAAGTGCTGCGCGAGCCGTTGGAGTCCGGACGTATCGTGATTTCGCGCGCCGCGCGGCAGAGCGAGTTCCCCGCCCGCTTCCAGCTGATCGCGGCAATGAACCCATGCCCGTGCGGTTACCTGGGCGATCCGTCCGGGCGCTGTCGCTGCTCGCCGGAGGTCGTCGCGCGCTATCGCGGCAAGGTATCCGGGCCGCTGCTCGACCGCATCGACATTCAGATCGACGTGCCGCGCCAGCCGGTCACTCTGCTCACGCGCGGAGGCGAACGCGGCGAAGCCAGCGCTGCAGTGCGCGAGCGCGTGCTCGCCGCCCGGCGGCGGCAATGGCAGCGCAGCCGTTGCGCCAACGCGCATCTGCCAGCGCAAGCGGTCCCGGAGGTGTGCGCGATTGGCCTTGACGACCAACGCCTGCTGGAGCGGGCGATTGAGAAGTTGAACCTGTCGGCGCGCGCGTACATCCGGATCTTGAAACTCGCCAGAACCATTGCCGATCTGGCAGGCGCAGATCGCATCGACACCGCCCATCTCACCGAGGCCATTGGCTATCGGCGGTTCGAGCGCTGACAGGGTCGATCTCGTCCGCCCGCCACCAGCAGCGCTTGATGGCTCGGACGATCACGCTCAGAATCGCGCGGTCCGTTTTGGGGGTCGCCATGTCTCGTTGGTTTCAGTTTTTAGCCGTTTCCGTATTTGCCGCGCTGAGCGCTACTGCGTCAGCCCAGCAGATCGTTGTCAACGAGCTGTATCGCGCCGGCAACCTGACCACCACCGATGAATGGGTCGAATATGTACTGCTGCAGGATTTGACCGCCGCCCAGCTTGAGGGTTTCTTCTTCGGCGACTCCACATCTGCCACCGCGTCGAAGCTTGGTGCGTTTCGGCTGACCAATATGGCGACCATCGCGCCGGTCTTTAGCCGCGGCACCATCATCGTGCTGTCGGGCCAGACCGGTCCGGCGGAGGACTTGACCTACAACCCATCGGCTGGCAATTTCAATCTGATTTTCCGCACCAATAACGCGCGCGTCGTCACGGTGACGGCGGGTGCCGATCTGGCGGGCGACGATGTCGCCTGGGTGGATACTGTCGGCACAGGATCTACCATCGCTGCTGGCGTCGGTTTTTGTGTGACCTGGGATGGAACGCCAGCATCCGGCGCATTGGGCGCGGCTTGCGGCCTGACTTTGCCGTTCAACACCAATAACACCGGCGTCCAGTTCAATAGCTTTTTCGAAGAGATCACGACCGTTGCGGATTGGTCGGTCGCTGTTCCGTTGGGAAGTTTGACGCCCGGCCAGCCCAATGGCGGCGACAACACCAGCGCGATCCTGGGCCTGCAATTGCCCAGAGTTACCATTGCCGCGGCCAACGTGATCGAAGGCAATCCGCCCGGCAGTACGCCGATGACGTTTACGGCGTCGATACCTTTCTCAATAGCGACCGATTGCGCTTTCTCGATTGAAACCGTGAATGCTGGAACCGCCAATGACGCTACGGCCGGCGTCGATTACGAAGCGCAGCCGGGGCTGGAGGTGACCATTCCGGCCGGTCAGCTGTCCGCCACTTTCGACATCAATGTGATTCGCGACACCTTGGTCGAATCCAATGAGGTGTTCGATGTCGCCACCTTCGGCGAACCGTTTGCCTGCAATATCGCGAGTACCCCGAATGCCCGCGGGACGATCAACGACGACGACTTAGCAGCACCCACCGTGTCGATCAACGATACGACCGTAACCGAAGGCACCGGCGCGGGTGCGACGACCGCAACCTTTACCGTGACCATCAGCGCTGCGCCCGCAGCCAATGCGACGATCGACTTTGCGAGCGCGGGCGGCGCGGCAATTTCCGGCACCGACTTCACCGCGACGACTGGCACCCTGACGTTCACCCCGACAGGCGCGCTCACCCAATCGGTCAACGTGCCCATAACGCGCGATGCAATTGACGAGGACGACGAGACGTTTTTCGTTAATCTGAGCGCTCCGGTGGGGCTGTCCATCGTCGACGGCGAGGGCCTGGGCACCATCCAGGACGACGATACGGCGACGCTGAGTGTAACGAACCTGAGCCAGGCCGAAGGCAATGCTGGGCCGAACAACTTCACATTCACTGCGAGCTTGAGCACGCCCGCCGATAAGGCGCGCATTTTTGCCGTGACCACCAGCGACGGAACCGCTATCGCGCCGGGCGATTACACTGCGATCACACTTGGCCAGAATCAGACCATCACCTTCAATCCGGGGATTACCACCCAGAACTTCAACGTCAGCGTGATCGGCGATACGTTGGTCGAGGCGGACGAAACCTTTAATGTGCAGTTGCGGCTGCCGCAACAACCTCCTAGCCCTGCTGGCAATAATCCGATCGCCTCAGCCATCGGCACCATCGTCAACGACGACCGCGAGCTGTCGATCAACAATGTCACGGTCACCGAGGGCACCGGTCCTGGCAGTACGGACGCCGTCTTCACCGTCAGCCTGAGCAACGCGCCGGCCGTGGGTCAGGACGTCACCGTGAATTACGCCACTGCGGGCGCCTCGGCGACCAGCGGCACCGACTTTACCGCGACGACAGGCACGCTGACATTCACGAGCAATAGCGCGTTGACGCAGACCATCAGTGTGCCGATCACGCGGGATAACATCGATGAGCCGAACGAGAATTTCAGCGTCGATTTGAGCGGCGCTGTGAACGCGACGATCTACGATGCCAACGGCGCAGGGGCTATCACCGACGACGACAATGCGCCGACGGTGACGCTCAACAACCGCTCGTTGAACGAAGGCAATAGCGGCAACACCAACTTCGACTTCACTGCGACGTTGAGCAACCCAAGCGCATCGCAGCTGCAGTACATCGTGTACACGCAGAACGGTTCGGCGATTGCGCCCGGCGATTACGCGGCGATCAATTGCTGCGCCGTCCTGGCAACCTTCCCGCCGCTCAGCACCACGCAGACGATCAACGTCAATGTCGTTGGCGATACCACGGTAGAGGGCGACGAGACCTTCACGGTCGCACTCGCCGCGGCTCAACAGCCGAGCCCTAATGGAACGCCGCCACCGCTCACCACCGGCACTGGTACGATCGTCAATGACGATGTGGATCGCGAGTTGACGATCAACGATGCGAGCGCCATCGAGGGCACCGGTGCTGGCAGTACCAATGTGGTGTTTACCGTTTCCTTGAGTGCCGCACCGGCTGCTGGCCAGAACGTCACAGTCGACTACGCCACTTCCAGTGGCAGCGCGCTCAGCGGCACCGACTTCACAGCCACGACTGGCACGCTAACCTTCACCAGCACCGGCGCATTGACGCAAACCGTTAGCGTGCCCGTCGCGCGCGACAACATCGACGAGAGCGACGAAACCTTTGCGATCACGCTGAGTGCGCCGGCCAACGCCACGATTTACGATGGCAACGGCGTCGGCACGATCAACGATGACGACGATGCGGTCTTGACCATTGCCAACATCAGCCAAGTCGAAGGCAATAGCGGAACCACCGCATTCACGTTCACAGCGAGCTTGAGTGTACCCAGCGCCACCAACCTGGTGTTTGGATTGACCACCGCCGATGGGACGGCCACCGCGCCGGCCGATTACCAGGCCATTGCGTCTGGCGCGCAGTCGGTCACCTTCGTCGCTGGCACCACCAGCCAGACCTTTGCTGTGCAGGTGGTGGGTGAGACGTTGCTCGAGTCGGATGAGACCTTCACCGCAACGCTGACGCCGATCAATACCAACAGCCCCAATGGCAGCGGCGCTGCGACCGCGACCGCGACCATCGTCAACGACGATCTGCCCGTAGCGACCATCGCCAACGCGCAAGTCATCGAGGGCACCGGCAGCAACAGCACGCTGGCATTTACGGTCAGCCTGTCGGCGCCGGCACCGGCACCGGTCAGTGTGAACTTCGCCACAGCCAATGGCAGCGCCACGGCACCTGGGGACTTCACCGCTGCCAGCGGCACCGTGACTTTCGCCGTCGGACAGCAGACGCGGCCGGTGAACGTCACCGTGATCGGCGACAATCTTGTCGAGCCGGATGAGACGCTGCAAATCACGTTGAGCGCCCCAACGGGTGCGACGCTTGGAACAGCCACAGCCACCGGCACTATCGTCAACGACGACAGCGCGGCGCTGTCGATTGCGGATGTGGCTTTGCCAGAAGGCAACGGCGGCGGCAATACGCCGTTCGTATTCACGATCACCAGCAGCTCGCCATCGTCGACGCCGATCACCGTGAACTTCGCCACCAGCAATATGAGCGCACTGAGCCCAGCCGACTACGCGGCGGCCACAGGCGTAGCCACCATCGCCGCCAACGCAACCACCACGACGGTGACGGTGAATGTCGTCGCCGACAATATCCTGGAACCGAACGAGCAGTTCACGGTGACCTTGAGTGCGCCGGTGGGCGCCACGCTCGCGGACGCCACGGCGATCGGCACAATCATCGGCGACGATGCGCAAGTGCCTATCCCGACCCTCGATCAGCGCGGCCTGCTAGCGCTGATGCTGGCGCTACTGGCGATCGGCGCGCTGACCCTGCGGCGTCGCTAAGCCAAGGGCGCGATTCATCGCGCCCGAGGCACAGCAGTGGACGGCGGCGCCCGAACGTCGCCGTGCCCGAACCGGTGGATGCCGTCGCGCGCGCGACGCACATCGCGAAGCCGTGCACGGCAGCGCAGTCCAAGGCGCGCGCGAAAGGTAGTTTTGTGCTTCCCGCAAGTAACCGGTACCCATCAGGAAGCTACCCATGCGTTTGGTTGTTGCGCTCTCCGCGTTTCTGGCTCACTCGGCGCTCGCCGAGATCTATGTCACCGATGGGATATCGAGCGGCAGCCCACCCAACCGCATCAGCGTGTGGCCGGATACGGCCGATGGCAATCCGCCGCCAGTGCGCCGCATCGTGGGTTCGCGCACGCAGATCGGCAATGGCAGCAACGGATTGAGCGACATCATCACCATCAGCGGCCGCCAGGAAATCCTGGTTGCCAACAATTCGCTGACGCGCATCCAGACCTTCGCGCTGGGCGCCAACGGCGATGCGTTGCCGCTTCGCGAGTTGCTGCTCAATGGCTCGCCCAAGGGCTTGGCGCATATCCCGATCACCGACGAGATCGTGACTGCGCCGTCGAACTTTTCGGCGCTCCTTTTCTACCAACGTTCGGCCAGCGGCACCGCCTCGACCACGCGCACGATCAGCGGCAGCAATACCGGGATTGGTCCGATTCCCACCGACATCGTTTACCTGTTCGGCATCGACCAGATTGCAGTTTCCGACTACGTGCCCGGGGATCCGAACTTCGCCAAGCGCATTCAGGTATTCGCACGCTCGGCCTCGGGAAACACTGCGCCGATCCGAGTGATTCAAGGTCCGGCGACCCAGCTCAGTGCGTGCAATGGCCGCTCGGCAGGGATGACCACGGACAACACGGGCAGCGACATCATCATCGGCTGCTTCAATCAAATTCTGACCTTCGCGCCGACGGCGAATGGCGATGTCGCGCCGTTGCGTCGAATCGCCGGCCCGGCAACAACGCTGCTCAGCATCTCGGACGTTGCTTTTTTGTTCGGCAACCAGGGCCAGCCCTCGACATTGGTGGTGACTCAGTTCAGTGCAACGACTTCCGTGGCGCGCTTCGACGCGAGCGCCAACGGCGATGTCCAGCCGTTGACGAGCCTCAACTCGCTGGCGCTTTTCCAGGCGCGTTCGGTAGCGACAGAGGTGATTACCCTGCTGCAGGATGGCTTCGAGTAGCAGCTCGTTCGGAACCATGGGTAACGCTGCCATGCGGTTCTCCCGTCATTCCGACCGGGCAGTTGCCGCAGACCCAACAACCAGCTATCACCCGCGCATCGAACGCAAGCGAGAGTGGTGATGAAACTAGCTTCTTTGAAACGCGGTGGTCGCGATGGCACCCTGATCGTCGTTAGCCGCGATCTGGCGCACGCCGTTATCGCGAGCGGTATCGCGCCAACGCTGCAGGCCGCGCTCGACGACTGGCATAACGCTGCGCCGCGCCTGAACGCGCTCAGCGAGGCGTTGAACGCTGGCCAGGCGACCGACGCATTCCAGGTTGAGGCCGACGATCTCGCTGCGCCGTTGCCGCGTGCATACGAGTTCGTCGACGGCAGCGCCTATCTGCCGCACGTGGAGCGCGTTCGCCGCGCGCGCAATGCCGAGGTGCCGCAGAGCTTTTACGTCGATCCGCTGATGTACCAGGCCACCAGCGCGCAGTTCATTGGGCCGACCGATCCGGTGCGTGTGGTGAGCGAGGAGTACGGCATCGACCTGGAGGCCGAAGTGGTGGTCGTCACGGACGATGTACCGATGGCGGTGAGTGCAGCGGCGGCGATGGATCACATCCAGCTCATCGGCCTGGTCAACGATGTGAGCTTGCGTAACCTGATCCCGGACGAGCTGGCGAAGGGCTTTGGCTTTCTGCAATCCAAACCGCGCTCGGCGCTCTCGCCCGTGCTGGTAACGCCCGACGAGTTGGGCGAATTCTGGCGCGAGGGCAAGTTGCATCGGCGCCTGGTCACGCACATCGATGGCAAGCTGTTCGGCGAACCCGATGCCGGTAGCGATATGCAGTTCAACTTCGCGCAACTGATCGCGCACGCCGCGAAAACGCGTAACCTGATTGCCGGCACCATTGTCGGCTCCGGCACCGTCGCCAACCAGGACGAATCTGTCGGCGCCTCGTGCCTGGCGGAAAAGCGCATGCTCGAAATCATCGCCAGCGGCAAGCCATCCACACCTTTCCTGCGCTTCGGCCAGACCGTGCGCATCGAAATGTTCGACGATGCCGGGATGAGTCTGTTCGGCGCGATCGATCAGGAGATTGTGCGCGCCTGAGCGATTGATCTGGCACGAATTGTCCCTCGCGAAAGCGGTAATCCAAGGCACTGGATCACCGCTTTCACGGGGATTAGCGCAGCACCAACTCCGGCCACACCGACAGCACGATCAGCATGGATAGCTGGATCACGATGAACGGCACAACGCCGCGATAGATCGCGCCCGTCGGTATCTCCGGCGGCGCCACGCCGCGCAGATAGAAAAGCGCAAAACCGAAGGGCGGCGTCAGGAACGAGGTCTGCAGGTTCATTGCAAACAGTACACCGAGCCAGACCGGATCGACACCCAAGGCGAGCAGCGGCGGTGCGACCAGCGGCACGACGATGAATACGATCTCGATGAAGTCGATCAGGAAGCCCAGCAGAAAAATCGTCAGGTTGACGATGATCAGCGCACCGATCACGCCGCCCGGTAAACCGGTCAGCGCCTCGTGGATCAGATCGTCGCCACCGTAGCCGCGGAACACCAGCGAGAATAGCGTCGCGGCGATCAGAATCAGGTACACCATCGAAGTAATCAGCGCGGTGCGCTCGGCGGTGTAGCGAATGCCGCTCCACGACAAGCCGCCGCTGAAGCCCGCCAGCACCGTGGCGCCCACGGCGCCGATCGCGGCGGCTTCTGTGGGCGTGGCGATGCCGCTCATGATCGAGCCCAGCACCGCCAGCACCAGCGCCAGCGGCGGTACCAGCGCTTTGAGCGCCTCCATGACGCTGGCGTTGCCGCGCATCTCCGGCGGCAGCGCTGGCGCGCGTTTGGGCTGCAGCCACGCCACGCCGATCAGGTAGATGAGATACCCGCCGACCAACAGCAGTCCCGGCAATACTGCGCCAGCGAACAAATCGCCCACCGAGACCGATTTGGGCGAGAACACGCCCTGGTCGAGCTGCGCCTTTTGATAGGCATTGCTCAACACATCGCCAAGCAGCACCAAAATCACACTGGGCGGAATGATCTGGCCGAGCGTGCCGGCCGAGCAAATCGTGCCAGCGGCGATGCGCGGGTCGTACCCGGCGCGCAGCATCGTCGGCAGCGCGATCAGGCCCATCGTCACCACCGTTGCGCCGACGATGCCGGTGCTCGCCGCGAGTACCGCGCCAACCAGCAGCACCGAAATGGCGAGTCCGCCGCGCAAACTGCCGAACAGCGAAGCCATCGAGGTCAACAAGCGCTCGGCAATCTTCGAGCGCTCCAGCATCACGCCCATGAACACAAAAAGCGGCACCGCGAGCAGCGTCTCGTTGCCCATCGTGCCGAACAAGCGGTTCGGGAAGGCATCGAGAAAGCTCGGATCGAAGGTGCCGGTGAGCACGCCGATGCCCGCAAAGGCCAGCGATACGCCAGCGAGTGTGAACGCCACCGGCAAGCCCAGCATCAGCGCTGCGGCGAGCGTCAAGAACAGCAGGATCGGTAGAATGGCCTGGGTCATGCGCGGCTCGCGTCGTTCTTTGCGCGGAATATCACCGATCGCGAGGAAAAAGCGAACGCCCACATCTCGGCGACGCGAAAACGACTATCGTTCGCGGCATCAACTGGCAAGCGCGAGCCCATCACCATGCTCCAACCCGGCGACAAAATCCCCGACTTCACCCTGACCACCGACAGTGGCGAAACCATCAGCGCCAAGAGCCTCAAGGGGCAGCGCTATGTGCTGTATTTCTATCCCAAAGACGACACCCCCGGCTGCACCAAAGAAGCCTGCGGGTTTCGCGACAATCTGCCCAAGTTCGATGGCATTGGTGTGCGCGTGTTCGGCGTCAGCGCCGACAGTCAGGCCGCGCACGGCAAGTTCGTCAAGAAGTACGATCTAAACTTCTCGTTGCTTGCCGATCCCGAGCGACAGCTCATCGAGCCGATCGGCGCGTGGGTCGAAAAAAGCATGTACGGCAAAAAGTACATGGGCATCGCGCGCGCCACGTTCATCGTCGATTCCAAGGGCAAGATCGAGAAGGTGTGGGAGAAGGTGGCCAAACCGGAGAATCATGCGACCGAAGTGCTGGCGGCGCTGGCTGGTTAGGTGACGATTTGGCAAACGGGATCTTGATGAGTGAAGAGCGAGGGCATGTGCTGGGTTCGAAGTCCTTAGCGAACTCACGCTGCGCACAGCGCGACAACGCAATCCACGGGGTGCCGGCCCGATGAAAATCCACCTCGCCGGCAGCGCCCGCGCGTTCGACGCCGAGAGTGGCGAAACGGTGCTCGCTGCGGCGCGGCGCGCCGGGCTCGCATTCCCCTACAGTTGCTTGTCTGGTAATTGCGGAAGTTGCAAAGCCGACATCCTCGGCGGCAGCGTGCACTATCCGTACAACCCGCCGAGCGCACTCAGCGAGGCCGAGCAACGGGGCGGCAAGGCGCTGCTGTGCCAAGCCGTGCCGCTGTCGGAATTGACGATCGCCATTCGCGAGGTCGAAGCGGTGGCAGGAATACCGCTGCGGCAACTCGCGGTGAAAGTGGTGGCCAAGAACCGCCTGTGCGATGACGTCGTCGAGTTAAAACTGATGCCGCCCAAGCGCGAGCCGCTGAGGTATCTGCCAGGCCAGTATCTCGACGTGTTGCTGCCTGAAGGCAAGCGCCGCGCGTTCTCGATCGCCAACGCGCCGCGCCACGGCGACACGCTCGATTTGCACGTGCGTCGCGTGACCGGTGGCGGCTTTACGCAGTATGTGTTCGACGAGTTATCGGTAGGCGCGTTGCTGCGCATCGAGGCGCCGCTCGGCACCTTCGTCCCGCGCGAGGGCGGCGATCGCCCGATCATCCTGATGGCTGGCGGCACCGGCTTTGCGCCGATCAAGGCGATCCTCGAATACTTGCGCGACATCGGCAACGAACGCGCGCTGCACTTGTACTGGGGCGCGCGCCACGAGAGCGATTTGTACCTCGATGCGTTGTGTCGCCAGTGGCAGGCCGAGCAGCCGCAGTTGCGTTATACGCCGGTCATTAGCGAGGCGAGCACGCTGGAACGGCATCAGTATCGCGCCGGCAATGTGCACGAAGCGGTGCTCAAAGATTTCCCCGATCTATCGCGCTTCGATGTCTACATGAGCGGCCCGCCGCCGATGATCGACGCGGGCCGCAAACAATTCACCGCCGCCGGCCTGCCCGAAGATCGCCTCTACTACGACTCCTTCGATTTCGCCCCCGACGTGCTCGCCGCCCTGATCCGCGCGCGCCAGGGGTAGCATGGCGGCCTGATCAACCACCGTAGCTCGACGATGAGTATTCATGCATCGAACGCGCCGCAGCCCGTGGGCGCGTATCCACACGCAAGACGCGTGGGCGATTTTTTGCTGCTCTCGGGCATTGGGCCGCGAACGCCGGGCACCAACGCCATCGCTGGAAACATTTACGGTGCCGGCGGGGCATTGATTGCCTACGACTTCGAGGCACAATGCCACGCCGTGTTTGCCAACGTCCGAGCGGTGCTCGATGCCAGCGGTGCGCGCTGGGAGGATCTGGTGGACATCACCGTTTATCTGACCGATATGGCACGCGACTTTTCCACCTACAACCGCATCTGGGCCGAGTACTTCCCGGACGCCGCCAAGGCGCCGTGCCGAACCACGCTCGGCATCAGCGCGCTGCCGACGCCGATCGCCATCGAACTGAAGTGCATGGCCTGGATGGGGCTGAAGGAGGGGATCGGTATGAGCACCCGTGCAGCCACCGCTCCGCTCAACTTCCAAGCCTGGATCGACGCGCATCGGCATCTGCTCAAACCGCCCGTTGCGAACAAGTGCATCGTCGATGGCGACTTCATCGTGATGATTGTCGGCGGACCGAATCGCCGCAGCGATTTCCATGTCGACGAGGGCCCGGAGTTTTTCTATCAGCTCGAAGGCGAGATGACGCTGCGCATCCAGCAAGAGGGTGTCGTCGATGTGCCAATTCGCGCCGGCGAAATCTACTATCTGCCGCCGCGCGTGCCGCACTCGCCGCAGCGCGGTCCGAACTCGATCGGCCTTGTGATCGAACGCAAGCGCTTGCCGCATGAGCTCGACGGCCTGCAGTGGTATTGCGAGAAATGCAACCACAAGCTGTACGAAGAGTTCTTTGCACTGGAAAGCATCGAGACGCAGTTCCCGGCGGTGTTCAAGCGCTATGAAGAGTCGCTCGAACATCGCACCTGCCGGGCTTGCGAATGGGTGAACCGCCGCTAAGCTGATCAGGGTCCATTGCACGCCAGATCATCCGCTGCAGCGACTCTAAAGCAAAGCGCCGCAAACTCGAGCACGGAGGGACGGCGCGTTGGTGCGGGGCAGTCAATCCAGCTTGGTGAGCGGCACAGGCGCGGCGCGCATATCCCCCTGACGCATGATCAGCACCGCCGAGGAGCTGCTTTCGAATTCAATCTCAAAGTCACCTACTTGGCTGCTGGCGACGGACGATCTAGGAGCAAAATCGCAGTCAGGATTCGGGAACTGACGAGTGCACCCGAATGGCTCCGACGCAAGGCGATTGATCTTGCCAACTAGTCGGGTTGGCGATTCCCATTTGGCGTCCTGGAACAGGTACCACTGTGGCGACCCGGTTGGACCATAGTTGGTCCAGAAACCCCAGACAGAATCGACTTTGCCGGTTTTGTCATGACTCAGTGTCAATCCCGAGCCACTCGTTTCCGGGAAGTACCACGCGCCGTCGACGTTGAAGGCGCTGATCTTGGCTGAACTGCTGGAAGGGCCTTGCACCGTGAGATCCTGCTCTCCCAGCCACTCACCCTCGGAACTGACGATAGCAACGTGCACGGTACCGACATCTTCGTTATTGCGATCTTCAAAGCGCACCGCGGTGTCGACGCTGTATGGGGTCAGCGCCTGACTGCAAGAAATCTCCGACGGCAGTACGCCCAGGGTCAAAACTCTGCGAAACCCGCTGCCCGACAACGTTGCGTTGCGTGGAACACACGAGTTGCGCCAGAGACCCGTGACCTTCAGCGTGACCAGTTCACCGGCGACAATCTGCCCCGGCGAACTAAGAGTCCAACTGGGGTTTTCCTGGCCAAAGGCTAGGCTCGGAATCACAAACGCCATGCCCGCCAAAAGTCGTTTGGATGCGCATGAAAGGACTTGCATAGTTAGATCCTCAGTTCGTCAAGCTCAGTCGCTCACTGTCGCGTGCGCTAGTGTAACGCGCTTATGACCGACCTGATTGAGAGATTGTTCGCTAACGCGGCTCTCGCTCGTTTCTCTGCGCCGGACTCTTCGTTGTTCGTCCCTGCAATGGTACAACCGCTACTCCTGCTTCCGCCTCGATTCGGACGCAAAGCTCTTCGCGATCTTCCTCGTTCTCGCATGAAATTTCCGGCTAGTTCGCAAGCGTTCGTTCCTGCTCCATAACCGCACACTCTCGTCGGCCCAGTTCAGGTTTCTCGGATCGTTAGCACAGAAGCCAGAAGCATGCCACACACATATTTGCGATTTCTGTTTACTGATCGCGTCAGACACGAGTAATCTTGAGCGGACTCCGCAGTGCAGACTGCGTGAGCAATTGGTAGCGCGACCATGCGGCGCGCGTAGACGGGAGGAGTCTTCATGTTGCGTGGTTCGTGTACGTTTTTGCTGCTCGCGCTGTTCGGTAGTGCGGCTCTGGCCGATGAGCCAGTGCGCGGCGTTTATCGTGGGTTGGCGCCCGTCGTCAAGTTCGATATCTCACCGCCTTTGCGTGATATCAAGCCCCTGCCGATCTATTCAGGCCCAATGCTGGCTCGTCCAGCGACGTCCGATCCGCCATCGGGCCTGGAATGGTTGTTTTTGCCCCAACAACAGGGCAGCGATCCGCTGGTTCAGGCATCCGTAATGGGCGCAGACATCCCGTCTCCAACGGTTTCGTTCAATGCACAGCCGAATATCGCCGGCGTCAATCCCCCCGATCCGGTGGGCGATGTCGGCCCGAATCACTACGTAGCGATGTCCAATTCGTCGTTCCAGATCTTTAGCAAGAATGGCACCTCGCTCTTGGGTCCGTCGAATATCAACACGATATGGAGCGGCTTCGGCGGCGCTTGCCAAAACGAGAATGCTGGCGACCCGATTGTGCTGCACGATCAGTTCGCCGATCGCTGGATCCTTACGCAGTTCACGGCGGCGGGCCCCACATTCTTCAACTGCGTAGCGATCTCGCAGACGCCCGATCCAACCGGCGCATACTTTCGCTATGCCTTCAGCACTGGGACAAATTTCCCTGACTATCCGAAGTACGGCGTGTGGCGCGACGCTTACGTCATCAGCACGCGCGAGTTTGCGGGAGCCGCCTTTGCAGGCGTCGGCGCGTACGCCATTAACCGCGCGCAAGTGCTGGCAGGCAACCCAGCACCGACCGTTGTTTCGTTTGTCGTAGCCCCAGGCGCAGCGCCGTTCAACGTTGGCGACGGCCTGCTACCCGCCGACGTGGATGGACCCACGCTGCCGCCGGTGGGTGCGCCATCTTATTTTGTTGGTTCGATGGATCAAGGCGGCCCTTACTCGGCGCCGCAAGATGCTCTGACGCTGTGGCGATTTGTGATCGATTTCGCAACGCCGGCGAACTCCAGCTTCACGCTGGCGCAAACGATACCGGTGGCTTCGTTCGATTCCATCTTTCCGTGCACCGGGCGCCAGTGCATTCCGCAACCGGGAACGGCTGCGCGCGTCGACATATTGTCTTACCGGCAGCGGCCACTTCACCGTCTGGCCTACCGCAATTTCGGTACTCATGAGTCGTTGGTGACCAATCAGTCAGTCGAAGCGGCGACCAACATGGCTGGCATTCGCTGGTGGGAAATCCGCAACCCGAGTGGTACTGCGGTCATTCATCAAGAGGGCACTTATGCCCCAGGCGTGACGGATACCGTGCACCGATGGATGGGCTCCATCGCCCAGGATTCTGCGGGAAACATGGCGCTCGGCTACAGCGCCTCGAACGGCACCGATGTGTTCCCAAGCGTACGCTACACGGGGCGTCTTGCGTCTGACCCATTGGGCCAGATGCCGCAGGGCGAAGGCGTGATTGTTGCCGGCACCGGGTCCAATACGGGTGGCGGCAATCGTTGGGGCGACTACACGTCGATGAACGTCGATCCGACAGACGACTGCACATTTTGGTTTGTGAATCAGTGGACGCCGACGACCTCGGCATCCGGCTGGCGGCTTCGCGTCGGATCTTTCCGCTTTAATGAATGTGGTACGCCGAGCTTCACGATCGGCAGCAGCTCTACTGATATTGCGTTGTGCTCAGGCGCTTCGTCCACACTCCCCATCAACGTGGCGTCGATTGCTGGATTCAACAGTCCTGTGACATTAAGCGCGACGGGCCTGCCCGCCAATAGCAGCGGAACCCTCAATCCAAATCCTGTGACACCGCTTCCAGGCCAGAGTCAGTTCACCTTGAACACCACGACAGCTTTGGCCACCGGCATCTACCCGTTCACCATCGATGCCACAGCTGCGGGACCGATCACGCGCACGATCAACATGAACTTGAATGCGGTCGCAGCCGTGCCAGTTGCGAGCACACTCACTGTCCCGGCCAATAACGCCATCAACGTGGCGACCGGCGTAACGTTCACCTGGGCTGCATCCCCGACCGCTGCCGACTACACAGTACAACTTGCGACCGACAGCGGGTTCACCAATATCGTGCGCTCTACGACCACTACCACGACATCGTGGACTCCATCGCCAGCGCTGAATTCTTCGACACAGTACTTCTGGCGCGTTTTCGCGCGAAACGCCTGCTCGGTAGGTTCTCCGGCAGAACTCTTCGCCGATGGTTTCGAGGATCTGGTTCCGAACCTGGGTACTGTTTCTGCGACATCGTCGTTCACCACCTCTTCAGCGCCCGGCGATTGCCCGGCGGGTCCGGCGCCGACGATTGTGCTTAGCGAGAATTTTGACGGTACACTTGGCGCTGGCTGGGGCCAACAAGCGGGCGGGTCGGGCACGAATACCTGGGCAGTGACTGGTGCCTTCCCGTTCGGAGGCTCGGGGCAGTCGCTGCGGGCAACGGCGCCCACCACCGTGTCCGATCAGCGTTACGTCAGTCCGGCAATAGCGCTGCCCACCGTCGGCAACGGTTTGACGTTGACGTTCCAGTCACGGCATGCAATTGAAGTCAACACTGCGGGAACGATTTGCTACGACGGCGGCATTCTCGAAGTGTCGACCAATGGCGGCACGAGCTATACACAGGTGCCGAATGCCCAATTGCAGACCGATCCGTACAATGCCAATGTCGATGCTGGGTTCTCGAGCCCAATTGCCGGGCTACCGGCCTGGTGCGGCACACAGGCGTTCACGCGAAACGTGGTCGATCTCACACCCTATGCGGGACAGACTGCGCAGTTCCGGTTCCGGTTGGCATCGGATTCCAGCGCCAATTTGCCGGAAGGTTGGATCATCGATAACGTTGAAGTGAAGCGATGCAACTGATTGCGCGTTGATGGCGATGTCGCGAACCCCCGGCTTGCCCGGGGGTTCGTTTTTGCGGTGTTGTGCTTGCGCTCCGGGAGTTCGACTTTTGCTGGACAGCGCTCAATCGCGTTGTGCCGGTGGCCGCGACTTCCATGTGCCGTGCGCCGGCGAGTCGAGCGCACTCAAACAATGCCAGGGCAGCGGCGCGATTGACCGGGTCATGACTTAGTAACGCGATCGCTTGCTGAGGCTCCTCAGCGTCGCTTTGGGGCTTTCAGAGCGCGCGCCGCACGCGGCGCAAGCGCGCTCCTTCAGTCCGGCCCCTCAGCGTAGCTTCGGGGCGTTCGGAGCGGTACGCGCCGATGGCGCGTAAGCACCGCTCCTCAGTCCGGCCCCTCAGCGTAGCTTCGGGGCGTTCGGAGCGGTACGCGCCGATGGCGCGTAAGCACCGCTCCTCACCCACATTTCGAGTAGCCGCAGTTTAGGCAGGTTTGGCAGCCGTCCATCAGCACGACGGCTTTGGTGTTGCACTTGCCGCACATGGTTGCTGACGGCGGGAAGCTGGCTTTGGGTGCATCGGGTTCGGCGCCGCCAACCGCGACAAGGTGCGGCTTGTGGTCGTCGGTTTTTTTGGCTTGCTCGCGCGCTTCGAATTCGGCGCGTTTTTTGGCGATGGCAGCGCGCTGATCGTCGTTGAGATCGGTCTCGATCAGACCAATCTTTTTCATGTGGTCTTCGATGATGAAGCCGAGTTCGGCGACGATCGAAGGCATGTAAACGCCGCCGGATTTGAAATAGCCGCCGCGCGGATCGAACACCGCTTTAAGCTCTTCGACCATGAAGGTGACATCGCCACCTTTTCGGAACACGGCGCTCATGATGCGCGTCAGCGCCACGGCCCACTGGAAGTGCTCCATGTTCTTGCTGTTGATGAACACTTCGAACGGCCGCCGCGATTCGTGCGCGGTGCCTTCGTTGAGCACGATATCGTTGATGGTCACGTACAACGCGTGCTCGAACAGCGGCGAGCGAATTTTGTAAGTGCTGCCCTCGAGCATCTCCGGGCGTTCCACCCGCTCGTGCATCTGTACCACTTCCGTGGCCGGCTCGGGCGCGACAGGCGCCGCCGCAGCCGCCTTATCTTCGGGTTTCTGCACGGCGTAGCCGGTGATCTTTTTGCTGATCTTGATGCTCATCTTGGGCCTCATGGGTGCGCCGCAGCGCACCGGAAAAATTCTTTGCGCTCAGTGCGCGGAAATAAGCTTCAACTGGCCACCTTGTTCATAGGCGGCCGTTACATCCAGATCGCGGCTCAGACGCGCCAAACCAAGCAAGTGATCGACCTGGATGGGACGCTCTGCGTTGCTCAGCAATACCACCTGGTCGATCACGTACGTGCGTTTCACGCGCGTTAGCGCCTCGCTCAGGCTGGCCTCGTCGTATACCTGATCCTGAAACAGGAACTGACCGCCAGCGTGGGCCAGCAGCTCCACTTTCAGGCGCTGCCCGGGCGCAACTTCCGCTGGGATTGCCACGCTGCTGCCCGCGGCCACTGAACCTGCTTCAGGTTTACCGTTCGCCGACAACACCGCTTCCTTGAGCGCTTCCTGATCGGACTTCACGCCGTACTTGGCATTCAGCTCCCTGAGATGCTGCTCGTAGGCGTCGCGACCACGCGGCGTGAGCATCGTATCGCCATCCGCCTGCGCCAGCGCGTTGTCGGTTGCGAGCAATGCCAAAACCAGCACCAGTGAGCGTGTCATTCCGATTCCCTCCAAGGTAAAACGCGGCGCCCTTGTGGTGTGAAGTCAACCGGGACGCCGCGCCATTTCGCACTTACTTCTTGGCAGCCTTCTTGGCCGGCGCCTTGGCGGCGGGCTTCGCGGCTTTTGCAGCTGGCTTCGCCGCCTTCGCTGCCGGTTTTGCGGCCTTCGCCGGTGCCTTCTTCGTCGCCGGTTTTGCAGCGGTCGCAGCTGGTTTTGCCGCAGCTTTGGCAGCTGGTTTTGCCGCAGCTTTGGCAGCCGGTTTAGCTGCTGGTTTGGCAGCTTTCGCTGGCGCCTTGGCGGCGGGCTTCGCGGCGGACGCTTTCTTCGCGGGTTTCGCGCCGGTGGCTTTGCTCACCGCAGCCTGGGCTTTGGACGCCATGCTCGCAGCCGCCTTCTTAACTTCCTTGACCTTGCCGGCCATGGCTTTCTCGGCGCCCGCAGCCTTCTTCGCCACGGTCTTCTGCACCGCCGCTACCGACTTCTTCGCTTCGGCGATTTTCTTGCCAGCGGCCTTCTTGACCTTGGCGACCTGCGCCTCGGCTGCGGCCACCACTTCCTTGCCTTCGGCAATCAGTTTCTCGCCAATCGCTTCGGCCTTTTCTTTCAACTCTTCTACTTTGCTTGCAATGCTCTCACCGCTCATGTGCACTCCCCTCTCGTCAGCGGCCGACATGCGGCCCGGTCAAAACTTGCCGTAGTACCCTTCCTTCAGCGCATCGAAAAGATTCGCTGCGGTGTGGGTCTCGCCATCGTACTCGATCTCTTCATTTCCGCGCGCTTCGACGATGCTGCCGTCGTCCAGTTCGAAGCGATAAATGGTGTTCTCGAGGTCTTGCTCCTTGACCAGCACGCCTTGGAACGCAGCTGGATTGAAGCGGAACGTGGTGCAGCCTTTGAGCCCACGTTTGTGAGCGTACATGTAGATGTCTTTGAAATCGCTGTACGGGTAGTCGGTCGGGACATTCGCCGTCTTGCTGATCGAGGAGTCGATCCAGGTTTGCGCGGCGGCCTGGATGTCGACGTGCTCCTTGGGCGAGATGTCGTCTGCGGCCACGAAATACTCTGGCAACTTTTCTTCCGGCTTGTCCGAATACGGCATCGCTTTGGGGTTGACGAGATGCCGATAAGCGAGCAGCTCGTAGCTGAAAACTTCGACTTTTTCTTTCGACTTCTTGCCCTCGCGAATCACGTTGCGCGAGTAGTGATGGGCGAAGGAGGGTTCAATGCCATTGCTGGCGTTGTTCCCGATCGACAGCGAGATCGTGCCGGTTGGCGCGATCGAGCTGTGGTGCGTGAAGCGCGCGCCCACCTGCGCTAACTCGGCGACCAGATCGGGCGCCACGGTGGCCACGCGCTGCATGTAACGGCTGTATCTGGCGTGCAGCGTGCGGCCTTCGATTTCGCTGCCGATGGTGTAGCCATCGCGCGCCATCTCCGGGCGTTTGCGCAGCATTTCGCCCGTGACCTTGAAGGTTTCGCTCATGATCGGCGCGGGACCCTTTTCCTTGGCCAGAATCAACGCCTCTTCCCATCCGGCGATGGCCATGTCGCGCGACACCTGGTCGGTGAAGGCGATCGAATCGGGCGAGCCGTAGCGCATGCGCAGCATGGTCAGTGTCGAGCCGAGCCCTAGGTAGCCCATGCCGTGACGGCGCTTGCGCAGGATTTCCTGGCGCTGGCCTTCGAGCGGCAAGCCGTTCACCTCCACCACGTTATCGAGCATGCGCGTGAACACACGCACGACTTCCTTGTACTCGTCCCAATCGAAGCGCGCGCGCGTAGTGAACGGATCGCGCACGAATTTGGTGAGATTCACGGAGCCGAGCAGGCACGAGCCGTACGGCGGCAATGGCTGTTCGCCGCAAGGATTGGTGGCGCGGATGTTCTCGCACCACCAGTTGTTGTTCATCTCGTTGACGCGGTCGATCAGAATGAAACCGGGCTCGGCGAAATCGTAGGTCGAGGTCATGATCATTTCCCACAGACCCTTCGCCCGAATCTTGCCGTAAATCTTGCACGCCACCAGACCATCGTCGCGCGATACGTAGTTCTCGCGGTGCGGCCATTCGCGCCAGACGATGTGCTGCGCATCGTTCAAGTTGATCTCGTGCTGCTCCTTGACGTGCACCGGAAACACCAGCGGCCAGTCGGCGTCGGTTTCGACCGCTTTGACGAACTCATCGGTGATCAGCAGCGACAGATTGAACTGGCGCAGCCGGCCATCTTCGCGCTTGGCCTTGATGAATTCCTTGACGTCCGGATGCGAGACATCGAAAGTGCCCATCTGCGCGCCGCGGCGGCCGCCGGCGCTAGAGACGGTAAAACACATCTTGTCGTAGATATCCATGAACGACAGCGGGCCGGAAGTGTAGGCGCCAGCGCCAGACACATACGCACCGCGCGGCCGCAGCGTGGAGAACTCATAACCGATGCCGCAACCGGCTTTGAGCGTCAAGCCCGCTTCATGGACCTTGCCCAGGATGTCGTCCATCGAATCGGTGATGGTGCCCGATACGGTGCAGTTGATCGTGCTGGTGGCCGGTTTGTGTTCCAGCGCACCGGCGTTGCTGGTGATCCGGCCGGCCGGAATCGCGCCGCGGCGCAGCGCCCACAAAAAGCGCTCGTACCAATGCGCGCGTTTGTCCGGGCTGCTCTCGGCATCGGCCAATGCGCGGGCGACGCGCTTGAAGCTGTCGTCCATGGTGCGATCGATGGGATCGCCGGATTTGGACTTCAGCCGGTATTTTTTGTCCCAGATGTCCTGCGAAGCCGGCTGCATCGGGATATCGAAAACATCGCTGCGTACCGCTTCTAAACGGGCATTCATGCGTCAGTGCCTCCCCGGGCGCGTCGTTGTTATTTTTCTGGCCAGAACTATCTATTGGGGCTGTGTATCGCAACCGACCACTAGATGTTGTGTTTAGCGGGAGCGAAGCATGGGATGCCGGCTGGCTTGCGTCAAGGGGGTGCTTCGCACTTTTGCCCGCACAGGTAGCGCCTGCGATCTGGCATTTGGGCTTGATGCACGAACGCAACGTGCTCGGTCAAGCGTGTTCGTTGTTGTCGAGCAGATGCGTTGGCGCCATGCGCTGCGGTCCAGACCAGGGTCATCCTGCGGTCGAAGCAAGCAGCCTGCGCACGCGTATGCTCACTACCGATCCTCAACCACGCAGAAATCGATGACCGAAACCGAGCTTGAGGCCGATATCCACGCCACCATTCCCCTGACGCGCGCGATGCAGCTGCGCGTGCTGGCTTTCGATGGCAACAGTTTGCGGCTGCATGCGCCGCTGGCCCCGAACGTCAACGACAAGGGCTGTGCTTTCGGCGGCAGTTTGGCCAGCGTGCTGACGCTTGCGGCCTGGGGCCTGGCGCGCATGGCGCTGCAGCGTGCAGGACTCGTGGCGGACGTGTACGTGCAAGACTCCACGATCGAGTATCTGGCGCCGGTCTGGTCGGATTTCGATGCATTGGCCAGTGTCGTCGGCGAGGATTCGCTGGAGGCGTTCGTTGCGCGATTTGCCGAGCGCGGCAAGGCGCGACTGTCTATTGTTGCCGTAGCAAACGATGGCGGTGCGCCAGCGACGCGTCTGACCGGACGCTTCGTCGCGCTACGCAAGGCTTAGCGGGTTCTCGGTTGTTGGAATCGCTGCGGCTGGACCATTGACCGAGAACCGAGAACCAAGAACCAAAGGAAATCCCATGCGAATCGGATGGATGCTCCTGCTGACTCTGGCGCTGACTTTGCCGGCGTGCCAGAGCGCCGAGAAGAACGACAGCTTGCGAGTGCGCTTGTATCAGTATTCGGCCGCAATCCGTTGGAACGAGATCGAACAGGCGCTGACCTTTGTCGATCCAGCGTGGTTGGAGAAGAAACCGTTCACCGACGACAATCGTGCCGCCTGGAAGCAGGTGCAAGTCGCACGGTATTACGATGGCCCGCAAACCGCCGACGCACAGGGCAACGTGCGCGTCACTGTGCAGATCGAACTGATCGACAACGACACCCAATCGCTGCGAACGATCGTCGATCGACAAGTCTGGCGGTATGACGAATCTGCGAAAACCTGGTGGCTGACCACAGGGTTGCCCGACATCGGTTCATGATCCGGATTGTTCTGCTGGCGTTGTTGCCAGCGTTCGCGAGCGCGCAAACGCTGGAGCGCGGCAACGGCCCGGAGCCCGATTCGCTCGATCCGCACCGCGCGCAGGGTTTATCGGCGCAGCAGATCCTGCGCGATTTGTATGAACCGTTGGTTCGCGAAAACGCCTCGGGAGAGGCGGAGCTGGCCGCCGCATCAGGCGTGCAAGTCAGCGACGATGGCCTGATCTACACGTTCCAGCTGCGCGAGGATGGTCGCTACAGCGATGGCCAGCTGGTGACGGCGGAGGATTTCAAGGCCAGCCTGGAACGGGCGCTCGATCCGGCGACGGGCGCCGCTTACGGCGCGATGCTGCGACCGATTCGCGGCGCCAGCGAACGCCTTGAGGGCAACAAGGTGCCGCTGTGCATCGAGGCGCCGGAAACGCTGACGCTCCGCATTTGCCTCAGCACGCCGCGCGCGGATTTCTTGCGGCGCTTGAGTTTGCCGGTGGCGATGCCGGTGCCCAGGCGCAACTTCGAACACGGCGCCCGCTTCACGCGCCCCGGCGTCCTGATCGGCAACGGCGCGTATGTATTGAGCGAATGGGTGCCGCAATCGACGATCGTGCTGACGCGCAATCCGCACTTCCGCCAGCCGGCACCCATCGAGCGCGTGCGCTATCACGTCACCGAAGATGCCGCGCATGAACTGAAGCGCTTCACTGCTGGCGAGCTACATCTCACCGAGACTATCCCGCCGGGCCAAGCAGCGCGCTTGCGCACGCAGTTTGGCGACCGCCTGCACATTGCGCCGGCCTATGCGACGTTCTTTCTCGGCTTCAACTTGCGCCAGCCCGAGCTCAAGAACCCGGCGCTGCGCGAAGCCTTGAGTCTGGCCATCGATCGCGACATCCTGACGCGCCACATTACCGGCAACGGCGAGTTGCCGCTGTATGGCGTGCTGCCGAATTCTTCAGCGCAGACGATCGACAAGGCGGCGCGTGAGGCAGACGCACGCGCGCGATTCGCTGCGGCCGGGTTTGCGCGCGAAACCGCGCCGACCATTGAGCTGCGGTACAACACCAGCCTGGTGAACCGACGTTTGGGTTTGGCCATCGCGGCGATGTGGCGCGAGGTACTGGGTGTGCAGACGCGACTGCGGCACGAGGAATGGCGCAGCTTCGTCGTCAGCCGTCGCGAGGCGCGCATCACGCAGGTGTTTCGCGCCGGCTGGTTCGGCGACTATCAGGACCCGGTGAACTTTCTGGAGCCGTTCACCAGCGATCACCCACTGAATGCGACCGGATTTGCGGACGCCGAGTTCGATACGCTCGTGGCGCAAGCGGCGACCGGGATCGATGCCGAGAACGCTATTGCTAGTGCCGAACAACGACTGCTTCACGCAAATGCGCTGATCCCTTTGTTTCAATACACCAGCAAACACTTGGTGAGCGAGCAGATTTGCGGCTTTGCCGCGCACCCGCTCGATCATCATCCGAGCAGCTCGATGCGATTTTGCGAACAGCGCACGGGGGAACGCGACAAGTAATGAAATGGCTGAATCGACTTGCGCTGCGCGCCGCCGGTACCGCAGTGACGTTGCTGATCCTGGTGGTCGTCTGCCTGATGTTACTGCGCGCAGTACCCGGCGGACCGCTCGATACCGAACGCGACATGCCAACCGCCGTGCGCGCCGCCATCGAAGCGCAGTATGGGCTCAATTTGCCGTTCACCGAGCAGTTCACGCGCTACCTGAGAAACGCGCTCGATGGCCGGCTCGGCCCGTCGATGCAGTATCCGGATTTCGATGTCGAGGAGCTGATCGCGATTTCCGCGCCGATCACGATCACGCTGGGACTGCTGGCCACGCTGTTGGCGCTCGGCACGGCCATCCCTATAGCTGCCGCGATCGCCGCCGAACCGTTGGCCTTGCAGGCCGCGCGTACCGGTACGCTGATCATGCTCGCGGTTCCCAAGTTCGTGCTGGCGCCGGTATTGGTGCTGATTTTTTCTCTGAGCCTGAATTGGTTGCCGGCTGGTGGTTTCGCTTGGAATCAACCTCTCACCTGGGTGCTGCCGGTGGCCTGTCTGGCATTGCCGCAGTTTTTCGTGTTGCTGCGGGTGTTGATCGAAAACATGCGCGCGGCGATGGAGAAATCGCCGGTGATCGCCGCCCGTGCCCGCGGCTATTCGCCCATGCGCGTCGTCACGCGCCACGCCTTGCCGCTTGCGTTGGCACAAACCTTCGGGTTCTTCGGTCCGATTCTGGTCGCGCTGCTCACCGGCTCGGCCGTCATCGAACAGGTATTCAACATCCCAGGGTTGGGGCGATATCTGGTGCAGGCGGCGCTCAATCGCGACTTCACGCTGCTGATCGGCTGCGTGGTCACGGTGGCGACCATCACCATCATCGCCCACTTCCTGGTCGAAACCCTTCAAGAGCTTTTCGATCCGCGAATGCGCGCTCGCGGCTGATCGTCAGGAGCGTCGACGGCATTCGATGTCATCAAGCCCGCGGCGCTGGCGGTTCGGCGACGCGCGTCCAGCAGCGCGAGTGCCTAACTGCGGTGTCGCAGCTTCGGTGAGCGACTCGCGACGCCCCGCCCGCCAACCACCGTTTGACGCCTCGCCCCAAACCGGCGAACCTTTGCGGCCCTGGAATTTGCGAGGCGCGCATGGCGCTTGAGTCGGCGAATATCGCCAGCGCGCTGACGCGCATGGCCGGCGAGATACCGCACCAGATTGCGATCTTTGTGCCGTGCGGCAGCGATCTGGCGGGGCGGCCGGCGCATACCCATCTGACCTATGCGCAGCTCGACGAGGAGTCCGATGCGATTGCGCATGGGCTGACGCAAATCGGTATCGGGCGGGGCGTGCGCACGGTTTTGATGGTGCGGCCGAGCGTGGAGCTGTTCGTGCTGATGTTCGCGCTGTTCAAGGCCGGCGCGGTGCCGGTGCTGGTCGATCCGGGGATCGCCAAGACGGCGCTCAAGAAATGCCTGGCGGACGCGGAACCGGAGGCTTTCATTGGCATTCCGCTGGCGCACGCGGCGCGCATAGCGCTGGGCTGGGGGCGCGCCAGCGTCAAGAAAATCGTCGTCGTGGGGCCGAAATTTCCGTTCGGCGGCCATAGCTACAGCGAGGTGTTGAAAATCGGTCGCGACGGCAGCGATGCGCGCAAGCGTTGCCCGGCGGTGCTCGCCGATACGCGCGCCGACGACATGGCGGCGATCCTGTTTACCTCGGGATCCACCGGCATTCCGAAGGGAGTGGTGTATCAGCACCGGCACTTTCTGGCGCAGGTCGAACTGTTGCGCGAGGCCTTCGATATTCGCCCCGGCGAAATCGATCTGCCGACCTTCCCGCCGTTCGCGCTGTTCGATCCAGCACTCGGGATGACCACGGTGATTCCGGAGATGGACCCAACGCGCCCGGCAATGGCCGATCCGGCGAAGTTGATCCAGACGGTGCACGATTTTGGCGTCACCAACATGTTCGCCTCCCCGGCGCTGGTGAATGCGCTATCGCGCTGGGGCGCGCCGCGCGGCGTGAAGTTGCCGACACTCAGGCGCGTGATCTCGGCCGGCGCGCCGGTGCCGGTGGCGGTGGTCGAACGCATGCGCAAATTGTTGCCCGACGGCGCCACGCTATGGACGCCGTACGGCGCCACCGAGTGCTTGCCGGTGGCGATCGTCGAGGGCCGTGAGCTGACCGATTTTGCGCGTTCGCGCACCGAACACGGTGCCGGGACATTGGTGGGTCGGGTCGCCGCGCCCAACGAGGTGCGCGTGATCCGCATCAGCGATGCGCCGATTCCGGAGTGGCAGGCCGATCTCGTAGTGCCGACGGGTACCGTTGGCGAAATCACCGTTACCGGGCCGACCACCACCGAGCGCTACTTCAATCGCCCCGAGGCCGATGCCGTGGGCAAGATTCGCGAAGGCGAGCGCATCGTGCATCGCATGGGCGATCTGGGTTACTTCGACGACGCCGGGCGTCTGTGGATGTGCGGACGCCGCAGCCAGCGCGTGGAAACAGCGACGGGACCGATGTGCACCGAGCAGGTGGAGCCGATCTTCAACACGCACCCGCAAGTGTTCCGCACGGCGCTGGTCGGCGTCGGGCCGAAGGGCCAACAGGAGCCGGTGTTGATTGTCGAGCTTGAACCCGATATCGCACGCGAGCAGCACGAGCGTATTCGCGAGGAGTTGATCGTACTTGCGCGCCGCCATGCGCACACGCGCGAGATCCAGCGCGTGCTTTTTTATCCGCGCTTCCCGGTGGATATACGGCATAACGCCAAGATCGGCCGCGAGTTCTTGCAAGCCTGGGCGAGCGCGCGCTTGGGCGTGGCTTTGCCGAGCCCGGCGAGCGGTACGGAGCGCACGGTATGAGCCGCGCTCTGGTCACTGGCGGCGGCGGTTTCCTGGGCGGCGCGATCTGCCGGCGCCTGCGCGAACACGGTCACCGGGTTGTTGCCATGCAGCGCTCGCCCGCGCCTGCGTTGGCGGCCATGGGCGTCGAGGTGGTGCAGGGCGATCTGGCCGACGGCGCAGCCGTCGCGAGGGCCGCGCAAGGCTGCGATCAAGTGTTCCACGTCGCGGCGAAGGCCGGCCACTGGGGTTCATTCGAGGATTACTACAACGCCAACTTCGTCGGCACCGAAAACGTGGTTCGCGCCTGTCGATCAAACGGCATCGCGCGGCTCGTGTACACCTCCACGCCCAGCGTTGTGCATGCCGGACACGATCTTGAGGGCGTCGACGAAGGCACGCCGTACGCGACACACTATCTCGCCCACTATCCGCATACCAAGATGCTCGCCGAGCGCCTCGTGCTCGCCGAGAACGGACCGGATTTCGCCACCGTTGCGCTACGCCCGCACTTGATCTGGGGGCCGGGGGATCAGCACCTGCTGCCGCGCATCGTCGCGCGCGCCAAGGCGGGGCGCCTGAAGTTCATCGGCGCCAAAGGCAAGCGCATCGATACCACCTATATCGACAACGCCGTCGACGCACATCTGCTCGCCGCGCAGCGCTTGTTCCCGGGCAGCGAGCACGCGGGACGGGCCTACTTCATCAGCAACGGCGAACCGATGCCGATCGAGGATGTCATCAACGGATTGCTTGACTGCGCGGGCCTGCCGGCGGTTCACGCCCGCGTGCCGTATCGCGTCGCTTACGCTGCGGGATGGCTGCTGGAGCAGATTTACGGCAAGCTCAAACTCCAGGGCGAGCCGCTGATGACACGTTTCGTCGCCGAGCATCTGGCGAGTGCGCATTGGTACAACATCGGCGCCGCCGCCCGTGATTTCGGCTACGTGCCAAGGGTGTCGATGGCGGAAGGATTTGCGCGCTTGAAAGCGGCACTTCGCGCGGCATGATCGGTTCGCTGCAGCAAGGCTCGGGGATCGCGGAACGTCGGTTGGAGTATTTAGCGCCATGCGCTCGCGCTGGGTAGCACGGTGCGAGCCCCGCTGGCGCCTGGTCGCCAAACGGGGCTCGCTGTCGTCGATCAGATCAGCGCGCCGCGCTCTGCCATTGGCGCCGGCGCCGGCGGAGGGGACGGTGGCGCAGGTGGCGCAGGCGGCGCGGGCGGCGCCCAGAAGGCCTCGTTGCGCTCCGGCACCGTTATCTTCACCAATTGCGGCACGCGCTCGCGCTGCAGCTTCAGCTCGACCGGGCGCTCGCCGCCGTGTTTGCGCAGCTCGCGCATCGCGGCGCGTGGATCGGTGACTTTCTGGCCATCGACTTCCAGGATCACATCGCCCGCTTTGAGACCCTTGTAACTGTCGTCGACGTCGAGCACGAGAGCGCCTTCGCTGACACCGAAGTAGCTGCCCAGATCCTTGTTGACGCTCGATAGACGCAATCCGCGCGGATTGCCGACCATCACTTCGATGTTGCGCAGCGAATCCAGCCCCTGCAGCCCTTGCCGGGTGCTGTTTTCGACAATGCGCTCGATGCGCTCGTTGAAATCTTCGGGCAGCACCGTACCCATATCGCTGCCTTCGAAAACGAAGGCGCGCGGCGTGCGGCTGCTGAACATCTGGAAATCGCCCTGGCGTTTGGCGGTGACTGTCACCGTCTCGCGCTTGCCATCGCGCATATAGGTCAGCGGCACTTGATCGCCTTCCTTGAGACCCTTGAGCGCTTCGCGCAGGGTCTTGGCCGGCTCCTCGCCGGCAATCTGCGCGCCGCGCACGGCGACCACCACATCACCGGCGCGCAGTCCCGCTTTGTCGGCCGGGCCGTCGGGCGTGACGCCGTTGATGCGCACGCCGTTACCTTCGCCATTGCCCAGGATCACGCCAACCACCGCGCGGTCCGGGTCTCCGAGATAACGAAACATTTGAACGTTGGCGTTCTGATCGCCGAGCTGACCCGCCAGTTCGGCAAAGCGCTTGGACGCCTCCGCCAATTCCTTGCGAGCCTCCGCCAGTTCCTTGCGCGCCGCTTCCAATTCGGCAGTGCTTTGCTGCGCAAACGCCGGCGCCACGAGCGCCAGCGCCAGTGCAGCCGTCAGAGGTTTCCAAAGTGCATTCATTGTCCTGCTCCGTTCGATGTCGCGCGGTAAATTTCGATGCTGGAGCCGATCCGTCGGCTGCCAATGCATCCCTTGCCGATCAGTCCACGCTGGCCTGCATCAACAAGGTTCCGGTATCGGTTTGACTGACGGTGCGCAGCTCTTCCAGCAAACGCACGCGTTCGGCCCACAGCGTTCGATCGGGCTTGGCGGTGCTCGCCAAGCCCACGTCGACCAGCGTCAACTCATCTTGGATCGCGGCTTCGATGGCGAAGCGAAACTCATCGACATCCGGCGTGGATGCGCGGCGGATGTCGGCCTCCAGAGCCTGCGAGCGCTGCATCAGCGCCAGTACGTCGGCGTCGATCGCCACTTGACCAGGGGCCACCACGGTGGCCGGCCGCGGCGGTTCCATCGTCAGCAGCACGGCGGCGAGTACGGCGCTGGCAGCCATGCCCAGCCACGCGGTGCCATCCAGCCAGCGGCGCTTCTCGCGCGGCGCCGCCAGCGCCATTTGCGCCTGGATCAATTGCCAGCCGTTCGCAGGTGGATCGATCTGCGGCAGCTCGCGTAATTTCTGGCTCAACACGGTATCGGTGCTGGCGTCCATATCTCATCCTCGGCGAGCAATGCGCGCAGTTTTGCGCCGGCCCGCGCCACTTGTGATTTCGAGAAACTCACGCTGCGTTCGAAGCTCTGCGCGATCTCTTCGTGCGAATAGCCTTCCACGTGGTACAGCCACAGCACGGCGCGCGACACGGTCGGCAATTGCTGCAGCAGTTGCGCGACTTCAGCCGAGGTTGCCGCCTGTAGTGGGTCGTCGCCGCTGTGTTCCTCAAGCGCTTCCAGCTCGACGAAATCGCGCCGACCGCGCACGCGCCCGAGCGCCGCATTCACTGCAATCTTGCGCAACCAAGCCCAGAACGGTGCATCGAAGCGGTACGACTCCAATTGCTCGAACGCTTTCAAAAACGTGTCCTGCAATACATCGAAAGCCTCGCTCTCGTGGTTCAGGATGCGCAACGCCAGCGTGTACACCGGGCGGTTGAACAGCCGATAGATTTCCTCGAACGCCCCCAGATCCCGCCGTCGCGCTCGCGCGATCAACAGATCGGGTACTTCAATGGCGAAGGTGCTGGCGGTCATGCGCTAAAGGATGCGCCCTCGGTCGATTCGGTCGCACGGTCGATTGCGAAGTTGCAAAGCGTTGCGGTCTTGCCGGCACGTGATGCGTAGGACCGGGGCCGCGGAGCTCGCGACCAACGACCGGATGTGCGTACTCGCGGCAAGGACTGACAGCACAATCGCCTGGGAGGGAACGGCACTACAATGCGGCCGATGAGCGACATGAGCGCACATCCGCGCGGCGCGGGAGCCTGACGAATGAATCCAGTTTTCTGCGAGGCGGCTTTGGCGTCTGGCGCCCCCTCGATCAATGCAGCCGCGCGTAGCGGGCGGGGCGACGCCAGCAGCGACAGCGATCGATGGGCGAAGCCCGCCTTGCGCTTTGGACTTCGGGCAGCAACGTTAACGCTGCTGCTCTGGCACGCGATCGGGTATGCCCAACCGGCGCCGCCGGTGTGCGCCGCCAACCGTTACGGCACGGCGGCGCAGGCAACGGCGATAGAGCTGGCCATGTTGCAAGGCACGGCGGCGGAAGTCACAGCTGCGATCCGCGCCGCGCAAACCACGCGCGGTGGCGAGCTGGGTTGCGCGGAACTCAGTTACGGCTATGGCGCCAACAATCTCAACGCCCCCAGCCAGGACGCGCTCCGCGCGCAGTGGCAGTTGCATGTGAATTCGGCAGCCGACGCCCTCGGCGTTTACGATGTGTGTCCTGGGATCGGTCGCGCAGGCGGTGCCTATGCAATGGGCGGTTGGCTGGCGCGCGGTTATGGCCGCGCCTTCGATATCGGTCCGCTGCAGGCGATCAGCGCCAATCTTCTGGACACCCAGTACATCGCGTCGCGCACGCCTGGGCGGCAGGCCACGTGGACCGGTTTGTTCGGTTACGCCGAGCGCCTCAGCCAACCCGGCAGTTGTTTCGTCGCGGGCGTGGTCGGCGAAGGCGTCGCGGCCGCCTGCAGCACGGCGCCGCAGCTGTGCGTAACCTATCAATCCGGGCGTTTTGCGAATGAACGCTTCGTCGTCGGCGACTACGTGGTGGATCCGCCGATCCGCGACGGCGGCGGCGCCTTCGATCAAGGCTGGGCTGGCGTGATGTTCATCGAAGCGGCGCTGGCGAGCAGCGATCCGGTTTTGCGCGAACGCTATCGGCGCGCGGCACTCGCGGCGGGCGAGTTCGCGCTCGCCGCGCCGCCCGTCCGTAATCACAACTACACCGCCAAGTTGATCTGGCTGCTCGCGGCACTCTACGACTGGACCGGCGAGCCGCGCTTTCGCGATGGGTTGATCGACAAACTCGAACGCAATTTGTTGCCCGCAGTGTTGATGGACGACAACGGCGACGGCGTGGTCGACGGATTGACTGTGCGCTTTGCGGATCTCGCCGCTCCGGCAGCGCGCGTGCCGGGCCGCATGTGGGACGCGCATAACGCGTTGCCCTGGTACCACGCGATGAACGCCTGGGCGATGGTCGAGGCGTATCTGGCATTCAAGAGCCGCGGCGATGGCGAGTGGGCGGCGCGCACGCGGCGTTATGCGCTGGCGATGATGGATAACCTCGGCACCGAATTGGGCCAGGGTGGGCCTGCGCAGGGAGGTACCGGCAGCTCGCAAATCCCGTTCGCCTTTGTCACCGCATTGTGGAAACTGGCCGATGCCGAAGGCCTTTCGCGCCCGGCGTGGGAGCGCAGCTTATGGTCGGTGTGGAACCAGGGTCTGGGCAGCGCGCCGGGCGACAACAAGACCGCCACCGCGGCCATGGTGCATCTGCGCAGCGAGGGCATCCGCTATCAGAGCTATGCGACACGCGAGCAGAAGCGCTCGAGTCAGGCGCCGACCGATGGCCGCGTCAGCGGCGCCTGGTACGACCCGGCGCGCGATGGCGAGGGCTTGCTGGTGCTGGCGCTGGACGGCGGACAAATGCTCGTGACCTGGTACACCTACGACCCTGCCGATCCCGGCAAGCAGGTGTGGCTGCTCGCCACCGGCGCATTCGACGGCACGCGCTTTCAGGGCAACGCCGTGCTCACCCGGGGCACACGCTTCGGAGCGCTGTTCAATCCGCTATCGGTCGAACGCGTCCCCTGGGGAACCATCGCGCTGCAGTTCAGCAACTGTGCGCGAGCGACGCTCAGCTACAGCTCGACGATGGCCGGATACGGCAGCGGCGAGCGTGCGTTGCAGCAGTTGGCCGGAACGCGCGGGCTGGCGTGTGTGCCTTGATTCATGGGCAGATAGCGATGCTTGTGGGAAGCTTGGCGCGGCAGACTGATGTTCGGACATCGGCATCGCGCTCAAGTCGCACGTCTGGGTCCCCGGGATTTGGCCCGGCCTAAAGCGCGGGATTTTGATCGCTCGATTGCCTGCGCCAGCCGCAGCGGTGCTGGGGCAGTGAAGGCTCTGGCGGATCGCTACTTATTGAGGAGGCACGATTTATTCGTCAACCGAAGCGGGGGGCGGGGGGCGGGGGTCACGGGCCGAGCATGAACCCCTTCGTAAGCACTTCCCTGCGTCTGCCAGGGCTAAAGCCGTCATCGGCATGGACGAAAAGTTTGTCCCCTGCCCCCCGCCCCCTGCCCCGTCGCTGAACTTAAATCGCAGGATAATTCTGGCCGGATCAATAGACGGGCAGGGTTGCCTGATTGTCCTCACCGAAATCAACATTCGGATTGTCCAACCATGACCGTAACTCGCGTACTGTTATTTGCGCTTGCAACTCATACTTTCAGCGCCGTCCACGCCGCCACCGAAATCCGCGGCCAGACCGCCAGCGGCGCGTTCTACATCGCGCAGATCCCGGACGGCTGGCGCGCCGGCGATGCGCTGGTGGTGTACAACCACGGTTTCGATGCCGACCTGCCCGATAGCGAGCCGAGTTTGGGGCCGGTTCCGTTGCGCCAGCGGATGCTGGCCGAGGGTTATGCCGTTGCGGCTTCGAGCTTCAGCCAGCGCGGCTGGGCGCTGTTTTCTGCGCCGCGCGATAACCACGAGCTGGTCGCCGCATTCGCAACTCGCATCGGAGCACCGGGGCGCCTGTTTGCCGTCGGCGGATCGATGGGCGGCCTGGTGTCGTTGCAACTGGCCGAGCAGTCCAATCTGAGCGCGCCGGTGGTGGGCGTCTACAGCATTTGCGCGCCGCTGGCGGGTTCCGCAGTGTGGCAACAGGCGTTGGATATTCGCCTGGCATACGATGCGGTGTGCAACAACGTCAGCGGCGGCGAGTTGCCAGACGGCGATGCGGCGTTGCCGTACATCCTGAAGTCGGACGACATCGACGATTTCGATACGCTCGATGGCGCCGAGCTGGCGCTTCGCATCGGCAAATGCACCGGCTATGGACTGTCGAGTTTTTTGCAGACCAGCGGCATGCGCGATCGCTATGCGCGACTGCGCGCTGCCACTGGCTTCGACGACGAGTTTTTCCTGGAGAACATGTTCTACGCGACCTGGGGCTTGAGCGAGATGTATCGCAACAGCGCCAAACTCAGCGCCCGTCCGGCGATCGGCAACGTGGGCGTGAACTATCCCGAAAACTCGGTGCAGCAGAACATCCGTCGCGTCAACGCCGACAGTTTTGCAGCCTTGGATCTGTGGCGCGCGTTCACGCCCACCGGGCAGGGCGTCACGGCAAAGGTATTGACCACACACACCACGCGCGATGGTTTGGTGGTGCCGGCGAATGCCCGCGCGCTGGACGGCAAGTTGCCGGCAAGCCAATGGGCGCAGGCCTTCGTCGTCGAATCGCAACCCTCGCACTGCGGCTATAGCAACGCCGAGCTGCTCGGCGGCTGGAGCGCATTGACGCGCTGGGCGAGCGGCGGCGCGCGGCCCGACACCGCTCTCTTGCAGAGCGAGTGCGTGCGCGAGCGCGGCGCTAACCCGAGCCTGGGCGAGTGCCGCTACGGCGCTTTCTCGCCGCCCGCATTGACCGAGGCGATCAAGCCACGCGTCGATACGCGCGGCGCCATCGATGCGCGCCTCTCGGGATTGTGGTTCGATCCAGCGCGATCGGGCGAGGGTCTGGTGGTTGAGGCACTGCCCGATGGCCGCGCGCTGGTCACCTTCTTCACCTATCCACCGGCCGGCAGCGCCGACCAGCAGGCGTGGTTCACGGGCCTGGCGCGTACCGGCGATCGCGGCGAAATCGTGGTCGATCAGATGATCGGCAAGCGCGGTGGGCGCTTTGGCAGCGACTTCAATCCCAGCGACGTGAGCGACGTCCCGCTCGGCCGCTTCGATGCCGTGCTCACGCGCTGCGGCGGCGGCGAGCAGCGGATCACTGCAGGCAGTCCGTTCGACTCGGCCCGGCGCCCGCTGGCACGCCTGACGCGCGTCGGCGCAAACGTTTGCCCCGGCGAATCCGCGGCACCGATCGCTTCGCCACAAATCGCTTTGAGCGGCACTTTCTTCGAACCCGACAAACCCGGTCGCGGTATTCAGTTGCAGGTGCAAGACGACGGCCGCGCTTTCCTGACTTGGTTCAGCTTCGCTCCAAACGGCGCGCCGATCTGGCTGTTCGGCACCGGCAGCGTGCAGGGTAGCAGCCTCGTGTTCGAGGTCACCCGCCCGACCGGCACCCGCTTCGGCGCCGCCTTCAACCCTGCAGATGTGCGCCAAAACGCTTGGGGGCGCATCACCGTCGAGCGCGTCGACTGCAATCGCATCGTCGTCGACTACGATGCCAGCGAGCCTGGTTACGGCAAAGCGCGCGTGCCGATGCAGAGATTGACAACGGTGCGCGGGGTGGCGTGTTCCTAGTGCGGTTGCTGGTTCGCAGCCTGATCCAGCCTGCAGCCCGGTCGCGATATCGCGAAACCTCAAGCGCTTGCCGCAAACCATCACCGCATCGCGGCGTGCGAAGCACCAAAGCCGTTATTGCGCTGGCGATGCCGATTGCCACCGGTAATATCGGTCAACCGATGCGAATGACGTCGACTGCATAGATTGCCTATGAAAACCACCGCTCCCGATTTCGCTTCCGAAGCGATGTTCGCGCAGGCCGATGAAGCTGCGGCGCTGCTCAAAGTGCTGGCGAATCCGCAGCGGCTCAGAATCCTGTGTCTGATGGTCGAGCGCGAGCGCTCGGTCGGCGAGATCAATGCGCAGCTGCCCCTGTCGCAGCCGGCGTTGTCGCAACACCTCGGCGTTCTTCGCGATCGAGGTCTCGTCGACACTCGCCGCGAAGCGCAGACGATTTATTACTCCCTCGCCGACGGTCCCGCGCGCGTACTGCTGCAGACGTTGCATCAGCTGTATTGCCCGCCGGTCTCAGCGAAGTCGGCGCGTCGCCGTCGAGGTTGACCGCACGAAGGAAGATCGCCGCTGAATCTGCAACGGCCGCGGGAGGCTCGGGCCTTGTATATGCAATCACGCTTATATATAATGCGCCTTAAGTAATATTTGGGTGCAGCTATGGACGATCACCAAGACCCGGTGCTGACCGCGACGACCCGGATCGTGTTGCGAACGCGCGCCGGCGATTTGCCGACGCCTCGCGTCGAGGCCTTCTTCGATGCGGCAACTCACACCGTGAGCTATGTGGTTTACGATCCGATCGAAAGCGCGGCAGCGATTATCGACAGCGTGCTCGACTATGACCCGGCGTCGGGAAGGACTACGCACACGTCTGCCGATCGGATCGCCGATTTTGTCCTTGGGAACGGGCTGAGGGTCGAATGGTTGCTGGAGACCCACGTACATGCCGATCACCTGTCGGCGGCGCCGTATTTGCAGCAGCGCCTGGGAGGCAAGATCGCGATCGGGCGCAACATCCGCGTCGTGCAGAACACCTTTGGCGCGTTGTTCAACGCTGGAACGGAGTTCGCCCGCGACGGCTCGCAGTTCGATGCGCTATTCGGCGATGGCGATCTGTTTACGATCGGCTCGGTTGCCGCGACGGTATTGCATGTGCCGGGCCACACGCCTGCGGATGTGGCGTTCGTGATCGGCGATAAAGTGTTCGCTGGCGATACCATTTTCATGCCCGACTACGGCACCGCACGCGTCGATTTTCCGGGCGGCGATGCGCGCCAGCTGTACCGCTCGATTCGCCGCCTGCTGGCGTTGCCGAGGGAGACGCGACTTTATCTGTGCCACGACTATCTGGCGCCAGGGCGCGAACGCTACGCCTGGGAGACCACGGTCGGCGCCGAGCGCGATACCAATGTCCATGTGCACGACGGCATCGGCGAGGACGACTTTGTTGCGATGCGCACCGCGCGCGATCGCACCCTGGGCATGCCAAAACTGTTGCTGCCCTCGATCCAGGTCAACATGCGCGCCGGTCGCCTGCCGCCGCCCGAGTCCAATGGCGTGCGCTATCTGAAAATCCCACTGGATGCGATCTGATGACTGAACCCTTGGTGTGGCAGGGATTGATGGGCGGCGTGCTGATCGGGCTGGCAGCGGCGCTGATGCTGCTTGGCACCGGTCGCATCGCTGGCGTCAGCGGACTTGCGGCTCGCGCGACCGGCCTCAGCGACAGCGGCGCGCCGCGCAGCCTGGCGATGGCATTCATCGTCGGGCTGCCGCTCGGTGCGCTGTTGGTCGCGTTGGCCGGCAAGGGCGTCGTCGCGCGTTTTCCGATGAGCACCACGACGTTGCTTATCGCCGGCCTGCTGGTCGGCATCGGCACGCGCTTGGGCTCAGGATGTACCAGCGGTCACGGCGTGTGTGGGCTATCGCGTCTGTCGAAGCGCTCGATCGTCGCCACAGTCACGTTCATGGCATCCGGTGTTATTTCGGTCGCCATCGCTAACGCATGGGGCTTCGCATGGTAAAGCGCACTCTGATTGGCCTTCTGTCCGGCGTGCTGTTCGGTGCTGGCCTGGCCATCTCCGGAATGCTGGATCCAGTTCGGGTGCGCGGCTTCCTCGACGTACTCGGTCGGTGGGATCCAACTCTCGCATTTGTCATGGGCGGCGCGCTGCTGCCCATGGCCGGCGCATGGTGGCTGCAGCGCCGCCTGCCGGCGCCGTTCGCCGACCAACGATTTCACCTGCCAGACACGCACTCAATTACCGCTCCCCTGGTGCTGGGTGCTGCGGTCTTCGGCATCGGATGGGGCCTTGGCGGGCTGTGCCCTGGGCCAGCGCTGGCGGTGCTGGCGCTGCAGCCGCTGGACGTGTGGCCGTTTGTAGTCGCGATGCTGGCGGGCTTTGTCGTCGCGCCGCGACTGCAAGGGCGCGGGAGAACCCAGTGAACGGTCACGGACGAATCGACGGCGGCTCGCTGGCTCTGGCCGCGCTGTACTTGCTCCTCATTCGCCCAATTGCTGCGGCAATTGGCCGCACTCAGGAGCACCCATCCCGGCGCGATCCCTGTGCCGCGTTATCCGTAGCAGGCCACTAGCCCATGCACGCCAAGCGCTTGACGGATCAACTCTTTGTCGCCGCACAACTGCTACCCGGCGATATGCCGCGGGCACGCGCACTCGGTTTCGATCTGATCATCAACAACCGACCCGACGGCGAAGGCCAGCAACAACCGAGCGCCGCGCAGATCGCATCGGCAGCGCAGGCGTCTGGACTTCGTGCCGTGCACATTCCGGTCATCGCCTCCAGCATCGACCCAGCGCACGTTGCGGCATTCGGCCAAGCGCTGCAGCGCGAAGGCAAGGTTCTGGCGTTCTGCCGGACCGGGACGCGCTCGACCATGCTTTGGGCGCTGGCGCAGGTCGGCGCGTTGCCCGCTGCGGATCTGCGCAGGATCGCAGAGCGCGCGGGCTACGACATTTCCGCGCTCGCGCCGCGTTTAGGCCACTGAGCGATGCTCGATCCGATGCAATACGCGATCGGGGCTGGCGCCGGCGCGCTGGTCGGATTCACGCTGAGCCTGGTCGGTGGCGGCGGGTCGATTCTCGCCGTGCCGTTGATGGTGTATGCGGTGGGCATCGCCAATCCGCACCTCGCCATCGGCACCTCGGCATTGGCGGTAGCCGCCAACGCGGCGACCGGTTTGGTCAACCACGCGCGCGCCGGCACCGTCCGCTGGCGCTGCGGCGCGATGTTCGCATCGGCCGGCGTCCTGGGCGCGTTGGTCGGCTCGACGCTGGGCAAAGCCATCGACGGTCAGCGCTTGCTGTTCCTGTTTGCGCTGCTGATGGTGGTAGTCGGTGCGCTGATGCTGCGTTCGCGCCGCAACCCGGGCGAGCCGGATGCAAACTGCGGGCGCGAGAACGCGCCGAAGGTGCTCGGGCTGGGTCTGGGCACCGGCGCGTTTTCCGGATTTTTCGGCATCGGCGGCGGATTCCTGATCGTTCCCAGTCTCGTAGCGTCCACGCGCATGCCGATGCTCAACGCAGTCGGCACGAGCCTCGTTGCGGTCAGCGCCTTTGGGTTGACCACTGCGAGCAACTACGCGCTCTCCGGGCTGGTCGATTGGCGGTTGGCCGGGGTGTTTGTGCTGGGCGGCTTTTTTGGTAGCCACATCGGACTACGCGCGGCGCGGCATCTGGCGCGGAGCGGTCGCCTGCACAGCGTGTTCGCGGCGCTGATTTTTGCCGTCGCCGGCTACGTGATGTGGCGCAGTCGCGGTGCGCTCGTCGGGCTCATGGGCTGATCAACGATCGGCCCAACCGAGGCGGCGACTCAGGCGCTGGCGATGGCCGATCGCAGATCCAGCGTCACCGTCAACGCGCCATCGAACTCGCTCCACGTCAGGCGCCAGCCCCAGTAATGGCACAAGCGCTCCAGCAACGGCAGCGACAGCGCTCCGCTGCTGTGGTCGGCGCGCGCGCGCGCGGCGAAACGCTCGCCGATTCTTTCGGCGGGCAACCCATGACCGGGATCGAATACCGAAACCTCAGCCGCCGGCGAAACCTCGACGCGCAACACACCGGTATCGCTACGCTCGATCATCGCCAGCATCACGTGGGTCAGCACCAAATGCAGCGTGGCGCGATGGGCTGCCACGCAAACCGGCGCCGTCGTGACCATGCGTACTTCGATCGCACGCTGCGCGGCATGCTCGGCCAGTTCCGCGCAAATCTGCTGCACCAACGTCAGCAGCAGCAAGTTCTCGACCTCGGCGCGATCGGGCTGCGGCGATTTGGCCAGCATCTGCAGCAGCGGCACCAGGCGCTCCAGGCTATCGGCGGCGCGCCGGATACGCCCCAAAGGCCGCGCCAGAGCGGCTTCTACCGGGCGCAGTCCGATGACTTCGCTGGCGCCACCGATGATCGCCAGCGGCGTGCGCAGCTCGTGGCTGGCCATCGCCAGGAACTGCCGTTCGCGTTCTTGCGATTCCTCGATGCGCTGCATCAGCGCGTTGACCGCCTGCGCGATGTCGGCCAACTCGGCGCTGGCGCCATCGTCGACGGCAACTCGGTTGGAGTTCGGCGCAGGCGTTCGCAATCGCGCTATGTCGCGTTCCAGGCGCGACACCGGCTGCATCAGGCGCCCGGCCAGCCACCACGAGAGCCCGGCGAGCACCAGCGCCATGAGCACGGCGATCACTGTAAGTCCGCCCACCCACGCGCTTTCGGCGTCCTCCAAATCGCCGATATTGATCAGCAAATAAAGCCACTCATCGTCGATCCGTTCTATGTGTGCGATATACGTGCCTGCGCCGATGTCAATCTCGTCGTGTAGTCCCGGCGGCAAACCGCGCAATTCCATGGGCACGGCATCGGCGCGACTGTCGGGCGCGAAAAACACATGAAGCGAGCCTGAGTTGGGCAAGGGTTCGTCCGGGTGCGCACGGTGCAGGTCGAGCACATGCCTGCGTTCGATCTGCACCAGCGACTCCCAAACCAGATGTTCGAGCCGCTCGTGGATCAGGTAGCCGACGGAAAAGACGCCGACGCCCACCAGTAGCGTATAGGCGAGCAGGCTGAACGCAATCTGCGAGCGCAGCGGCGTGCGTTTCATGCGCTGCCCAATCGATAGCCCACCTTGGGCAGCGTGTGCAACAGCTTGACGCCCTGCCCGGCATCGACCGCGCGGCGCAGCTCGTACAGATGCGACCGCAACTGATCGCTGTCCGGCGGATCGTCGCCCCACAGCGCATGTTCGAGCTCAAGGCGCGTCACAACCCTCGGCGAGGCGCGCATGAGCACCTCCAGGAGCTTTCGTGAAGCCGGATACAACTTGAGCGGCACTCCGCCGCGGCGCGCCTGAAGAGTCGCCATATCCAGTGTCAAATCGCCCACGCAGAGCTGCGGTAAGGGCCGCCCGAGCGCGCGCGCGTGCAGCGCCAGCAGGCGCATTTCCAACTCCGGCAAATCGAAGGGCTTGGTAAGGTAGTCGTCGGCCCCGGCGCGAAATCCGGCCACCTTGTCCGCCAACTGATCTTTGGCCGGCAGCATGATCACCGGCGTGGTGCGTTCGGCGCGCAGCGACGTCAGCACGCCAGGCCCGTCGAGCCTGGGCAGCATCCAGTCGAGGATCACCGCATCGTAGGCGTGGGTCAGTGCCAATTGCAATCCGGTTCGCCCATCCGGGGCGGCGTCGAGCGTGAAGCCGCGCGGCTCGAAGTAGTCGAAGAGGTTGGCGACCAGTTCCAAATTGTCTTCGACGATCAGTAGACGCATGAGCAGTTCTGTGGGTCGCCGGGCAGCGGACTGTAGTCCGGTACCTGTCGGAAAGTTGTAGCAATGGCCCTTGCGGGCAAGGCGCACGGGTCTCCCGCCAAGCCTCGATTCTGGATCACACTCGGCCGAGGACTCCAGCGAGGCTTCGCCTCAGGCCGAGCATTGTGGGCTTCGCTCCGAGACAACCAACGTATGTGACGCAACCCCGCGCGCTGCGCGCCGGCCGTGGCGGACGTCCAGCCAAAGGCTATAGCTGGCGGCAAACATCGGAAACAGGTTTTGCACTACGCCGACGGAATCCTGCTTGGCGGAGAAGCTGAAATACGCCAGCGTCATCGCGCTGCCGATGACGCTCATGACCCAAAAAACCCTTGGTATCACCGGATAGCCGGCCCGCCGCGTAGCCCAGAACTGTACCAGCCAGCGGGCGCCGAACAGCAGTGCGCCGCTATAGCCGATGAGCTTCCATGGCGTGACATGCAATCCGGTCCAGCTGAGCAACAGCAGCTCCTCGTTCATCCCTCTATCCTCCGTTCGATTTCGCGTACGTCTGTCGCGCGATGGCGACGCTGCAACCAGGCGACGCCGCGCAAATCGTCGATCCCCACCCACAAGCGATCCAGCGTGCCGTATTTCGACTGGCCGCTGGCGCGCGCGCGGTGGCTCACGGGCACATGCAGCACCTCGCCGCCCTGGCGGCGGATCAACGCCGCCAGGTAGCGGTGCATATGGTCGAACTGCGGCAGGCGCAAAAACGCGGCGCGCAGGATGAGCTTGATACCGCAGCCGGTGTCTGGCGAAGCGTCGTCGAGCCAGGCGCGCCGGATGGCGTTGGCGAGGCGCGAACTCCAGCGCTTGATCAGGTTGTCGCGCCGCCGTTGGCGTACGCCGGCGTGCATCTGCACCGTCTCCGTCACTCGATCGCGGCTGGCCAGCAGCGCCGGGATATCGCGCGGATCGTTCTGGCCATCGCCATCCAATGTCAGCACCCAGGCAGCGCGCGCAGCGCCGATGGCGCTGCACAAGGCGCGCGACTGCCCGACTTGGCGCGTGTGCCGCAGTACGCGCAGCTCTGGTGTTGCCGAAAGGCAGCGATGCAGCACCTCGCGTGTGCCATCCTCGCTGGCGTCGTCGACCACAACGATCTCGAACGTGAGCAGAGGGCGTAACACCGAGCAAACTTCGTCGATCAGCGACTCGATGTTGCCCGCTTCGTTGTACACCGGTATCGCAACGGAAAGTGCCGGGTTCATGACGAACTCCGGACTGCGAACCACAAACCGCCGCTGGGTTCTTTGCTCCAGAAGCGCCAGCCGCTGCACGGTGGCGGCGGATGGGGCTCGGCGCTCTTTCCGAGCAGGGTGCCGCTGGTAAATACGGCCGCGCGCGGATGCAGCGCTATCACTGTGCAGAGGTCGCGTTCGGCGGCTCCGCGGGCGCGCGCGGCAGACTCATGCGGCTGTCCAACCTGCTCCACCGGCACGCCCAGATAGAAGCGCAAGCCATAACGCGCTGGTGTGTTCGCGAACAGCACGCGATCGGCCGCGGGCGCTTCGCGGCGAACCACCTCGGCCAGCGCCTGTGCATCCTTGTGGCTGGTCAGTTGCGTTGTCGCAGCTTTGATGGCGAATACCGCCAGAACCCAAAGCGCCAGACCCACGCGCCAGCGCGTCGGCAGGGCGATCGGGAAAGCGCCATCCAGCGAGCGGGCGATCAACAGCGCCAGCGGAACACTCAGCGGCAGCACATACAAAAACAGGCGCGATTGCGCGAGCGCGAAGATCGCCAGCGGCAGCAGGAACCACAGCAGCAGAAAGGCGCGATCCGGATCGCGGTTCGCCAACTCGCGCCAGAAACTCGGCCGCGGCAGCGCCGGCAAGATCCGCCACCAGCCGCCGCGCGCTACCCACGGCAATGTCGCCAACAACAATATCGGCGCGTAAACCTTGATCGCGCCGTACCACTGCGGATGCCGATCATGGACGTCGGTAAAAATGCGACCGTAAAACTCATAGCCCAGGAAATAAGACCATAGCTCGGGCTGGCGATACAGCAACCAGGCGAACCAACTGAGGCCCACGACGGCGAACAACGCCAGCCCTTGCCATGGAAAGAGCCACGCCGCCCGTTCGCGCCTGGCGAACCACACCGCCAACACCAGCAGAGGGATAAACACCGGCGGCCCTTTGGTCATGAAGCCCAGGGCCAGCGCCAGCCACGCCACCAACACCCAACGTGGCTCCCGCTGGCCGCGCAGGAATGCAGCCATGGCCACAGTCTCAAACAGCAGCAGCCAAGTGTCGGTGGTGATGACGTTGCTGGCCAGCAATGGCAAAAGCGAGGTGCCAAAGACGAAAACGCCAAGCCACGGCCGCCGCGGCACGAATCGTCCGGCCAGTAGTAGCACCGCGAACGCGCTGGCGATCAACGCCAGCGAATTGGGCAGGCGCGCTGCCCAGGTATTGGTGCCGAACGAGTGCAGGCTCGCGGCCAGTGCCCAATAGGTCAGCGGCGGCTTGGTCAGGTGGACTTGCGCATCGTTCAGAGCCGGTAGCCAGACGTTGCCGGTCGCCAGCATCTCCAGCGCAACTGAGGTGAACCGCCCCTCGTCCGGATCCCACAAAGGGCGAGTCCCCTGAAAGGCCAGCGCCAACACCGCAACCAATGCGAGGGTCCAGCCAGCGCGGCGACGATTTCGAATGCTTTCCATGCAACGGCCGATCAATCTGACGGCGCGCAGCATTTCTCGCTTGCCGTCGGAATTTCGTCCCAAGACAGGGTTGAAACTTTTGCCTCGGAGTCGCAGTCTGTGCGGTATGGCGCGCCTGATCCTTCTGGCTTTGATATTGCTCTCGCTGCTGTTCGCTGGCGTGAATGCGCCCTATGCGGCGGCGGCGCACGCGCCGCAAACGATGGGCGATTGCCACGGCGGCGATGCGGACGGCGATGCGCCGGACGAAGCACCGTGCTGCGAAGACGGCGTTTGTCGCTGCGGGTGCGGTGTGTTGTCGCCGTTAGTTCTGACCCTGCAGCCGCTGCTGCGCCAAGGTCGGCCGATCCTGCTCGCGTTGACGGCGAGCGGTCATCCCCGTGCCGACGCCTTTATTCCGTTCCGCCCTCCCCAAGCCGCCTGACGTTGACAGTGGCGGCCCGATACGGCCGTCGTTTTTCGAACCCTGTTAGCGCATGGCGCTGCGCCGTTGACGCACGCCTGCTGGAGGACTTTATGAATTTTCTGAAACTCGTCGCCGCGCTCGCGGCGGCGACGACGCTGACCGCGTGCGCGTTACCGCGCGAGCGCGGTTATGCCGACACGCGGGAGCTGGTGCGGCGTGCCAGCGGCATCGCGCCGCCCGCGCCACGGCTGTTGGCGCCGGCGCCCTTGCCGGATCGGCCGGTAACGGCGGCCGATGCGGTGCGTCTGGCGCTGTTGCACCACCCGCGCGTGCGCGAGGCGTTCGCATCGATAGGCGTCGCCCGCGCCGACTGGGAGGATGCGGCGCGCATCGGCAATCCCAGCTTTTCGTTCTTGAGTCTCGCGCCGAGCGGCGGCGCGAGCGCCATCACCCGTGCGCTGACCTTGAGTTTGAGCGACGTCGTGCTGCTGCCGACGCGCAAGCGTCTGGCGCAGGGCGAGCTGGAACGCGCGCAGTCGGCGGCCGCTGCCGAATTGCTGGCGCTGACGCAGGCCACCGAGAGCGCCTGGTATGAGGCGGTCGGCGCGGCGCAAATAGCCGCCATGCGTGCCTTGGTGGCGGAGGCGGCGAATGCATCAGAGACGCTGGCGCAACGCTTCTTCGATGCCGGCAATATCTCGCGCCTGGAACTGGAGCTGGAGCGCGCCGCAGCGGCGCAGGCGCGCATCGATGCGATCGACGCGGCGGCGCACGCCGTGCAGGCGCGCGCCACCTTGGCGAATTTCATCGGCCAACGCAGCAGCGCCGATTGGCAGTTGGCCCGCGAGCTGCCGGCGCCGCTGCCGGGCGAGTCCCAAGCCGATGCGATGGTAGCCCGCGCACTCGATGAGCGGCTGGATTTGCGCGCCGCCCGGCAAGCGCTGGCGACGGCCGAGGATGCACTCGGTGCGACTCAGCGCTGGCGTTGGTTGGGCGCCGCGGAGATCGGCGGCGAGCGCGAACGCGAAGCGGGCGGCGAGCGATTGCGCGGACCGTCGCTGGCGGTCGAATTGCCGCTCTTTGGCCAAGGCCAGGGCGCGATCGAGCGGGCGCAAGCGGAGCGGCATGCCAAGCGCGCCGCGCTCGAGGCTTTAGCGCTCGAAGTGCACAACGAGGCGGCCACCGCCATCGACGGCCTCAATGCCGCGCGCACGATCGCCGAGCGTTACGCGCAGGAACTGGTGCCGCGCCGCGAGGCGATCGTCGCGCGCATGCAGGAGCGCGTGAATTTCATGCTCGCTGGCGTGTTCGAACTGCTGCTCGCCCGCCAGCATCAGTTCGACGCCTACCAGTCGTACCTGGAGGCGGTGCGCGATTACTGGATCGCGCGGGCGGCGTTGCGCAAGGCCATCGGCGGTCGCTTGCCGGACGACGAGGCGATACCAGAGGCCACCATCGGCGTCGGTGCCGTGCTTCCCGAGCCAACGCAAGACCCGCACGCTGGACACAATATGGCGACGGCCGATGAGGCCAACCCACATGCCGGACACGATATGCCGAAGGCAGTTGAGGCCGATCCACACTCTGGACGCGATCAGCCGAAGGCGGCCAAGACCAACCCACATGCCGGACACGGTATGCCGAAGGCAATCGAGGTCGATCCACACGCTGGACACGATCAGCCGAAGGCTGCCAAGACCGATCCGCATGCCGGACATGCCATGCCGGAGGAAGCGCCCGACATCAGCCCCGAACGACGACCCGACCGCCAGCCCAATAGAGGAGAGACGCCATGAATACTTCACGACGACATTGGTTCCGTTGGGCAGGCTTGGGAGCGCTGGCACCCCTGGCCTTCGTTGCGCGCGCCGACGCGGCCGGCCCTGCTAAATCGTCGCACGCGCCCGGCCGAGTGCACACGCCAAACGGCTGGACCTTGCCGCACCGCATGGTCGCCGGGGTAAAGGAGTTCCATCTTGTTGCCGAAGAGATCGAGCACGAGTTCGCGCCCGGCTGTCGCGCCAAGTGCTGGGGCTACAACGGCACCACGCCGGGCCCGACCATCGAGGCGGTCGAGGGCGATCGCGTGCGCATTCTTGTCACCAACCGCCTACCTGAGCACACCAGCGTGCACTGGCACGGGCTGCTTCTGCCCTCGGGCATGGACGGCGTGGGCGGGCTGAGCCAGCCGCATATCCAACCAGGGGAGACCTTCGCCTACGAGTTCACGCTGCGCCAGCACGGCACGCATATGTACCACCCGCACGCCGACGAGATGGTGCAAATGGCGGTCGGCATGATGGGCATGTTCATCATCCACCCCAAGGACGGCGAGCCCGAGCGCATCGATCGCGATTACGCAATCCTGCTACACAACTGGGCGCTGCACCCCGGCACCTATCGGCCCGATCCGTCGGTGATGCAGGACTTCGATCTGTGGACCATGAACAGCAAGGTCTTCCCTGCGATCGAGCCGCTGGTCGCTCGCAGCGGCGAACGCGTGCGCGTGCGCATCGGCAACCTCTCCATGTGGAACCACCCGATGCACATGCACGGCGTGCAGTTTCACGTCACCGGATCGGACGGTGGCCGCTGGCCTAAAGCGTTGTGGCGACCGGAGACCACCGAAATCGTCGCCGTCGGCCAGACCCGCGATCTGGAGTTCGTTGCCGTGCCGGGCGACTGGGCCTTCCACTGCCACATGTCGCATCACACGATGAACGCGATGGGCCACGGCATCCCGAACACAATCGGCGTCGATCAGTCCGGCGTGGAAGCACAGATCCGCAAACTGCTGCCGGGCTACATGGCGATGGGCCAGGGTGGCATGGCCGAGCATCAGGAGCACACCGATTCCGGGCACATGACCGGCCCTGAGAACACGCTGCCGATGATGATGGGCAAGGGCCCGTTCGGAAATCTCGAAATGGGCGGCATGTTCACCGTGATCAAGGTGCGCGACGATCTGGCTGCTGGCGACTTCCGCGATCCTGGCTGGTACCCAAATCCCAAGGGCACCGTGGCCGCCAAGGTCAGCGCCGATCCCGAGTACGGCGCGCCCACGAGACGCGGCCCGCCGCCGGGCCCGACGCCCACACTGGAAGCCAAGCCAGTCGACCACTCCAAGATGAAGATGGGATAAGGAGCAGCGTATGAAAATGTTGAAGAGTCTCGGCGTACTCGCACTCATCGGCGTTGCGATGGCTGCGGCCGTCATCTGGAGCGGCGTCTACAACGTCGCTGCTGACGATCCGCATTGGTCTGCGACTTATCGCGCGCTGGAGGTGGCGCGCACGCGCTCGATCGCGGTTCGCGCGGCGAACATACCGGTGCCCGACTTGTCCGACGCCGAACTGATCCGCAACGGCGCTGGAAACTACAGCGCCATGTGCGTGACTTGCCATCTCAGCCCCGACGCGGGAGAAACCGAACTAAGCGTTGGCCTGTACCCGCGCCCGCCGCGCTGGGACGCGCTCGGCCGCACCGATCCGCGCGAGGCTTTTTGGGTGCTCAAGCACGGCATCAAAGCCTCGGGCATGCCCGCCTGGGGCAAGAGCATGGAGGATCGCTACCTGTGGGGCATGGTCGCCTTCATGAAGCAGTTCCCGAGCATGACCGCCGCGCAATACAGCGCCCAGGTCGCGGCCAGCGATGGCCACAGTCACGGCGGCGGCGAAACCGACGTCGGCGACGGCGAGCCGCACGCCGGGCACGACGAGACGAACGCGCAGCGGTCATCCTTCGAACCGGTCGATGACCCGATGGTCTCCGCTGACGATCGCCACAGCAAAGACCACCGCAGCGAAGACGACCACCAACACTGAGCTGTCCACCCCCGAGGCATTGCGCCTCACCTGAAACTGGAGAAAGCCATGAACATCCGAATGACGTCCCTCGCTTTGGCGCTCGCGCTCGCCGCACCGATCGCCTGGTCCCACGGCAACGAAAAGCACGGCGCGGCGACACTGGAGGCCGGCCGCGAAACGGCAGGCGCCGCGCTCAGCATCGCTCCAGAAGCCGCCGACGCCGTCGCGGTGCTGGAGCGCTTCGCAGCCGCCTTGAGTGCCGGCGACTTGGATGCCGTTACCGCCGAACTCGATCCAAATGTACTGATCCTCGAAAGCGGCGGCGCCGAGCGCACCCGCGATGAGTACCTGGGTGGACACGCCAAGCACGACGTCGAGTTCCTCAAGGCGGCGCACATAACGCTAAAGCGCAGAACCGCCCAGGCATCGGGCGAACTGGTCTGGGTCGGCAGCGAGAGCGAGATCCACGCCAGCAAGGACGACAAGATGCTGATGATCGCGTCCACCGAAACGGCCGTGCTGCGCAAGACTGCGCAGGGCTGGAAGATCGTCCATTTGCATTGGTCGTCGCGGGTGCAGAAATGAACCGCCACCCAGAGAAACGCAGAACCGCATGGGGTATCGCAGGCCTCGCAGCCATGCTGATGTCGACGGCATGCGCACGCGCTCCGGATTCAGCCAGCGCGACAGCAAGCGCGAAGGTACCGGCGCCATCTGTGTCTACGGCAAACGCCTCGCCGGTCATGGTCGTGCACAAGACGCCCACCTGCGGCTGTTGCGGCTTGTGGGTCGAGCACATGCGAGACGCCGGCTTCAAAGTCGACGTGCGCGATACCAACGACCTCGAGCCGATCAAGGTGACGCTCGGCGTCCCGAACGGCAAAGGCTCCTGCCACACGGCGGAGATCGACGGCTATGTGATCGAGGGTCATGTGCCGGCCGAGGATGTCCGACGCTTGTTGAGCGAACGACCCAACGCGCGCGGGCTGGTCTTGCCCGGCATGCCGCTCGGATCACCCGGCATGGAGACGCCGGATGGTCGCGTTCAGGCCTACACGGTCGAACTGGTGGCGGAGGACGGCAGCACCTCGACGTTTCGCCGTGTGGAAGGCGATCGCTGACGGACACGAACCGGTCGCAGCGGCGAAGGGCCGCTGCGACAGGGGCTTGACTCTGGACCCAGGTCCAGAGCGCAAGCTCGTGTCCCACGAGGAGAATGGACATGTCGCTGAGCATCGGCGGGCTCGCCAAGCAGGCGGGCGTCGATATCGATATCGGTCGTGGCCAACGCGTTTCGGCCGCCTGGGCCGGGCGCATCGCTCTGGGTCCGGGTTGGGCGGTGTTTTCCGGGCTCGCCGGCGACAATCGCACGCATCGCCATCCGGCCCTGCAACTGGCATTGGGCGATGGGCAACCCGTCAGCGCCGAGGTCGAGGGACGCCGTGTTACGAGCGCCGGCTTGCTGTTCGGACCGGATGTTGCGCACCATCTGCACCCCGGTCCGGTCTGGTTGCTTTACGTGGAGCGCGAGTCGGTGGCCGGCCGGCGCCTCGCCGCGACGTGTACGCAAGGCACCCGACAACTTTCCGGCGAAGAATGCGCTCGCCTGCGTGCACTGTGGCGGTCGCCGAGCGACGACGCGTCAGCGCTAGAGACCTTGGTCGACGCGCTCGCGATGGCTCAGCGATCGCCGCCACTCGCGTCGCGTTCTGTGCGGCGTTTGCGGGAGGTCATCAACGCCTTGCCGCAACGGCCCGCCACCGCGTGGACCTTGAATGCCTTGGCCGCCGCGGCGGCGCTGTCGCCCAGTCGTTTTGCCCACGCGTTTCGAGAGCAGACGGGAATGGCCGTCCGTCCCTACCTGCGCTGGTTGCGATTGGCCCAAGCGCTGGAAGCGGCAGGCCGCGGCCACTCGCTGACGGCAGCGGCTCACGCCGCCGGTTTTGCCGATGCGGCGCATTTCAGCCGCACCATGCGCCGCCATTTCGGGATTACGCCTGGGAGCGTGCTGGCCGCGTTGCGGCCGCAGTGAGTTGCATCCAGCCGATACGTTCAAGCCTCGGGAAAAATGAATAGCGACACTGTGCGCACCATTCCGGAGGTCCCTCATGCGATTGCACACACTCCTGCGCTACGGCGCCTATCCCACGATCTTTGGCGGCGCTGCGGCGTTCGTATTAATTTGGTCGTCCCTCGAACTCGCGCCCTGGCCCGCATTTGCGCTGGTCGCGCTGGCTGGGTTGTTTGCCATCGCCGTGCTTGAACGCGCACAGCCCTTCGAAGCGGACTGGAACCAAGATCACAAGGACACCGCCACCGACGCGATCCATGTGCTGGTGAATCTGGCGATGTTGTCGGGCTCAGCCTACCTGCTTCACCACCTCGCCGGGTGGGTGCCGACGATGACCCTGTGGCCGCAGTCCTGGCCAATCGCGTTGCAGATTCTTCTCGCGGGCGCGATCCTGGACGTGAGTTTGTATGCCATGCACCGACTCAGCCACCACGTCGGTTGGATGTGGCGCCTGCACGCGATTCATCACAGCGCCGAGCGGCTGTACTGGATGAACGGCGAGCGCCGGCATCCGCTCAGCGCGTTGTTGTTGGCAGGTCCTGGACTCCTGACCGCGGTGTTGCTTGGCGCGCCTGCCGCCGTCATCAGCGCATGGTTGACGATGCTCGCCGTCCACCTCGGGTTTCAACATGCCAACATCGACTATTCGCTGGGCCCGCTGCGACGCTGGATCGGCGGCGCCGAGCTGCACCGCTGGCACCACCGCCGCGATTACGCCGAGGCACAGGTCAATTTCGGCGAATTCTTGCTGATCTGGGATTGGCTTTGCGGCACCCGTTTCGACCAGCCGATGCCGGTGCAGGCCGACGATGTCGGGTTGAACGAGCCCTTTCCGCAGGGGTACACCGCTCAACTCGTCTGGCCTTTCATTGTCCCTCAGCGCAGCTAACTTTCGATGGTGGTACGCCTAGGAACGTGGGTTGCCCCTGGGTGATCTGTCGGCCGCGTCAGCGTTCAGGCCAATGAGCATGAAAATCGTCGATCCGGAATTCGTGTCGATGGCGTCCGTTCGCGTCGACCTCGTATTCGGCGAGGTGAGGGTGCGCCGCAGGCAGTTCGGGATGGGCGTGCTCGATGGCGACCGGATCGTGCGCTGGCCAGAGCCGCCAAGCGAGCAGCGTGCCGAGCGCCGCCATGCCTGCCATCGCCCACAGCGCCGTCGTGTTGCCAGCCGTTGCGCCCAGCCAGCCGACCAGTGGATAGGTGAGCAACCAGCACGCGTGCGACAGGGAAAACTGCGCGGCATAAAGTGCCGGGCGGCTGGCGTCGTTCGCTGAGCGTCGCAACAAACGACCGCCCGGCGTGACGATGCATGCGTGGGCGATGCCGAGCAGCGCCCAGCCGCCAAGTAACAGCGACCATCTAGCGCTCATGTCCACGCGTGCCCAAGTGAGCTCCAGGAGAATCAGGATCAGTACCGCCGCCAGGCTGCCGCCGGTCATGACTTGTCGATCGGTGCGGCGATCGAGCAGCCACGGCAGCGCGAACGCGGCGGCTATCGAACCCGCGCCGAAGCAGGCAAGCGCTAGCGCCACCGCCGATTCTGGCTGCGCCAGATCGACGCGCACAATCACCACGGTGTTGACGAAGACCATCGAAGCGGCTGCGGCTGCGGCGAGATTCAGCGCCATCAGTCCGCGTAGTCGCGGCGTAAGCAAGTAGATGCGCATGCCGCGGATCGCCCGTTGGTACGGGCCATAGGTCGTCGTGCTGACAACCATGACTGGAAAAGCGGTGCTCAGCACCAGGCCCGCCGAGAGCAGGAAGCCGAGCGAGGTGCCGGCGAACAGGCCGTGGAAGCTGATCACGGTGAGGAGCGCCGCAGCCAGCGCTGGACTGAGCAGGGATTCCAGATCGTAGGCCAGTCGCGACAGCGACAGCGCGCGCGTGTAGTCGCGCTCTTCAGTCAGGATCTCGGGAATCAGCGACTGGAACAGCGGCGTGAAGCCGGCCGACGCCGACTGCAGCAGAAAGATCAGCAGATATACCTGCCAGATTTCGGTGACGAAAGGCAGCGCGAGCGCGACCGAAGCGCGTACCAAATCGAATGCGATCAGTGCGACCTTGCGCCGCGCCGGGGGGATCAGCGCACCGGCGACGGGCGCCAGCGTCACGTAGGCGATCATCTTGATCGCCAGCGCCGTGCCTAGCACGGCACCGGCATTGGCGCCCGCCAGATCGTAAGCCAGCAGCGCCAGCGCCACTGTCGCCAGACCCGTGCCGACCAGCGCCACCACTTGCGCGAAGAACAGTCGCCGGAATCGGAGGTGGCTCAAGATTTCGATCATGGCTGGCTGCCTCCCTGGAATTGCTCAACCCTGCCCTTCGGCACCGCACGAAGCGACGGTAGCTTCGGGTCGGACGCGCGCAATTCCCCCACGTTCAAGCACCCGAAACAACTCGTCTGCCTCCCCCGCGGGCCCCATGCGCGAGCCGATACAGTGCTGGCAGTACCAGCAGCGTCAGCAGCGTCGAGGTCAGCACGCCGCCGATGACCACGGTGGCGAGCGGTCGCTGCACTTCGGCGCCGGCGCCGGTGGCAAGCGCCATCGGCACAAAACCGAGGCTGGCGACGAGCGCGGTCATCAGCACCGGCCGCAAGCGTGTCAGCGCGCCGTTTGCGATGGCGCGATCGAGCTCGATGCCAGCGCCGCGCAACTGGCGGATGAAGCTGATCATCACCAAACCGTTGAGCACGGCAATGCCGGACAGTGCGATAAAGCCGACGCCCGCCGAGATCGATAGCGGCAAATCGCGCAGCATCAGCGCGGCTACCCCGCCGGTGAGCGCCAGCGGCACGCCGCTGAAAACCACCAGCGCGTCGCGCAGGTTGCCGAAGGCCATCAGCAGCAGGCCCACGATCAACGCCAGGGTCACCGGCACGACGATCGCCAGCCGCTGGCTGGCACTGATCAATTGCTCGAAGGTACCGCCCCAACCGAGCCAATAGCCGGGCGGCACCTTCACCTGCGCAGCCACACTCGCTTGCGCTTGTGCGACGAAGCTGCCGAGGTCGCGGTCGCGCACATTGGCGCTGACGACGATGCGCCGCTTGCCGTTCTCGCGGTTGATCTGGTTCGGCCCGATGTCGATGCTGACGCTGGCGACCTCGCGCAGCGGCACGGCGTGCGCCGCGCCGCCTTCGGGGAGCGGAATCGGCAACTCGCGCAGGGCGTCGATGCGGTTGCGCCGTTCCTCGTCCAAGCGCACCACGATCGGTACCCGCCGGTCGCCCTGATACCACGTGCCGGCTTGCGCGCCGCCCACGGCGGTCGCCACCGTCGCTTGCAGCGTCGCCAGCGAGATCCCGTAACGCGCCAGAGCTTGCCGGTCGGGCGTGACGTTGAGGGTGGGCAGGCCGGTCACTTGTTCGGTGCGCACATCGCGCGCGCCGGGCACGGTCTTGACCGCCGCTTCGATCTGCTGCGCGATGGTCAGTAACGTGTCGAGATCGTCGCCGTAGACCTTGATCGCCAAATCCGAGCGTACGCCCGAAATCAACTCGTTGAAGCGCATTTGGATCGGTTGCGTGAACTCGTAGTTGTTGCCCGGCACGCCTGCGGCGATGCGTTCGAGTTCGTTGACGACACTGGCCTTGCTGCGCGCCGGATTCGGCCATTCGCTCTTCGGCTTGAGCATCACGAAAGTGTCGGCGACCGACGGCGGCATCGGGTCGGTTGCGACCTCGGGCGTGCCAATTTTGCTGAACACGCGCTCCACCTCTGGCAGCGCGCTCAAGCGCTTCTCCAATTGCGCCTGCATGGCGATGGACTGGCTCAGTGAGGTGCCGGGAATGCGCATCGCGTGCAGCGCGATATCGCCCTCATCGAGGCTCGGGATGAACTCGCTGCCCATACGCGTGGCGGCGACGATCGACAGCGCCACCAGTGCCAGCGCCGAGGCGGCGACCACCCAGCGCCCGCGCAGGACCAGCTCCAGCGCCGCCGCGTAGGCGCGCTTGGTAGCGCGCAGCCAGCCGGGTTCGGTTTCCTTGACGCGCCCGCCCATTGCCACCGCGACCATGGCCGGCACGAACGTCAGCGACAGCAGCATCGCGGCGGTGAGCGCCAGCACCACGGTAATCGCCATCGGGTGGAACATCTTGCCCTCGACGCCCTCGAGCGCGAAGATCGGCAAATAGACGGCGGTGATGATGCCGACCCCGAACAGGCTCGGCCGGATCACCTCGCTCGTCGCTTCCGCCGCCAGCTCGTAGCGCTCTTCGCGATCGAGCATGCGACCGAGTTCGTGCTGCGCGTCGGCGAAGCGGCGCAGGCAGTTCTCGATGATGATCACCGAGCCATCGACGATCAGCCCGAAGTCGAGCGCGCCCAAGCTCATCAAATTGCCGGACACGCCGCCGCGCAGCATGCCGGTCGCGGTCATCAGCATGGCGATCGGGATGACCGCCGCGCAGATCAGCGCGGCGCGAAGATTGCCCAGCATCAATAGCAGGATCACGATCACCAGCAGTGCGCCCTCAGCGAGCGACTTGCTGACGGTGCCGATGGTGCGGTTGACAAGCGCGGTTCGATCGTAGACCGTGCGCAGCACGATACCTTCCGGCAGCGATGTGCGGATCGCTTCGATGCGCGCATCGACAGCGCGCGCCACTTCGCGGCTGTTGGCGCCGATCAGCATCGCCACCGTGCCGAGCACCACTTCCTCGCCGTTCTCGGTGGCAGCACCAGTGCGCAGCTCTTTTCCCTCGACGATATCGGCCACATCGCGAATGCGCACCACGGCATCGCCGCGCTGAGCGACGACGATGGCCCCGATGTCTTGCAGCGTCGCCACCTGGCCGGGCACGCGCACCAAGTACTGCTCGCCGAAGCGTTCGATGTAGCCGGCGCCGACATTGGCGTTGCCGGCCTCGAGCGCGACCACGATCTCGTCCAGGCTCAAATCCAACGCCAGCAAATCGGGCAAGCGCGGCGCCACTTGGATTTCGCGCGCGAAGCCGCCTACGGTGTTGACCTCGGTGACGCCCGGAACGTTGCGCAACTGCGGGCGGATCACCCAATCTTGCAACGTGCGCAAATCGGTGGGCGTATAGCGTGTGCCGCTATCGGTGCGCGCCTCGGGCAGTGCCGCCACCTCGTAAGTGTAGATCTCGCCGAGACCGGTGGTAATCGGTCCCATCGCCGGTTCAAGACCAACCGGCAATTCGCTGCGCACGCCGCTCAATCGCTCGGCGATCTGGGCGCGCGCCCAGTAGATATCGGTGCCCTCTTCGAACACCACGGTGACTTGCGACAAGCCGTAACGCGACAGCGAGCGCGTGTAACTCAAACGGGGCAAACCGCCCAGCGCTGTTTCCACCGGAAAACCGACGCGCTGCTCGACTTCGAGTGGCGACAGCCCCGGCGCTTCGGTGTTGACCTGTACTTGTACGTTAGTGATGTCGGGAACGGCATCGATGGGCAGTTTAACCAGGCTGACGGCGCCGATAGCGGCAAACCCTAGCACCAGCATCAGGACCAGCCAGCGCTGGCGGATGGACAATCGGATCAAGGCTTCCATGGCATCAGTGCTCATGCGCCGCGCCGGACTTTTCGAGGTCGGCCTTTATCAAGAAACTCTGCTCGACAACGATCTTCGTCCCGGCCGCCAAGCCGTTCAGGATTTCGACGAACTCGCCATCGTCGCTGCCGAGATCAACGGGCGCGCTGCGATACTCGTCGTCATCAACCACGAACACGACCGAGCGCCCCTCGGAGCGCTGCACGGCGCTCAGCGGCGCGCGCACGGCGACGGTGCGCCGCCCCGTCTGGAGTAGCGCATCCACGGCCATGTCGGGGCGCCAAAGATCGTCCTGGCCCACGAGCGCAATGCGCGCGAGCGTCGCGCGGCTGGCGCCATCGGCTGCCGGCGCGAAACTGTCGATCTGCGCATCCAGGCGTGCGCCGTCGGCGCGCTCGATGCGTACCGGCATGCCTGGCGCGGCGGCCAACGCGTCGCGGCCGAATAGTGGCACCTCGACACGCAGCGCCGACAGATCGGCGATGGTGTAAAGGGGCGCCTCGCCGGCCAGACCGCCGACACTGGCGGGACGAGCGATCACCGTGCCGTCGATCGGGCTGGCGACGGTGTACGCGGACAGGCTTTGATTGCTGTCGATTTGCGCCAGCGCTTGACCTCGGCGCACACGATCGCCGATCTTTGCATGCAGCGCGCGAATCGCGCCTGGAAAGCGCGCCGTGACATCGGCGCTGGCACTGGGATCGAGTTGCACGCGCCCGGTCAGTCGCAAATGCGTAACAATGTCGCCACTGCCGACCACTGCCGTGCGCACGCCGGCCTCCTTGGCGGTGGCTGCATCGATGGTTGTGCGGTCGCTGATTTCGCCACCGCCATGGCCGTGGTCGTCGTGCTCGTCCGATTCATCGCCATGGTCTTCATGCCCAACGTCGGCAGCGCTATCGCCGCCGTGCTCGTGCTCGTGGTCAGAGGGGTCTGGGCGAGGGCGATCAGCGTTGTCCGAAGCGCCATCGGTCGCGCGCGCCGGTTTTTCGTCGCCGTGAGCCCTCAGGGTGTGCGTGGTCGTCGTCAACGCCGTGCCCGCCATCGGCGTGGTTGTCGCTGTCGCCATGGTGGGGGCGTCGCCGTCGCCGTGGGCGTGATCGCCGGCATCGGCTGAGGGCGTACGCTCGCTACCGCTGGCAGCGTTGGGCGTTGAGGGCGACGGCGCCTCGCTGCAAGCGCCCAGCAGGATCAGGATGAAAACTAAGAACGTGCGAATCATGGTGCGGACTCCGTGGTGACCAGCGGCTCGGCCGTCAGTCGTTGCAATTCGATGAGGGCGGCGCGCGCCGCGATGTCGGCATCGAGGGCGCGCTGTCGGTTGCTGGTGATATCGGTGAGGACAGAGGCCCATTCCAGATAACTGAGCGCGCCGCTGCGGTAGGCGCGTTCGGCGCCCAGCGCCGCGCGTTCGAGCTTGGGCAACACCTCGCTGCGCAGCGCGTCGGCGTCGGCGCGCGCGGCGCGCGCTTGTTCCAGGATCGCCAAGAGCGCGCTTTTGAGCGCCAACTCGGCGCTGGCGCGCTGGGCCTCGATCGCGTCGCTGCGCGCCAGGGCTGCGCGCACGCCGGGCCCCGCACGACGCTCGCTCCCCAGCGGCAGCGATACGCCGCCCACCAATGCCCAATCGGCTCCGTCCTGCAAGCGCCGCAAGCCCACCTGCCATTCCAGGTCGCCGCTGCCGGCGCTCTGCGCCAGCGTCAGTTGCGCCGCAGCGATGCGTCCGGCATCGGCGAACCGCAGCAGTTCCGGCGTGCGATCGAGCAGCGCCAATAGCGCCGCTCGTTGCGGCACCGCCAAGGCAGACGAGATCGCCGTGGTCTCCGGCGCAGGTCCTGGGTCGTTGTCGCCCCAGAGCAGCGCCAGGCGGCGCCAGGCAGCGTCGCCGATGAGCGTCTGCTGCGCGATCGTCGCGCGCGTCTGCGCCGCTGCCGCTTCGGCAGCGTACACGGCGGTGTCGGGCGCCGCACCCGCGGCGAAGCGCGCTTTGGCCACAGCGACGACGCGGTCGCGCTGCGCCAGCTCTTGCGACAGCAGCGGCTCGCGCGCCGCCGATGCGGCCAGCGCCAGATAGCGGCGCGCGGTCTCGGCAAGCACATCAAGGCGACTGGCGGCCTGCGCTACGCCGAGCGCATCGAGTTCGGCGGCCGCCAGTGCGCGGCGCGCCTCGCGTTTGCCTCCGCGCTCGAGCAGGCCGGCCAAGGTCAGTGTCAGCTCGGCGCCCTTGACGCCCGAAGCCGTGCCGCTGCCGAGCGCGTTTTCGAGCGTGGCACCGGCGACGAGCGGCGGCGCCAGCGACGCCTGATCGACCTCCGCCGCCAACTCCGCTTGGCGCGGTACGTACCATTGCAGATCGGGATGCCGGCTCGCGACGCGCGTCAGCGCCTCATCGAGCGTTAAAGTTGCTGCGTTCGCCGACGCGAACGCACAAGCCGCCAACGCGGCCCACCAGCGTTTCATAGTCCACTCCTGCCAAAAAAAACGGAAACAGCGTCGTTAAACGAGAGCTGGCAGGCGTGCAGGTGGGCGAATGAGTTCGCGCAACGGGGGTTGTGGAGCGGAACGCCGCGGTGGCGCCGGTGGGGCAGCCGTGCATTCCATTGTGACGTGCGTCAGCACCGGTTGCGATAGCGCGACGATGAAGCCGCCGCAACAATGCAAGGCGTCTGCAAAATCGTGCAACAACTTACCGAGGTTATCGTCGGGGTGATCTTCGTGCGCTGCGTGGTCGGCATGCGCGTGTGCTCCGCGCCCGGCGATATCGTCCAACTGCGCATGCGCTGCTGCCAATTGCGTCGCCAGCGGCATCAGCACCATGCACAACACCAGGACGACCAGCAAAGGTCGGAATGGCGCGCGACGCAGACGTGCGATAAAGGTCATTGGGGCAGTCTATCGACTTTCGCCGGGCTGCGCGCGCAGTAGTTCGTGCAAGTCCGGCGGAACGGGCATTGGTTTGAGCGCGCTGACATTGGCGCCGCCGGTGTTGCCCTCGGGAACCCAGATGCGCGAGAACAGCAATGCCGCCAGCAAGCGCAGTGTCTGCCCGATCATCTCTCGTACATCGCGTTGCCGCCAGCCGAAAGCCAACATTCGCAGATGCACGCCAGCGTGCGCCAACGTAAAGCGCTGTGCCAGAATGTGGGCGCGCTTCAGATGCGCAAAGGCCCTGAACTTATCGCCGCGCGCTTCATTCGCGTGAGCTGTTTTCAATTCCACATCAAGCGCCGCGCGGAGTTGGGCTCGCATCGTTCAGATCGCTGCAAAGTGAGCCAAAGTTGATGTTAGGAGAGCATATGAAGCCAGTAGTTCCCTGCCGGGTGCGCTATCGAGTCCATCATCTGACTTCCATGAAAGCTTTCGCGTTGCTATCGCTGACGTTCCTTTTGCTGTTCGCGACATCGGCGACCGCAGCCGGCTCGCTCACCGGGGTTTGGGCCATCGGCGCCGAACGTAACTGCGAAACCGGGTACGCCTGGGTGTTTCTGGCAGACGGCTACTATGTCGAAGTGCAACTGCCCGACAAAGGCCCGTCGGCTGTGGGGTTGTGGCGCGACGAGGGTCAAGCCATCGCTTACACGCATAGCCATATGCCGTTCGCCGAGCGGCACGCGGCCAGCGAACTGAAGCGCCTGACAGTCGTTTCCCGAAACGACGATCGCATCGCGGCGCTCAGCCCGCGCGGCGTCGAGCGAGTTTTCCATCGATGCCCCGATACGGCGCTGAACGCGCCGCCCGGCGCTGCGCATTGATCGACATGGGTGCCGGACACGATCATGGTTCTGCCGACGCGTCCACGTCGCGACTACGCTGGGCGCTGGTATTGACCGGCGGCTTTCTGATCGCAGAAGTTGTCGGCGCCCTGATGTTCAATAGCCTTGCACTGCTGTCGGATGCGGCGCACATGTTCACCGATACGACAGCCCTGGCCATCGCGCTGGCGGCGGTGCATATCGGTCGGCGGCCCGCCGATGATCGGCGCACCTTCGGGTATCGACGATTCGAGGTGTTGGCTGCGGCGTTCAACGCGCTGTTGCTGTTCGCCGTCGCCGCCTTCATCTGCTTCGAAAGCGCCCAACGCCTGCTCGCGCCTGAACCCGTGCAGCCGATTGGCATGCTCGTCGTGGCCGTATGCGGACTGCTCGTCAATGTTGTCGCTTTGCGCATCCTGGCGGCCGGGCGCGATACGAGTTTGAATATCAAGGGCGCCTACTTGGAAGTCTGGGCGGATGCGCTGGGATCGGTCGGGGTGATCGTCGCTGCACTGTTGATCTACACCAGCGGCTGGTCCTGGGTCGACCCGCTGATCGCCATCGCGCTGGCGCTTTGGGTGCTGCCGCGCACCTTCGCGTTGTTGCGCGACACCTTGCATGTATTGCTGCAGGGCGTGCCGCAAGGCACCGACTTGAGTGCGATCCGCGAGGCGCTGTGCGACCTCGATGGCGTCGTCGAAGTCCACGATCTGCATCTTTGGTCGCTAACTGGCAACGACGGCAGCTTGAGCGCCCACTTGAGTTTGGGACCCGACATCGACGGCGACGAGGTTCGCCAGCGCGCGGTCGCCGTACTCGAGCAACGCTTCGGCCTCCACCACGTCACCTTGCAAACCGAACGAACCCCATGCGCCGATCGCGAACAGGCCCACCGCTAGAGGTTCACATGCCGACCGAGCTCGGCGCCGGCCCCCGGATTGCAAGTGGATACGGCACGTTTAACGGACATCGACATCTGCCGCGCATGCGCGTTATGCTCCTGCGATGATCGATATGCGCCAATGGATTCGACAACGCAGCTCGCGGCGGCTATTCGTTTTGCTGGGCGTGTTGGCGTTACTGCTGGGCGGCTTGCCGCGTTGGCAAACGCATGACCATGGCAGCCATGATTGGTCGGTGCATCACGCGCACGATGCGCCGAACTCGGATGCGTTTGGCGCACCGGACGAGCCTGCTGGCGCTAGCGATGGCCTGCACATACACGAATTGGCGGCGGCGTTTTGCGGGCTGGTGCCTGACGAGACGTCGCGCGTTCTGGAGCGTCGCCGAGTAGCGTTTAGCCGGCCCGTGCCTTTTGCTCCACCGCCCGATGACCATACTTCGCCGCTGATCCGCCCACCGATCGCCTGATCCCGCAACTGCGCCCGATCGGGGCGCGCTCGTTGCTCGGGATCGCTGCGGCACTGCGCTGTTCCAAACCGCGCCGATGTCGAACGGCGATTCTGCAACCTTCCTTTTTCGATATTCGCCGCCTAGCGCGCGAATGATCGGTTTGCGGAGTTTGGATCATGAATCGGTTGAAATGGCTGGCGCTCGCTGGCGCCTGTGCGCTGGCGCTGCCCGCGTGGGCGGAACGCTTGAGCATCGAGCAGGCGGTGGCGCGCGCGCTGGCAGCGCATCCACTGCTGGTGGCGCAAGACGCGCGCCGCGACGTGGCGATAGGGCAAGCGAACTTGGATGCGCTGCGCCCGGCGCTGCGGTTGGGGTTGGATGTCGAGAATGTGCTCGGCAGCGGCGCGGTGTCCGGGCTGTCCGGCAGCGAAACGACGCTGCGCGCCACGTACACCGTCGAGCGCGGCGACAAGGCGCGCCTGCGGGGCGCACGCGGCGCGGCGCTGGTGGCGGTTGAAGCGCTGGGTCGCGATAGCACGCGCGCCGAGATCGCGTTTGTCGCCCGCACGCGCTATCTGGCGCTGGCGTATGCGCAGGCGGCCATGGGGCTCGCCGAGGAGGCGTTGTCGATCGCTCGCGCGCTGCGTGCGGACGTGCGGCTGCGCGGCGCGCGCGGCGCGGCCAGTGTTGCCGACGAGGCGCAGGCGGAAGTTGCTCTGGCACGCGCGGAACTCGCGGCGGCGCAGGCGCAGGACGATGCGGACGCTGCGCGCGCGACGCTCGTGGCGTTGTGGGACGGCGAGGCGGCGACCGCCGCTGCGCTCGATCCGCTGCCGACGCTGCCGCTTATCTCAGAGCCATCCATCGCCGCGCGCCGCGTGGCCGCGCAGCGCGCGCTGCTCGACAGCGAACGGCAGCTCGCCAAGGCCCAAGCGTTGGCCGACATCGACATCGACATCGGCGTGCGGCGTTTTGAGGCGCTCAATGATCAGGCGCTGGTGCTGAGCGCTTCGCTGCCGCTCGGCCAGGCCCCGCGCAGCGCTTTGCTTCAGGCGCGCATCGCCGCTCAAGAGCGGGCGCTCGATGCCGACCACGCGGCGGCGGCGGCGGCACAGGCGCAGCAGCTTCTGGACTTGCGCCAGCAACTGGCGCGCGCCGAGCGCGAATACGCTGGACTCGGCGATTTGATTGCCAAGGCCGACGGCGCCGCCGCGTTGCAGCGCGAGGCCTATGAGCGCGGCGCCGCGCCGCTGTCGGCGCGCCTGCTGGGCGAGCAGCAGGCGCAGCAACTGCGCGGCGAACGACTCGCCGCCGCTTACCGCCACCACAGCCTGTTCGCGCAATGGCAGCGCGCCATCGAACTCGGAGCGACCCCATGAAGTGGATTTTGATGTTCTGCGCACTGGCGTTTGCTGGTTGCGCGCAAAACAGCGGCGATCACGCAGGCGATCACGACGACCACGGCGATCATGCGGGTCACGGCGATCGCGACGATCAGGACGACCACGGCAGCGACGAGCCGGAGCGCGGCCCGATGGGCGGGCGCTTATTGCGTAGCGGGGATATCGCCATCGAAGTGACGATCTTCGAGGACGGCGTGCCGCCGCAGTATCGGCTGTACGCGTATAGCGGCGGCGAGCCGGTACCGGCCAGCGAAGTCGCGGCGACAGTGCGCTTGACGCGACTCGATGGCGAAACCAACGACTTTCGTTTTCGCGCCGATGGGCTGGCGCTGATCGGCGATGGTGTCGTCGGCGAGCCGCATTCTTTCGATGTGGAGGTGAACGCAACCATCGCCGGGAAGGCGCATCGCTGGGCTTACGCCTCGTACGAGGGCCGCGTCGCGATCGCCGCCGATGTAGCGCGCGAGGCGGGCATCGAAACCGCCGTGGCTGGCCCGGCGAGGATTCGCGAATCGGCGACGCTGCACGGCCGCGCGATAGTGGATCCGAACAAGGTGGCGCGGGTTCGCGCGCGATATCCGGGCGCCATCGTCGAGGTGCTGGCCCGGCAGGGCGAAACCGTTCGCGCCGGCCAAGCGCTGGCCAGCATCGAGAACCGCGACAGCCTGCGGCGCATCGCGCTGATGGCGCCAATCACAGGCCGGGTGCGCGAGCGCGCGGCGACCGTCGGCGATGTGGCTGGCGATCAGGTGCTGTTCGAGATCGTCGACGACAGCGTGCTGCTCGCAGACCTCGTCGTCTACGGCAGCGACGCGGCGCGCATCGCCGTCGGTCAGCCGGCGACGCTCATCGACGCGCTGAGCGGCGCGGAGCAGGCAGCCAGCATCGAGGCGCTGCTACCGGAGATCGATCCCATGCAGCAGGCGCTGATCGCGCGGATGCGCATCGACAACACCGGCGGCACGTGGCGCCCGGGAGGCGCGCTGAGCGCAGAGGTGCGCGTGGCCGAGCGCGAGGTGGCGCTGGCGGTCGAGCGGCACGCTTTGCAGACCTTTCGCGACTTCACCGTGGTGTTCGCGCAAGTGGGCGACACCTTCGAGGTGCGCATGCTCGAGCTGGGCCGGAGCGACGCCACCCATGTCGAAGTGCTCGGCGGTTTAAAGCCCGGCACGCGCTACGTCACCGCGCAAAGTTTTCTGATCAAGGCCGATATCGAGAAGTCGGGGGCTAGCCATGATCATTGAGCATCCCGTCCTCCGCTCAGAACTCGCAAAGCGAGGGCATGAGGGCACGAGGCCACGAGGGCACGTGCTTCGTTCAAAGTCGGCGGCGCAACGGCCAAAAGAACCATCGTGTTGGCTGTGCCTGTGCCGGCCAAAGTGGTTGAATTCAAACGCTGAAAGTCGGGGATGTAGTGCCTGCGATGCTCTAGAACGAAGCACGTGCCCTCGTGCCCTCGTGCCCTCGTGCCCTCGCTGTTCTATTCAACCGCCTCCCTCAGCAACGTCGGCAGGTCCAGATCGGACATCGGCGCCTGAAGGCAGGTGCCAGGCCAACAAGGCTCGGGCAAGAAGCCGCATTCATCGCGGAGCCGGCCCATGCTAACCGCCATCCTGCGCTTCGCCATCGCCCAGCGCTGGCTGGTACTGATCGCCTGCGCTGCGCTCGCAGGTTTAGGCGTCTGGAGCTACTCCAAGCTGCCGATTGACGCCACGCCCGATATCACCAATGTGCAGGTGCAGATCAACACCGAGGCGCCCGGTTATTCGCCGCTGGAAGCCGAGCAGCGCCTGACCTTCCCAATCGAAACCGCGCTCGCGGGTCTGGCGAAACTCGATTACACCCGCTCGATCTCGCGCTATGGCCTGTCGCAAGTGACCGTGGTGTTCGACGATGGCACCGATATCTACTTCGCGCGTCAGCAAATCGCCGAGCGCTTGCAGAGCATCAAGGCTGCGCTGCCGGCCGGCATCGAGCCGGCGCTCGGGCCGGTGGCGACCGGTTTGGGTGAGGTGTTCATGTACAGCGTGGAGGCCGAGCCGGGCGCGCGCAAGTCCGACGGCAGCGGCTACACGCCGATGGACCTGCGCGACCTTCAGGACTGGGTGGTGAGGCCGCAGTTGCGGTACCTGGAGGGCGTTACCGAGGTCAATACCGTGGGCGGTTTTGAGCGCCAGGTGCAGGTGGCGCCGCGCCTGGATGCACTGCGCGCGCATCAGGTGACATTGCCTGAGCTGACCGGCGCGTTGCTGCGCAGCCATGGCAACGTCGGTGCCGGGTACGTGGAGCGCCATGGTCAACAGGTGCTGATCCGCGTCGATGGGCAGCTCGCGTCGCCGCAGGATCTGCTGGAGGTGGTGATAAGGCCAGGGCCCGCACCACTTCGGCTGCGCGAGTTGGCGGACGTGGTCGATGGCCATGCCCTGCGCACCGGCGCGGCCACCGAGGACGGCCAAGAGATCGTGCTCGGCACGGTGTTCATGCTGATCGGCGAAAACAGCCGCGCGGTTGCGCGCCGCGCCGCCGAGGCGCTGCCGGAGATCAACCGCAGCCTGCCGCCGGGCGTGTTCTTGCGCGCGGTGTACGATCGCACCGAACTGGTCGATCGCACCATCGACACCGTGCGCACCAACCTAGTCGAGGGCGCGCTGCTGGTGATCGTGGTGTTGTTCCTGCTGCTCGGCAATCTGCGTGCGGCATTAATTTGCGCCGCCGTGATTCCGCTGACCATGCTGCTGACCTTGATCGGCATGCAACGCGGCGGCGTGTCGGCGAATTTGATGAGCCTGGGCGCGCTCGATTTTGGCTTGATTGTCGATGGTGCGGTGATCATCGTCGAGAATTGTTTGCGCCGCTTCGGCGAAACGCAACGCCAGTTGGGACGCCTGCTGTCTCGCCAGGAACGATTGGAGCTGGCGGCCAACGCCAGCGCCGAGGTGATTCGGCCCAGCGTGTTCGGCGTGCTGATCATCACCGTGGTGTACCTGCCGATCTTTGCGCTCGGCGGCGTCGAGGGCAAGCTGTTTCACCCGATGGCGATCACCGTGGTGCTGGCGCTCACCGCAGCGCTGCTGCTGGCGCTCACCTTCGTGCCGGCCGCCGTGGCGCTGTGCGTCAGCGGCAAAGTCACCGAGCACGACAATGCACTGATGGCGGCAGCGCGGCGCGTTTACGCGCCGCTGTTAGGCATGGCGCAGCGCGCGCCGGTCGCTGTCGTCGCCGCGGCACTGTTCCTGGTCGCTGGAGCCGCGTCGCTGGCGACGCGTTTGGGCAGCGAGTTCATCCCGAGCCTCGATGAGGGCGATATCGCGCTGCACGCGTTGCGCATTCCCGGCACCGGTCTCGATCAGGCGGTGACGATGCAGCGGCAGTTGGAGAAGCGCCTCTCGCAGTTTCCGGAAGTCGAGCGGGTATTCGCCAAGATCGGCACGCCGGATATCGCCACCGACCCGATGCCGCCAAGCGTGGCCGACGCCTTCGTGCTGCTCAAGGATCGCGATGACTGGCCCGATCCGCGCAAGCCCAAAGCGCAGTTGGTGGCCGAACTTGAGGCGGCGGCGAAAACCATCCCTGGCAACAACTACGAGTTCACGCAGCCGATCCAGATGCGCATGAACGAGCTGATCGCGGGGGTGCGTGCGGACGTTGCGGTGAAGGTGTATGGCGACGATCTCGCCGTTCTGACCGAACTCGGCCGCGCCATCGAAGAGATCGCCAGCGCCATTCCCGGCGCTGCGGATGTGAAGGCCGAACAGGTGACCGGCTTGCCGATGCTGACCCTGACCCCGCAGCGCGATGCGCTGGCGCGTTACGGCGTCGATCTGGCGTCGGTGCAAGAGACCATCGCCACAGCGATGCGCGGCAGCGACGCTGGATTCTGGTTCAACGGCGATCGGCGCATCGAAATTGTGGTGCGCCTTGCAGAAAGCGAGCGCAACATTCTCGACCGATTGCAGGCGCTGCCGATCGCAACGCCGGGCGGTTTTGTCCCATTGCGCGAACTGGTGGCGTTCAATGAGGCGCTCGGGCCGAATCAAATCAGCCGCGAAAACGGCAAGCGCCGCATCGTCGTGTCGGCCAACGTGCGTGGCCGCGACTTAGGCTCCTTCGTCGTCGATCTGAAAGCGCGGCTGGCCGATCTGCCGTTGCCGGAAGGCTACTACCTGGGCTACGGCGGCAGCTTCGAGCAACTGATCGCCGCCAGCGCGCGGCTGACCATCGTGGTGCCCCTGGTATTGATGGCGATTTTCGGCTTGCTGATGATGGCCTTCGGTTCACTGCGCGATGCCGCGATCATCTTCAGCGGCGTGCCGCTGGCGCTCACCGGCGGCGTGCTCGCGCTGTGGCTGCGCGAAATCCCGTTTTCGATTTCCGCGGCCGTCGGTTTCATCGCGCTGTCGGGCGTGGCGGTGCTCAATGGCATCGTCATGCTGAGCTGCATTCGCGATCTGCGCGCTGCGGGCATCGGCTTGGAGCAAGCGATCGTCGACGGCGCGTTGCAGCGCCTGCGCCCGGTGCTGATGACCGCATTGGTGGCGAGCTTAGGCTTCGTGCCGATGGCGTTCAACGTCGGGCCTGGCGCCGAGGTGCAGCGCCCGCTGGCGACGGTGGTCATCGGCGGCATCGTCTCGGCGACGCTACTGACGCTGCTGGTGTTGCCGGCGTTGTATCGCCTGGTGTGGCGGAATACCGCTCAAGCTGCACCATCGATGCGGCACGAGTTATCCGCAGTCAGCCCCAGAGCGCGGGCGCCATGAATGGCGCCCCTGCGGGTCCTGTAGGGGCGCGATTCATCGCGCCCGGTTTTGGTTGGATCAAACACTTAATCACTAGATGTTCTGCCGCTGCAATAGCGTCGCCAGATCGTCGGGGACCGGCATCGGCTTGAGCGGATTCACGTTCGCCCCGCCGGTGTTCCCCTCGGGAATCCAAAGTCGCGAGAACAGTGCGGCGGCGACGATGCGCGTGAGCTGACCGACGATCTCGCGGCGATCGCTGCGGCGCCAGCCGAATCCGAGCATCGCCACATGCACGCGCACATGAGCCATCGTGAAGCGCTGCGAGAGGATGTGCGCGCGTTCGAGGTGGCCGAAGGCGCGCGCTGGATCGCCCGCGCGCTCGGCATCGCGAGCTGCGCCGAGTTCATTGTCGTAGGCGTGTCGCAGTTCGCTTCGCATTGCCAATGCCTTTCTCGTTGCGTCCCATCCTATCGCCGGGCTGCGCCACGCAGCAACCATACGCCCACGGCCACGAACCAAGCCGCCAAAAGCGCAAAGCTCGCTTGCATCCCGGCCACGTGCAGCATCACCGCGCCGCTCAACATCGCGCCGGCGCCCGTCCCGCCGACGAGAAAACTCATCACGGCAAGCCAGCGAGCGCGCGACCACAGGGACGCACCGTAGGCAATGATCGCCAGCGATAGCGCGATGACACCGGCTCCGGCCAGCGTCTGATTCAGCGTCCACAGCAACGCGCCGACGCCGGTCTCGCCGCGCTCGGCCAGCGCAACCACGACAAAGCCGTTGATCAACGCCGCGCCAAGCATCGCCTGCACGCCCAGCGCGCTCAGCACGGCAGCGGCGAGCGCAGCGCCGCCGCCGAGCCACAGCGCGACGCGCAGCAGAGCGATCAGCAGCGCCACGCTGACTGCGATCATCGCGCCATGCACCGCACGGGCCAGCAGCGCGATGTCGGTCAAGCGCTCGCTCAACGTCGCGGCGCTCGAATGCGCGGCTGTCGGGTGGTGCATCAGCGCAACCATGCCCAAGAGCGCGGCGCCCACCAGGATCGCGCCGCTGACTTTCAGGTTGGAGGATTCGGTCATGGAGGTAGCCCAAGTAGGAGTTCACCGCGAACGCTAGCGAGCTCCGCGGGCTACGGATCGGACAATCGGGGCTTCCGTGTCCGACCACGTGGTGCGAGCATGGCGCCATGACCGACACCACCTCGCGCGCTCGCGCTGCCATTTTGCGGAGTTTTTTCGCGCTGGTCCTGCAGCGCCGCTATGAGTCGATCAGCGTGCGCGATGTGATCGAGGGTGCCGGTGTGGCGCGCTCAACGTTCTATGAGCAATTCCAGAACAAGGACGCGTTGTTGCGGGTGAGCCTGGCGGGACCGTTGACTGCGCTGGCGTCGTTGCTGGACGAGGCGCCGCCGATCAAAGTCGAGCGCATCCTGCAGCATTTCCAGGAGAATCGCGCGATGGCGAACAGCCTGCTCGCCGGGCCTATGCGCAAGCATGTCGAGCGCGTACTCGTCGACGTGCTTGAGACGCGCCTGAACGACGGACCGTTCTACGTGCCGGCACGATTGATCGCCCAGCAACTCGCCGCCGCGCAACTCGCCGCGATCGGCGCATGGCTGCGCGGTGAAGCGCGCATCGACAGCATTGCGCTGGCGCAGGCGCTGCTGCGTTCGGCCCGCGCGCAGGTGGCGGCACTGCGCATCAGCGCAGAAGCGTGAGGTTCTGCTCTATTGAATCGGTACGACATCCGCTGGCCGAGTGCTTGATCCAAACCAAAGCCGGGCGCGATGAATCGCGCCCCTTACGGGACCCGGCGAACGTAGGGGCGCCATTCATGGCGCCCGCGCTACCGGGCTGAATGTGGATGCCGTGCCGGATCAATAGATTCGCGCGCGACGCAAGCGACGGTTGTTAGACTCCGCGACAAAGGCACAGGGTGCGCCCGTTGAGCTTACGTTACCTCCAACTCGATGTGTTCCCGCACGCCCCCGGCGGCGGCAATCCGCTCGGCGTCGTGATCGGCGCGGACGCTTGGTCGCCTGCGCAAATGCAGGCGTTCGCGGCGTGGACCGATTTGGTCGAGACGACGTTCCTTTTCGCCGCGAGCAACCCCGAGGCCGATTATCGAGTGCGCATATTCACACCGACCCGCGAAATCGCTTTCGCCGGGCACCCGACGCTCGGCAGCGCGCACGCGGCGCTGCACTGCGGGCTCGCGGTGCCGCGCGCTGGCATCGTCACGCAGGAGTGTCAGGCCGGGCTGTTGCCGATTGAGGTCCAAGGGTCCGGCGCCGCGCGCGTGTTGAGCGTGCGTGCGCCTGGCGCTCGGCTGTTGCCCATCGAGGCCGCGCATCGGCCACGGTTGGATGCGGCCCTGGGCGCTGCGCCATTGGGCGCTCTAGGCTGCGCGTTCGTCGAAGGCGGACGGCGCTGGTGGATTGCCGAATTGCGCGACGAGGCCACGGTGCGCGCACTCGATCCGCGCCATAGCGAGATCGGCGCGTTGGCGCGCGCCACGGACAGCTTGGGTTTGTGCGTCTTCGCGCGCTGCCACGGCGGGCCGTTCGATGTCGTTGTGCGCGCTTTTCCGGCCGGCGTCGGGATAGTCGAGGATCCAGCGTCGGGCGCCGCGAACGGGCTCATCGGTGCGTTCATCGCCACCGAACCTGGGCCGTTGGCTGGCGGCTATCGTGTCAGCCAGGGCCGCGAGATGGGTCACGATGCGGAACTCATCGTGCGCATCGATGGTCCAGCCGTATGGGTGGGCGGACGTGTGGATACGATGATCGATGGAACGCTGACATGGCCGTCTTGAGTTCGGTTCTCGGCAGTTGGTACTTGATTCTTGGTTTGAGCGATCGGCAAGCCTCGCGGCCCGCGGACGCGCAGGCGGCACGGCATCGCGTTTCCCCGTGGAGAGTGCCGGCGGGCCTGCTTGCGTTGGTGCTTCTGGCAAGCGGTAGTGCCGAGGCGGCGACGATTTTCAAGTGTCGGGCCGCCGGTGGCGTCGTCAGTTATCAAGACGAGCCTTGCCCTGGTCGGCAGATCGGTGTGATCCGCACCAGCGCACCCTCGGCCCCGCCGAGTAATCCGGCGCCAGCGCGCACAACCGCGAGTCGATCGAGCCCTGCGGCGCCGCCGCCGCAGCGCACGCCCCGGCCCTCGTTCCAATGCACGCGCCCAGATGGCTCGCGCTACTTCACCGCCGATGCGCGACCCAAGCGCATGTTGATCGATCGCTTGGCGGGGGTTGTGCAGCCGGCAGGCGCGCCGGGCGCGCCGCCCGGAAAAGTCTGGGCCGAAGATGTGTGCGAACCGGCGACGCGCGCACAAACCTGCGAGTACTACAGCAGCGAGATCGCCAAGGTCGTTGAGAAAGCGGCGCGCAGCTCGGGCAGCGAACAGCGCCAGTTGACGCGTGAGCATCAGCGCCTTAAAGCGATCCACAATCATCGGTGCGTGCGTTGATTCGCGCCCTGCGCATAGCGACGCGCAAGTCGCCCCTCGCGCTGTGGCAGACCGAACACGTTGCGGCGCGTCTGCGCGCGTTGGATCCGGCACGCAGGATCGAGCTGGTGCCGTTGTCGACCCGCGGCGACGAGGTGCTGGATCGCTCGCTCGCGACTATCGGCGGCAAAGGGTTGTTCCTCAAAGAGCTGGAACTGGCGATGGCCCGCAACGAGGCCGATCTTGCCGTGCATTCGCTCAAAGACGTGCCGGTGGAACTGGAGCCGGGTTTCGCGCTCGCCGCCATACTGCAGCGCGAGGATGCCGCCGATGCGTTTATCTCATCGCGGTTTGCTTCGATCGAAGCGCTGCCCGTCGGCGCGCGCGTCGGCACCTCATCGTTACGCCGACAAACTCAGCTTAAGGCGCTGCGGCCCGATGTCCATACGATCGACCTGCGCGGCAATGTCAACACCCGTTTGCGCAAACTGGACGCGGGCGAGTACGACGCGATCATCCTGGCGCTCGCGGGCATCCGCAGGTTAGGTTTCGAAAGCCGAATGGTTGCGCGTCTGGCGCCGCCGCTGTGGTTGCCGGCCGCCGCGCAAGGTGCGATCTGTATCGAATGCCGCAGCGACGATACGGAGATGTTGCAATTGGCGGGCGCGCTCAACGACGCACCGACGGCCACCTGTGTCAGCGCCGAGCGTGCGCTCAATGCGCGTCTGGGTGCCAGTTGCCAGGTGCCGGTGGCCGCCTATGCCACGCTCAGCGGCGGAATGCTGCATCTGCAGGCGTTGTGCGGCAACGCGCACAGCGGCCAGATGTTGCGAGCGACCGGCAATGGGCCCGCAAGCGATCCTGCGGCACTCGGCGCTGCGCTCGGCGGCGAGTTGCTTGCGCTCGGCGCCGATGCGTTAATGCGTTAACACGTTGGCGCAGATCGACAGGATTCGCCGCATCCGCGTGCCTCACTGCGACTCCAGCACGCGCCGCACTGCAGCCTGAAACTGTTTCAGCAACTCGCCCACCGGCTGCTCGGTGCGGCACGCGCGTTCCAACGCGGCGGCGCTCGCCGCCAATCCGGGAAAGCCGACCAGGCGCGCACCGGCAGCGAAGCGATGGATCGTATCGATATCTTCGCCCTCGATGCTCGCCGCGGTGCAAACTCGCGCGCTCGCCAGCTCGCGAAGCAGCATCGCCCGCAGTTTGGCGATGGCATCGGGATTGGCGCCAAGGCTTCGCGTGGCCTGCGCATCGTCGACATCATCCGGCAGTAAGCCGAGCGCGACCATCAGCAACTCGGGCGCGATCGGCTTGCGCCATGCGCCCAAGGCGGCGTCGCCGCTGATGCGCAGCACAACCGGCGGCAGCGAAGCCTGGGTCGCCAGCCATGCCCAGCCATCGCCATCCGGCAGGCGCTTATCGCAGATCAACGCATCGTAGGCGTCGGGAGCGACGACGGCAGCCAGCGTGGTGGCAATCGCCAGCTCGGCGCGTCCCTGCAACAGGTCGGTCAGATAAGCGCCGGTCAGCGCATCGTCGTCGATCAGTAAGACTTTCATCCTCGTACTCTCCACGAATGCGGTTCGTGAGCGGCGCCGCCGGTCCAAGACAGTGGCATTATCCGCCACCCTTCGCCGGTAGCTGCTATGGCTCGTCTCCCGATTCTCGAATTGGACATCGTCGATCTGGCCTCGGATGGCCGCGGCGTGGCGCGGCATGGTCAGAAAGCGGTGTTCGTCAAGGGTGCCCTGACCGGCGAGCGTGTGCGCGCGCAGGTGATCAAGCCGCATCGGCAATACGATGACGCGGTGGCGATTGAGGTGCTGCAGGCGAGTCCCGCGCGGGTGGCGCCACCGTGTGCCCACACGGACGTATGTTCCGGGTGCTCGCTGCAGCATCTGTCGGTGACAGCGCAGATCGAGCTGAAGCAGAAGCACCTGATCGATAGCCTGGAGCGCATCGGCAAAGTGGCGCCGCAACGGCTGTTGCCGGCATTGCAGCGCGAGACCTTGGGTTACCGGCGCAAGGCGCGTCTGTCGGTGAAGTTTGTCGACAAGAAGAACGCGGCGCTGGTCGGCTTTCGCGAGGACAACGGGCGCTATGTCGCCGACATCGAGCGCTGCGAGACCATCGACCCGCGTGTGGGCGTATTGATCGCGCCGCTCAAGCTTTTGGTTAGTGCGCTCAGTGTGCGCCGCGAACTGGCGCAGATCGAAGTTGCGGCCGGCGATCGCGTGGCGCTGGTGTTTCGCCATTTGGCGCCGCTGGCGGCGGAGGATCGCGAGCTGCTTCGCCAGTTCGGCGCGCTGCACGGAGTCGAGATTGTGCTGCAACCTGGCGGCATCGATTCGTTGACCACGCTCGACGGTACCGCGCCCAGCGAGCTGCGCTACGCCGTCGAGGACGGCCTTTGGCTGAATTATCGCCCGCTCGATTTTGTGCAGGTCAACGACAGCGTCAATCGCGCCATGATCGCGCAGGCACTGGAGTTGCTCGACGCCGGCAAGGACGATTCGGTACTTGAGTTGTTCTGCGGTCTGGGGAATTTCACGCTGCCGCTGGGGCGGCGTGTGGGCAGCGTCGTCGGCGTCGAAGGCGACGACGGACTGCTGGAGCGCGCTGCACGTAATGCCGCTCAAGCAGGCCTCGACAATATTCGATATGCCGCTGCCGATCTGTCGCAGGATCATCGCGACGCCTGGTGGGCACAAGATAGCTACACACGCCTGCTCCTCGATCCGCCGCGCGCTGGCGCCGATCATGCGCTCGCGTATCTGCCGGGTTCGCGCGTCCAGCGCATCGTCTACGTGTCCTGCCACCCGGCCACGCTCGCGCGCGACGCGGCAATGTTCTGCGCGCGCGGCTTCAAGCTCGACGCTGCCGGAGTCATGGACATGTTTCCGCACACCAGTCATGTCGAAAGCATGGCGCTTTTTGTGCGCTGAGCGGCGATTGCGAGCGGCGGATGCTTCCGGATGAGGTCAGCGCCCGGCGATAGCGCAGATCCCGCGACCTTGCCGGAGGCTGCGGGCACCAACAACATGGGGATGACAGCGCGTCGGCTGTGCCTATTGGCAATTGCCAGTGGCCAAAACGCAACCGCTGTCAGCGCGCGGCGTAGTAGGCCATCTCCGACACGCGGTGCCAGCGTTTGGCGCCTTCCAGATACGTGCGGTAGGAATCATAAACGCGCTGCGTGAAGTCATCCTTCTTGGCGATTTCTTCGATCACCGCCTGACTGGTGCTGCGCAATGCGGCAATGACGTCGTCGGGCAAGGGCTTGAGGCTGATGCCGTGTTCGCTCTCCAGCGTCTGCAACGCGCGCTGATTCTGCGTGGTGTAGTCGGCCAACATATCGTCATTCGTGGCGCGCGCGGCGGCTTCGACAATTGCTTGCAGATCGGCGGGCAGGGCATCGAATGCCGTTTTATTGACCATGCATTCGAGGGTCGGCCCCGGTTCTTGCCAGCCGGGGTAATAGCAATGCTGCGCCACTGTGTGCAGGCCAAACGCCAGATCGTTGTACGGGCCGACCCATTCGGTGGCGTCGATGGCACCGGTTTGCAGCGCGGTGAAGAGCTCCGCGCCGGGGATGTTCACCGGCGAGCCGCCCAGACGTTGCAGCACTTCGCCGCCTAAGCCTGGGATGCGCATCTTCAGGCCCTGCAGATCCGCTACCGAGTTGATCTCCTTGCGGAACCAGCCGGCGCACTGGACGCCGGTGTTGCCGGCAGCGAACGGCACCAGGTTGAACTTGGCGTACAGCTCGCGCCACAGCTCCATCCCGCCGCCGTGATACAGCCAGCCGTTCATTTCCTGCGCATTCATGCCGAAGGGCACTGCGCAAAAGAACTGCGCAGCTTCGGCTTTGCCTTTCCAGTAATAGGCGCCCGAATGCCCCATCTCCGCCGTGCCTTGGGACACGGCATCGAAGACTTCGAATGGTGGCACCAGTTCGCCGCCGCCGAAGACCTTCACCGTCAACCGGCCGCCGCTCATCTTGCCGATCATCTCCGCGAGGCGTGCCGCGCCAGCGCCCAGGCCCGGAAAGTTCGCCGGCCAGCTGGTAACCATCTTCCAGTGTATCGGTTGAGTGCTCGCCACTGCCGGACCGGCAGTCGGTGGCCGGCTGCAAGCCGCCAAAGCGCCAGCGGTGATTGCGGTTCCTGCGACGAAACGGCGACGTTCCATGGGCTTCGCTCGATAGAATGGGTAGACGAATGCTACGCGGATGCGCCTTCCCCGTTCACTCGCTCTATCGCTGCTGGCTATACTCCAGGGCTCATTGCTGCGACCTGAGCTTGCGCCCGTGACCAAGTACGATGCCGTTTTCCTGAAACACTTCGCCCAACTGATCCTGGGCTTGATGGCGTTCGCGCTGGTGTTGATTCTCGTCGCGCACGAAGTCAACGACCGCTTTTACGGTTACTCGATGGCCGCCGACACGCCGCCAGAAGAGTTGAATGCCATCCAGCGCGAACGACGCGGTTTGCAGAACGCAGAAATTTCGGACCGCCTGGCGCCGATCGCGCAGGTCAATGCCGGCGATACCGGTCGCGCCGCGATCGTTGCTGCCGAAGAGGCGCGCAAGAAGGCCATGGCGGGCAAAGTCGCCTACGGCGGCACCTTGGATGGCTCGGTGATCTACCAGCAGTTATGCGGCGCTTGCCATCAGAACGGCGCAGGTGGCGCACCGGCGCCGAACAAGGACGCTTGGGCACCGCGTATCGCCCAAGGGTTGGACACGCTGGTCAAGCACGCCATCGAAGGGTACCAGGGTCAGGCCGGCATCATGCCCGCGCGTGGCGGGAACCCCTCGCTCACCGATGAGCAGGTTCGTGCCACGGTCGAGTACATGGTCGCAAAGTATCAGTAGCATCCGCTCGCCGAGCGAGCGCGCGTAAAGCGCCGCCTGCCGGGCGGCGTTTTGCTATCCGGGGGTAGGCAATGGTCAGGACTTTCATCGTCATCGCTGCAGCGCTTGGGCTGACAGCTTGCGAACGCAATGGCGATCAGAACGGCGTCGATTCTGGAACATGCGGATCGCCGGCGGATTTGATCAGCGCATTACAAGGCGCGGCATTGCAAAGCCCTCGCGTTGGCCAGCCGGCCACCGTCGAAGCGGTTGTCGTCGGCGCCTTTACCCAAGGGCTGGGCGGCGTTTTCCTGCAGGAGGAACAAGCCGATCGCGACGGCGACCCGATGACCAGCGAAGGCCTTTTTGTGCAAATCGAAGGCGCAACGCCGAACGTGTCGGTGGGCGATGTGGTCCGCGTGCATGGCCGGGTTGCCGAGCTGGGCGACGAGCGCACTTCGTTGACCGCGCTGGTGGAGCTGAATCAACTGCGCGTGTGCGGTAAGGTCGATGAGCTGCCGCAATCGGCGTTGCTCGAAGAGGCACCGTTGATGGCCGAAGATTGGGAAGCCCATGAAGGCATGCGGCTGGCGATCGACCCGGCGGTGACGGTGATCGCCAACGACAGCTTGATGCGCCGCGGCGAGCTGGTCGTTAGCTTGAACGGGCGGCAATTTCAGCCCACCGAAGTCGCGTTGCCGGGCGCCGAGGCGGAGGCTGTAGCGGCCGACAACCAGCGTGCGCGGGTGACCCTGGACGATGGCAGCGCAGCTGCCGAGATGCCGGCGCGAATCGCCTGGTTGCCGCGCCAACCAGGGATCGATCACCCGTATCGTATCGGCAGCGAAATCCGTGATGTCGCCGGGGTGCTCGATCAGCGCGATGGCCGTTATCGGCTGCACGTCGATACGCCTCTCGATGTACGCCATGCCGAGCGACCCGAGAGCGCGCCGGAAGTCGACGGTACGTTGCGCCTGGCGACGATGAACGTGCTCAATTATTTCAACGGCGATGGCAAGGGCGGCGGGTTCCCGACCGCGCGCGGCGCGACGACCGCCGAAGAGTTGACTCGCCAACGCGCCAAACTCATGAGCGCGCTGAAGGCCATGGATGCCGATATCTACGCGCTCACCGAAGTCGAGAACGACGGTTACGAGCGCCGCAGCGCAATCGAGGAGTTAACGTTCCGACTGAATCAGTCGCGTGGCCGACGCGGCGAGTACGATTATGTGCGCTTTCCCGGCACTCAGCTGGGCGGCGATCAGATCTCGGTCGCCTTTCTGTATCGACCGCGCAAGGTCAAGCTCGTCGGCGCGGCCGTCACCATCACCGATCCGCCATTCGATCGCGGTAACCGCGCGCCGCTGGCGCAGACCTTCGAAGATGCCAAGAGTGGCGGTCGATTCACGATCGTCGTCAATCATTTCAAGAGCAAGGGATGCCAGGATGCGAGCGGCGCCAATCAGGATCGCGGCGACGGTCAGAGTTGCTACAACGCGCTGCGTGTCGATGCAGCGCGCAGCCTGAGTGCCTGGCTCGCGACCCATCCCACCGGCACCATCGACAGCGATGTGCTGATCGTTGGCGATCTCAACGCCTATTCCAAAGAAGATCCGATTCGCCTGCTCGGCGAAAGCGGTTTCACGCCGGCCAACGACGAGCGCAGCTACTCGTTCAACTGGGGCGGCGCATCCGGCACGCTCGATCATGTGCTGGTCACAGCCAGTGTGCGCGCGCAGCTTCGCGGCCTCGCGCACTGGCATATCAACTCAGACGAGTTGCCTGAGTTCGACTACAACCTCGACAACAAACCGCGTAACGCCGACGCCCGATTGTTCCGCTCCGACCCGTTCCGCAGCGCCGATCACGATCCGGTGATCGTCGGCCTCGCCATTGCACCGGAGCCGGTCGAGCCGACTGAGCAAGCGGATGAGGCGGGCGACGGCGAGGAACCGACGGCTGCGCCGCCGGCGTAAGGAAGTCGATGTCGCAGATGACGCTCTGGCTGGTACCGGAACCTATGGTCAGTCGTCGCTGCGGGCCTGATCTCAGTTGCCGCCGACCATGGCCTTGACCCGCTCCAGCTGTTCGCGCACCAAGGGCCGCAGGATGTCGTAATTGGCCCCGAGCAGCTGACGCAATTCGTTCTCTTCGACAAGGCCGATTGAGCGGCGGAATTGCGCTTTGACCTGCGCGAGTCGGCGCTGCATCGCGATGATCTTTTCCAGCGTGTCGACGCGTTGCGCCGTAGCGTTCGGATGTTCGCGGCGATAGCGCTCGACACGCTCGCGGTGCTTGGCGATCAATACCGGCGGCGAGCTGTCCGGCGAAAGCTTGACGATGTCCACCGCGCCGCGGTAGCCGAAGGGATCCGTGTTCGCGGTGTTGGTTGTGACCAGAAACCCACCATCGTCGAAGGCAGTCTCAAGATCGATCACCGCCGGGCGGGGCCATTTGCCGAGCAATTTCAGTAGCCAGTATTGCCACCAACCGGGATATCTGGGTTCGGTGCGATAGGCAGCCGCGCAGGTCACGCCGTCGGCGCTGGCAAAAATGCGCAGCAGCGTCGGCTGGCCGGTCATTTCGCGGAACGACAGCGCGTCGACGTCGGCGATATGGCGATAACCATGCGCGCTCATGTTGGCGAGTGCGCTGGCAGCGAATTCGCGCATGAACCTGGGAAAGCTGGCGGCATCGGCCGGGGCCAGTTCCAGCGGTGTCGGATAGGCAAGCGCGTAGACGCTCAAGCAGAGATCGAGCGCAATCTTGTCGAGGCCACGCACCCCACCCAAGTGATGCCGCAGTTCGTCAATGGAGACCGGCAGCGCATCGTCAGGCGATGGCGCCGACGCGGCGCTTGATTCGACGAACGGCTGCTCCAGGCGCTTGGCCTGGGTGGCACTGCCATCGCGAATCCGCGCGCACAGCTCGGCAATGCTGTGCTGCACCGAATCCTCGGCCGGCGCCTCGCGGCTCGCCGCGGCCAGCTCATCGAGCGCTAAGGATTGTTCGCCCAGTTGATCCAATACGCGCGCCAGCTCCACGCGCACCGAGGGTTGCGGCGCCAGCGCCAGCGCTTGACGGAAATCGGCCGCAGCCGCGGTCAGCGCCTGCCTGGAAACGCGAAAACCGCTGGCCAACGCGATCGTGTCGGCGTCGCCAGCGATGGTATCACCGAATCCCAGCTGCGCTCGTCGCGCATGGATGTGCGCGCGCTCGATCAACAGCGGTGCGTATGTCGGGTGATGGGCGAGCCCCGCGGCGATCGCGGCATCAGCGTCAGTGAGTCGTTCTTTGCCGATCAGCAGCCGGGCGTACAGCACATGCGCGTCCGCGAGGCTCGGATCGAGCGCGACCGCGCGCTTCAGATCGGCTTCCGCGCTGCCGCCGCCGTGGAGCAACTGCGCGCGCAGCGCGAATGCCGGCGCGAAATCGTTCTTGCGCTCGATAACGGCATTGACGGCGACCAACGCCTCATCGTTACGACCCAACGCGCGCAGCGCTCGCGCGCGTTGCCAATACAGCGGCGCATGACTGGGAAACTCGGCAATCAGCGCATCGAGAATGGCGAATGCCGCATCGCTGCGGCCGCTGCGAAATTCGCTAGCGAATGCTTCGAGCCGCTGCCGCGGCGTCTGGCCTGCCGACACAACTCACCAGACAACTTCGGCCATCGAACAGTTCAGGCCCGAGCCGATGCCCAGCAACGCCACGCGCTGGCCCTTGCGCACGCGTCCGGTTTCTTTGAGTTTGCTGAGCGCGGTCGGCAGCGATGCTGGACCGATGTTGCCGAACTCCGGGAAAATCGTCAGCACTTTTCGCGGATCGATGCCCAACAGCTTGACGAGCTCCTCGGTGTGCACACGGCTGACTTGATGGATGACGAACTCATCGATCTCGCCGACCGCCCAGCCGAACATCTGGCGCGCGGCGCCAAAGGTCTTGCCGGCGAGTTTCAGACCTTCGATCAGCAAGGTTTTGGTGTCCGTGACCATGCGATCCAGATTGCCAGCGCAGAGTTTGGAGAACTGCGTGGCCGAGCGCGACACGCTGCCCAGATAGCGATGACCATCGGGACACAAATCGGCGTTTGCCAGCAGCATCGCCACGCCACCGGAGCCCAACGTGAGCGAGGCGAACTCGTCGCGGAACTGCTCGGCGCTCACATCCGGCGCGCTCAGCCGCTCGATGGTTTTTTCGATGATCGTGCGGCTGCATTCGCCATCGACGATCAGCGCGTACTCGATATCGCCACGCTCGATCATGTGCGCTGCGATGTCCATGCCGTTCAAAAAAGCCAGGCAAGCGTTGCCGACATCGAAGTTCTGGCAAGCTTCCGGGAGACTGAGCTTGCCGGCGACGATGCTGGCAGTGCTGGGTTCCAGATAGTCGCGGCAGACCGAGGTATTCACCAGGATCCCGATCTTATCGCGCGAAATGCCGGATTCGGCGAGAACCTTCTCGGCGGCCTGCGCAGCCGCATCGGAAGGCACCGTTCCCGGGTCCCACTGGCGGCGCGCCGCAATGCCGGCAACGCCTTCGAGCAGGTCGTGACGCAAGCCCAGGCGCTCAATCGATGGCGTCAGACGCGCCATGATGTCGGCCGACGACAAGCGGTGCGGCGCGTCGACGTGGGCGATGGCGGCAATGGCGACGTGTGTGAAACGCATGGGCGGAAGGACAATCGGCAAAGGATCGCGAGCCTACGTCGATCTTGGTGGGGCGCGCAAGTTTTCTGGGCCGGCAGGATCGCCGGGTTGCATTTGGCGCAGTTCGTCAAGTTTCACTTCGGAACCCCGTTTAGCGGTGTCCGCGCTCAGCCCGGCGATCCGAATAGCGCTGACGCGATCATTGCGTTGCCGCCAGATGTTTATCCAGGAATGCCAGCATGCGCTGATATAACTCGACGCGATGCGCTTCCTTGTAGAAGCCGTGGCCCTCGTTACCCTTGATCAGCCAATCGACTGTGTGACCGGCTTCTTCCAAGGCATCGCGCAGGACATCGGCGTGTTCGATCGGCACGCGAATATCGTCGCCGCCATGGGCGATCATCACAGCCGCCTTGATCTTGTCGGCATGCGCGGTGGGCGAAAACTCGCGGAGCTGCGCTTTGTCCTCGCCGAGCACCATCTTCAGGTACTCCTCGCCAATGTCGCTGGCCTGAACATCGCCGCGGCGGAACATCAAATTCAGGTCGCTTACGCCGACATAGCTGATTGCGCAACGCAGCAACTCCGGTTCGCGCACGGCCAGCATCATCGAGGCATAGCCGCCGTAGCTGGCGCCATAGGCACAAACGCGGTCTCCGTCGATCTTGTGCTGTTCCACCGCCCAGCGCACACCATCGGCGATGTCATCGATCATCTTGCCGCCCCATTGTTTGTAGCCGGCGTACTCGTAGGTCTGGCCGAACCCCCCGGAGCCGCGGAAGTTGACTTGCAAAACCGCATAGCCGCGGCTGGCCAGGAGCTGCACGTCCGGGTCATAGCTGGCGTCGTCGCGCACGCCGTGCGGACCGCCGTGCGAGTACACCACCAGCGGCGGCTTCTCGCTGTCTGCCGGCAGCGTCAAGTAGCCGTTCAACGCCATGCCATCGCGCGCCTGGAAGCGGATCGGCGTCTTGGCATGCATCGTCGCCGGATCGAGCCATTCGTCGCGCGCGATCAGGAACCGCGCCTTACCGCCTTCAAACAAATAGTACTCGCCGGAATTGCGATCGCTGCTCACCGAGAACAACAGGGTTTTGCCATCGCGCGAATAGCTGAGCGGCCGCACCCGTTGACCGGCGAAACTGCTGCCGAGGGCCGTCAGCAGCTTGGCCTGGGATTGGGTCTTGTCGAAGAACGCCGTGGAAAACGCGCCGTCGGCTTCAACCACGCCGATCAGCGAACGGCGATCTGCGGCCAACAAGAATTCCGTGGGTTCGGCGTACTTGGAGCTGTAAAGCACCGTTCCTTTCTTTGTGGCCGGATCGAACAGCTCGATGGTTCCAGGTCCTTCGCTGGGCAGCCGATGCACATACACTTTGCCGTCGGCCGCAAGCGCCTGCGGGTGCAGCTCATCGCCGCTCTCCGACTCGCTGTTGAGCAACGTCCACTCGTCGTTCTCGGCATCGCGGACGTACAGCTCATGCCAACCGTCGCGATTGCCCCAGGCGTATGCCGGCTCGCCATCGTCGGTCACCAGAAACGTCGCGGCGGGAATGGGCGCGCTGGCAATTTTCTTCTTGCGCCCGCTGACCACATTCATGCGCACAAGATCGGTATACGGGTTGGCGCCGCTCCAGATCGCGACTGCGGCGTTGTCCTCATCATCCGGCAACGGATGCACCATTTCGGCATACCCGGTATCGGCAGCCCGCGACTGTGTCCGCGAGCCGACCGACTGTTCGCCCTCGTTGCCATAGATGCGCGTGACGCGCTTGCCGTTGTAGTCGACCGCCTCCAGGTGTCCGGTCATCTGCGGCTTGTCGAGCCCGCCGAACTTCTCGGCCACCGCCACGACGATACGCGTATCGCTCACCCACCAGAAATCGCCGACCAGTTTGTTCTGCGAGGACTTGAGTCCGCCCGTGGGCTTGAGGGTCGTGCTGTCGAGCACGATTAACATCGTCTCGTAGTCGCTTTGCGGCACCACCGTGGCCAGATACTTGCCGTCGGGCGACATCTTCATGTCCATCACCGCCGGCGGTTTGGCAAAGTTCTCGACCGGAATCGGCGTGGCGGTGAGCGCAGCGGCGCACAGCAAAGCAGACAGAAGCATCCAGGGTTCCCCCGAAACGTGGTGCGCGTCAGGCTACACCACGTTTCGAAAGTAACGAATCGATCAGCGCACCCGCTCGCTGATCGCCATCAGTTCCGCCACCGGCAAAGTGTCGAGATCGATGCCATAGCGCGCTTTCACCTGCGCGTTATCCATGCCATCGCTGACATTGCCGAGCGCGTCGGAAATCGACTGACGTCGCGAGCTCTTGTCGACCTCGTTCGGCCCGCTGCCGGTGGTCACGAAATTGCGCGAGGCGGTGCGCTGGCCGCGCACCGGATAGGCGCGATAGCTGGACGACTGCAGGCACTGGGTAATGGCGTTGCTCAGCGACTTCGGGCACACCTTCATGATGCCGTCGAACTGATAGGTCCCGGTTTTCACCACGTAGTAGGCGAAGTTGGTCGGGCTGTCGTTGACGACCAGGAAATGCTCGCGCGTGCTGGCCTGGTAGAAACCAGACGCATCGTGGTTCGCGATCGCGCTTTGCGTGCAGCGGCCATCCAGCGAATTGTTGGCGCGGCAGCCGTCGAACACGTCCGGGCTCGGACCGCGATCGACGCGGTCGAACACCATCACATCGCCGTAGTACGGATAGCCGATGCTGGTGTTCGCGGAGAAATCAATCGTCGCCTGCCACTCGCCCAGCATCATCTCGGTTTTGATGTCTCCCGGCGTGCGCGTCAAGTAGTAGTCGAAGCGCTCGATCGGAATGGTTTGGCCGCCCCAGGTCATGCGGCCGCTGACCTCGGTGTCGAAAACGATTTCGATCGGCCCGCCGGCGCCGACTTGCGCGGTGGCCGGGCGATAAGCGCAACCCAGGCATTGGCCTCCCGTGTAGGTGGTCAGGCTGCCGACGAAGCGCGCATTGCCGTTCATCGTGCCTTGCGCGGTGAGCCACAGTGGCGCGCCGTTCTGCGAGAAGGCGAAGCCGGCGAAGAACAGAAAGTTGTCCTGAATCTCCATCATGAATCCACGACCGGGTTCGTTCGGATTCCACCACGTTCCGTTTTCCGGCGTGAACGCAGACGCCGAACCCGCTACAGCCAACATCGAAGCCGCAACGCTTTTGAGCCAACGCATGTTCGTGACCTTTATGAAAATGGCAGAACGCCGGGCACGATTCTGAAGTGAGGCGCTGAATTGCTTCTGAATTTTTCGCCGCTGCATTCGGGGGTTTAGCTGCGATTGGGTGTTGCCCATCCACTTTCTCAGGATTTGAGACAGCGCGCGCCCAGCGTTGCGTCTCCCGACAGCCAAAAGGGCGCACGCCATGACACGCACTCAAACCGCCATTCTCGTCTGGATCGCGCTCGGCGCTGCGCTGCCGCTGTTTCCCGGGTCAGCCGATGCGCTGGGTATCGCCGGCGGCCCCTGGTTCTGGTGGTTGCTGGCGGCGCTTGCAGCACAACATGGACGCCGTTGGTGGCCACAGCGCAGGCGCGTCGCGCCACGATTGCGCCGCCGCCGCCGCGAGCAGGCGCATCGTCGCATTGCAGCGAACGTCGCCTGAGCGCTATTTACCGGGACATCGTCGCCGCCGATGATCGAGGGCTTCCAGTCATGAGATCGTCCAATGCGCCTGATCCCGTTGCTGCTGCTGCCGATACTGATTGCTCATGCGATGGTGCTGTCGGGCGTCGATCTGGACGCGGTGTGGCTCAAGTTGCCGCTGCCCTCTGGTAGCGCATTTGAGCTGGGCTATGGCACCGCCATTCTCGCGCTGGCGCTGATCACGCTACTCGGCGAGGTCTACAAAGCCACGTCTGCCGTGCGCGCTTCATTTGCCGACCATGGACTGTCGTTGGCGTTGTTTGTGTTGCTGCTCCTGGAGTTCTTGCTGTGGGGGAAGGCCGGCAACAGCACCTTCTTCCTGCTCCTGGCGATGACGCTGGTCGATGTGCTGGCGGGTTTCGCCGTGGGCCTTGCCGTCGCGCGGCGCGATGTGGGATTCATCCGCGAGTAGCGCCGATTCCCTCGACGCTGCTCTTGCGAGCGCGCCGCTGCGATAGGTCTACTATTCGCTCAAGTTCAGTTTCAGGCGCCCGCCATGCCGCAGATCGACTCGCAGATCGACACCCGCTCGCCGGATTTCATCGCCAACGCGGCGGCATTGCGCGCGGCCGTCGACGACTTGAAGCAACAGTTGCACAAAGTCAGCGAGGGCGGCGGCGAAAAGGCACGCGCCAAACACACCGAACGCGGCAAGTTACTGCCGCGCGAGCGCATTCGCGCATTGCTCGATCCGGGCTCGCCGTTCCTGGAGCTCTCGCCGCTCGCCGCGCACGGCATGTACGACGATGCCGCGCCCTGCGCGGGCGTGATCACTGGCATTGGCCGCGTGTGCGACACCGAAGTCATGGTGGTTGCCAACGATGCCACCGTGAAAGGCGGCACGTATTTCCCGCTCACGGTGAAAAAACACCTGCGCGCGCAGGAAGTGGCGCTGGAGAATCACCTCCCGTGCATTTACCTCGTCGACTCCGGCGGCGCGTTTTTGCCGCTGCAAGACGAGGTGTTCCCGGATCGCGAACACTTCGGCCGCATCTTCTACAACCAGGCGCGCCTCTCCGCGCTCAACATCCCGCAAATTGCTGTGGTCATGGGCTCATGCACTGCGGGCGGCGCGTACGTGCCGGCGATGAGCGATGAAACCATCATCGTTCGCGAGCAGGGCACGATCTTCCTAGGCGGCCCGCCGCTGGTGAAAGCCGCCACCGGCGAGGTCGTCGACGCTGAAGCCTTAGGCGGGGCCGATGTGCACACCAGCATCTCCGGCGTCGCCGATCATTTCGCCGAAGACGACGCGCATGCGTTGGCGCTGGCGCGCGAAGCCGTGGCGCGTCTCAATCGCGTGAAAAGCATGCCGCTCAAAGTGCAGGCACCCGTCGAGCCCAAATACGCGGCCGAAGACATCTACGGCATTGTGCCGCGCGATACGCGCATCCCCTTCGATATTCGCGAGTTGATCGCGCGCATCGTCGATGGCAGCGAGCTGCACGAGTTCAAGGCGCGCTACGGAAAGACCTTGGTCTGCGGCTTCGCGCACATCTATGGATACCCGGTCGGCATCGTCGCCAACAACGGCATCTTGTTTGCCGAAAGCGCACTCAAGGGCGCGCACTTCATTGAACTCTGCAACCAGCGCAACGTGCCGCTGGTGTTCTTGCAGAACATCACCGGCTTCATGGTCGGCCGCAAGTACGAGAACGCCGGCATCGCCAAGGACGGCGCAAAAATGGTCACCGCCGTGGCTTGCTCGCACGTACCCAAATTCACCGTGATCACCGGCGGCAGTTTCGGTGCCGGCAACTACGCGATGTGCGGCCGCGGCTACAGCCCAAGATTCCTGTGGATGTGGCCCAATGCGCGCATCAGCGTGATGGGCGGCGAGCAGGCTGCGAGCGTGCTCGCCACTGTCAAACGCGATGGCATCGAAGCGGCAGGAAAATCCTGGAGCGCCGAGGACGAAGCACAATTCAAGAACCCCATCCGCGCTCAATATGAGCGCCAAGGCCACCCGTACTACGCAAGCGCACGCCTCTGGGACGACGGCGTCATCGACCCCATCGACACCCGCCGCGTGCTCGGACTAGCGATCTCAGCGGCTATGAATGCGCCGATCGTGCCCGGAAGATTCGGCGTCTTCAGAATGTGAGGCCCCGTCGGTCACGCCATGGCGCGACGCCTTTTGCTCTCGGTACGCGAAACGTTCCGCAGCTTCGGCCTCAGGTACGCGGACGCAAGTTCCGCAGCCTTTGCCTTAGGTACGCGGACCCATGGTCCGCCGCTTTGGCTTTAGGTACGCGGGCCCATGGTCCGCAGCTTTGGCTTTAGGTACGCGATCTGATCCGCATACCTTCGCCCCCGGGTACGCGGACCGATAGTCCCCAGCTTCCGCTCCAGCGACAGGGAGCTGCGTCCCAAAGCCGAGCTGCCGGCGATCCGTCAGCGCGCCAGCGCCGTCGACAATGGTCCCAAATTGTCGCCAATGGCTTTTTCGCTTGATTTCACACTGTAACCCCAGCTAGCGTCACATTTCGTCCATCGCGATCGGGGAATCCGCGTGGCCGGTGATGTGGGGGATCTGGCTGGAATACTGGAGAGTCTGGTCGGGCGCATCGCCCGCGGGGAACTGCGCGCCGAAGATGAGTTCATGGCGCGCTACCAGGTCACCGCGCGTGCCATCGCACAGCGCCATTGTCGACGCTTCGAGGCGCAAGTCGACGACATAGTCCAGGACGTGCTGACGGCGATGCTGCGCAAACTGCGCGCCGGCGCGATCGAAAACCCCATTGCATTACCGCATTACCTGCAGCAGGCCCTCAAGAACGCGTGCCTCGCGTTTTACCAGCAGCAAAACCAGGAGCGCCGCGAAGACGTCTCCGCGCTCGACGCCACACCCGCCCCGCGTTCTGATCCCGTCGATCTGATGGAGTACCAGCAGCGCCAGCGCATGGTGCGCGCCCTCGTCGAGGAGCTACCGCAACCCCGCGATCGCGAAATCCTGCGGCGGTTTTACATCCATGAAGAATCGCGCGACGATATCTGCCGCGCACTCGACATCGACGAGCACCACTTCCGCCGAGTCATGTCCCGCGCCCGGCAACGCTTACGCGACGTCGTTGGAGAACGCAGAGGACAGCTATGAACCGACGCGCTACCAGAGACACGCGATCCCACGCCGCGATTGATGGCCCGCAGGGCGATCAGTTGCCCAAGGAACGCCAAGTGGCACCCGGCTTCTCTTCCGCGCAGACGCGCTTCGATTCGCAGCACCACCGCGCGCCGGCTGGTCCAAACGAATGCGCGCCAGCCGCTCAGCACGATTGCGCACCAGCCGCCCAGCACGACTGCGCGCAAGCAGCTCAGCACGACTGCGCTTCATCCAGCCCATGCACTCCGCACAAATCATCACAATCCGCCCTGCGACATTCCCCGCCCCGCCCACTCCTGTATGGGCATAGGGGATGCAACACCACAAACGGACACAACCCGTGAGCGAGTTTCGCCCCACCACCACCGATATGGCACCTTGGCTGGAGCAAGCCTGGATGGAGCGTTATCTCAATCGAGAGCTGACGGAAGACGAAAGCGATTGGTTTGAGGCGTATTTGTTGGATAGGCCAAGTCTGTTACCGCACCTGATGAGCGATCGATTATTGGCAGAAGCCGGCCGAAAGTCGTTCAAAGGCAATTGGCGAAAAACTGCTCTAGCTGCCACAGCTGCGATCGCAATGATTTGTATCTCTGCCTTTTTGATGACAGGCAGTTATCGGTCATCAATAGAGATACCGGAAGAGATTTTGGTAGATTTTACCCGTGGTGACTCCAGAAGCGCTCTTTCACCTTCAACGCAAGGTCGTAAATGGGTTTTAATTACCCTGCTTGTCCCAAACGACACCGTGGCGGTAGAAGTTCTTGCAGGCGACGAAGAGCGTCGGCTTATAATCGACCAGGATGGCTACGTTTCATTTCTCTTACCAAGGTCAAGATTTGAAGATGGCTTCGAAGTGATTATCCGAACGTCTAAGAATGAGATTCGGAAAAAGTTCGGGAGAGGTTAGGGTAGTAAGCCGTATCCGCCAAAGTTGCAATCGAAGTTTGCCGGAACAGAAACATTCGATATGAGCTCGGAATGGATGTCGGTCGGACGAATCGGGCTGTTAAAAAGTAGTCGTGCAACGTATCCGGATGTATACGCAGCGGCTGCTGACGTTTCCTCAAGAAAGCCGAAGGAATTGGTTCGAATGTCAAGCCCAATAATTGGTGTAGGAGCCGAGACAGTAACGGCTTTGTATAGGTCTGATTTCGGATGGTGTGAGAAATGCCCAATGGAACCATTCCACGCGGCTGCCGCAATTACGCCGGGTGCCGAAGCGGGGCTGTAAATGCCATAAGCACCATTGTATGAGTTATTTCCAACTGAAGCGACGATTATCAAATCAGGTTGAATTTTAAGCGCATTTTGAATAATTGAATCCAAAGTGCCGGATCGATTAATTTCACGACCAACGCCTATGCTCAAATTTATTATTCTCGCGCCGACCTCAATCGACCAAGACAGCGCCTTTTCGAGCCGAACCGGATCTACACTTTCATACGCGCTATCGAAGATCTTGGCTACATACAATGGACAGGACGGAGCAATGCCAGGATAACGAAACCCGTTGAGCGTTACTCCAGAGATCGCTGTCGCAACAATAGTGCCATGTCCAAAGCTGTCTAGCGTCGTTTGGTTTGACCCAAAATGTCTTGCAGTAACATGGGCATGCAAATACGCCCCCTGAGGAAGCGTCAGTCCGCTATCGATGATTGCTATCGCAGGAGCGGCGTAAAAGTTCTCGTTTGGCAGATTGAAGCGGGGATCATCAAAAGACTGAAGTGGCTTGGACGAATATTCTGGAGGAAAAATGTGTTCTCGAAACAAATCTACTGCGGTTACATGATTCCAAATTGGTGAAAGTCTATCAAGCACATCGCTTGTCAAGTTTGCACATATGATTCGAGTATGAGGTATCCAAATGACGTCTGGGCTGTCGAAATCGACAACTTTCTTCTGTATAGCCTCAGCGACGTCGAAGTCTTCATGTACCGCAATTCGGTGTGAGAATTCATTTTTCATGGAATAGGGGCCTTAAATGAAACCTTATCTTGTGTTGCTGTTAATTTCCTGGAACTCGCTCGCCGCAGGCGCATCTCATTGTTTGAGTCGAAGCCTGCCAGATGGGACTTCTACAAATGCAACATACGAGACTCTTGTTGATTGGTCAACGGACGGCGTGTTGATTCACGCACAAAAGAACGAAATCGGTGAGTGTAAGGATCCATCGAACTCGTGTCATACTGGTATACTCGACATGTTTTTCTTGACGCAGTATCCCACCGATACTGATTTTTATGAATTTAGGTTGCGGCGCAGCTCCGCAAGTGGCGAAGACTTGATTGCGCAGCTGAAGGTAAACCCCGACAAGACTTATCTCTATGGCACGACGCTTGTTTCGAAACAGACGATTCATGTTGTGGTGCTCTTTAGTGGAGTAAAGGCTTGCTCGTTTACCAATTTCAACTACCCGGTGGCAAAATGCGCGACGTTTCAACTAGAGCTGTATCCAGACAACAAATGGAAGGCATACCGCCCTGATCAAGCAACCTGGAAGAGCGGTGTTTGCGCCGCAACAGGCGGTGCGATGCAACCCGGCGGTGGTGGTGGTCATGATCCGCCAGTGCATCCTTAGTCTGGCGGCCTTTGCGCTCGCATTTAGCATAACTTCGAGCGCATCGGCAGACGGCTCTTCTTTTGACTGCAAAGCAGTTGATTCTCTGCAGTCCAGTGGTATCGGGGTTGGTTCACGACACGAGAATGGCTATGTCGTTGTCGAAGAACGTGGCTTTGAGCTGAGCTCGGAGCGCGGAACGGTTTCGATGGTCGTGCCGCGTTTCGGTTGGGAAATAATCGACGCCGGACAATTGGGGCTCGGATTTCGTTCGTCCGGGTCGGTGCGCGGAGTCGTTCATGTCGGTTGCGATTTGGGGGATCGCAAGGCGTGGTTTGACAGCGCTCAGGGACTAGCCCGGCGTTTAGATGCAAGCAGCGCCGCCACGGCAAGTGTGGATGAGGCTATCGAATTGTTCGATAGCACGCGAAACCCGCTCGAGTCAGCAATTGCTCAACATCTGATCGGAACCGCAATGTACCGAGCGGGCGATTATCCGGACGCGGCTCAAGCGTGGCAGACGGCTGCCGACGCGTGGCTTCGATTAGGCGATCGCATTCGCTCGGGCGCTGCAACGCTTGGCGTCTCGGACATGCACCGCCTGATTGGCAACTTGGGCGCGACCCGCAGCTCCGCACTGCGTGCATTGGAGCTGCTCGATCATCCCGATGCCGGCTACTTTAGGCTTCGAGCGCGCGAGAATCTGTGTGGCGTTCTCCACTGGGAACGGAAGCTCGACGAAGCAGTCGATTGCCTGAGCCCTTTACCAGGCGAATTTCTTGCGCTGCCAGATATCGACGGAGCTTTGAACGCGAGCGTTAACCTGCTCGCGCTGAAACGTGATCTTGGCGAGCGCATAGATGCCGGTTTGGAACGAAGGCGACTGCAGACTGCACTCGACTCGGAGGCCGTCGCTCCGATGCGCAAGGGGCGATTCGAGCTCACGCTCGCGATGGCACTTCGTGACCAAGGTCAGTTCGCGGATTCGATTCGCGGTTTCGAGCGCGCACTTGAGCACTTCTCGGCATCAACCGAGGACAAAGACCGGTGGATCGCCAACGCGCTGCTACAAGTTGCCGGACTTCACACAGATCTTGGCCAGTATGCCGATGCGTACCAAGCCCATCGCTTGGCGTTGGAACACCTGGAGGGACTACGCGCGCCCGGACGAGTTGCCGCGGCGTTGACTCGGCTTGCGGATATCGATCGGCGCTCGGGCAATCCAACGCGCGCGCTTTACTGGTCTCGATACGCGATCGATATCTACCGTTCGTTGAAGATGCCGGGCGAACTTGCGCTCTCCGAAATCGCTCACCTTGAGGCCGCCCTGGACAGTGATTCGCATCTCCCGGAGATCGACGTTGCGCGTCTCAAGGCAGACGTGTTGCCAGTGATGAAAGCTCGGCTAGATGTCGCTCTTGCCCGCGCTTCGTTGGGCAAGTCGCCGAAGGAATCGCTGGCGGTCCTCCGCAAGATCGCCGACACCGATCCTTCGCTACCAGCACGAACACAGGCAGCAACCGCGCTGGTTGCCGACGCACTTGGCAGGAATGAGCCAGCAACGGCGGTTGCGTTACTGAAAACGCAGTTTCAAACAACGACGAGCGCAGTCGAGTTAAGCAGCGCGCCGCTGGCGTACGGGCTGATTTCAAATCTGAGAGAACTTAAGGACCAACTACCCCGGCTTCTTCTCGACCCTGCAATAGATTCACTTACTCGTGAGCAATTGGTCGATCAGTACTTGTCGACAACGCCGTTCAATCATTTCAACGAGGCCGAAGCGCCCCAATCCCTGGACTTCAGCGCCGCAGTCGCTAAGTCAATGGTCAATGGGGGGGCGATCACTGACCAGTTTTGGCGCGCGCTCGCATCCAAGCTCAGCAAGAAACGCGTCGATCGGAGATCAGGGAAAATTGTTGACGGGCCCGCCTGGTCCGGTCTTCAACCCGACGAACTCTTGGCGGTCCATGTCATGGGCGAACCGCTCAGTGCATTGGTCTTGGTTCGGGAGGGACAGCTTGAAATCCGACAAATCCCAGGGCGAAGTCATACCAATGAACTGGTACGCAGTCTCAATCGAGTGATTCGTGATCGAACCGCTACGCTTCACGACTTAGACTCGGCAGTTGCGTCAGCCTCAGCGGCACTATTTGGGGAGGCGGCAGAGCCCTTGCCGGCGCGTTTGGTTGTCGTTGCGGATCCCAACCTGCCCCCAATTCCATGGTCGATTCTGGTATGGCCGGGTTCGAGTGCGCCGCTTGTAGAATCAACACCAATTTCGGTGGTGACGCGCACAGCTGGCGAACGGATAAACTCAAGCACGATCCTGGAAGTCAGCGCCATTGTCGCGAACCCTGCCGCAAACCAACATGGGCTGTCATCGCTCCCAAACGCCAATTACGAGGCCGAGCTAATTGCTGCGAACACAAGCTTGACCTTGAGCGCATTTGAACGCACAAGTGCTGACGCGGCGATAATCACGGATGTACTACTTTCCGAATCGAAGGTCGCGCACGTTGCCGCACATGGGTACTCAAGGCCAGGGCTCCTCGGTCATTCCGGTATCTGGCTTACGGATTCCCAAGGCTCTCCTTTCTTTCTGAGTTGGATGGATGTCGCTGATCGCCCCCTGCACGCACCGCTCGCGGTGTTAAACGTCTGCCAGTTGGCTGATTCCTCAGCACAATGGGTCAACGCACCGCCGAGCTTCGCGCTTGCGGTGTCCGCTGCGGGCGTCCGAAACGTTGTAGCGGCCTCTTGGCCGGTAAGCGACTCGGCAACGAATGTCTGGGTACCCGTTTTCTACCGGAGGCTCGGCAATGACGCCGACAACAGCGCCGAGGCTCTGCGCCAAGCTCAGTTGGCGATGCGCCAATCGCGGTTCTTCAGGCATCCCTACTATTGGTCATCGTTCGCGCACTACCGACACTTGCGCCGCCCGACGCAGAGAGCGAGTTTGTGAAAAACTACTCGCTCCGTTGTCAGGCGATTCACCATGCCCTCTACCGACCCCTCTCTCAACCAAGCCGCCTCCGAAGTCGGCCAGTTGCTCCTCGCGCGACGGATGAAGTTGGCGGCGGCGGAGTCGTGTACTGGCGGTTGGTTGTCGAAGACGATCACGGAAATCAACGGCTGTTCGGATTGGTTCGATTGCAGCTTCGTCGCGTATAGCTATGAGGCGAAGGAGTCGATGCTCGGCGTTTCGCGCGTGACGCTGGAGGAGCACGGTGCGGTGAGTCGTGAGACGGTGGTGGAGATGGTGCGCGGGGCGTTGTCGCGCAGTAGGGCGAATATTGCGGTGGCGATCACGGGAATCGCTGGGCCTTCAGGCGGTACGCCGGGGAAGCCAGTCGGTACGGTATGGCTGGCATGGGGTCGCGGCCACCATCCGCCGGTGACGGAGATGGTGCATTTGGACGGCGATCGCGAGGCCGTGCGGCGGCAGACGGTTGCGGCGGCGTTGGCGGGCCTGAAGAGCATCCTCACCGCGCCGCATGAGGCGTTTTGATTAAGCGGCCGGGGGCAGAACGCGACGGGACAGTCGGCTCGGTCGGCTGTGCGGCTGAAACGAATGCGCCGTTTGAGCGGCGCATTCGCCTGAACTTGATCAAACTCAGGAGCCGCTCTTCCCCAGCAAGCTGTCGAAGTTCAACGAGATGCCGATATGCCCGATGACTTCGTCTTCATCACGGAGCAACTCGTCGCGGTTCGACCACTTGATTGAAATCGGCACGCTAACGTCTTTGGAGATGGGTAGATCTATTCGCCAGCCGAGTACCGCTTGGGATTTCTTCGCGCCTTCGGGTGCATTCCAGTTTTTCTCGCCAGTGAGCGAAACTGCCCAGCGCGCCGCCTCGGCGCCACGAAGCCCCAGAGAATCGAACTTGCTAACGTATTCGACTCCGAGCTTTGCGGCCCTTAGGTCCCTCTGGTTGGCGACCAATGACTCGACTCTTGAATAGCCGAGGTTGAAAACGAAGGTGCTACCCTTGAACATTCGGTTGTCGGTGATGCCATTGAGGCCGCGCAACGAAATGCCCAGTTGGTCACGACCGAGGTAGGCCTCTCGTTCAGTCGCGCTTACGGCAACAGACCATACGGTGCTGCCATCAATCTTCGCAACGAGCTCTTCTGTGAGTTTGTTGAACGATCTGGTTTCCTGTCGCAGTCTGGCGACGAATGTGGGCTCGATCGCTTCGGCGAGTTGGGCGACTGCTTCGTCGCATGTCAGGTTTCCGCGCAGAAACTCGCTATTCAAAGCGTCGAGAAGATCTGCGTACTCCGGGAGAGCTTGAAGGTCGTCGACGACCGTCTTTGCAAGTTCGATTGCACTGTCGCTGATGGCAGCGATTTGGCTTCTGTAACCCTCGATTCTCCCGATGTCGCGACGATCTCGGTTGCCGAAAAACTGGTACTCAACTTCCATCGTCACGTTGTCGCTCAGTGATTTCGAGTCCGCTGGGTCTTCCGCAGTCCCATCGCCATCGGCGTCGATGGCCTCGCCGCGATTTCCCAAACTGAGAGAACCCTTCCAAGCGCGTAGTCCCATCGTAGCGACGTAGTTGCCGTTGTCGTCGAAGTGCCCTTCGGGTCGTTGCTTTGCAAGCCAGTCGAATGGCGAGAGGGTCAGCGTAACGCCACCATTCTCATTCTCAGCGCCCAGCCCCTGTTCGATCGCCAGTGCAACCCATCGTGGCCGCTCCGGACTGTCCACCGAGCTTGTGGCCGCAGCGGCACCTGTCGCCGTTGCCTGCGTGGTCTTGACTGCCAACTCCGGTGCCAGCTCGACGGCGGTCGCAATCGCCCGCTCAGGATTGGTCTCCAACCTATCTCTTGCTAGGTCCCAAAAGTCACACGTCTGGCCAAACGACGTCGTACTGGCTGCCATGAGCAGCGCAAACAGTAACTTGTTCATGTCCGCTCCTCAGCTAATCCGCAGACTGATGCTGCGAATCTTGTTCTCGCCATTGATGACTGTGCGCCGGTAGATGAGCGTACCGTTCTGGAATAGTTCGCTTTGTAGCTCCGTGTTTGGCGGCATCAGCGAAACGACAACGGCCGCCTCATATCGCCCAGCGCCCAGTGCGGGGAGGTTGTGGGCTTGGAGAGGGGACGTTAGGAAATCCGACTCGACCCAAGCGTGCGCATCCTTCGGTTTGGGCGGGGCTGCGACCTCCGTCAACCGAAAGGCGACGGCAATGACCGCGCCCCGTGAGCGAGAAAGCTGCAGTTGAAAGGTGTCGCCGGCACGTCCGCCGACGATTGAATGGCCTACATCCGGTTTTGGCATAACGGCGCTCCTGGTTGGGCTTTCTCGAGCTGCGACGATCGCAAGCAGTGCTCGCCCAATCTGAAGGAGTCGGTACCGCAAGAAATGTCGCACCCGACTTGTCAGAAATTTCCTACACCACAAAGCGTGTTTTTCCGACAACCGACGATGAGGCGCTATGGCATAGTGGCCTCATTCTCACGATATGAGAACGGGCCGGCGGATAACGCGGCTCTTCAACCACTCAAAGCTAAAGGAATCGCCATGGACGACAACAAGCGCCGTGCGCTGTCGGCTGCACTGTCGCAGATCGAAAAGCAATTCGGTAAGGGCACCGTGATGCGTATGGGCGATCGCACCTCGGATGCGGTTGAGGCGATCTCCACCGGCTCTTTGGGCCTGGATGTTGCCCTCGGAATCGGCGGTTTGCCGCGTGGTCGCGTGATTGAGATCTATGGCCCGGAATCCTCCGGCAAGACCACGCTGACGCTGCAGGTGATCGCCTCGGCGCAGCGCATGGGCGGCACGGCGGCGTTCGTTGATGCCGAACACGCGCTCGATCCAACATACGCGGAAAAGCTTGGCGTGAATGTGGATGATTTGCTGGTCTCGCAACCCGATACCGGCGAGCAGGCGCTGGAAATCACCGACATGCTGGTGCGCTCGGGCGCGGTCGATGTGGTGGTCGTCGACTCGGTAGCGGCGCTGGTGCCGAAAGCTGAGATCGAGGGCGAGATGGGCGATTCGCACGTCGGCCTGCAGGCGCGGCTGATGAGCCAGGCGCTGCGCAAACTCACCGGCAATATTAAACGCAGCAATTGCATGGTGATCTTCATCAACCAGATCCGCATGAAGATCGGCGTGATGTTCGGCAGCCCGGAAACCACCACTGGCGGCAATGCGCTCAAGTTCTATGCATCGATTCGCCTGGATATCCGTCGCGTCGGAAGCGTTAAGCGCGGCGATGAGGTGGTGGGCTCGGAAACGCGCGTGAAGGTGGTCAAGAACAAGATGGCGCCGCCCTTCCGCCAGGCGGACTTCGAGATCCTCTACGGCGAGGGCATCTCGCGCGAGGGCGAAGTGATTGAGATGGGTGTGGCGCACAACCTGATCGAGAAATCCGGCGCGTGGTATAGCTACAAGGGCGAGCGCATCGGCCAGGGCAAGGACAACGTGCGGCTGTTTCTCAAAGAGCGCAAAGAGATGGCACAGGAAATCGAAACGCGGATTCGCGAGAAGCTCCTGGATGTGAAACTGCCGGCGGTGGCCAGCGGTGGCGACGACGAATAGCCGCCAACCAGGGAATGAAAAGGTGCCGCGTCCTGCTAAGGACGTGGCGCTCGGGCTACTCGCCCGACGCGAGCATTCGCTCGCCGAACTGCGCCAGAAGTTGCGCCAGCGCGGTTACGCCAGCGAAGAGATCGATCAAGCGCTGGCGGAACTGTCGAGCGATGGCTATCAGAGCGAGACGCGCGCGGCGCAGGCGCGTGTTGACGCTGGCTTGCGGCGCGGCCACGGACCGCAGCGTATTCGCGCTGCCCTTGGCGCGGCGAACTTGAGCAAAGCGGAAGTAATGATCGATCCGGACGTCAATTGGCTGCAGCGCGCTCGCGAGCTGCTGCATCGCAAGTTCGGCAACGAGCCACCGGCAGAGGCCAAGGAATACGCCCGCCGCGCGCGATTTCTGCAGGCGCGCGGATATGAGAGCGACGTGATTCGCAAGGCCCTGCGCGAGTGAGCACCCGGCTCGGCGACTGAGCAGGCGCTACCAATGGCGCCGCATGCGAACGTATCTGGGACGCGAGCGACTGTTCGCGCCCGCTGCAGTTGCTCGCCGCCGCCGAACGACAGAACCTATTGGCCGCTGGTTTGCGCGACCGCCTCAGCCAGTGTCCGGAGTGTTCCGTCCGGCGCATTACCAAGTACGACGATGGTTCCGGCGGGCGTGGCGACGAATTGCTGCGCGAGCGCCCCGTTGCGCCAGGCGCTGATGCCGCTCGGGTTGGGCATCGTAAACACCGACACATAGGCGACGCCATCGGTCAGCAGCCATTGTCGCGCATTGCCCATGCCTTGCACGGGTAAGCCCGACGCGATGGCGACGAAGCCATTCTTTAGTGGGGTTATCGTCGGCGATGATGGAACGCTGCTGCCGCGGCCGAAACCGAGGACGTTGATTTTCGCCAGCAGGCGCCGCTCCAGGCGCTCGCCGTCCGCACCGATCTGATCGCTACGCAACGGCAAAGCCGTTTCGGCGTCCAGCCACAGGCGAAGCGCGAAGCGATCGTCCTGCCGCGGGGTAAAGTCCAGGCGTTGCGCGTCGCGGCCCGCCATCCGATCTCTGGGCCCAATCGAAACGGCGTACGCTTGCGATAAGGGTTCCAACAAACTCGCAGAAAAACCCAGTGGGGCTACAGCTAGGCGCTGATCGCCCTGTCCCATCAGCACCGACACACCCTGCGGGCCGCGCACCAGACGCCGATCAGAGCCATTCAGCGCCGTTACGCTTTGCTCTATCCCACTTTGCGTGACGCGCTGCCGGATGTCGTAGGCGCGTAGCTCATCGCCAGCTTCGACAATCAATACGCCGTCGAAATTCAGTGCGGACTGCGCGCGCTCGGCACGCGTCAGCCACTCGCTCCAATCGCTGGCGACGGCGCTCGCGCTGAGGCCAGCCAATACCAGGGCAGCGTAAGTCCTCAAGGCGCCGGCTCGTAAGCCGCGTTTTGCAGCGGCACCTGATAAACATGCTCGCCGCCCACAGTCCACGCCGAGTTCGACAGCTGCCCGTGACGCAACAGCAATACATCGTTTGGCGTCAATTGCGGCGTCGGACGCAGCAGTACGGAGGAGCTGGCCGACACCGGCTGCACGCCGCCCGACAACGCGCTTGGATCGGGCAGCATCGGCCCCGGAATGCCTTCAGGTAATGCGCCGCGTGCAGCGGGCTGAAGCGCCAACTCCGGATCTTGCGTCGGCGTATCCACGCGCACCGACAGCACCGCCATCAGCGCCACCGACGCAGCCAGCGCCGCGCCGACCATCGGCCGCCAAAGACCGGATCGCTTCTTGGACGGCGCATCCAGGCGCTCAGCGTCCAGGGCGCGCATCACGCGGTCGGCGAGATCGTTCGGCGCGGAGCTTTGCTTGCGGCTCAGCACATCGCGCATCAGATGCATGCGAGTCCATGCGGCGCGCAGTTCGCCATCGTGCTCCAGCCGGCGCAGCAAGAATGCGCGCTCGTCCCGCGAAAGCTCGCCGTCCATCAATGCGGAGAGTTGTTCTTGGATGTGATCGTTCATGGGTAGTACGCGATTGTTCATCGAATGGAAGGGGCTCATTCAACCTTGAAGCAACGGCCGCAGCCGCTTGTCGACCGCGTCTCGTCCACGAAAAATCCGCGAACGCACGGTACCGATCGGGCAATTCATGACTTCAGAAATCTCTTCGTAACTCAAGCCGTCGATTTCGCGCAAGGTCAGCGCCTGGCGGATGTCCTCTGGCAGTTCCTCGACCGCCGCAAGCACGGTGCGCTCAACTTCCTGGCGCAGGTACTCGTTGTCTGGCGTTGCCGCCTCGCTCATGCGCGGGCCATCGACGCGTTCGGCGTCTTCGGTCAGCACATCGTCCGTGGGCGGGCGGCGCGATTGAGAAACGAGAAAATTCTTTGCCGTATTCACCGCGATCTTGTACATCCAGGTGTAGAACGCGCTATCGCCTCGGAAGTTCGGCAAAGCGCGATATGCCTTGATGAACGCCTCTTGCGCCACATCCTGCGCTTCGTGCCAATCTGGCACAAAGCGCTGAATCAGGGCGACGATGCGATGCTGGTACTTGCGCACGAGCAGATCGAAAGCGAGTCTCTCGCCCGCCTGCACACGCTCGACCAACGCCGCATCGATTGCCGCCTCCTCCACCGCGCCTCCTACCCGTTGTAGCGGCGCCTCGGGCGTCCGCGGAATGATCCGCAATGCTGTCACGATCCCCATCGAATGTCCCGGTGTCCGGTGTATACGAACACATTGACTGGCGCGAGTGGCCGGAAGTTCCCTGGCGACTTTGCCGACCGTGCATGCGTATCGTAGCGTCATGCCTGCCTCGATCCGAACCCCCGTGCTGGTTTTGCTGCTGCTTGTCGCAGCGGCGGGGCTGTGTTGGCTGCTCTGGCCTCACTCGCCCGATCAGCCGTATTGGGATCGCGCCCTGCTTGCCCCGCTCTCCAATTGGACGCACCCGTTGGGAACCGACGCCATTGGCCGAGACTTGTTGGCCCGCGTTGTTTTGGCCACCGCGATGTCGATCGCGATCGGACTTTGCGCTGGCGCTTTGGCGGCCATCATTGGCCTGCTGGTCGGTGCGACCGCTGGCTATCTCGGCGGGTTTGTCGATGAGCTGCTGATGCGCGCTGTCGATGTGCTGTTGGCGCTGCCGTTGCTGCTGATCGCCATCCTGCTGCTGGCGTTCTTCGAGCCGAGCCTGTGGGTGTTGATGTTGCTCGTTGGCGCCTTCGGGGCACTTGATGTGGCGCGCACGATGCGAGTGGAAGCCAGGCGCGTGGCGAGCCAGGAGTTCGTGCTGGCGGCGCAATTGCAAGGCCACGGCAGCCGGTACATCCTGACTCACCACGTGTTGCCGAATTTGCGTCCTGCGCTGTTGACGGGCATCAGCGTCATCGTGCCGCAGTCAATATTGGTCGAGTCGTTTCTGGCCTTTCTCGGACTTTCGCCGAGCGAACGCATCGGCAGTCTGGGCAGCCTGTTGGCCGAAGGCGTGCAGGACATGGCCTATGCGCCATGGATGCTTGTGGTGCCGGCACTGGCGATGGGCACGGTACTGCTTTGCTTTGGCTTGATCGGCGATCGTTTGCGCGATGCGCGCCGAGCGGCGCGCGGAGACGAGGCATGAGCCTGCGGGTCGACGAGTTGTCGGTGCGCAGCGGCGCACATCGTCTGGCCGGACCGGTCAGCCTCGAACTGGCGCAGGGCGAGACGCTGGCGCTAGTCGGCGCTTCCGGCAGCGGCAAATCGCTGACGGCGCGCGCCTTGCTCGGCTTGCTGCCGCCTGGGCTCGTTGCGCAAGGCGCCGTCGCATGGCGTGGCGCAAAGCTGGACAGCGAGGCGGGCTTTCGGCGCTTGCGCGGCGCGCAACTGGCCTACGTGTTTCAGGATGCCGCCAGCAACCTGCACCCACTCAAACGTCTGGCCACCCAATTGCACGAGTGTTCGATCGTGCATCGCCCGGCGCTGTCGCGAGCGGCACGAGACGAGGCGATCGCCGCCGCGCTGGCAGCCGTACGCCTCGATCGCTCCTTATTGCAACGTTACCCGCATGAGCTGAGCGGCGGGCAACGGCAGCGCGCGCTGCTCGCCCTGACTCTGCTGCCAGAGCCGTCGGTATTGATCGCCGATGAACCGACCAGTGCGCTCGACGCCACTCTGGCCGGCGAAACGCTCGACCTTTTGTTTGCGGAGGTTCGCCGTCGCGGGATGGCGCTGCTGCTGATCACGCACGATGCAACTGCCGCGGGTCGCTGTCATCGTAGGTTGCAACTCGACGCCGGCGCACACACCTCACTGCCGATTCGCCAGCCGCGCGCATTACATCGAGAGGACGTCGCTATCGAAAGCACGCAACTGAGCGTCGTTCATCGAAAGCGTTGGTGGCGGCAGGAGGCCGCCGCACTTGACCGGGTCGACTTCAGTGTACACCGCTGCGAGCGGGTCGGCGTGCATGGCGAGTCGGGTAGCGGCAAATCGACATTGGCGATGGCGCTGTTGGGGCTCAAGCCGATTGTGGCGGGCGATGTGCGTTGGTTCGGGCAGGCGATACACCGTCTGCCGGCACGCGCTTTGCGGCGGTTGCGGCCGCGCGTGCAAATGGTTTTTCAGGATCCCTATCGCAGTCTGAATCCGGTGCAACGCATCGATGCGCTGCTCGATGAAGCGCGCAGTTGTGCACATCAATCGGGCCGCGACGCAAGGTCTTGGTTGACGGCCGTTGGGCTGGAGGTTGACATGGCGCAGCGCTATCCAAGTCAGCTGTCCGGCGGCCAACGCCAGCGACTGGCGTTGGCGCGCGCGTTGGCCACCGAACCGGAGGTGTTGATTTGCGATGAAGCCACCAGCGCTCTCGATGCAGGGAACGAGGCGCGTATCGTTGCGTTGATCGATCAGCTGGCGGAAGAACGCGAGCTTTCGCTACTGCTGATCAGCCACAGCGCCGCCGTCAGCGCCGCGCTCTGCGATCGCGTGGTGCGAATGGCGGGTGGGCGGGTGGTGTAGGTTGAAGAGTATCCACCGCTCACCAGCAAACAGAACCCACAACCCAGAACCCACAACCCAGAACCCACAACCCAGAACCCACTACCAAGAACCCACTACCAAGAACCCACTACCAAGAACCCACTACC
>ERZ1066126.18-NODE-18-length-158696-cov-23.903802_pt1 | contig 158696 bp, 128 predicted proteins | sample MGYA00382773_ERZ1066126 | MGnify/ENA primary metagenome ERZ1066126 (study PRJEB33369, sample SAMEA5778356) | biofilm metagenome | biome: Industrial cooling water; feature: Water cooling tower basin; material: Biofilm | place: United Arab Emirates | collected... | reverse complement strand
ATGCCCGAAATGCACGCCCGCTTCGAGCAACTCTTTCATCGTAACTGTAGCCAATGTAACCTCCGAGCAACTGCGGTTTGACTTTAGCGGGGCTGCGGAAAGGAGATACCGTCTATATCCTCGCGTCTAAACTGCTGAAAACATTCGTCAAAATGTAAGTAAAGATACTCGCCTACCTGAGAAAAAGCAATTTACAGTAATGAAAACACGGCAGTTAGCACATTGCAGATATAAAGCTGGAACAGCATACTGTTGACCCATGTCTTTTCACGTCAGGACGATGGCAGCGCAATGGAACTTCATTCACAGGAAAAATCGAATTCAACTAACAGGAAAAAGTTTGCTTGGCTGCAAGCTACAATTTTGATTGTGTTTGCCGCGATGTTGGCCGTTTCGTGGCGGCGCTGGACTTCGCCCATTGCCGACAGCGGGCGCGAAATGGATTTGCCAATACGTCTGCTCAACGGCGAATGGCTTTACCGCGACGTGCATCACATTTACCCGCCGTTGGCTCCATACCTGAACGCGGTGATGTATCGAATCTTCGGAGCGCACCTGGACGTGCTGCATGCGTCGGGAATTGCGTGTTCGGCCATTCTGGCCGTGTTGTGTTATCGAATTGCCAGACGCTTGCTGACGCCTGGCGAAGCCGCTATCGCCACCACGGCCATCATAGTATTTTGCATCTTCAAACCGGCAGGCAACTTGATCCAGCCGTATTCGTTTGCCGCGCTGTATGCCTGCGTTTGTTCGCTCGCGGTGTTGCTGCTGAACTTGCGTTATTCCGAAACCCGGCGAAAGCGGGAACTGATTTTGGCCGGAATTCTGATTGGCCTGGCGGCCATCACCAAACAGGAATTCGCTTTGGCCGCCGCCGCAACTGTCGCATCAACCTTGCTGATTCAGCGGTTTTTCTCACCTAAATCTCAAAGCCTGAATTTGAAATACTGTCTGGCAGATTTGTTGAGCGTTGCTGCGCCCGCCGCGTTGATCGTCTTGCCGGTATACGGCTGGCTGTTTGCGAAATTCGACTGGCAAATGCTGGTCGAAGATTGCCATTTGTTTTACACGCATTTGCCGCCGTCTCTGGTTCTGTACAACGCGCAGCGAACAGGACTGGATCGTCCGTGGTTGTCGTTGACGCAGATGCTCGGAGCCGCCGCTGTCGCGTTCGCTGCATTGAGTTTTGTGGTGATGCTCGGCGACCGTCGAAGGATGATTCTGAAATGGTCGTCGCTGTCTTTGGCGGGGTCATTCGCGGCAATCTTCTTCATCAAGCAGGTCGTCGGCAATCAGTGGGACGGCAGCCCGCTGCGAGCCTTGCCGGTGTTGTTGCTGGCGATCATTGGCGGTGAACTTTGGCGGATGAGGAAGAACGAAAAGGAAACAGAGAGACAGATAAACGCGGGGAAAGAAATCCGCAATCCGCAATCCGCAATCCGCAATCCGGCGCTCTTCATCATCGCGGTTTACAGCTTTGCCATTCTCGCTCGCGTTGCTCTGCGCGTTCCCAGCGGAGGAGCATTCGGCGGATTCTTTTTGCCCACGTCGTTGATTTTGTTTTGTTATCTGTTTTGGAGAATTTTGCCTGACGCGATCCTGCGCTGGACGGAAGACGAGCTTTCTGTGCGGCGTGTATTGGTGTTTGGGCGCGCCTTGTTGGTTGTGACGATTTTGGCAGGGGCCGTCACGTTTGGCATTCGCTATCGCAAAAACTTCGATGTGGAAATTCGCGCCGAACGCGGCCATTTGTTTGCGCCCAGAGTTACAGGCAACGAAATCCGCGCAGCGTTGGAATTTCTGCGCGAGTTTACGCAACCCAACGAAATCATCGCCGTTCTGCCGGAAGGCAATGACCTGGCGTTTTTGACCGAACGGCGAATTTCATTGCGACACCAGATTCTGATTCCGGGGTTGATGAGTGATGAAGACGAGTTGAAGGCAATTGGACGATTGCAACAAGACAGCGTTCGTTATGTGCTGATTGTCAATCGCCCGATGCGCGAATTCGGACAGGAAGCGTTTGGGCGTGATTTTTACACCCGGCTTGGCCGATGGATCGAAGCGAATTACCGTGTGGTGAAAGTGTTCGGTTCGACCCAGATCAGCGATCCGCAAATTGGCGACTCCGGTTTCTTTATCAAAATTTTCGAGCGGCGCGAATAACAAAGGTTTGCAAAGCTTGCCGCAGTAGTGCAGTATCTCGGCTGTCAATTCCTTCTCTCGCGCATCAACGGTGATGCGCCACATGCCCAAAGTTGTACCGGCGGCGTTTTTAGATTGTTCGAGAGCAGGCTGTTATTAACTCAAAAGAAGCCGTTCTCTTGAACGCCCGAACACACCTTCGCTGTAACCGTTCACCGAAGACAATCTGATTCGACGCTTCTCTTACACCCCTTCGCGGGGAAAGGTACATCTATCTATGAAACTCTATGTCGGCAACCTCTCATTCCAAACGTCCGAAGACGATCTGTTGGATTTGTTTTCGCAAGCCGGAAACGTTGCTTCGGCTTCGTTGGTGACGGATCGTGACACCGGTCGTTCACGCGGCTTCGCATTCGTCGAAATGGCGAGCAAAGAAGAAGGCGAAGCAGCCATCAACCAATTCAACGGCCAGGAAGTCGGCGGTCGCGCTCTGACCGTCAATGAAGCCCGTCCGAAAGAAAGTCGTGGTGGCGGCTTTGGCGGCGGCGGAGGTCGTGGCGGCGGACGCGGCGGCTTTGGCGGCGGCGGCGGTCGAGGTGGTGGCTACGGCGGAGGCCGTGGCGGCGGACGTTACTAAGCAAGCCATAAATAATTTTTCCTACGAAGACACACGAGCGCGTCACCATGAAGAATCCAGACGACCTGGTTTACTTCGTGGTGGTTCGTGTGACTTCGTGGGGAATGGGTTTTCATTGCGCGCTTCTGGATGAAAGAAAGAAGACGCGCCAGAAGGAAAGTAATGAATTTTGATAATTTGGGTTTGCTGCAGCCGCTGGCTGCTCGATGCAAATCCCTTGGATTTACCGAACCGACGCCGATTCAACGACAGGCGATTCCAGTCGTTCTTGGCGGTTCGGATTTGATTGGATGCGCCTCGACGGGCACAGGCAAGACGGCGGCGTTTTTGCTGCCGATCCTGCAAAAATTGACAACTGAAAAGCGTGAAGGCAGCAAACGTGCTGTGCGCGTATTGGTATTGACGCCGACCCGCGAACTGGCTTCGCAAGTGACGGACAATCTGCATGAACTGGACGCCAAACGAAAAGTTCGCGCGGTGACGATTGTCGGCGGAGCGAGTTTCAATCGTCAGAATCTGGAGCTTCGCAAAGGCGTTGAAGTCGTCATCGCCACGCCTGGACGATTGATGGATCACATAGAAAATCGCACGGTTGATCTTTCGCGTGTTGAAGTGCTGGTGCTGGACGAAGCCGACCGCATGCTGGATATGGGTTTTTTGCCGGTCATTCGCCAGATCATCGCGTTGTTGCCGGGCGAACGACAAACCTTGCTGTTTTCAGCGACGATGTCCGCGCCGGTCGAAGGTATCGCTCGACAGTACATGGACTCGCCGAAAATCGTGGACGTGAATCCGCGTGGCAAAGCCGCCGTGACTGTCAAACAAACGGCATATCCGGTGGCGCTGGAATCGAAAACCAATCTGTTGTTGCACCTGCTGGAACGCGAACGCTTTGAACGAGTCCTGGTATTCACGCGCACGCGACGCGGAGCCGAACGGCTGGCAACATTGCTGACTGCGCGCAAACATCAGGTCAATCGCATTCACGCCGATCGCTCGCAATCGCAGCGCGAAGCCGCTTTACGCGGATTTCGCGATGGCAAGTTTCGCGTGTTGGTGGCGACCGACATCGCCGCGCGTGGGATTGACGTGGATTCGATTTCACACGTCATCAATTTCGACCTGCCCGATGTGGCCGAAGATTATGTTCATCGCATCGGTCGCACAGGCCGTGCCGGTAACGAAGGTTGTGCGCTGACGTTGTTGACGCCTGTGGATGAATTGAACATGCGCTCGATTGAGAAATTGACCGGGCAAAAAGTCGAACGAATCCTGCTGGACGGGTTCGGTGGAATGGCTCCGATGCCTGAGCGAACTTCCAGTTCTCGCGGTGGTTTTCGCTCATTCAATTCACGCCGTTCGGGCAGACGCCAGTTCGCATAACTGCGAACCGACATTGTTTGCCGAAATTCGCAAAGCCTCCGCGGGTCGTTGACGCGCGGAGGCTTTGCCTTGTGCTTGCATCAAATTACTGGATTTCGTAGTCTCCCAGCCGATTCAATTCAATCCCAACTCAACCCAACTTGATTGCGAGAACCATGATGAAACTATTCAGTTTGCGCCTTGTCTTTTTATTCTCAGTTGCTGGTTTTCTGGCTGCCTGCAGCCAGCCAACGACGCAGCAATCGCCTGCGACTCCCACTGCCGACACGACAACCGCTGCTTCGCCCGAAGCCGTCGCCTCGCCTTCGACGACGACAGTGACGTTGCCGCCGCTGCCGGACAAGTTCGCGCCCGTCGAATTCACCGATGTCACCGCGCAAGCGGGAATCAGGTTTCGTCATAACAGCGGCGCTTACGGCAAAAAATATCTGCCCGAAACGACAGGCTCTGGTTGCGCTTTTTTGGATTACGACAACGATGGATGGCAGGACATTTTGCTCATCAACTCCATGGATTTTGAGGACGCGCCGAAAAAACGTCGTTCGGTGATGGCGCTGTATCGCAACAATCAAAATGGCACGTTCACCGATGTGACCGCCGCCGCCGGACTGGCCAAACCTATGTATGGTATGGGCGCGGCCATCGGCGATTTCGACAACGATGGATTCGACGACATTTACGTGACGGCGCTCGGCGAAAACAAACTCTTTCGCAACACAGGCAACGGCAAGTTCACCGATGTGACCGCCAAGATGGGAGTCGGCGGCACGACGACGGATTTTTCCACCAGCGCGGCATGGTTGGATTATGACAAGGACGGCAAGCTGGATTTGTTCGTTTGCAATTACGTCGAATGGTCCATCGAAAAAGATTTGCACTGCACGCTCGACGGAGCGAACAAAAGTTACTGCACGCCGGAAAGTTACAAAGGCCAGACTGCGCGACTGTATCGCAACGTCGGCGGCAAATTTGAAGACGTGACCGAAAAATCCGGCGTCGGCGATCCGACCAGCAAATCATTGGGTGTGGCGACGTTCGATTACGACCGCGACGGTTGGACGGATATTTTCGTCGCCAACGACACGCAACCAAACAAGCTGTACAAAAACAATGGCAACGGCACGTTTGCCGAAGTCGCCACTACCGCCGGAGTCGCCTTCAGCGAAGAAGGAAAGGCGCGCGCAGGCATGGGTGTGGATTTCGCCGATTATGACGGCAGCGGATTCCCCAGTTTGATCGTCGGCAACTTTTCAAACGAAATGCTCGCCATCTTTCACAACGAAGGCAAAACCGGTCTGTTCATTGACGAAGCCCCGGCCACCAACGTGGGACAGGCGACGCTGCTCAGTTTGACCTTCGGATTGTTCTTTTTCGATTACGACCTGGACGGACGCCCCGACATCTTTTTGGCGAATGGCCACGTCGCCGACGATATCAACAAAGTGCAGCCGAAAATCACCTATGCGATGCGTCCGAAGCTGTTCCACAACGAAGGCAAAAAGAAATTCGTTGAGATGACGGCCAAAGCCGGTAAACCTTTTGCCAAACCGATTGTCGCGCGCGGAGCCGCGTACGCCGATTTCGACAACGACGGCGACCTGGATATTTTGATGACGACCAATGGCGGCCCGGCATATCTGTTGCGCAACGACGGCGGCAATCAAGCGCGCTTTGCCCGGTTCAAAACCGTAGGCGCTGGTTCCAATCACAATGGCATAGGAGCGAAAGTGACGGCCTTTTTGCCCGACGGCACGAAACAATGGCAATCCGTTCACAGCGGATCGAGTTACTGTTCCCAGAGCGAATTTGTGCTGACCTTTGGGCTTGGCCGCAATGACAAACTGGATCGCGTCGAAATCGAATGGCCAACCGGCAAATTGGAAAAACTGACGAATCTGGCTGCCAACCAGCTTTACGTCGTCAAAGAAGGCAGCGGCGTGATCGAAAACAAACCCTTGCCCTTGGCCACGCCATCGCCTCAACCTTCGCCCAGCGCAACTGTGGCTGCACGTTAGAAAGTTGTCGGAGCAACAGAAAAAGTGAGGCGATGATTCAATGGCCAACATTTACATTTCACATTCCAGCCAAGACAAGGATTTAGCCAATGAAATTTCGAGGAAGCTTTCGGAAAAGGGCCATCAAATCAGCATTGACTATGCCTCATTAACACCGGGAGACCACTGGAGAACATCACTTGAAATGGCTCTTGAATCTTCTGACGTGTTCATTTCTCTTTTGACCGAAAACTCTGTTGGTTCGCAGTACGTAATGACTGAGCTTGGTAATGCTAGAGCCTTGAGGCGGCGAACACTGGTCATTCCGTTTATCTACGGTTCTATTGGGATACCTGATGTTGTACGGGATATACAGGGAGTTTTCGTAACTTCTCGTGAGGAAATTACAGAGGCAGTTGATCAAATTGATCGCGCTATTGCCAAGTTTATTGTCGGCAGAGCCGTTGAGGAAAAAGAAAAGGTCGAAACTAAAAAACGCATCGAGTTCAATGCTGCTGAATACATCGAGGAGGCACTTTCCTCACTTAGTGTGCAAGAGAATAGAAATCGCTGGTTAGGAAATCTATGGTATTTAGTTGGGTTCTTGATGCTTGTGGCTGGAATAGCATTTGGGTTTTATAGCGTTGCCCGATTTGGAGAAGTCACGGATCAGCAGTGGATTAGATTGGCTTATCTAGGATTAAAAAGTGCAATTGTCATCGGCCTACTGATCGCTGGCTCAAAATACGCATTCACATTGGGCAAATCCTACATGTCTGAGGCGTTAAAGAACGCTGACAGAAGTCACGCAATATCTTTTGGGAGATTCTATCTTCGAGCGTTTGGTGCTGATGCAAGCTGGGCTGATCTGAAAGAAGTATTCCAGCATTGGAACATCGATAAGAATTCTTCTTTCTCAGCTTTAGATTCAAATCAATTTGACCCAAAATTTTTAGAGACAGTTCTAGAAGTGGCCAAACTGTTAGCCTCAAAAAGCGATTCAAAGAAATAGCAACTTATTTTTGATTGGTCTTTGCGAGAACTGTCGAATGCTAAAGCTTGACCGATACAAAGTGCCCAACGACTGGCTGACCAGAGAAGCCTTGAGGGAGAAGGGGCAGTTCTGGACGCCGGATTGGATTGCGGAGGCGATGGTTGAATACGTGCTGGCTGGCGGCAGCAGAGAGTTGTTTGACCCGGCTGTTGGCGCGGGCGCGTTTTTCCGGTCGGCAAAGCCAGTTGCAAAAGAGCGAGGGATCAAATTGTCGTTGACGGGCGTTGAGCTTGATCCGGCGGCGCTGGCTCAAGCTCAAAAAAATGGGCTTTCCGCAAATGACCTGGCTCAAGTCAGGATCGCCGACTTCGTCTTTGACCCGCCTAAAACGAAGCTGAAAGCCATCGTCGCCAATCCACCTTACATTCGTCATCACAGACTTTCTCTTGAAGTCAAAGCGCGATTGAAAACGCTGGCAGCGGAAATTACTGGGCGAACTTACGATGGCCGAGCCGGGTTGCATATTTACTTTCTGATTCGAGCCTTGAGCTTGTTGGATAACGATGGAAGGTTGGCATTCATCATGCCTGCCGATACTTGCGAAGGAGTTTTTGCCAGCGCGCTGTGGAAGTGGGTGACTGAAAACTATTGCCTTGAATCGGTCGTTACTTTCGACCCGCAAGCTTCGCCGTTCCCACAAGTAGATACCAATCCAATTATCTTTTTGATTCGCAACGCCAAACCGCAGCCAGAGTTTCACTGGGTGCGATGTCACGAGGCAGGAACCAGAACGCTGAAAAGCTGGGTAGCTTCCGGGTTTTCTGCTGAACCATCAGGCGCACTTTCTATTACGTTCAGGCAATTGGATGAAGCTGTGAAGACAGGGCTTTCAAGATTGCCGGTTGAAAATCCGTATACCGGTCCAACGCTCGGCGATTTCGCCAAAGTGCTGCGCGGTGTTGCGACTGGAGCAAACGATTTCTTCTTTTTGACCGACGAACAAGTCCGCGAGCTTCGCATCCCGCGCGAAGTTTTGCTTCCCGCAATTGGTAGAACCCGTGATGTGCCTGAAAGTGAAATCACCGACGCGACGCTTGCTGGGCTAAGGGCTCAGGGGCGTCCGACTTGTTTGTTGGCATTGAATGGAAAGCCGTTGTCAGATTATCCGGCAGCGGTTCGCCGCTACATCGAACAAGGAGAAGCGATGGGGTTACCAGAAAAGCCGCTGATTTCTCAGCGCCGCCCTTGGTACAAAATGGAATCGCGTGTTGTACCGCCTATTCTATTTGCTTATCTGGGCAGGAGAGATTCTCGGTTTATTCGTAACTATGCCGGAGTCATTCCACTGACCTGTTTTTTGTGTGTTTATCCGCTACACGGCAATAAGGAATTTGTTGACGGTTTATGGTCGGTCTTGAACGACCCTGAAACGGTTGCCAACCTTCCCCTGATCGGAAAGTCTTATGGTTCTGGCGCAGTCAAAGTCGAACCTCGCGCCCTTGAAAGATTGCAGATGCCACAGCACTTGGTTGAAAAAGCTCGGCTTCCATACGAGCCACGCCTTTTTTAACGATAAGTTCGCCAGCCATGTCTGTAACCGCCAGACATTTTTCCTCGTACTTATCAGCGACGTTACCACCGGTAATCACAGTTCCCGTTTCACCCGAAATTCAAATCGCCTTCAGGAGGATTCGACCGATGATGTTTCGTTCCTTACAGAGAATCTCGCAACAGTTATTTGTTTTGGTTTTGTGTTTCAGCCTGATGTTGACGCCTGCCGTCGGTTTGGCGCAGGACAAAAAGCCCGAGTCGGACAATCGCGTGCAAAAAGCCAATTACGATCTGGCTTCGCGCTGGACGGCGCAAAAAGTCGGTAAGATGGTCTTCGACACAGCCGTTACACCGCACTGGCTCGAAACCGGCGACAGGTTCTGGTACAGCTACGAAACCGGCCAGGGACGGAAGTTTTATCTGGTTGATCCTTTGAAAAAGACCAAAGCGCCGTTGTTCGACACGGCCAAAATGGCTGCGCAACTGACCAACCTCACGCGCATCCCTTATGACGCGCAGCATCTGCCGTTCACCACCGTTCGCATGGTCAAGAAAGATTCTGCGTTCCAGTTTGACATCAGCGTGCCGCGCGAAGCCGACATTCCCGGTCTGAAGAAAGAAGAGCAGGCTGTTGCCGGCAGCGGGCAGGGAAATCCGGCTGAATCGGCTGATCCGCAACAACAACGTGGCGGCGCTCAGGGCGCAACGACTCCGCCGCCTTCGCCGAATCGCACAGTTTATTTTGAGTGGGATTTGGCGGCGGCCAAACTGACCTTGCTGCCAGATTACCAACCGCCGCGCAAAGCGCGCTGGGCTGCCGTGTCACCGGATGAAAAGACGATTGTTTTCGTGCGCGGCCACAACCTGTTTGTGATGGATGCCGACAATTACGCCAAGGCGCTGAAGAAAGACGACGACGCTTCCATCGTCGAAACCCAGATCACCACCGACGGCGAAGAACATTTCAGTTACGCCCGGCGGCTCCGCGAAGAAGAAAAGCGCGCGTATCAATTCAGCGACAAAAACAAAACTCCGCGCGTTCCGGCAATCACTGTGTTCTGGTCGAAAGACTCAAAGAAGTTTTCCGTGCTTCGTAACGATCAACGCAAAGTCGCCGATCTGTGGGTTATCAACTCGCTGTCGAACCCGCGTCCGACGTTGGAAACCTATCGCTACGGCATGCCCGGCGAAGTCAATCAACCGCAAGCCGAATTGGAAGTTTTCGATATTGCCAGCAAGGCTCGCGTCAAAATCAAAGAAGATCGTTTTCCTGATCAGCAGGTTTCCCTTTACACGGCTCGCGTCACCAACGCCGAACGCGAACGCGCACGTTTCATTCAGGTGGATCGCAGCGGCGATCAGGATCAACAGCAACAGCAACAAGGCGGCGGCCCGCAAGGTTCGGGCGTCGAACCGAAATGGCTGGCCGATGGTTCTGACAAACTGTATTTCAATCGCACCAGCCGCGATTTGAAAAAGATTGACGTATGCGTCGCCGACACCGCGACCGGCGAAGTCAAGGTGTTGATCGAAGAGCGGCTGAACACTTATGTCGAAATCAAACCGCTGGTCTTGGTGAATAACGGGCAGGAGTTGATTCACTGGTCTGAACGCGATGGCTGGGGGCATTACTATTTGTTCGGAGCGGATGGCGCGCTGAAGAATCAAATTACTTCGGGCGAGTTTTACTGCGACAGCGTTGAGAGCATTGACGAAAAAACGCGCACGCTGTATTTCAACGCCAATGGCCGAGAAGCAGGCGAAGACCCGTATTACCAGCACGCTTACAGCATCAATTTCAACGGCAGCGGGATCAAGTTGCTCAATCCCGGCGACGCTTCACACGCGGCGGCAACGTCGGATTCGGGCAAATACTTCGTCAATAATTCTTCGCGTGTGAACATCGCGCCCGAATCCATTTTGTGCGACAACTTGGGCAACAAAGTCATGGATTTGGAAAAAACCGACCTGACGGCGATGAACGAAGCGGGCTTCAAATTCCCGGAACCGTTCAAAGTCAAAGCCGACGACGGTGTCACGGATTTGTACGGCGTGATGTACAAACCCTTCGATTTCGATGAAAAGAAACGCTATCCGATCATTGCGTTCGTCTATCCTGGGCCACAGACCGAAAGCGTGACAAAAACCTTTACGCCGCGCAACGACCGCATCGCGCTGGCGCAGTTCGGTTTCATCGTCATCGAAGTCGGCAACCGAGGCGGTCATCCGTCGCGGTCGAAGTGGTATCACAATTACGGCTACGGCAATTTGCGCGATTACGGGCTGGCCGACAAAAAAGCTGCCATCGAACAATTGTCACGTCGCCACGCTTTCATTGACATTGAACGCGTGGGAATTTATGGCCATTCGGGCGGAGGATTTATGTCCACGGCGGCGATGCTGGTGTACCCGGACTTTTTCAAAGTCGCTGTGTCGTCCGCAGGCAATCACGAAAACAACATCTACAATCGCTGGTGGAGCGAAAAACATCACGGCGTCAAGGAAGTCGTGGATAAAGACGGCAATGTGAAGTTCGAGTACAACATCGAGCGCAACTCCGAACTGGCTAAAAATCTGAAAGGCAGATTGCTGTTGGTGACAGGCGACATGGACGACAACGTGCATCCGGCCAATACGCTGCGCGTGGTTGATGCGTTGATCAAAGCGAACAAGCGGTTCGACTTTTTCATGATTCCTGGCAAACGGCACGGCTTTGCCGATGCGACGAATTACTTTTTCTGGCTGCGAGCGGATTATTTCTGCAAACATCTGCTCGGCGATGTCAGCACCGACGTGGACATGGTGGAACTGAACAGGGAACGTGAACAGGTCGGCGACAAAGGCGCTAATCGCCGCGGAGGCGGTCGCTAGCTCAAATTACGCCAGCTTGATACAGTGTCGCGCGCGTCGGTGAAGTTGTTTGTCGAAAACTCATTGCCGCGCGCGATTCATTTTTTGAACTAAACCAGAAAAAACAGGATGAGCAAGATTTTCGACAGGATTTACACGATGCTCAATTCCAGCAAGATTTCGGTCAGTTTTGAACCCTGTTCATCCTGAAAAAATCCTGTTGATCCTGTTTCAAAGTTTTTTGCTTCGATTTAGAAAGGTTATCCGCCATGAATAGAACTGTCAGCGAAGAAAGCCTGCAGAAAATGCAAAACTTTGTCCAAAAGTATTGCGAAAAATCCGGCACAAGCGTCCATCCGGACAAGGAAGTGACCGAAGCCGTCGTGCTCGGTCTGGCTTATCACAAAGACACGCTGGGCAAACCGTTGTGCCCTTGCCGGTTTTATCCAAACAAGCAGGAAGAAGTGAAGCATCGCACCTGGATTTGCGCGTGCGACGACATGCAGATTTACAAATACTGCCATTGCCTGTTGTTCGTCACGCCGGAAGGGTTGCCGATCACCGAATACCTGCCCGAAGATCACGAAGGCCGCGCGGCGTATGGAGAAGTCAAAGACCCTACGCCGGACAAAGGCCGCCCCTTGCGCGCCAAAACAGCCGAACGGGAAGAAGAACGCAAAAACCGTCCCTCATAACTTATCTGCGCCGAATACGCTCAAAACATTCCATTGCCCGGCTGGTGGTGCTATTGTTTCCGCGCTTTTCCATCAGAATTTTCCCTTTAACGGAGGTTCACCATGAAACGTGCTTTAACCACCAGCCTGTTTGGGCTTTGTGTTGCGGCAGCTTGGTTCCTGCTTTCCGATTCCGGCCAATCATCAGCCGCTGTTGTTACCTTCAACAAAGATATTGCGCCGATTATCCAGACCAAGTGTCAGGCTTGTCATCGTCCCGGCGAAGTCGCGCCGATGGCCTTGCTGACGTACAAACAGGTGCGCCCGTGGGCGAAATCCATTCGTGAAGTGGTGACTTCGCGCACCATGCCTCCGTGGTTTGCGGATGAGAAACACACCGAGTTTTCCAACGACCCGCGTTTGTCGCAAAAGGAAATTGACACGATTCAGGCTTGGGTTTCAGGCGGCGCGCCGGAAGGCGACCCGAAAGATTTGCCGCCGAATCCGAACTTTCCTGAAGGTTGGCAAATCGGCAAACCCGACGTGGTGTTGCCGATGACTGTGGAATTCAACATTCCGGCGGAAGGCACGATCCCGTACAAATACTTCGCCGTGCCGACCAACTTCACCGAAGACAAATTCGTGCAGTTTGCCGAAATTCGCCAGGGCGACCGCGCGCATGTGCATCACGTCATTGTCAGCGTGCGGTATCCCGAGCACGGCGAATTGCCACCAGCGGGCGAAATCGAACCAGCCAAACTTTCCACATTTCGTCGCAGTTCCAATGATCGCCCGGCGGATTCCGATGGCCGTTTGGTCGGCTGGGCGCCCGGCGAAGCTCCGCTGGAATTGCGCGACGGTCAGGCCAAACTGGTCAAAAAAGGCTCGGTGCTGATTTTCCAGGTGCATTACACGACCAACGGCGAACCGGGCAAAGATCGTTCGAGCATCGGATTGATCTTTTCCAAAGCGCCAGTGGAAAAGCGTGTCATCACCGCCGGAGCCGTGCAGAGCAATTTCGTCATTCCCGCAGGCGCGCCGAATCACGAAGTCATTTCGGAATTCACCTTCAAGGAAGACAGTCACATAGACAGCCTCCACCCGCACATGCACATGCGTGGCAAAGACTTCAAATACACTTTGGTGTATCCCGATGGAAAATCAAAAGTGCTGCTCTGGATTCCGCGCTGGGATTTTGGCTGGCAGTTGACGTATGTGTTCAAGGAAGAAGTCTTCGCGCCCAAAGGCAGCAAGCTCGTCTGCGTCGCGCATTACGACAATTCGATCAACAACAAATTCAATCCCGATCCGACGAAAGACGTTCGCTGGGGAGATCAAACCTGGGAAGAAATGATGATCGGATATGTTGATTACACGCTCGATAAACAGGATTTGCGGAAACAACCGCAAGCCGCCAGCAGCAGTTCCAGCAAATAACCCCGCAAGGAGGAACAGCACCATGAAACGATTTTTCGCCCTCTTGTCCATCGTCCTGCTTGCTATCGTCGGGATGATCGCTGAGCAGAATCAAGCTGCCACGGTCACGTTTACCAAAGACGTCGCGCCGATCATTTTCAACAAATGCGCCAACTGTCATCGTCCCGGCGAAGTCGCGCCCATGTCGCTGACTTCGTATGCGGAAGTTCGTCCGTGGAGCAAGGCCATCCGCGAAGAAGTCGCCGGGCGGACGATGCCTCCGTGGTTTGCCGACCCGCAAACTTCGACGCTGCATTTCGCCAATGACCGCCGATTGAGCGAACAGGAAATCAAAACCATTTTGGATTGGGTAGACGCCGGAGCGCCGAAAGGCAACGACAAGGATTTGCCGCCGATGCCGAAATACGCCGCCGGTTGGACGTTCGGCGAACCGGATTTGGTGATTGAAATGCCGGTGGATTTTGAAGTTCCCGCCGAAGGCGAATTACCAATGCAGAACTTTTACGTCCCGGTTCCGTTTAGCGAGGAGCGATGGGTTGAAAAAGTCGAACTTCGTCCGGGCAATCCGGCAGTCGTGCATCATTCGATTGCCAATGTGGTCGCCTTGCCCGCGGGCACGAAAATCGTCAATGGCAAAGCGGTCAGCGGCGGCGCTTCGGATGCCGCGCTCAACAGCCAATCGGCGCGCGAAACCGGCGGATTGAGCGAAGGCGGCGCGCCCAGAAGCGGGCGCGAAGTCGTCTTGAGCCAGGATTCGTTTACGCGCTCCGGCGCGTTCAAGCTGGTCGGGCAAGCGCCGGGCAAAGGTTTTGAACGGCATCATCCCGGAACTGCCAAACGCATTCCGCCGGGAATGTATGTTCAGTTCAACATGCATTACCAACCCAGCGGGCGCGTCGAAAAAGATCGGTCGCGGTTGGGATTGTGGTTCGCCAAACAGCCGCCGAAATACGAAGTCCTGACCAAAGGCGTCACCGACAACGTTTTTATCGAAGGCAAGGAGTTGGCGGAAACTCGCATGATTAACGGCAAAGAAGTCAAAGTTCGCGGACGCATCCCGAACATTCCGCCAAACGTGGACAACTGGGAAATCAGCGCCGAAACGCCGATCAAGGAAGCGATCACGTTGTATGCCTTTGCTCCGCACATGCATCTGCGCGGCAAAGACATCAAATATACGTTGATCTGGCCGGACGGACGCAAACAAGTATTGCTCGATGTGCCGAAGTTCGATTTCAACTGGCAGTTGCATTACGAACTGGCCGAACCGATGAAGATTCCTGCTGGCAGCCGGATTCACGCCGTCGCGCATTACGACAATTCGATCAAGAATCGTTACAACCCCGCTCCGCACAAGGAAGTGTTTTGGAGCGAACAAAGCTGGGATGAAATGTTCATCCCGTGGTTTGAATACACCGTGGACAGCAAGCTGCTGACCAAACCCGCCGCGCACAGCGCGAGCAAATAACAAGTTGGAGGAAGAGGATAATGAACACGTTCAAGGTAGCGCTGATTCTTTCTATGCTGGCGATTTTCGCTGTCGCTTCCCAGACGCCGCAATCGCCGGAACCGCCGCTGGATGACAAACGGCTGACGATCCACACGCTGGTGCGCGAAGACATTTTTGCGGGCTTTCTGCAAAACGACCTGACTCGATTGGCCAGAGGCGAAAAGAACATCGAATTATTGATGGAAAAACGTCCGGGGTCGAAAGCCGAATTGCTGGCTTGGAAAGGCGGCGCGACTGTGTATCGCGCGGTTCGCGCCCTGGAAGAAAAACGGCAGGATGAGTTCAAGCAGAAGTATCAACAGGCGATGGACATCTTTGCCGAAGCCAACAAGCTGATGCCCGGCAACGGCGGCGTTGCAGCGGTCGAAGGCGGAACGCTTGTACTGTTTGCCGATCAATTGCCGAAAGAACATCGAGCGGCGGCGTGGGAACGGGCTTATTCCGCGTTCCAGATTTTGTGGAAATATCAGGGAGCCGGAATCGAAAAGATGCCAACGCACTTCAAAGGCGAATTGCTTGGCGGACTGGCGCAGGCTTCGCTTCGTACCGGTCGTAAGGAAGAAGCCAATCAGTATCTGGATAAAATCCTGGCGGTGTTGGGCGGCACTCCGTACGAACCGGTTGCCAAGCGCTGGAAAGCCGATCCTAAGTCGGCTGAAAACTCCACCATCGCTTGCATGACGTGCCACGAAGGCGGTCGTCTTTCGGCGAAGCTGACGGCACTGAACACGAAGTAATTGTCGAACTAAAGAAACTACAAATGGTCACGAACTCACACGAATAACAGACCACAAAAAGCACAGAAGGCACAAAATTGATTCAGTCGTTTTTGTGTCTTTTGTGTTTTTGGTGGTGAACAATTTTTCGTTCAGCATTATTCATTCGTGATCATTTGTGTTTATTCGTAGTTGGATCTTTTCCCATTCAAATAACTGCAATGACTCGAATCCTGATTCTCGCACTGCTGATATTCCCTCCGCTGTTCCAGCAAGCTGGCCAGCAACCTTCGCGCCCGACCGAACCGACCGATCCGATGCCTCCGCCGAACATGGATTACTTCCTCGGTTCCTGGGAATTTGATTGGAACGTGCCGGAATCGCCGCTTGGTCCGGCTGGCAAGCTCAAAGGCAAGGAAACATACAAGAAGCTCAACGCGACAACCTACGAAAGTGTGATCGAAGGCGATAGCCCGTTGGGAACGATCAAAGGCAAAGCCACCACCATTTACAACGAAAAAGACAAACAGGTAACGCGCACTGAAACTGGATTGTTCGGCGTTACCTCGATGAAAAAGACCGGTCCGATTGGCGGAGACCTCGGCGGGTATTACACGATTTTCTGGGAAACCGAGCCGATCAAGAAAGGTGGCAAAACCGTCAAGCTGAAAGGCAAAACGCTGATGCTGTCGCCCGCCAATTACCGTTTGCAGGTGCAGATTTCCGTTGACGGCGGGCCATACACCAACTTCGGCAATCCGTGGTTTCGCAAACAGGAATAAGCGTTGTTCGATTGACACGGGTGTATGAGCGGCCTAGCATCAAGTCGAAAGGGGAGTTATGCAGTCAACAGCGGCACGACAATCGGAAATTCAGGTACTGATTACGGAAGAGAGTTCAGCGGAAAATTCGCAAACGGCTTGGCGTGCGGTTGTGACGCAAATGCCGCACCTGGCGGTCGCAGGAGAAAGTCGGGAAGATGTAATCGCTGAAATCAAAAAATTAGTGGCTGGTTCAGTGCATCACGCAGAAGTCGTAACAATTCCTCTCACAAACGGTACTCAGGAAGATACGCTTTCGGCCAAGGGGTACCGACATTACGGCATCTTCGCTGACGACCCAGAGGCACTTAAGCTCTTTGATGAAATTGAAGAAGAAAGAAACAAACATTTTGTTGAACCGGTTCAACCCTGATGGCATATCTGTTGGATTCCAATATCTTGCGCCATTACAGCGCTCAGCATCCGACTCTTTCCGAGAACCTCAAGCGGGTGGCAAGCCACACCATTCTGATTCCAGTCATTGTTTATGCCGAGCAGCTTCGCGGCAGAATTGAGGGGTTGCTCAATGCGGAGCCGCAACGACTGCTGCTCGCGCAACAACATCTGAAAGCGACTCAGGAATTGCTGAGTGACTTTGAAATCCTCGACTTGGATGAAGCGACAACATCAGTTGTTGAGCGTCTGAAACGGCAAATTAAAACTCGAAAGCGTTATGCTGACATTGTCATGGCAGCGCAGGCAATTGCCGGGAACCACGTTATCGTGACCAGGAATATCGCTGATTTCCAAGACATCCTGCCATCCGCACAGCTTCAAAACTTGGTAGATAACCGAACAGGCTAACCCGACTTCCCGTTGAGGAGACTACGCCAATGAAAGTATTTGGCAGAAGCTGGAAGACCGTTTTCTTCCTTTTATTGTCGCTTTCCATTTTTGTTTCGGCGATTTACTTTCACTTTTCTGCTAAAGCCGCGTTGCAACAACCCGCTCCCACTTCCGCCGAAGGCGCGGCGTTGTACAAACAGCGGTGCGCCGTTTGTCACGATGAAGCGCAGGATCGAGTGCCGCCACTGTTTCTGATTCGCCGTCGTTCGGCAGAAGACGTGATTCAAACTCTGACCAGCGGTTCGATGAAACAACAGGCAAAAGGCTTGAGCGAAGAACAGATTCGACAGCTCGCCATTCATTTGACCGGAAAGTTGCCTGGCGAACCGATTCGCAATCTGGACGCCAACAAATGCACGGGCGCTGCTCCGCCGATCAAACTTGCGGCGGACGATTGGAACGGTTGGGGACGCGATCTGGATAACACGCGGTATCAACCCAACTCCGGCCTCAAACCCGAAGACATTCCCAAACTGAAAGTGAAATGGGCGTTCGCGCATCCGGGGCCGATGGCAACCGGACAACCGACAATCATCGGCGACCGATTGTTTCTGACCACCGAAGCCGGATACATCTTCAGCCTGAATGCCAAAACCGGTTGCACGTATTGGGTGATGAACGCCGGTTCCGCCGTGCGCGCGGCAATGACAGTTGCGCCACTGTCGAAAGGAAAATTCGCGCTGTATTTCGGCGATGAGCGTTCGACCGTTCAAGCTGTGGACGCTGAAACCGGCAAGCTGCTTTGGAAAACAAAAATCGAAGATCATGTCTTGTCGCGCATCACCGGTTCGCCTGTGTTGCATCGCAACCGGATTTTCGTGCCAGTGTCGTCGTTTGAAGAAACTGCCGGACGTGACACCAAATACGAATGCTGCACCTTTCGCGGCAGCATCGTTGCGCTGGACGCCGCGACCGGCAAAGTCTTATGGAAAGGCTTCACGGTGCAGGACGCGCCGAAACCGTTCAAGAAAAATTCCGCAGGCACGCAAATGTACGGCCCGGCTGGAGGCGCAATCTGGTCGGCTCCGACGGTGGATGCCAAACGCGGCATGATTTACGTCGGAACAGGCAATTCCTACACTGATGTCGAAACCGCGCACACCGATGCGATCATGGCATTTGATCTGGCGACGGGACGAGTTCGCTGGACGAATCAATTGACGCCCAAAGACAACTTTCTGGTCGGATGCCGCCAACCCGGCGTAGGCAATTGTCCCGAACAGGCTGGGCCGGATTACGATTTTGGCAGTTCGGTCATTTTGCGAACGTTGCCGAATGGAAAACAGGTCATTCTGGCTGGGCAAAAATCAGGCGTGATGTACGCGCTCGATCCCGACAATCAGGGCAAAAAGATTTGGGAAGCGAAAGTCGGCAGCGGAGGCGCGCTGGGCGGCATTGAATGGGGCTTTGCCGCGGACAACGAAACTGTTTTCGTTCCTGTCGCCGATGTCAGCGGAGCGGCGCGCAAACCCGGCATCACTGCTTTGAAAATTGCCACAGGCGAACGGCTCTGGCACGTGCCTGCGCCTGCGGCAAAATGCGCTTGGGGCACGACGCGCTGTTTGAATTCGCAATCTGCGGCGGCGACGCTGATTCCCGGCGCAGTGTTTTCCGGCACAGCCGATGGCACGTTGCGCGCCTATTCCACCAAAGACGGCGCGATAATGTGGAGCTACGACACGGCGCAACCGACTCAAACTGTCAATGCAGGCATAACCAAAGGCGGCACGCTCGACGGCGGCGGGCCAGTGGTGGTCAAAGGAATTCTCTACACCAATTCCGGTTACGGACGGTTGATCGGTCAGCCAGGCAATTTATTACTGGCGTTTTCGATGGAAGGGAAATGACGAAGATAAAAAAAGCTCTTTGACGCGAAGCAGGTCTTCGCGGGCATAGCTGTTGAAGATGGATTTTGTCGCTCATGGCCAATCTGAAAAGATCAATCGTTTTGTTTGATGGCCAGATGCATGCCATCGCCGACGCCGATCAAACTGGTGAAAACTCGTTCGTCGTCATGTAGTTTGGCATTCAGCGCACGCAACGCCACGGTGTCGGCATCTTGCTCGCTGTTATCGGCGACTTTGCCGTACCAGAGCATGTTGTCGAAAACGATCAATCCGCCTTTGCGAAGCAGTTTAAGCGCGCGTTCGTAATAAGCGTCGTAATTGGATTTGTCGGCATCAATAAAGGCGAAATCGAATGTGCCAGCATGCCCATCGGCCAGCAGCGCGTCGAGCGTTTCAACGGCAGGAGCCAGCTTCAACGTGATTTTGTCGGCGACTCCGGCTTCGGCCCAATAGCGCCGCGCAACCGAAGTCCATTCTTCGCTGACATCGCAGGCGAAAATCTGTCCGTCAGAGGGAATCGCCAGCGCCGTGCAGAGCGAGCTGTAGCCAGTGAAGACGCCGACTTCCAGCGTTTTTTTCGCGCCGATCAGTTTCAGCAACAACATCATGAATTGCCCCTGCACGGGCGAAATCGCCATGATCGCCATCGGATTTGTGGAGTCGGTTTCTTCGCGCAATCGGCGCAGCACGTCCGGTTCGCGCAGCGAATTGTTCAAGATGTAGGCGTAGAGAGTTTCCGTAAGCGCAAGAAATTGGTTTGACATGATTTTCCCTCGCGTTATTTCGATGCCGTTGCGGAACGGTAACCCATTTCCAGGCCTTTGGTCGTGGTGTAGTACTTCGCCAGCATGTTCGGATTTTCCCACGTGGGCAGCGTTTTCGGATCGCGCAGGTAACCGAGGAAGCGGCGCATCACTTCGGCAAAATGGGCTTCGTGGCCGTCGCGGAATTTATCGGGAATGGTCACTAACAATCTGTTGCCGCGTTCTTCGACGCCGACGCCAGCGTATTTCGATTGCAGCGCGGCGACCTTCTTTTTCAGCGCAGCCAGAATTTCGGCTTTGCTGCTGGCGCTGTTCGGCACGACGTACAGTTCCGGCTTCCAGTTTTCTTCCTTGCCCTGGCGGATTTCCAAGCTGGATTTTGTGCCTTTGAAAATCGCGACGTGCGTGTCGCCACCGCCTGCCGGAGCTTCGTAATTCCAGATCACATCCAGTTTGGTGTGAATGCCGCGTAGTGCGTAAGTCATTGCGCCATTGCAGTAATAATCCAGCTTGCCGTCTTTGACGCTGGCAGTCAGGTAATCGGGAAAGGCTTTTTCGTTTGTCACGCGCGAAAATTCCGGCAACGTCATCACCGTCGGCCAGCGTTTGCCCGAAAGCACGTTGACGTCTTTTTTGTAATCAATCACCTGTTTGGGGAAGAGCATCCACTGCACCAGATCCACCAGGTGCGTGCCGACATCAGCGACACCTTCGCCCTGCTGTTTGACATCGAAAAACCACGCCGGGCGAATGTTCGGCGCGCCGGCCACTACTTTCAGAATGTGGTGAATGCTTTCAATGTAAACCGCCGGATCGCTTTCCGAACCTTTTTGCATCTGGCCGAAAACTTCGGGCGCGTGAATCAACTCTTTTTGCAGGATGGTCGTAATTTCCGACCGCTCGGTCATGATGTCGTAAGCGATCAGCTTTTTGCTTTCCGCAGCCTTGAACGTCGCTTCGAGCTTCGGAAAATCCGCCGCGTTGATGATCCAGGGTTTGTCCACCAAGACATTCAATCCGCCTTCGACCGAAGCCTTGATGCGGTCAATTTTGCCTTGATTGCGGCCAGCCATCGTCACCACATTGCCGGGACGTTCAGCCAACATGCGCGCCAGCGGATCGCCGCCCGCGTGAATTTCCATTTCCCAACGGGTCGGACTGTCTTTGCGATTGTTGAAATTGGCGATGCGTTTCAGGTGTTCATAAAGATCAAAGCCGAGCGGCGCGTAGACGTGAACACGAGGCGAAACGTCGGGGTACATTTCTTTCTGCACCAACCCGGCATGAAAGTGACCGGGATCAAGGGTCATGATTTTGACTTCGTTCATATCTTTGCTTTTGGTCTTTTGTTGAGCCAACGATTCGGATTGCGGCAGGCTCCACAATGCCAATATGGCCACGGCCAGCAATGCGACAGAGTAAGCGAGTGAAAATTTGCGAAAAGTTTTCAGCATAGTGTTCCTCTTACTTTTTATCGGTGATTTCTTTCAACATCACAGGCGCGCCACCACGAGCTTTGCTCAGATCAGCGGCTTCCATGAAAGCCATCAGTTCCAGCGTTTCTTCCGGTGAAACCGGCGCAACACCGGTTTGGAAAAACTTGATGATTTCGACCAGCAACGGACGGTAATCCGTTTTGATCGGCGGCATGGCTCCGGCATTCCCTTTGGCTCCGAATGCGACGGCTCCGTAATCCTGTTTGCCATCGCGGATGCCGCGAAACGTGCCCAATCGTCCGTCTTTCCATTTGCCGGTGACTACATCGGCTCCTGCAGCATTGGTGCGCGTGACGGATTCGCAGCCCGTACCCATCAATGTGTAAAGCATTTCAACGCCGTGAATGCCGTACCAGAACAAATCCGGGTGATGGGGTTCGGTCGGAGAAGGGCTGAAGGTCATCGCTCCCAGAATCCCGCCGAGTTTGTCGTTGGTTTTCATCGCCACAATGTCGTTGGCGTATCGCAAACTGGATGTGCTGAAAAACGGCGTGCCGCTTTCGCGCGACAGGCGGACGATTTCGCGCGCGTCGGCATAACTTGCTGCAAACGGCTTATCAATAAAGACTCGTTTTTTCGCTTTGAAAACCGGGCGAACCTGAGCCAGATGCGGACGACCATCCACGCTTTCCAACAAGACAGCATCCACTTTGGTCAGCAGTTCTTCGATGGACGCGACGATTTCCACGCCGTATTTGTCGCGGATTTCCGCGGCGAAACGTTCCACGCGCGTGTGGCTGGATTCGACATCGTGGCTGCCGCCTTTGAACGCGGCAACGACGCGGGCGCCGGGAATGTAACCCGGCTCTTTGGGATCGTTCAGCAGTTTGGTAAACGCCGGAACGTGCGAGGTGTCCGTGCCTATGATTCCGACTTTGATCGGTTCCTGCGGGGCGGCTTGCGGCTGGTCTGTGGTGAACGAAATGCCAATCAGCAAACACAAAACGGCCAGCGCCAACAATCGGGTGAAAAGTTTCATGGGTGTCAATTTCCTGTGTGGGGTGTTTTCAACAACGAAGAACTTTCTGTGTCCAGATAGACGGTCGTGTTCCGGTGCGCTTTCAAAATCGAAGCCGGGTAGAGAGGTGAAATCGGATTTTCAAAACAGTTGCGAACCGCTTCGGCTTTGCGCGCGTCGGGAACGATGCAGATGATTTCCTGCGATTTCATGATCTGGCGCACCGACATTGAAATGGCTTGCGTCGGAACGTCTTCGAGTCCGGCAAACCAACCTTCGCCGACTTGTTGACGGCGACAGGCTTCGTCCAGATTGACGACGATGTACGGCGCTTCGGTTTCAAAATCCGCCGGAGGATCGTTGAAAGCCAGATGGCCGTTTTCGCCGATGCCGACGAAAGCGACGTCAATCGGCGCGGCGGTAATCAAATCGCCTATGATCTGGCACACTTCGTTCGGGTCGCGTTCTCCGTTGAGCAGATGAAAGTGCGTCAGACCGGCGGGTTCGATGAATCGTTCCAGCAGATATTTGCGAAAGCTGGCGGGGTGTGTAATTGGCAATCCGACATATTCGTCCAGATGAAACATCTCGACCTTGGCCCAGTCTATGTCAGGAGTGGCGATCAGAGATTTCAAGAATTCAAATTGCGACATGCCGGTGGCGGCGATGATGCGTGCCTGACCGCGTTCTGCGATGGCGCGTTGAATGGCTGCGGCAGCCTGTTGCGCAGCGGCTTGTCCAAGTTGGCTTTTATCGGTGAAGACTTTTAGAATCACGAAGCTTTTTGCCTTTCAATAGGTAGTTTTGATTTGCAGCGACAAGGAAGCCGTAGCTTCCCACACGCGGCTGCAACAGGCAAGAAATCATCTCTCAAATACCAAAGACAATTCAGTGAGGACGCTCGATGAATCATTTGATCTCGCTGGCGGGATTTTTTGTGTTCGCCGCCATTGCCTGGTTGTGTTCCGCCAATCGCCGCAAAGTGGATTGGCGAACCGTCGGTTGGGGAATCGGCTTGCAGTTTCTGATCGGCTTGCTGGTGTTCAAATTGCCCGGTTCGCGACAGGCGTTTTTGTGGCTGAACGACGGCGTGCTGGCGTTGCTGGACGCTGCCAAAGCCGGTTCGGATTTTCTGCTGGGGCCTTTGTCTACCGGCAAAACGCAGGAAGGCGCGTCGCTCGGCTTCATTCTGGCGTTTCAAGCCTTGCCGATTGCCATTTTCTTTTCGGCGTTTGCAGCGGCGCTTTATCATTTCGGTATTCTGCAATTCATCGTGCGGCTGTTCGCCAAATTGTTTCATCGCACGATGGGTATCAGCGGAGCCGAATCGCTGGCTGGCGCGGCGAACATTTTTGTCGGCGTGGAATCAGCGTTGGTGGTGCGTCCTTACGTTGAGCGCATGACACGGTCGGAATTACTGACCGTGCTGACCACCGGAATGGCCACTGTGGCTTCGACGACGTTGGGGTTGTACGTGATTATGCTCGGCGAAAGTTTTCCGCAAATCGCCGGGCATCTGATGTCGGCTTCGATCATTTCCATCCCCGCGGCGGTTGTCATGGCCAAATTGTTGTTGCCGGAAACCGAAACGCCCGAAACCGCCGGCAGCATTCCGAAGGAGGAAACAGTTCCACACGCCCGCAATCTGATGAGTGCCATCATCGAAGCTTCGATGGACGGTATGCGATTGGCGGCTGGCATAGCGGCGTTGCTGGTTGCCGGATTAGGCATGGTGGCGTTGCTGGATAAGTTGATTGGTTGGCCAAGCCGGTTACTGGGATTGTCCGAACCGCTGTCCATCGTCAAGATTCTGGGCTGGGTGTTTTATCCGCTGGCGGCATTGTTGGGCATCGCGCGCGCGGATATTGCCGAAGCTGGCCGTTTGTTGGGCGAACGCGTTTTGTTGACGGAGGTTTTTTCGTATCAGGAATTGTCCGTGATGATTGCCAACGGGCAGATTACCGATCCGCGCACGGTGGTGATTTTGACATACGCCTTGTGCGGATTTACGCATGTCGCTTCGATTGCGATTTTTGTCGGAGGAACCGCCGCGCTGGCTCCTTCGCGGCGCGACGATCTGGCGGCGCTGGGTTTTCGCGCCTTGCTGGCGGCGACGCTGGCAACTTTGATGACCGGCTGCATCGCGGGAATTTTCAGCGACGGCAACGGCGTCCTGCTGAACCTTGCCAGGTGATGATGCCTATGGGATATGGAGCAACTGCTTTTGTTGCAGATGTTCTTTTCATTTTCCGTTTACCTTTTTCCAATTGTCATTGGTCATTGCTGAGTTGATGACCGTGAAAGCCCCAATATCTTGTGTCAGCAAGAAGCGAAGGCTTCACGTCCGTTCAAGCCCAGCCAGATGCGAAGGCGCGGATATACATCCGCTGTATAAATTCCCGACCGACAAGGAAACCAATCCGAACTTCGCTGGCAAGATCAAATGGAACTTCAACAAGTTTTTGATTGACAAGAACGGCAATCCGATTGCGCGATTCGATTCGGGCGATAAACCCGAAAGCGCGAAAGTGACTCAGGCGATTGAGCAGGCGCTGAAGTAGTTTGAGGAAACAAGCCAAGAAACAAATGCAGGTCAGTTATTTGCCGCCAGACTCAGGAGATGCGCATGTGCAGGAATTGGCGCTTCATGTCCTGCGAGAAATAAATGTCAGTGTAAACAGAGCAACGCTATGGACAAGAACCCACGAGCGTAGGCACGGTCAAACTCATTGCGCGAGTCAGCGCCAGCGGGGTCAACAAATTTTTGTTCAGCTTCGCCGGGCCGCGGTTGAGCGCCAGCCCGGCCAGACCAAGCTCGTCGGAGGCATGAAAAACCATCCGCCAATCCTTCCCGCCGCTGAGCAGTTGCGCAAAGCTGGGCGTTGTGAGCGGGAAAGCGTCGGAAAGCGCCGAGAAGAATTGCGCCCGCGTGGCCGTGGCGGTGAAGGGAGCGAAGCTCTCCGGCTCGCTCTTTGGGTACAGGATGCCGCGAAAACCGCCGATGGGCGATACCCTGGCGCCCAAGTTCCCACCGAGGCGATGGAAGACGAGCAGCGTGTCGTTGCCGTCGGCGGGATTCGGCACATCCGTCAGCAACAAGGTGCGCGCCGCGCGGCTGTAGCTGACGTCGTCAAAATTGATTGTCGGCGGGCCAGCGATCACCGGCAGGCTGACGCCTTCGGGAAACAACGCTTGGAACGTCTCCGCCTTCACGTCCGTGGCGCTGTGACCGGACGCCAGCCAAATATCCTCTTTGCCGGTTAGATGGTTGAAGCTCAGCGGACTGCCGGTTACAGCGTCAACCGCGCTGGCGATGAGAAAGCCGCGGATGCCCGGGTCAAAGTCGGAAGCCAGGAACGTGACGCTCGCTTCCGGCGGAATGCAGGCAAAGCTGTCGGCGACCGCACCGTCCTCCGCCACGAAGAAAAGATGTACCGTCACGCGTTGCGCCGGGTGACGATTGAAGAGCGTAATGCGGGTGTTTTCGCTCGCTCCCTGCGAAGTGTAAAAGCTGAAGAGCAAGACCGAGCCTTTGCTGCCTTGCCCCGACGCGCCGGGCGGCGCGGGTTCGCCTACCGCGCCCTGATATTCCGTATTCCCATTCGCCACGATCAAAGTGAAGGAACGGGCAACTCCGCAAACATTGGTGACCGTGACCGTGTGGTTCCCCGTCGGCCTGGCCCGGCCGATGCTGACGCCGCCGCTCGTCTGATCCACGCTGAGGTCGCCGCGGAAACTCGGCGCCGCGACCGTAAAGCCGAAGAAACCTTCGGGCGGCGCTTCCGGCGTGATCAGCCGCGCCGAGTTCAAACTGACTGGCTGGGGCGACGCATAGCGCCACGCCGTCTCAGCGATATTGACCCGTACCGCTCCGAAACCGGTTTCTCCATCTCCATCGGTGACTTGTAACACCACGTTCTGCGCGCCCAGCGGCGCGGCGCAGTTGACAGCCACGTCCGCGCTGACCGTGCCGTTGTCGTTCACCAGATTGGTCACGGAAATAAAACCAGGGGCGGAAAAAAACGCCACCGTCAGCGCCCCGGCAGGCGTCTCGGTATCCATAACAGTGGCGACGACGGAACGCTGGGCAGGCGCTCCCGGAACCCGCGTGATTATGCTTGGCCTGAGCCGCGGCGGGACGAAAGCCTCACTGGTTTTGGTGGCGGGGCGACTGGATGCCGTCAGACCTGACGTGAGCAGCAATGCGAGTGAAATCACCAAACTGGAAAAATGAGTAATGCGAAGATGGGAGCGCATAATCTCTCCTGATTTGTTGGACGGACAGGTCGCCGTCCGTTAGATCGTTGCGGCCGTCGCTCAGATTGATTCATTACCGCCGCGGAAATCGCCTTGATGAGCGCCTTCGAGCCGAAGTTACGAACATCCCAACGCGAACCTGATAGCCGAGACGCTGCTGGTCAGCGCATCGGCCAGTGACCTGGGGATCTGTCTTCCACGTTGCGCCCGCACTTGGTTGAGGAAGTCCCGCAACTTGCCGCAAGCCGTTGTTACATCACCTGACGTTAAAGCGGCCAGCGCCGCGTTGAGCTTGGCGTTGAGACTGGTCTTAAGACCGGCGGAAAGCGCAGTCGCGTTGTTGACGGTGGCGATCACGGCATTGATCTGGGCCGCCGGCGGCGGCGTTGAGTCGCTCTGATACTTTGCCACAAAGACCTCCGTGCCTGAGCCGGCTGCGGTGGTCAGAATGGTCTGGTTCGATTCTCCCGCACCAAAGGTGACGCTCGTGGGGACACCGGCGCTCCCGCTCACATCGCCAAAAACTCCGGTCACATAGCTGTTGCCGCCGCCGTCCACCGCGATGCCGCGTCCCGCTTCCGTCTTTGGCCCGCTGGCTTGTTTGGCCCAAAGCAGCATGCCGTTGCCGGCATATTTGGCGACGAAGATGTCCGACGGCCCGCCAGCGATTGGCACTGCATTAGTGAGAGTGGTCTCGTTGGCTTCCCCTACACCGAAAATGACCGAGATTTCAAAACCGCCCGTCACGTAACTGCTGCCGCCGCCGTCCACCGCGATGGATAGGCCGCCATCCTGGCCTGGGCCGCTGGCCTGTTTCGCCCAGAGCAGGCTGCCGTTGCCGGCATACTTGGCGACGAAGATGTCCGGTTGAACGCCGGAGCTCATCAAGGTCGTCTGACCCAATTCTCCCGGCGCGAAGGTTGCGCTGCCCGCGAAATTGCCGGTCACGTGGCTATTGCCGGCGCTGTCCACGGCGAGGCCTTCGCCTTCCACGGACGCGCCTGCTCCGCCTGCCGCACGTCTGGCCCACAGCAATGCGCCGTTACTGTCGTACTTGGCGAGAAAGAGTTCGTAGACGCCCGCGCTGCTCAGCGTGGTCTGGTTGGCCTCGCCCGGCCCAAAGGTGATGGAGCCGGCGAAACGACCGGTCGCATAGCTGTTGCCCGCGCCATCCACTGAAATCGCCGCGCCTGTGGCGGAACTGGGATTGACGCCATCATTTTGCGCATGCCTGACCCAGAGCAAAGCACCATTGACCCCATACATGGCCGCAAAAAAGGACCCTTCGCCGAGTTCCGTCCCGAAATGACCAGTCACATAGCTGTTACCCGCGCCATCCACCGCGATGCCGCGTCCATGTTTGCCAACGTCAACGACGCCTGGGATGAAGTCCGCGCCGGCTTGCCTGGCCCAAACCAAATTGCCACTGCTGTCATACTTGGCCACAAACAGGTCTGCATCACCCGAAGCGAATCCGGGAAGCATCGTTCCGTCGTGGAAGGTGATGCCAAAGCGGAAGACACCGGTCACGTAGCTGTTGCCAGCACTGTCAACCGATATGGCCTCGCCTCGCGTCTCGGGTGAGCCGCTAGCTTGTCTGACCCACAGCAAAGCGCCATTGCTGCCATACTTGGCTACGAAGACGTCTGAGCCTGCACTGGTCAGGGTCGTCTCGTTGGCCTCGCCCGGCCCGAAGGTGGCGCTCCCTGTAAACCAGCCGGTCACATAGCTGTTGCCCGCGCCGTCCACAGCGATGCCTTCTCCTTGATCGAAGTTGGTCCCGCCGGCTCGTTTGGCCCAGGCAAGCGACTGCCCCAGGGCAACTTCCTCTGCTGTTGCGACCAGCGCCAAAACAACCAGAAACAGCGCGGCCAAGCGACCGACTTGAAATACGTTCATGTCTTAATCTCCCTGTGCTGTAGTGAATGGCCTATCCCTGCTGAAGTATTCGGCGCAGTTCGAGCATATTTTCTTTATGCACATAAGCGAATGCGCCAGCGCTCTTAGCCGCCGCGCGCAACCTAGCATCGTCATATCCCGTCACGATAACGATCCGGGCTTCGGGGAAGGCCGCTTTGATTTGCCGCGTGGCCGCAAGCCCGTCCATCTCGTTCATCTTGATGTCCATCAGCACCCAGTCCGGTTGGCACTGCCTGTAAGCCGCCAGCGCCTGTGCTCCGTCGTCGCATTCCACAAAAGTTTCTGCCAGATCGCCCAACAGCTTTTTAGTCAGCAGGCGCATCGGCTCGTTGTCTTCGACGAGTAAGATCGTCATTTTTCCTCTGTTACGGAATGAGTCTCAGGCAGGAGCGAATATACGGCGGGCCGAGCGCGAGGGGAATTCGCCGTGCGGCGGATTTTCGGCTACGCAGTTCGGCGGATTTTTTCTACGCAGTTCGGCGGAGGGCGATGGAGTGCCGATGAATTACGTGAGTTCGGTTTTATGTTCAAGGGCGTAGTCGAGCAAGGCATAGCTGCCGTGCAAGTCCAGTTTCTTGCAAATGTTTTCTCGATGTGTCTTCACGGTACTTGCGTCAATGAACAACTCGTCGGCAATCTGTTTGCTGGTTTTGTGGGCAGCGATCAGGCGCAGCACATGCTGTTCTCGCGCGGTCAGGCGAGGCAGGTTGGGATTCTGCTCAGCCAACGCAATAGCGCGCTTGCGTTGATTGATCAGGAACGTCGAGAGCGAAGGACTGATGAAATTCTGCCCGGCGGCAACGGTGTGGATGGCTGCGAGAATATCGTTTACGGCGCTGTCCTTGAGCACATAGCCTTTGGCATCGCGGTCGAGCGCGGCGGTAAAGAATCGTTCGTCTTTGTGCATCGTCAAAACGATGACCGCGACCGGCAGCTTCTTTTCCTGAAGGGCGCGCAGCACTTCGATGCCATCCTTGCCCGGCATTTCCAGATCGAGGATGGCGATCTCCGGCTGGCAGGCTTGTATGTGCGCCAGCGCCGCTTCTCCGTCTTCGGCTTCGGCGACGATTTTCAGCTTCGCATCCGTCTCAATCACGTTGCGCAAACCGCGGCGGAAAATGGGATGATCGTCTGCAATCATGATGCGAATTTCATGCTTCATGGCGTTCCTCCTGTAAGTTCAGTGTGACCGTGATGATCGTCTCCTGACCGGGAATCGAATGGATCGCTTCTTTGCCGCCAAGCATTCGGGCGCGCTCGGAAATCCCGGTCAGGCCAAAACCGCGATGCCGTGACTCGGCCAGGGCGCCCGTTTCGACAATGAAGCCTTTGCCGTTGTCATGAATCACAAGCTGAACTTTTCGGCCATCGCGGCTGAGCGTCAATTTCGCTTCGGTAGCGCCGGAATGTTTGATGATGTTGTTGATCGCTTCCTGCGCGATGCGGTACAGATTCACCTCCGCCTCTTTCGAGATGCCGTCAACCGCATCAATCTCCGCCGAAAAGCGAATCGTGGAAGCGTTGGCAACCGTTTCGATCATGAATTCCAGCGCAGCTTTCAGGCCGAGCCTGTCCAGATGATAGGGGCGCAAACCTTGCGTGATCTTTCGCACCTCTTCCAGAGCCTGCGAAGTCATCGCGGAGATTTCATGAAGCTGTTCCTTCGCCGTAGAACCGTCTTCGGCGGAGTTCAAACCGAGCAGCGCGCTGTTTTTAACCACCAGCAGATTTTGCCCCAGGCCATCGTGCAGTTCGGAAGCGATTCTCTTTCGCTCGCCTTCTTGCGAGTCAATCAACTGCTGCGAAAACGCCTGCTGCATTGCATGTTCTTTTCGCAAATGGCTGATGCGGCTTTTGTAGCGCCAGAAAATGATCGTCGTGATTGCGAAGGTCACTAGCGCTACAAACCACCACCTGCGCCAGAAAGGAGGAATGACGACGATTCCCAGGCTCTTTCCTTCTGTGTTCCAGACTCCGTCACTGTTTGCGGCTATCACTACGAATCGGTAACGCCCATCAGGAATTTGATGATAATGAACTATCCGCCGGTCGCCAGCGTCTATCCAATCTTCGTCAAGCCCTTCCAGCTTGTATTTGAATTTGACTTGTTCCGGCTTGATGAAACTCGGCGCGGTGTAGTGAATCTCGAAGCTATGGTTTTCGGGCGGAATCTCCACACTGTTCAGAAAATCAACCGGTTTGTCGTCCAAGCGGAACTCTTCGATGATGACGGGCGGCGGCACAGAGTTGAATTGAACGGCTTTGGGATCAACGATGGCCACGCCGCCTGCCGTCGGAAACCACAACCTGCCATCGGCTGTCTTCAAACCTGAAGGTTGGCGACCGCCATTGCATTCCAGACTTGCCATGCCATCTTTCGTGCCGAAAACGACCGATGTTATGGAACGGACTCTTCCTTCCGCGAAATCGTTCAACTCCCGGCGGCTGACGCGATAGATGCCGCGATTGCAACCCATCCATAAATTGCCCGCGTCGTCTTCCAGAATCTGGAACACACCGTTGTCGTGTAAGCCTTCTTTCGTGGTGTAGCGCGTCAGCCGTCCATCTTTCAGGCGATACAACCCGCCGTCATACGTGCCAATCCACAACACACCGTCGCCGTCTTCGTAAATCGCCCGCACCTGATTGCCGGTGAATCCGTCGCGTCCGGTGAAGGCCGTGAACACGCCGTCTTTCAATCGGGTTATTCCCTGAAAACCGCCAATCCATAGCGATCCCGCGCGATCTTCCAGCAACGTCGTCGCTCGATCATGCGACAAGCCATCTTTCGCTGTGTAGCGGGTGAGTTGGCCGTCTTTCAGCTTCACCAGTCCCGCATCGGTGGCGAACCAGAAATTACCCTCGCGGTCTTCGTGCATCGCCCAGACGTTGCTGCTGAGGAAGCCGGATTCGTCCTCGTAGCGGATGAAGCGGTCATCCTTGAAATAGGTGATTGCGCCACTCGCGCCGACCCACAACCTGCCGGAGCTGTCTTCGTAGGTGCAGGTAATATTGTTCGCGGGCAAGCCGTTTTTAGTGCTGTAGTGGGTGAAGCGGCCTTGTTCATATTTGTTCAGGCCGCCGCCCCAGGTTCCAATCCAGATGACGCCCGCCCGGTCATGAAAAATGGAATAGACTTGATTGAGAGAAAGCCCTTCGCGTTCAGTGAGTAAAGCTATTGTCAAATCCCGCCTGCGATGCAGCCCCGCAGATGTGCCAATCCACAACGAGCCTTCGCGGTCTTCATAGAGCGCGAACGCCGTGAAGCTGTGCGCCAGTTCGCGTTTGCCGTCTCGGATGTGATGCAGATTGCCTGTGAATTCTCCCAGCCAGAGATCGCCTTTGCGGTCTTCATAAAAGACGCCTTCAATAACGTTGCCCGGCACCCCTTCGAGTGTGGTGTAAAGCTTGCGCTGCCCATCCGTCACTTTCACCACGCCTACGCCTGGGGCTTGAACCCATAGATTGCCGCGGAAATCTGCGTTGACATTGAGAATTTGCGCGGTTGATAACGCCGCTGGCAGGGAATACGTTTTCACGCGCCCTTTGACGAGGCAATGCAAGCCTGTGGCATCCTGATTCCACCAGGGGTATCTCCTTCTACCGATTTCACCGTACACACCGTGCGTGAAATCTTCCGGCTTGAAGTTGATAAAACGTTCGCCATCGAATTTCGTGACGGCAATGACTTCGCCCGTCCAGTTGATCCATAGATTGCCTGCCTCGTCTTCTTCAAGTCTGACGGCTATCGCGTGAGGCAATCCGTTTTCACCCGTGTAAGTGCTGAACTTTCCGTTGCGGTAGCGAATCAACATACCATCATCGGTGCCGGCCCAGAGCGTGCCCTTGCTGTCCTCAAGCAGAGACTGCATGCGCTGGCTTTTTATGCCTTCGGTGCTTCTGTCGAAAACCACGAATCGCGCTCCGTCAAAGCGCACCAATCCGCCGTAGGTCGCCAGCCACAGATAGCCGTCACGGGTTTGCAGAATGTCAACGACAGAATTTTGCGGCAGCCCGTTCTCAGTCGTCCAGGAGTCGAACTGATATTGAGCCAGCGTGTCGGGCGCGAGAGCGAAAGAAAAAATCAGCCAGGCGCTGAACCTTCTCAGCCACGGTCGTGCTTGCACGGTAGTGTTTACTCTCATGGCCTGACTCCTGTCTGGAACTGGTAACTACCTGGAAAGCGCTAGGTGCGCAGGCAATAGAAGCATGGAAAGATTGCGACCAGACAAGCAAAACAATAACGGCCAGCCGATCTGATTTCGGCTAGCCGTTTTTGTTATTCGCCTTCGGGTGGAGTTTCGTCTTCATCCAACTCGTCCGTTCCGCCTTTGCCGCGGCTGGGACGTTTGATGCCGAATTTGTCCAGCCGGTATTGCATCGTGCGGAACGACAAGCCCAGCAGCTTGGCTGAGCGCGTGATGTTCCAGCCGGTTTGTTCCATCGCCTGCATAATCAGCGAGCGTTCCAGTTCTTCAAACGAAATGCCTTCGGGCGGAAGTTTGAATCCGCCCGTGCCTTCGATCTGGGCAACCTGGCGAATTTCCATCGGCAAATCTTCGCCGGTGATTTCGTCGCCTTCAGCCAGCAGCAAGGCGCGTTCGATGGCCGATTCCAGTTGGCGCACATTGCCCGGCCATCCGTAATTCATAATCAGGCTGCGGGCTTCGCCGGAAAGCCGGATTGGCCGCGAAGCGTTGGCGCTGTGTTTGTGCAGGAAGAAATTGGTCAGCACTTCAATGTCGTCGCGGCGCTGGCGCAGCGGAGGAATCTGAATCGGAATGACGTTCAGCCGGTAATACAAATCTTCGCGAAACCGTCCGTCTTTGACCATCGCTTCCAGATCGCGGTTGGTGGCGGCCAGCACGCGCACGTCCACCTTGATCGCTCTGGTTCCGCCCACGTGCGTGACTTCTTTTTCCTGCAAGGCGCGCAACAGCTTGGCCTGCATGCTGGGGCTGACTTCGCCGATTTCGTCCAAAAACAACGTGCCTTTGTCGGCGATTTCAAACAGCCCTTTCTTTTCGGCATGCGCGCCGGTGAAGCTGCCTTTTTCGTGGCCGAAGAGTTCCGATTCCAGCAGGTTTTCGTTGATCGCTGCGCAATTGACCGCCTGGAATCGTTCGTTGATGCGCGGGCTGGCTTTGTGAATGGCGCGGGCGATGCGCTCTTTGCCGGTGCCGGATTCGCCGCGAATCAACACGGTCGAAGACGAAGGCGCGACTTTGACGATCATCTTTTTGACGCGCTCCATGGCGTCAGAAACGCCGATGATTTCTTCGTCCACGGCTTTCATCTGGGAAACGGCTTTGGCGACGGTTTCGAGCAGCTTGGCGCGGTCGAGCGGTTTTTCCAGATAATCGAAAGCCCCGCCGCGCAAGGCTTCCTTGACGGTTTCAATCGAACCGTGCGCAGTCATCAAAATCACCGGCGTCGAGCTATCCAACTGCGCCAGTTCGTTCAACAATTGCAGCCCGTCCATGCCGGACATTTTCAGATCGGTCAGCACCAGATCGAAATTTTCGTGCTTGAACGAACGCAGCGCGTCCTGCCCGGAAGCGGCGGTTTTGACTTCGTACCGCGCCGCGCCGGTTTCGTCGAATTCGCCGGTCAGGATCATTTGCAAAATGTCGCGTTGATTTTTTTCGTCATCAACAACCAGAATTTTTCTTGCAGCCATCAGGTCTCCAATGCGGATACGTGGTGCGGTACGGCGAGCGTGAGCGACCTGCGACTCTAACGTGTTGCCTGCCGAGACAACCAGGTCGCTCACGCTCCCCGTACTGCAATCAAGAGGTTTTTCGCGGCAAAGTAACAATAAAAGACGTGCCAATGCCGACTTCGCTTTCGACTTCGATCTGTCCGCCGTGCTCTTCGATGATTTTTTTGGTCAGCGGCAATCCCAAACCTATGCCTGTTTCCTTGGTCGAATAATACGGCTCGAAAATCTGTTCCAGCGTTTCGGGCAACATGCCCGTGCCGGTGTCGCTGAATTCGATTTCAATGTGTCCGTCGTTGGTGTTCAAGACCACGTCCAGATCGCCGCCGCCCGGCATGGCCTGCACGGCGTTTATCATCAAATTTGAAAAACAGGTTTTGAGTTGTTCGGCGTCAGCGGTCAATCGCGTGTCGGCGCCGTTGGATTCGATGAGGATCTTGACGCCTTGTTCGTCGGCTTTGGCCGTCACCAGGTCGCGGACTTCTTCGACCAGCACGCGCGCATCAATTTCGCGCAGCTTCAATTTCGCCGGACGCCCATAACTCAAAAAATCGCTGACCAATTGGTTCAACCGCGCCAATTCGTCTTTGATCGTCGTCAGAATGTGTTTGTACTGAGCGCTTTGTCCGGGATTGGCCGGAGCGAAAGCTTCGCGCAAATGGTCAATCGAAAGATTGATGAAATTCAGCGGATTGCGAATTTCGTGCGCGATACCCGACGCCAGACGACCGACGACCGCCGACCGTTCCGACCGTTGCAATTCCTCTTCCAGTTCCTGGTTGCGGCGCAACCCGGCCAGCATTTCGTTGAATGTTACGGACAACGCGCTGACTTCTTCGGGGCCTTTGACCGGAACCTGAAACTCCACGTCTCCGGCGGCAACGCGACGAGCGCCTTGTGCCAGATCGCTGATCGGGCGCGTCAACCGATTGCTGAACAACGCCGTCACCACCAGCAACAACACGCCCAGCACGCTGGCGGCGATCAATCGGTTGCGGTCGGCAGTTTCTTTCACGCGCTGCAACCGGTTCATCGAAATGACGAAATACACCGTTCGTTTGCCTTTGTCCGTGTCGAACGAATAGCTCATCGTTCGTTGCTGGTCGGAATTTCCGTCGGTTGCTTCTTCTTTGATGTCGCCTTTTTGCAGCGGCGGCAAGGCGCTGATTTCCGGCGAAAGTTGCTGACCCAGGTCTTTGCTGTCTGTGCTGTTGACGATTTTGCGCGCTTCGTCCACCACCAGAATGTGCCGAATCACGCTTTCTGCGTTGACCGCCAGATTGCCCGCTTCGCCCAGATTGACCAGTTGAAACAGATATTTGTCACCCGACACCGATTGATACAACACGTCGTTGGCCAGCGTGATGGCGCGAATGTATTCATCCACCACGCCGGTGGTGCGAACTTCCAGCCTCTGGTTGATCAACCCCAGCGTGATGGCCAACGCCAACAGCATCAGCGCGATGAAAACGATCAACTGCGTGCGAAAACTGGCCAACGGTTTGAATAATCCGACAGGTTTCATGTGATGTAGAACTGAGATCAACTCAAGTTGGCAACTACGAATATTCATGAAAGACCACGAATGAAGAAATTCAGGCGGCCTCATCCCAAAATTCGTGACCATTCGTGTTCATTCGTAGTTGTTTTTTTCCTTCTCTTCTTGAGTCAACAACTCAGAGTTTCGCCAACAACTTTCGGGCTTTTTCCTGGACGTGGCCTTCAGCCTTGGCGCGCGAAGCCGTCACCGAACTAGACAGAATTTCCTGCAATTGGCGACGCGCGTCTTCCTTGCGCCCGTCTTCCTTGTAGGCTTCGGCCAGCGCCAATTTGATTTCCAGATTGTGCGGCGCAACTTTCAAACCGGCTTCCAGCCGCGTGATCGCGCGGTTCAGATTGCCGCCGACCAAACGCGGCAATTCCTTGTCCATTTCGCCCAGCGCCAGATAAGCGCCGCCGTCCTGGTAACGGTCGTTCAATTTCAAGACGGTTTCCATTTCAGCGCGAATTTTTTTGACCGTTTGCAATGCCTTCAACGCGCCGATCTGTTCGCTATATCCGCCGTAATTGGCCGCCAGCCAGAAATGCCCTTCGACGGCGTTTGGTTCGGCGGCAACGGCACGTTGCGCCACGTTGATTCCTTTTTGAAAATACGCCTGCTTTTCGTTCTTGGCGGCTTCTTCGCCAACGTAGTAATACCCGCGCGCGGCTCGCCACAACCATTGATAATCGCCGGAGTTGGAAACAATCGCCTGCTCAATCACGACAAGCGATTGTCTGTCGTGTTCGGCGTTTTCGCCAAAGGTGAATAAATGATCGGCTTGTTGAAGTGGATCAAGCGGAACAGCCGTCGCCCGTGATTTCGTCTGGCCGGCAGCGGCGACGGAAAAAACACAAAGAATGATTAGCGAGAAAATTACAGTGCGCATCGCGGGAAAAGCTAACAACCAACTTCCCATTTCGCAAGGATTCAGACCCAAGAACGGAAGGGCAAATACCTGAGGTGGGCGAGTCTACATTCTCTCAATAATTTCTGGCCTGACATTGAAACCGGGCGTCAACCTCGCCGAGGCTGACGCCCGCACGCATAGTCAATTGATTCTGACCGTAACCGGATTGGAAATGAAATCTCCGTAAACCAGCGTAATCGTCACATCACCTCTGCCGCGCAGGCTTTTCGGCAAGGTGATGTTTACCTGGTCCAGCCCGGCGAAACTGTGTTGTGGGCCGATGTAATCTATTCTGACAACTTCGTCATTTATCAACGCCTTGAACTCGTACGGGTAATGGGAACGACGCAGCCCCGTTCCGAACAGCGCCAGCGTCACCCCTTGATTGTCGGCTCCAAGATCAATCGGGTTGGCGGTCAGGCGTCCCATCGAATCGAGAACCACAACCGGAAAAGTTTCCGGCGGATCAAAAGAATTGGCCGTCCAGCGATAAGCCACGGCAGCGGCCAACCCTCTGCCCGAAGCGTCCGCCGTGAACAAACTGGGCGTGTAGCTTTCGATGAAGATTTTTCCGTCGAAGGTCTGACCGGACGGATTTGTCACCGTCACGATCAACTGCCCGATGTATACATCAGGCACCAGAAAGTTGATCTGTCCCGGAGAAACGAAAAATAACCGGGCATCGGCTGTTTTACCGTCAACATTCGTGATCGTCACTTTTGTCCCGTTCAGACTGGTCGGCAGCGGCAATGACGTGGCCACGGCCACGTCGGTAGCCAGATTGGTTCCGAACAGCGCGGCGATTCCCTGCGCCGTAACCGAAACGCCGTAATTCGCAGCGTTGACGACGGCAACGCCGCTGCCAGCCTGTTTGACCTGGTATTGCCAGCCTCCGATTAAAATATATCCCGCACGCGCTTCGCCGGAATTCGGCGCGACCGCGTAGCTGATTGTGCTGTTGCCTTGCCCGGTTGTGCCGGATGTGATCGTTATCCACTGGACGGCGCTTTGCGCCGTCCATCCGCATTGCCCACTCATCGCCAGCGTAAAGTTTGCCGTGCCGCCGCTTATACCGAAATTTCTGGTCAGGGACGAAAGCGAATTTTGGCATTCGCCTTCCAACGATTCGGTCAGAGTCAGCGAATACGCCACAGGATCGCTGACCCGCATCGTCGAAATATCAATCGTGTAAACGCCGGTTTCAGGCAGTGCGAAGAATTCTCCATCCTTCGGAACCCGGGAGTCGTTGAATCCCGACGGCACATTAGAAGGGTTCCTCTCGGATGAGAGCAGCCGTTCGCCGCCGGGGCCCAGCAGATGAATGACCATGTCCGTTTGCGGCGAACTGATGTGCAGAGCCACGCGTTGACCGGCGGTTCCGTTAAACGTGTATTGCCGCGCTTTGACCGAACTCGACAGCGAGTTGCAATCCGAGACCAATTGGGACTGGACGGTTTCGCCAATCCGGATTGGCGATGGATGGCAATTGCTGAAGCCCCTTTGCGTGACAGTGTAGGTGACGCCTTCAATCGTGATGTTGCCCGTGCGCGGAGTGTTTGTCAGATTGACAGTATCGGCGGTGAAGCGCAGATCGCCTGTGCTGTTGTTGGTTTCAACGACCTTCAGCCACGGCGAATCGCTCGAAGCATTCCACGGACAGCCCAGACCTGTGATAACCCGGACGAGTACGGAACCGGATGTTCCGCCAGCCGAAACTGTGGATTGCGCCGGCTGTGTGCTGTAAGCGCAGATGGGCATCTGTGAAACGCTCAGCGTTCCGCCTTCAAAATGTCCGGGTTGCAGAGGATCGAGTCTTTCAATGTCATAACGCATCGTGCGCGGCCCAGTCGCGTAATTGACGGCCACGGTCGGATTGGGTTCCGCCGTCAAGGTCAACGTTTTTGTGCCCATCCCGCTGCTTGCGGGGTTGCTGGTCAACCACGTTTGTCCGCCGCGATCCAGCCGGATTCTCCATTCGCATTCAGGCGGGCTGTTGATCGTGACACTGGCCGAACCGCCAGCTTGCGGAAAATTGATTTCGCTTGGCGTGGCCGTCACCACGCAACCGGCTACCAATTGAATGCGGTATGCGCCGATTTCATCCGGGTAATAGCTGGTGACTTCTATGGTGTAGAGGCCGGTCTCTGGCAGCGGCAGGTAAGTGAGGTTGGCAGGCGGGATTCTTGACCATCGGAAAGCCCCCCATCCGTCATCGTTAAAAGCCACGACCGAACCATCCGGGCCGTACAGTATCAGCACTGTGTCAACATTCGTGTTCAGAATCGAAATCGCCACTTGCTGGCCAGCCAGCGCGTTGAAAGTGTAGCGATCCGCGAATGTGTATGGAGACAATGCCGAGCGGCAATCCGTTGGCGACAGACTGCGTTCGTAATAAAAACCTCTTTCAACCTGTTCAGGCAGGCAACCGGCGCCATTGCCTACCTGATGAATCAGGACGGGATGCCCTGCAACGTCTATCCAGCCGTAACGCGGCAGCGAACCAGTGTTGGCCGTGACGGTAAACGTGACGTTGCCATCGCCCGCGCCCTGATTGCCCGCCGTAATACTGATCCATGGTGAATTGCTTTTCGCCGTCCACGCACAGGCCTCGCCTTCGCGCAAATTGACCGACAGCGTTCTGGTTTCACCATTCGCGCCAACCAGTTCCTGATACGAAGACATTTGGTACAGGCAGCCCGAACCGGTCAGATAACGCTCGATTGCCGGAAACGCCAGGTCGAATCTGCCGAAAATATCCACACCTGTTGGGTTGGCGCAGGACGAATCGCCGCCGGTTAGCGTGCCGACGAGTTTGGGATCGGACGGCGGCCCCACCCACAACGGCCCGCCCGAAGAGCCAACTTCGGTAATGCCGGAATTCCATCTTACCTTGATATAGTTGTCGCACAGCGAAGCAGGAAAGTCAGCCGGACAATTGCCAACGACGGCGTTGCCGGACGAATAACGCCAATGCGAACCTTGCGGATGGTGAATGCTGGTGACAGGCGTGCCGGGCGCAACCGCTTCGGTTGTCCAGCCTGAAAACCTGACGCCCGCCGGAACGCGCTCGGCGATTCTCAAAAAAGTGAAATCATTGACGGGGCTGCTGACCAGCAGCGTGCCGCCTCTGAAAGAAAACGGTGGCGCAGGCCGATCTCCTGTGTCGTAAAGCCAGTAAGCCCTGACCGTATGTGCTTCGGCCTGCGTGCTTAAACAATGATTGGCCGTCAACACGTGAGATTCGCCGGTTATGGCAATGTCGTTCAAAAGAACTGCCGAGCATAGAAATTCGCCTTTGGGGTTGGTGAATTGCAGCATGCCAACCGACCGCGCCGCATCGTTCCAATCCGCGGGCACTTCGTTGTTGCAGGCTCCGGGACCTGTCTGCGCGCCAAAACTTTCCTTCATTTGCGCGCGGGCGTCACGGAAGATGTGGCTGACAGCCAGCACCTGAAATGGCTGATTCATACCCGCCGCGGCAGACGTTGGGATGAAGTATTCAATCACTGCCGTGTCGCCTTCCACCGGCGGAGTCCAGAAGGCTCCATGTTCATCGGCGGTTTCAGCCGAAAGCGGCCCGTAAAATTCATCCGGTTTTTTGGCAGAGTAAACGAACACACGCGCGCCAGCGGGCAATTGCAGATTGGCCAACTGCAAACGCAGTTTCAACGCGCCTTCAGCTTTGAACCGCGCCAGCCAGATCGTTCCTTCGGCTAGCTTGAAGCTGGACGAAGCCGAAGTCATTTCGACTGGTTTATCAAACCCGCGAACCGCGCCAACGCGCAACCGGCCTTTGGCGTCAGACTGGCGCAGTTCGCGTTCTGTCAGATTCGGAAGTTGATAAATCCTTGCACGGTCTTTCATCGTGGCATCGCGCAGACTTAACGGAGCTTCGCCTCGGGCGATGCGCTCAGCCAGCGTGCCCGCAGGCTTTTGCGCGGCGGCTTCAGGTGTTTGGGTTCGCCCTGAAACCGATAGCTGCGCGTTGCATTCAGCAGTCGTAAAAAACAGGAAAGTTGCGCTCAGAATGGTTTGAGCGAACAGCATGAAAACGAATCGCCGCGAGATTCCAGAACTTCTCATTGAAAAATCCTCGTCGGGAAGGCTATTGAAGATTGTGGGACTGTTGAATTGACGATGGTACTGATTCAGCAGGCAGAAAGCGGGTTGGCTGAGCATCGCTAAAAATCCCAACGCAGAGCGGCTGAAAATGCGCGGCAATGACGAATTTGACGCTTTTCAAAACCGATTGCTATATTCCGCCATCGTTATTGCAAAGCGATTCGATACCATCTCCGAACGCTGTCACGAGCGATTTGAAATCTGAAGTTATGACTGACATCTCGAATTCCGAATACACCATCCGCGAATGCACAACCGTTGAAGACTTTACCGGCTGTCTGAATCTGCAACGCAAAGTCTGGCAGTTTTCCGATCTGGACATCACGCCGCTGCGCACCTTTGTCGTCACACGCCACAGCGGCGGAGCCAGTTTCGGCGCGTTTGACCGTGACAATCAACTGGTCGGTTTTTGCCTGATGCTTCCGGCGATAGATGAAACCGGCAAGCCTTACTTTTACTCGCAAATGCTGGCCGTCGAACCGGGTATGCAAAACGCCGGGCTAGGCGTACGGTTGAAACTGGCGCAACGCGAATTCGCGCTGCGCGTCGGCATTCCGATGATTACGTGGACGTTCGATCCGCTGCAATCGCGCAACGCGCATCTGAACATCAACAAACTCGGCTGCGTCATTCGCCAATACAAAGTGAATTATTACGGCAACGTTAGCACCAGCACGCTGCACGCCGGGCTGGACACCGACCGATTGTTCGCCGAATGGTGGGTTGGTTCCAAGCGTGTTGCCGATGCGTTGGCTGGAAAACGCAGCGCCGGTCAGCCCGAAGCCTTTGTCGAAATTCCGCGCGACATTGATGCACTGAAAAAACAGGATTTGGACAAAGCCCGAAGCTGGCAATTGCAGCTTCGCGCCGATTTCCAGAAATTCCTGAGCGAAGGGTTGTATTGCGCCGGGTTTGAAGCCAATCCGAACGGCAACAGCCGCTACCTGTTTTTCAAAGACCATCACGAAGAGGAACGTTAAGCCGCAGATAACGCGGATAAACGCCGATCCAATCTGCATCTGCGTAAGTCTGCGTTGATCTGCGGCAGGTTTGAGTTATGAAAATTGAACGCATCGAACTGAGAGAAATCCGTCTGCCGCTGGTCGCTCCGTTTGAAACCAGTTTTGGCCGCACTTACGAACGCAATATCATCCTGTTGAAAGTCTTCAGCGAAGGTCTGCACGGATGGGGCGAATGCACCGTCGGCGAAAAACCGTTTTACAACCACGAAAGCACGGAAATTTGCTGGACGTTGATCCGCGATTTCGCCGGGCCGATGGTCTTGGGCAAAGAAATCGCCTCGCCCGAAGACGTGCCCAACCTGACGCGCCAGATTCGCGGCAACAAGATGGGACGCGCGGCCGTCGAATGCGCCATCTGGGATTTGGCGGCTCGGCAGCAAGGCGTGCCGTTGTGGCAATTGCTGGGCGGAACGCAGGAAACCATCAACTGTGGCGTGTCGCTCGGTTTGGAAGACAACGACGCAGCGATGCTGGCCAAAATCGCCAAAGAAGTCGCCGCTGGATACCAACGCATCAAGATCAAAATCAAACCCGGACGCGACGTGGGAATGATTCGCGCTTTGCGAAAAGAATACCCGAACATAGTCATGAGCGTGGACGCCAACTCGGCTTACACGTTGGCCGACACCGATCTGCTGAAACAACTGGATGAATTCAATCTGCTGATGATCGAACAGCCGCTCAGTTACGACGACATCATTGACCACGCGACGTTGCAACCGCAGTTGAAAACCGACATCTGCCTGGACGAATCCATCCTGAGCGTGGACGACGCGCGCAAGGCGTTGCAGCTTGGCGCATGCCGCATCATCAACGTCAAACTCGGTCGCGTCAGCGGCCACACCGAAGCCCGCAAGATTCAGGCTTACTGCCACGAACGCAACATCCCAGTCTGGTGCGGAGGCATGCTGGAATCTGGCATTGGCCGCGCCCACAACATTCACATGTCCACGCTGCCGGGCTTCACACTGCCGGGCGACGTGTCGGCATCAAAGCGTTACTGGACGGAAGACATCATCACTCCGCCGGTCGAAGTTTCGCCGCAAGGCACGATTCCCAGACCAACAGGTGTCGGACTCGGCTATGAGGTGAATGAAAAGCGAATTGATGCGTTGACGGTGAGGACTGAAGTCATCAAATAGGGGGAAGTATGGCAGGGGCAACCGGAACAAAAGCTTTGTGGGCGCCGAAGATCGCCAGCGCATACGACCCAGATTCTGAAGTCGTAATCGCTCCGGGTGATTGCCTGAACACATTGCGAGCTTTGCCAGATGGGCTGGCGAAGCTGATTATCACTTCGCCTCCATACAATCTGGGCAAGGCTTATGAAAAAGCGACCGAGCTTGAAGCTTATCTTGATTCGTTGGCCCCGATTGTGGATGAGTTAGTGCGCGTGCTTTCGCCGCAAGGTTCGTTGTGCTGGCAAGTCGGCAACTTTGTCGAAGATGGCGAAGTTTTTCCGCTGGATATTTTCTTCTACCCGTTTTTCAAATCGCGCGGATTGAAACTGCGCAATCGAATCATCTGGCATTTCGAGCACGGCTTGCACGCGACCAAGCGACTTTCCGGGCGTTACGAAACTTTGCTGTGGTTCACAAAAGGCGATAGCTACACCTTCAATCTCGATCCTGTGCGCGTGCCTTCAAAGTACCCCGGCAAGACACACTTCAAAGGCGAAAAGCACGGTCAGCCTTCCGGCAATCCGCTCGGCAAAAACCCGTCTGATTTTTGGAAGATTGTCGAGCGCGATTGGGAATCCGGCCTGTGGGAAATCCCCAACGTCAAAGCCAATCACCCGGAAAAGACCATTCACCCATGCCAGTTCCCGATTGAGTTGGTTGAACGCTGTGTTCTGGCGTTGACCAACGAAAACGATTGGGTGCTCGATCCGTTTTCCGGCGTAGGCTCTGCGTTGTTGGCAGCACTGCGTCATAACCGGAAAGCTCTCGGCTGCGAAAAAGAAGATGAGTATGTAGAACTTGCTCGGCAACGTGTCGAAGATTTGTATACAGGCAAGCTGGGTTATCGTCCGCTGGGCAAACCCGTTTATCAACCGACTGGACGCGAGAAAGTCAGCCAGATTCCATTGGATTGGCTTAGCAAGGAGGACTGAGTTGAAAATTGCGGGTTCGTATTCATTCAAAAACGGTGAGAAAGTAATTGCCAAGCGTTATCCAAAATTGCTTGATGAAGTCTATTCGGTCATCAAGCTGGTTGACGCTCCTCAGCACAAAAGCAAGATCAGCAAAGAAAAGACCATGCCGGGCCGCCAGCTTTTTAGCCCGCGCTCGATCAATAAGAAGAGCATTATTCATCCGATTACGAAACCAGATTGCTGAGTCGCGGCGCGTTTCGAGAAATGGACTTCGTCAAAGAAAAGCTCGGTGTAGAAGTGCAGTTCGGCAAGTACGCGTTTATGGTTTACAACGTTTGCGCCAAAATGACGATCTTCCACAACCTTGGCCACATTGATTTTGGAATCGAAATCGTGCCGGTCAAAGCTTTTGCCGAAGAAATGTCCACAGGCGTTTCTTACTTCGAGCAGTTCATTTGGGATTTAGAACATCGTGGAGTATCAGACATTGATATTCCAGTTCTGATTCTCGGCATAGACAATTGAGTGTGAACAATGAAAGCAATCTGGAACGGCGAAATCATCGCCGAAAGCAGTGAAACTTTCATTCCCTGAGGTCTCAGTCCCGCGAGTAATTCAGTGCAAAGCGCCTGCTCTGCCGCAACAATCAACTCTTTTGGCTCAGCGCCCGATTGATTCGCTCAACTGCTTCGTCAATCTCAGTCGTGTTTTTGAAGCCAATCACCACCGCATCCACAAAGCCGCAGGTCATTGCGTAACGAATCGCTTTTTCGCGGTCTTCGGGATTTACGAAAGAGCCTTCGCCGATCATTTTCATGCCGATGATGCCGCGGCCTTTGTCGTGCATGGCTTTGATTTCTTTGATGGCTTCGGCGACTTTGCCTTCGGGATGATGCGGATTGGTGGGATGGTCGCCGTCCACCAAACGGCCTTGCGGATTGATGCGGGCAAGCTGGACTTCCATCCAATCGCTTTGGGTGGCTTCGCGCAGCGCGGTCAGCCCGTGGCAGGAACAGCCTTTGGTTTTGATCCAGCCTTTCGCCTGCGCTTCGTCAAATGCATCCATCAGGGCTTTGTGATCGGCGACCCAATTGCCTTTGGTGGCGCAATGGATCAGCAAGCTGTCAATGGTGTCAACGCCGAGTTCTTTGCGATAACGGTCAATGGTTTTCAACGGATCGGCAGTGGTTTCCGGGCGCAGCGGCAATTTGGTTTGAATGAAGACGTTTTCGCGCGGAAGTTTGTTGGCCTTGATGGCTTCGCGCACCATCTCGTGGGTTTTGTAATTGTCGGCGGTGTCAATGTATCGGACGCCTCGTTCGTAGGCATGTTTGACCAGTGCGTTGAATCCTTCCTGGCCCAGATCGCGCTGGGTTTTGCCGTTGACGGTTCCGGTTCCCATTCCCAGTCGAGGAATTTTGATGTTCTGTTTGTTCAGTTTGCCCAGCGGCACCCAATCGGCAACGGTGCGAACGGCTGGCGCAGCTTCGGCGGTCAGCAATTCGGAACCGATGGCGGTGACGGTGATGACTTCGGCAGATTGGCGAATAAAGCTGCGACGGCTAATGCGGGGTTTGGTCGAATCGCTCATAATTCCTCCGGCAAGTTTGGAAGTGGATGTTGTGGTGACGTGGCGATGATTTCGCCGAGACGAATTAAACTCCCAACCGGTTTGTTACGGCAAGGGTTCGACGTGAATTGTGGCGGTGACTTTGCCGAATTCGTCAGCCAGCCGTTGTTCGACGGTTTCGGTGATGGCGTGCGACGCAAGGTGATCGGCTTCGATTTCTGCGGCGACGTGCAGGTGCATTTCGATGAAAATTTCGCCGCCGTGTGAGCGCGACCGCACGTCATGCACCGAATGAACTCCTGGCACTTGCTCGGCAATTTCGGTGATGCGGACGGCGGGCACGGGCGCAGCATCAACCAACACCGGCACCGTGGCTTTGAAAATTTGATAACCGTTCCAGGCAATGAATGCCGCCACGGCCAATGACACCACCGGGTCGAGCCAGACGTATCCCTGTCGAATCAAAAACAATCCCGCCAGCACAGAGCAACTGACCAGAATGTCACTGCGCGTGTGAATGGCATCGGCGATCAGAAATTCGCTTTGCAACCGGCGGCCTTCGCGTTGTTCGTATACGGCGACGAACACATTGACCGCAATCGTCACGATCATGACGGAGATTGTCAGCGGAGTGATTTCGATGGCAACGGCTTCGTCGCTGAAGAGTTTTTTGAAAGCGCTCAAGCCGATCTGGTAACAGGTGACGAACAAAAATCCGGCAATGGCAAACGCCGCCAGCGTTTCAAATTTGGCGTGGCCATAAGGATGTTCATCGTCCGGTTCGGCAGTGGCGTATCGCATCACCACCAGACCGACAACGTTGTTCAGCGAATCCACCGACGAATGAATTGCATCGCTGATGACGCTCAAACTGCCAGCCAAAATTCCGGCGAACAACTTGCCGATGACGACGGCCAGATTCAGCGCCAGAGTAATTATCAAAACTCGCTGAACACCACGTTGATACTCGTTACTTGTCGGGAATGGCTTTTCTTTTTTCATCGTCTGCGATTGGCCGGCGGTATGGATTATCAAGTCAACCTCTCTCGCGCATCAGCCTCGGCCAGCAACCGTTCCAGCATTTCTATTTGTTTCTGCTGCATTTCGATCAGCGAGGCCCAATCGTGTTCGCGCAATTGAGTCAGTTTTTCCTGCAACTGCAAAATTTCCAGTTCGGCTTTTATGTTCACTTCGTAATCGTGCGCGGCCCGTTCGCGGTCTTTGGAGGCCATGCGGTTCTGACTCATCATAATCACCGGAGCTTGCAGCGCGGCGATGCAGGACAAAATCAGATTCAACAGAATGTAAGGGTAAGGGTCGTAAGCTTTGGCGACAAGCACGAAGGTGTTGAACAGCATCCAGGCAATCAAAAACGCCAGAAACAGAAAGATGAATTTCCAACTGCCGCCGAATTCGGCGACTTTGTCAGCCAGGCGTTCGCCGAAGGTCAGTTGCTCGTCGAATTCGCGGATCACATCACGCGCAATATGGCGACGATTGATGAACCGTTCGACGATTTCGCGTTCCTTCGGCGGCAATTTTTCAATTTCGATTTGCAGCAGTTTGTGCGCTGTTTCGCGGCGATGGATTTTGGCAGTCCGATTGTTCATCGTGGCTTCTCCGGTCGAATTACGGTTTCGGCATCGAAATCATGGTTTCGCCTGGCAGCGAAGGTTCAAACACCGACAGCTTTTCGTCTTCGACCAACGGCCCCGTAATTTCAAAGATGGCTTTCAACCGCGGATCGGCCATCAAACGTCGCCATGCAGCATCGAATTCCGCCAGCGAATCGAATTCCCATAATTCCAGATATTCCTGAGCGTCGCCAATCACGCTGCGCCAGATGCCCCAGAATCGAAATCCGTGTTCGCGGATCAGAGGCAGAGTTTGTTCGGCAAACGTTTGATCGTACAGCGCCACGTGATGCGCGCGCAGTTTGTAGGAAATTTTCAGCAGGATCATGCCGCTATTCGTATCTTAAGGCTTCGACCGGATCAAGCCGCGAAGCTCTGACCGCCGGATACAGCCCGAAGATCAATCCCACAGCCGCCGACACGCCGAACGACATCGCAATCGAAGTTCCCGTCACGACCGTGTTCCATTCCGCATACAACGCCACCAGCCGCGAAGCTGCAAAGCCGAACGCAACGCCGATCAATCCACCGACGAAGCTGATGGTCAGGGCTTCGATCAAAAACTGTTGCCAGATGTCTCGCCGCCGAGCGCCAATCGCGCGCCGAACTCCGATCTCGCGCGTTCGTTCCAGGATGTTGGCCAGCATGATGTTCATAATGCCGATGCCGCCGACCAGCAGCGAGATGCTGGCGATGCAACTCATGACTATGTTGAAAATGCGCTGTGTGCGCTGGTTCTGTTCCAACAGTTCACGCGGAACGACTATGGAATAATCGTCGGCCTGGCCATGTGTGTTGGCCAGAACCTGGCTGATCAATACAGCGCTGGATTTCAGCGCGTCGGTGTTTTTCAAACTGACGACGATTTCATCCAGTTCGGATTCAAAGCGTTTCAACTCGAATTTTTTCAGCGCCGTCGCCAGCGGGATGTAAATGTCGTTGCTGAAATCCTGCAATTTGACGCCTTCAAATTCGTCTTTGCTCAGATTGTTGTCGGCCAGCACGCCGACCACCGTGAACCACATCTTGTCAATTTTCAGCGTCTGGCCCAGCGGCGAAGCCGTGCCAAACAATTTCTGCTTCACACGCGAGCCGATGACGCAGAACTGTTCAAAATCCTTTTGATCGGTTTCGGAAATGAAACTGCCTTCGGCCAGATCGTACCGCGCCAGCCGGAAATAACTCGGCGTGACGCCGACAACATTGGAATCATCGCTTTTGCCTTTGAAGGAAAATATCTGAAACGTCTTGACCCTTTTGCGTGCGGAATAGGTTTCCAGATCGGGCGTGACATCGTTGATGGCTTTGACATCGCGCAAACTGAGGCCGATGGAATTTTCACGAATCTTCTTCAAATCTTCGTCTTTCATTTCGCGGTCTTTGACGATGACGTTGCGCAACCCCATGGTGTCAATAATCCGCAAACTTTCCTTTTCGGCTCCTGCGCCTATGGAAAGCATGGCGATGACCGCGCCGACGCCAAAGATCATCCCCAACATCGTCAAAAACGTGCGCAGCTTGTGACTGGTCAGATTGCCGACGGCCAAAGCGACTTCGTTCAGGTGTCTCATTACTCAGTCCTCGTGGTTTTCCCCTGATGGATTCAGTTGAAGATGTCGTCAACCTTCATCTTGAAACCCGGCAACAGATCGGAACGCAAAGTATCGCCCGCTCCGAACAGATTGACCCGTGTGATTCCCGCCGGTGTAAAGCGCAGAACTTCAACCGTTTCGGCTTCCGGGCTGATGAGCCAGCATTCCTGCGCGCCAATTCGGGCGTAATCCTGCAATTTGCCTTGCAACACGGCGCTGCGGTCGCTGGGCGAAAGAATTTCGACGACCAGGTCGGGCGAAACTTCAATCACAGGCATGTCTTTCAATTCATTGCGGCCTTTGACACCGGTTCGTTCTGTGCTGAGAAAAAGAATGTCTGGCTGGCGGGTTCGCAATGGCGATTTGCGAATCAGCACGTCAAGCGGCGCGGGCAGCACCACGCCAAGTTTTTTTCGTCTGACAAACTGGCGAATCTCAAACAATAAGTTGGACAAAAACCACTGATGCTCGCTGGTTGGGGCTGGGGACATAATCATCTCTCCATCAATAATCTCGTAGCGAAGACTGATCTCCGGCATCTGCAAATACTCTTCATAGCTGATTTTCGGTTTTAACTCTTTTGCTGCGACGACCATAACTGAACCTCCTTCACGCAAGTGATGATGGCGGCAATCTTCTCTGATTTGTCCCACCTGCTCAACTTATTTGTCCTTTTTCGCTTCGTCCCTGGTTTCGCGTTTCACGTCCGGCGGATTCAGAGCCAGCGTTTGTCCGGCTTGCAATCCTTCGGTGACGACGACCTGAATCAAATCGCCCGCGCCAAGTTTGACTTTGACCTGATCGTACTGTCCCGCGCCATTGACCACGTAAACAAAGTAATCGGAATCTTTTTTGACGACGGCGCTGCGCGGCACGACGATCACCGACGGCAGCGAAGTCGCACTGATTTCGGCTTTCAGCTTGACGCCGGGTTTCATCAGATTCACGTCGTTTTTATCCAGCGAAACGATGGTCTGGAAGTATTTGACCGGCGAATCCCTATCAATCGGACGCGCCAGATTGTCTATGCTTTTGACCTTGCCGGTGAAGGTCACGCCCGGAAACGGATCGAGCGACACGGTGACGGACTGATCCTTTTTCAATTCACCCGCGTCTTTTTCCAGCACGAAACATTTGGCTTCCATCTTGTCAGGGTTGACCAGACTGAACAGCGTTTGGCCGATCCATACGGTGCGACCGGGTTGGATCGAAAACCCGCCGAAGAAGAAATCCGGGTTGGTATACACGACGATACCTGAAGCAGGCGAAACCAGTTTCAGCGAAGTCAACGCGCGTTCGACCTGTCCGATTTTGCTGTTGGCTTGCTGGCGTTCGAGCAGCAAAATCGCTTCGTCCAGCGTGTAGACCTTGCCTTTCAAACTCAGCCGCGCGTCTGCAAAGACCAGTTTTTGTTCGGTGAATTCCTTGTCCAACTGGCCTTCGATAATTTGGCGGCGCGAATAAATCTTTTCGTCTTTCGGCAAAAACTCGTTGATCTTTTGCAGTTCCAGTTCGGCGATGCGTTTGTCTTTGCTGATGTCGGTTTTTTCCGTTCCCGAAGCCAGTTCGCCTTTGGTGATTTTCTGATTGGCGGCTTCCAGGCTGGATTTGTGCTCCAGCATTTCCAGATCCAGTTCGGTCGGATCGAATTCCACCAACACATCGCCTTTGTTGACGTGGCGACCATCGGCGACGACATCGGCAATGCGCAACCGTTGCACGGGCACGAACGGAACGGCGATGGTCATGGATTCCGACGATTGCAATTCGCCGTTGGCAGAAATGCGAATCGTGAAATCGCGCGGTTGAATCGCCATTGTCAGTGGCAACACTTCCGACGAAGCCGACGGCCAGGCTCGGCGAGCGGCGTAAATGACAACGGAAATACCTGCTGTCAGCAAAACTGCGATCAATGCGATGCGAGCAAATTTGGGTAGTCGTCTCATAAGAGAATCCGTCAGCCAGCCAGCGTTCAGAGTACCAGCTTTAGCTGGTGGGTACCGTCTTCAGCCGCGCAGCCGTCTGAAGACGGTACTCTGAACACTTTTGGCGAATGGGTTACTTTGCTTTGGCGAAATCGCTGGCGATTTTGTCGCCCGCTTTCAAACCTTCGGTGATGATGATGTCTGTTCCGTTCGATTCGCCGAGTTTGACGGTGCGTTCCTGCCAGCCTTGTTCTGTTTTGACTTTGACGCGAGAACCTTCTGCTGTGGAGCGAACAGCTTTCAGCGGCACGGCCAAGCAGTTTTCCACCGCACCGGTTTCGATCTTGGTTTTGGTGCTCATACCGGGACGCATCGTCGCCACGTCCAGTTGATCCAACTCGATCTGCACATCAATGATTTTGTTTTGAATGTCCCAGGCTTTGGGGCGCACCAGCGTGCCGATTTTTTTGATCGTGCCCGCGTAGGATTTGCCTTGAAAGGCATCAATGGCGATTTCTGCGCGTTGGCCTTCCTTGATTTTGCCCAGATCAACTTCGGGCACGAAGGCTTCGGCGATGATCGTCGTCAGGTTGGGAATTTCCAGAATCGTCTGGCCTGACCAGACGTTTTCACCTACCTGGAATCGTTCGCCGTTCCACTTGGTTTTGTAAATCACCACGCCGTCGCGGTCGGCTTTGGCCTGGAAATTTTTCATGCCGTTGTTGATCTGCTCGACTTTGTTTTCAGCGCGCGACTTTTTGCTTTGAATGATCTGGTAGGTGGCTTCGCTGGATTTCTTGTGCCATTCGATGCGCTCTTTCAAGGCCTCGACTTCGCGCCGCGCCTGTTCAAACGCCAGCTTGTCTTCTTCAACCTTGTTGGGCACATCGAATTTCGGATCGTTGGTTTGTTTCAGTTTCAACTTCTCAAAATTGTTTTGTGCCGCCGCCAGCCGCGACAGCAATTCCTGCCGTTCCAAATCAATCTGGACTTTGGTTTTTTCCAGTTCCTTGTTGGCTTGATCCAGTTCGTTTTGAAATCGCTGCAAATCGTCGCGGACTTTTTGCGCATCGAAGCTGATCAGCGGGTCGCCGGTTTTCACTTGTTTGCCTTCGGCAGTCATGTTGACGATCTGGAATTGCCAGTAATTGCCGAATTCTGGCGGCGCGCCGAAATCCTGTGTCGAAGTGGCTTTCAGAACTCCCACTGCGTCCACGCTGAATTTCAGCGTGCGCGATGAAACAGTGAATTCATCGCCAGTGGCTGCGACCTTCGGAAAGAGAGACTGCCATTTCGATTGGCCGCTCGGCGAAAACAAAAAATATCCGACACCGGCCAACGCGGCGATGACCACAAAGCTGATGGCGAGTTTGCGAGTTTGTTTCGGCATGACTTTTGAAAGGGAAGAGAATAGACAGGATTTACAGGATTTTTCAGGATTTGGCAGGGATAAAGAAAATCCTGTGCAATCCTGTCTACCGGTTTTATCGGTTCAAAATTCGGTCGCCTTCTTTCAACGCGCCGTTGCTGGCGACGACGTAATGCAGCGCATCGGCTGCCAGAATCGTGACGGCAATTGAACGTTGGGAATTTTTGGCGTCGCCCGGTTCCAGGCGAATGACGTTGGCGGTTTCGCCTTCGAATTTGATGGCCGAACGCGGAACCAACAATTGCGATTCGGTTTCGTTGACGATGACGGCGACCTGAGCCGACATGCCTGGCTTCATGATTTCGGTCACGGTGCGATCCAGTGAAATTGTCACGCGAAAGATTTTGGCTTTGGACATCCAACCGGCTTTGACGGCGGTTTGGGAAATGTCCTTGACCGCGCCGGTGATGGTGGTGTCGGGATAACTGTCCAGCCGGATTTCGCAGCGGCTGCCGACGGAAAGTTTGGGGCCGTCCACTTCGTTGACCATTGCCAGCACTTCCATTTCGGTCAGATCGGGCAAACGCACAATCGGCCATCCTCCCCAGACAACATCGCCGACCTGCATCTTGCGGCGACCTTCCCAGTGTTCGGCGTACAGCACCATGCCGTCTGCCGGAGCCTTGATGCGCATCCCATCCAGGTTGGCTTTGGCGCGATCCAGCTGGACTTGCAGCTTTTGCTTATCAATCGTTTTGACCTGTAATTCGGCGGCGAATTCTTTTTTCTTCTGTTCGATCTTGGCAATCTGGTTGTTGTATTCGGTCTTGGCTTTTTCCAGCGCCAGTTGGGCTTCCTGAAATTCGCGCCGCGCCTGCACTTCGGCGGGAATTATGGCCTTCAGCTTGGCCTGTTCCTGCGCCAGCCAGAGCTTGCTCAACTCGACTTCCAGATCGCGGAGTTGCGCTTCGTGTTGCGATTGGGTGCGGACGATTTCATTTTCGGCGGCGACGATGCGCTCTTCGGTATCTTTGATGCGCGTCAGAAAAGTGCTGCTGTCCAATTCGACGACGCGCTCACCGGCTTTGACGACTGTGCCTTCAGCAGGCATGAAGACGATTTTGGCGTCGTCCGAAGCGCCGGAGTAAATCGTCCGCGAACGCACGGCGCGCAATTCGCCATCCAACAACAAGGTTTTCTTGACAGAGCCTTTGCGCACTTCGGTGGTCGGCAAATCAGTGGCAGGCGAATCCGCCGAAGCAAACGCATTCGTGATCGGGTTCGAGCGAAACCTGGGCAGGACAATCAGCGCCAAGAGTGCCAAAACGAGTAACGATCCCAGGCCAATTACAAAATAATGGCGGGACTGCTCGCGCGGCTTGAAAGCGTGGGTGGTCATAGCTTTCTCCTACGTTGGATTGAAGATTGATCGAACAATGACAATTGTTCTACCGAGACAGCCGGACAAACGTTGAACGGTAAATCGAAGTTTCAATTCTTTAGTAGTTGGTAAAAAAGGCAGGAAAAGCAAAAGGCAAATACCGAAAGTCGAAGATGAGAAGCGGGCCAACTTCTGACTTTTGATATTTGCCTTTTGCTTTTTGATTTCGGCGTTACGGACGCGCCGGCGGCAGTGCAGGCATCTGATCAGCGGCGAAACGCGGCAGCAGAGCATCGCTCACGGCCAGGTAATAAACCGCAGCGGCGATGACGATGGCCGATTTTTTGGCGTCGTCTTCGATGATGCGTTCATACGTGTCCAGGTTCGTGTGCCAGGTGATGTTGAAGTATTCGATCGGGTCTTGAGCGACGCCGATGCCCGGCAAACCGGCCTGGTTGAAAGAAGTGTGATCCGAACCGCCCAGCCCTCGACTGCGCGAAGGCAGAACGCCGAAAAATCCCAGGTCTTCAAACGGAGCCAGTGCCGCGCGCAATCCGGCAGCAGATTCTTCGGGACCAAACACGCTCATGCCGCGCGCCTTGCCCGTTCCCGAATCAATGTTGAAATAACCGCCGAATTTGGCAAATTCCGGTTTCGGGTTTTCTGCCGAACCGAAATGTTCTTTGACGTAAGCCTGCGAACCGAGCAGGCCTTGTTCTTCGCCGCTCCACAACGCGACGCGGATCGTGCGGCGTGGAGCCTTGATCGCGCCCGCTTTGACCAGCGCGTTGATGATGCGCGCGGCTTCCATCATGGTCGCGCAGCCGATGGCGTTGTCGGTTGCGCCGGTTGCGGCGTGCCACGAATCCAAATGGCCGCCGAGCATAATGACTTCGTCTTTTTTGTCCGTGCCGGGAACTTCGGCGATGGCGTTGTATGACGTTTTGCCTTCGGGATAATCGCGGTTGACGATGTTGACTTCGACTTCGACCGGCGTGCCGTTGGCCAGCACGCGGCTGATGCGTCCGTAATCTTCGTTGCTGATGATGGCCGTCGGAACGTTTTTCGACGGATCGAAGGTGCGGTTGTTGAATGCACGAATGCGGCGCTGTTCCATGCCGCTGTCGTTGAATCGAACCAGCGCGCCGCCGGTCAGCAAAAAGTCGTCAAGCCGTTCGGCGACTTCGCGGGCGTTCAGCTTTTTGGGCTGGCCGGGTTGGGCGGGTGGCTGTTGCGGCGGGCCACCAGGTCTGTTGCCGGGGCCGCCTGCGGTCGGACTGCCGGAAAACCGTGCTTTGGCCTGAGCGTCGTCCATGCGTTTGGCGGGCGGATTGATGATGACGGGCAACACGGCGTGTTTGCCAACCATGACAATCTTATCTTTGATTTTGGGACGTTCAGCGTCCAGAAACGCCTTGAATTCGTCTTCGGTCGGTGCAGCAGGCGGAATCAGTTGATACACCTGAGCCGTGACAGTTCCTTTCGTGCTCGGTGTCCAACCAAGAACTTCAATCATCAGCGGTTCTTTGAATGGCGAAATCACGTGCGCCGACGCGCGTTCGTTCAACCAACCGGCGTGGCCGAAATTCCACGATTCCAGATGAGCGTTGGTGAAGCCCCAACGTTCCATTTCCTTGATGGCCCATTTGGCGGAGTTTTCGTGATTGGGCGAACCGGTCAAACGCGGACCATAAACATCTGTGAAGTAATGCAACACGCGCATGATTTGCGAATTGTCCATTCCTTCTTTTCGGATTTTGGCTTGCACGTCCGGGTCGGGCGCAGGACCTTGAGCAAACGCAGACAATGGGCTGATCAGCAGGGTCAGACAGAGCAATGCAACTCTGAATTTTCGCAGCATAGAGTTCTCCTTGAAGAGCAGGTTAAGTAGACAGGATTTACAAGATTTCTCAGGATTTGAGATGCAAGCAAAAAAGAACCAACTACGAATAAACACCAATGCACACAAATGAGCCATTGCATGTGCCAAGCCGCCTTCATTCGTGCGGATTCGTGTTCATTCGTAGTTCGATGTTCTCTAAGTCCTGATGAGTTCTGTAAATCCTGTCGGAAAAATTTGGATTCGTCGTCGGCTATTGTCGCTTTTTCGCATTGCTTGACAAGCTTTCAAGCGCAACTTTAGACTCCGCGTCCAATTCGACAATCCCAAACAACGAAAGTTTCACTCCTCGAAAAACCGATGCGCGTCATTCTGGCTTCTTCCGAAGTTGTGCCTTACTCGAAAACCGGCGGGCTTGGCGATGTGGCCGGAGCTTTGCCACAGGCTCTGTCTCGCATCGGTTGCGATGTGGCTGTCATCACTCCGCGTTACACCGGTTACGGAAAACGCCAGGGAGACGTGGTCAGCCACGAAACCGGCGAAATGATCTTTGACGATTTGCGCGTGCCGTTTGCCGGGACGATCAAATACGCCGCCGTCTGGCGCGATTGGATGGACGGCGCGCCGGTTTACTTCATAGATAACGTTGAATACTTCGGCCATGGTTACATTTATGGCAGCGGAAATTTCGATGCCGAACGTTTCGCATTTTTCAGCCGCGCCGTATTGGAACTGGCCAAACGCATCGGCGGCTCGCCGGATGTGATTCATTGCAACGATTGGCAGACGGGATTCATTCCGGCTTATTTGCGGAACGTTTACTGGAACGATCCGTTTTTCGCCCGCACGGCGACGCTCTTCACGATTCACAACCTGGCTTATCAAGGTTTTTTTGAAAAAGATTTGCTGCCGAAATTCGGCTTTGACTGGCAGGTTTACGAAGGCTTTGAATTTCACAACGCCGTCAGCTCTATGAAAGCCGGGCTGCATTTTTCGACTGCGCTTTCAACCGTCAGCCCGAAATATGCCCAGGAAATCCAAACGCCGGAATTCGGCAACAAGCTCGACCCGCTGTTGCGCTGGCGACGAGGCGATTTGCTGGGCATTCTGAACGGCGTGGATTACAACGAATGGAACCCGGCGACGGACAAACATCTGGCAGCGAATTATTCGTTGGAAAATCTGGCGGGCAAGATGACTTGCAAACGCGACCTGCTGGAAAAATATCACTTGCCTGTAGACCTGGATAAACCGGTTGTCGCCATCGTCACGCGGCTGACTTCGCAAAAGGGAATTGACCTGACGCGCGAAGCCATCTGGCCAATTCTGGAAACCGGAGCGTATTTCATACTGCTGGGTTCAGGAGCCGAAAGTTACGAAGATTATTTCCAGCACGTCCGCGACACCGCGCCGCGTCAAGTCGGAGTTTACTTCGGCTTCAGCACGCCGCTTTCGCATCAGGTCGAAGCCGGAGCCGATCTGTTTTTGATGCCTTCGTCTTATGAACCGTGCGGATTGAACCAGATGTACAGTCTGAAATACGGAACCGTGCCCGTCGTTCGTGGCGTAGGCGGATTGGACGACACCATCACCAATTTCGAGCGAACGACTGAACGCGGCAACGGCTACAAATTTTACGAATACTCGGCGGATCGGCTGGTGGAAAAGTTTTACGAATCGCTGATGGTCTATTACGACCGTGACCTGTGGCGGAAACTGCAGCTTAACGGCATGCGCGAAGACTTTTCGTGGGATCGCGCCGCGCACAATTACGTCAACGCTTACCACAAAATCATCGAAGCGCGTTTGTCGCGCGGCTGGTGATTGAATTGCTGATATAGCATTCAAGAAAACGAAATGGCTTGATCGGAGTAGCGCAACCAGCCATGGTTGCGGCGCTGGCAGGTCAATCTATTCGGACGAAGTGACGCTTTACCGTGCCACGCAACCATGGCTGGTTGCGCTACGGTTGTCACGGAAATTCTTTTTCTTGATTCCTATAATTTGTCTGTTTGCTGGCTGACGAAGGGCGTTTGGTATAATGCCCGCCGGTAAACGAACCGAATTTGAAACCAACGTGAACCGATGAGTTCACGCAATTTTTTTCAAGGAGTAAACAATGAGTCAATTTGTTTCTGAAGTGAGTGACGCTAACTTTGCTGCTGAAGTTCTGCAATCGGACAAACCTGTGCTGGTGGATTTCTGGGCGCCGTGGTGCGGCCCCTGCCGCCAGATCGCGCCTTCGGTCGAAGCCGTTGCCGAAAAATTCCAGGGCAAGGTCAAGGTCATGAAAATGAACGTGGACGAAAATCTGGATGTGCCGTCGAAATACGGTGTCAAAGGCATTCCCACTTTGCTGGTCTTTTCCGGCGGCGAAGTGGCGAACGGTTATGTCGGCGCTTTGCCGCAAGCCGCCATTTCCGACCTGGTCGAAAAAGTGCTGGCATAAGCTTAACGATTCGCTTGATCGTAGAAAGAATCCACAAAGCACACGAAGGGTCACGAAGGCTTGATAAGTTTTCGTGCTCCTTCGTGTTTCTTCGTGGAGGGAAAAGAAACGCATGAATTTAGCAATCATCGGAGCGCAGTGGGGAGACGAAGGCAAAGGCAAGATCGTTGACCTGATTGCGCCACATTTCGACATCGTTGCCCGGTATCAGGGCGGTCACAACGCAGGTCACACCGTCATCATTCGCCGCAACGGCGAAGACCAGAAATTCGTCCTGCACCTGATTCCTTCCGGCATTACGCATTCCGGCAAAACCTGCGTCATTGGCAATGGAGTCGTCGTTCACCCCGGCGCGCTGCTGACCGAAATTGACGAGCTTCGCGCCAAAGGCATAGAAGTCAGCCCGAAGAATTTGTTGATCAGCAATCGCGCGCATCTGATTTTGCCGCATCACATCGCTTTGGATCGCGCCATCGAAGCCAATCGCGGCAACAGCGCCGTCGGCACGACCATGCGCGGCATTGGCCCGGCTTACGAAGAGAAAATGGCTCGGCGAGGCATTCGCGCGGGCGACCTGACTGACGCCGCCGGATTGGTCGAAAAACTGGCGCACAACGCCAAACAAGCCAACCGATTGCTGGCCATGTTCGGCAGCGATTTGATTGACGAAAAACAGTTGCTTGAAGATGGTTTGCGTTGGAGCGAGTTGCTCGCTCCGCACGTTACCGACACAACTTACTTTTTGAACCATGCCACGCGCGACGGCAAATCGCTGTTACTCGAAGGCGCGCAAGCCACCATGCTGGACATTGACCACGGCACGTATCCGTTTGTCACTTCGTCCAACTCTTCGGTTGGCGGAGCCTGCACCGGAGCGGGCATTCCGCCTTCGGCCATCAACGCCACCATCGGAGTCATCAAGGCTTACACCACGCGCGTCGGCGGCGGCCCGTTTCCGACGGAACTGAACGATGCGCTGGGCGAAGCCATCCGCGCCAAAGGCGGCGAATACGGCGCTTCGACCGGACGCCCGCGTCGCACCGGTTGGTTCGATGCCGTCGTCGCCCGGTATGCGGTGATGGTCAATGGATTGGACGCGCTGGCGCTGACCAAGCTGGACGTGCTGGACGATCTGGACGAACTGAAAATCTGCGTGGCGTACAAAATCAACGGCCAGGTAACTGAGCAAGTACCTTACGACGCCGACCAGATGAACGCCGCCGAACCGGTGTACGAAACCATGCCCGGCTGGTTATCCAAAACCGTAGGCATCTCGAATTTCGACGACTTGCCCGAACGCGCCAAACAGTACCTGACTAGGCTGTCCGAAGTGTCCGGCGCACCGTTCGCGTTCATCTCCACAGGGGCCGAACGCAACGAAACCATTATTTCGAGCGAAGTTTTGAGTCAATGCGGATTGAATCTGGCTGTTTAAGCCGCTGAACAAGCGAAAGAAAAATCCAACGGGCTGCGCACGCCCAAACCGCCTCGGTTCAAAACGTGGGTGTAAATCATTGTGGTGCTGACATCTGCGTGGCCGAGCAACTCTTGAACCGTGCGGATGTCATAGCCGGATTCCAGCAGATGCGTGGCAAAACTATGGCGAAAGGTATGGTAGCTTCCGTGTTTGGTGATCTTAGCTTTGCGCATCGCCTCCTTGACGGCTTTTTGCAGCATGGAAGGATCAAGATGATGTCGTCGTTCGATCTTCGTGCGCGGACAAATCGAACGTTTCGGCGCAACGAACACGTATTGCCATTTCCATTCCCGGGCTGCCTGCGGATACTTCTTGTCGAGTGCGAAAGGTAGCTCCACGTTGCCAAAACCTGCGAGCAAATCCACTTGATGCGCTTCTTTTACTTTCACCAATTGTGCTCGTAGCGGCTCTTTCAAACTCAGCGGCAACATCGTTACTCGGTCTTTGCTTCCTTTGCCTTCTCGGATGATGATCTGATTCTTTTCGAAATCAATGTCCTTTACCCGCAATCGCAGCAATTCCTTCAATCGCATTCCCGTGCCGTACAGCAAACTCGCCATCAACCATTTTTTGCCTTCCATTTGCGCCAGAATCTGCTGTACCTCTTCGCGCGTGAACACTTCCGGCAACCGCGGCTCTTTCCTGGCGACCGGCAAACCGATGCGTGGTAACTCGATCAACAAGACTTCCCGGTAAACAAACAACAACGCATGCAACGCCTGGTTTTGTGTCGAAGCGGAAACATTCCGTTCATTGACCAGATGAGCAATGAACGCCTCGATCTCCGGCGCGCCCATGTCTTTCGGATGACGTTTGTTATGGAAAAGAATGAAGCGTTTCGCCCAATCGCAGTAGGCCTGTTCGGTACGGTAACTCATCCGGCGCAAACGAATGGCGGCGGCGACTTGATCCAAAAACTTCGGTGGTCGAGAAGGCTGATCGGACATGACAACACCTCCAGATTGAAGAAAAACTGATTGTGATTGTGCTGGAATTGATTGCTTGGGGTGGCGGCGCGGATTATACTCCGCCGCGTCTCGCGGTAAAGCCACATCAATCGAAACACCGAATTTCCTTGTCGCCGGAGTCAACTGCCATGTTGATGAGTAAGAAGCTAAAACCCGGACAGCCTGGAACCAAACGTCTGGTTGGCCAATACGGTCAACGTCTGGTCTGTGTGCGCTACCGCTACGACGCTTCGCAAAATAAACGATTCAAAACAGTCGAACTCATTATCGAAGAATCTTCCTGGCAACCGCCGCTCGCCCATTTCAAGATGACGAAATGGTTTTGATTCGGATTGAATTCAGCGAAGCACATTGGCGCGACCGCGTGAAATCGGCAGGCGGAAAATGGAATCCCAACTTGAAACTTTGGGAAATCAAGTATGGTCAAGTCCGTAAGCTCGGACTGGCAGACCGAATTCATTCTCCCAAAGTTTCCGATAATGGAAAGTCGGAGGGACCGACTCCACAACCAAAAGTTTCCGATAATGGAAAGTCAAAAACTTCCGTTCGCGGAAAGTAGTTTCCGATAATGGAAATATGTTTCCACTATCGGAAAGTTTCAACATCCACCTAATTGTTGTTCGGTGTTGAATGAAAAAGTTCATGTACCGAAAAATAAAGAATCAATGCGCAATGTTATAAATTGCCGTTGGAGAAAATGATGACTTGGAGAAGCCATCTCTATTATTTTGCCGCCAGTATAACTCTCGCCTTTTTATTGGCTCGGATAAGTACAATCTTGGGGTTGATCCTCATGTTTATTCATGCCTGTATTAGCTTCCGTCTCGCACATGAGCTTTTTATTAAGTCTTTCCCGTTAAGGGATGCTTTAATTGTAGGAGTCTCTTTTCCCATAAATATCATTCTATATTTTGCTGCCATTTATTATCAGCAGGGATTATCTTGCCCACCTCAAGAAAATAAAGTGTATGAGTTTTGGTCGTGCTTGAAGGTCAGCGTTGGGAATTTTATTGGTCATTTGGTGACCAATTGCCAAGCAATTGAAGGAACAGGAACCAACATTGCGTTCTTTGAACCTGTAGCCGGATGGATATCTCTCTGTATTGCTGGCTTTTTCATTGCCCTTGTTTTTGCCAAAGATGTTAAAGCGCAACGCAACTAGATTCATGGTGTAGAAAAATGAGAATACGAAAGATAAGTGTCCGAAACCTAAAATTGCTTGATGCCATTGAACTGAGTTTTGGAAAAGATGTCACTTTGCTGTACGGAAAGAATGGTATTGGCAAGACAACATTTCTTGAGGCAATTTCGCTGCTTGGTCATCTTTCGACCATGCGCCGTGTTCAACTAAAAAAAGGGAGTGGGAATGTCCCTAAAATTAGTCCGTCGCATTTTTGGCAAGAACTTGCCGCTGGAAACATGAATCCAGCGAGGACGGGTATTCCCTTTATTGCCCAAAAGCAGATCATTGATCGGTTCAATAAACAAGATTCCTTTTCGGATTTAGCAAATAGCCTCAAAGAGGCGAAACATGATCTTAATGAATGGTTCAATAAAAAACTAAGTGGATCAGCGGTTCGATTTGAAGTAGAGTTCGACAAAAACAAGAAAGTGACATTTTGTGTATACAAGAAAGAGGAATCTGACAAAACAAAGCGCATATCAATTACCCAATCACTTGGGCGAAAAAAATGTGACGATCTGAAAATGAATGAGACTTTTGCTGTTATCTGGGAGGATAACGATGATGCAAAATATATAACTTCACTAATTGAAAGTTATATAACTCAATCAACATACATAATTTCCCTAGAAACTCTGGGACAGAAAACAAACTCATCTGAGCTGTACTATTTCTTGAAACATAGTAATGCAATTGGTAAGAATACCTTGCACAACGGCTATGTATTTTACCTCAACACAGACTTAAATGATTTTGGTCGGATGCGTGATATTAGAGAGTCCGTGAAAGATTTAGAGTCAGATTTCCTGCAAGAATGGATTCAGCGATTCAACCTTCAATTTACGAAATCTTTAGACCCGAACCTTGACTGTAAAGAGTTTGATTCTAAATCTGACTTGGAACTCTTGATGAATAGGGTAATTTCAAAATCCAGCCCGTTTACTTTTAGAAGAGGAATAAGAGAATTTTTGTCAATGCTTCTTCCTTTTCTTCCCAAATTGCCTGAAGGTGAAAAGATGTTTGAATTAACAGATTGCTGTATTACGAGTAACAATGAGCTAGACCTCAGAGCAAAAAGGGAAGGTTATGAAAAACCGGAAAGGATTGATTATCTAAGTGCCGGAGAGAACGAGTGTTTTTTTATATTTTTGTATTTGCTTGGGACTGAAATCAAGCATTCAATCTGCCTTTTAGATGAACCCGACTTGCACTTATCTCAATTTGCCAAACGACCGTTCTTTGAAAATTTGTTTGCAATGCTGAGAGATAATGACTGCCAGGTTATTATTTCAACCCACAGCGGTTTTGCATACACACATCCAAAACACACTGAAAGGTATTTACTGAGAAGGTTAAGTAAGCCTACTTTCTGGGAAAAACTGCTCCCTGCAAGCCTCCAGAAGCAATATCCTCGTTTCGATACAAAATTTACGTTTGCCTTTCAGTTTGGAATGGCTGCCCATTATTGGCGCACGGCATTAGGTGTATTGGGAATTTCAGGTGGCATTCAAATGGTGATTTTGGTCTTGATCTTCTTTTCGGCTGGCTCATTCATTAGTGATGTATTCCAGCAAAATGGCCCAATACACATGATCTGGACTCATTATTTTACATCACCTGCGATAGCTATATCTTCAGTGCTAGTATATTTTCAATTCATTCGCTACGTGTTTAGGGATGTAAGAGGTAACTTGAAGTGGAGAGACATGGAGTAAGCTATGTCATTATATTTGCTGGCATGCATTGTTATGGGGTTAGGAATAGGATTTGATGTCGTATTAGCGACTTTATCAAGACTTAGACATATCTCAAGTGAAAATAGCTGGCTATGGGTGAAAAGAATATCCTTTACACACGTTTTATTTCCAATGATCGGCTATTATTTTTTCGTTGGACTTTTTAGATCATACCCGTTTCTCCGAGTTCTCCTCGGCATCATTGCATTCTCACTGGTTGCCATCTTCCTTTTTGACATAGTAAAAGGATGGCTGTCCCAAGATTCGCAGGGTTCTGATGAATCACCTTTTGCCTGGGCAGTTGTTTTATCTGTTAGCTGGGATGCGTTGTTTTCCGGCCCTGCTAAAAGTGCTCAGGCAATAGGATGGTCATCGCACCAAGTGTTGATTTCGTTTGTCATTTCCGGCGCTGTTGTTACGAGCATGGCTATTATTGCCGTTATAATTGCAAAAGCTATTCGGCGCGCTATTACAGATATACTAGGCACAGAAGTTTACAGACTCAGTATTTTACATTTAGTAATGATGTATTTTGAATTTGTTATTCTTTCTTACTTTGGTGTTTTAGCTTTTATACGCTACACACTGGCATCAGAATTATCGTTTATAGCTATCGCTGCAATATCAATCGTATTTGGGGCGATTTTGTTTTTATGGCTGTGGAAATCCTTATTGCACGATACTCAACTACGTGTGGCGTTAACAATTGCTGGATGTAAGACAGATAAAGAGGATATTGACATCAAAAACACCGAACATCCATTGCACCGGAGCGCGCGCAACTTGGGGCGTCTGTGACAACCAACGAGCTTGCGCGCGCCCGCCCGGTGAACGGGTTGTTAGGCGAAACGCAAGATTAGAGATTCATCTGCATTCACACTTCGGTAGCTTTGGAGAAGGTATTTTACCTTGGTTTTACTTCTCAAATTGAAGGAACACTCAATATGATAAAAAAACTGCTCTATCTCATTTGCATTTGTTTGTTTATTGTTTCCATAGCAATAGGCTATACATCTCAGAAGCATTCGTATGTACCGCCGAAGGGATTTGTCCCCGATGAACAAACAGCTATGCGCATCGCGGAAGCTATCTGGTCTCCGATCTATGGAGAGGAAAAGATCCAACGAGAAAAGCCGTTTGTCGCAACGCTCCGAGACGGTGTATGGACTGTCGAAGGGTCGCTTCCGAAAGGTTGGGCAGGGGGCGTAGCCCTAGCAGAGATTTCAAAAAAGGATGGGCGTATCCTGCGAGTTAGTCACGGAAAGTAAGGAAAGAAGAAATGCAGAGCGGTGAAAAGGGCATCCATCAACGAAAGAGCCTAACTCTCCGTTTGACCGCAGCCGAAACTTGTGGGCGCTGTTTCTCCAATGCTTCGCGGCGCGGTCAACTCCGCGTTAGGCGCTCGTATTATCGAGGAAAAGCGGCTCGACATTGGTGATACGATTACAGCAATGGAGGAAAATATGAGACTGATAGACCGGATCACTACTGATCCTGAAATATGTCACGGCAAGCCAGTTATTCGCGGGTTGCGTTATCCGGTAGAAGTCATACTTGAGCTACTTAGCTCTGGCATGACCACCGAAGAAATTTTGGCCGACTACGAAGACCTGGAACCCGATGACATTCTGGCGGTGCTGACTTATGCGACTCGTTTAAGCCAAATCAAACGCATTGAACCTGTGCTGGCATGAAATTTATCGTAGATGCTCATCTGCCAGGCGCTTGGCTCGGTTGCTGCAACAGGCGGGCTACGATGCGATTCACACGCTTGATTTGTCGCGGGGCAATCGCACGCCAGACCCGCTCATCAATCAACTCTCGTCTCAAGAACAACGAATAGTGGTGACAAAAGACTCCGATTTCGTTGACTCATTTTGGTTGCGCCAAGAACCATGGAAGCTCTTGCTGGTATCAACCTTAACGCCGCCCCAAGCCGTAGAAGAATGTCACTGCTCAGCCAAATCCCATCGAAAGAATTTCTCTCACCGCCTCGGAAATTGGTCGGGGTTATCTGTAAACAAAGCATCCACGCCATAAGTAAACAAGAACTGCGTCATTTCTTCTCGAACGTCTTTGTAACGCCCGGTCGCGCCGGAGCGAAAGGTGTACGGTGTGACGGTCAGACCGGCGTGCGCCAGGTGGTTTTCAGCCCGGCTTCGGTCAGCCATTTGCCTTGCGGTTTGGAGTGAATCAAAAACACCAGCGGCAATCCAGCATTGAAAGTCTTGAGATCATAAAAAGCTGTGCCATAGCGGTCGCAAAATGTTTTCCGACATTGCCGAAAGCGGATGGCAAAGATGGTTTGGCCGCTCCCAGGGTCTATTCATTCTCTGAAAAATTAGCCACAGAGGCACCGAGCCACAGAGTTGGTTGGAGACAATTTTGAGGGCTGTTCAACATATTCACCCAGTTCATCACCGCAGAAATAATTTCTTCTCAGTGTCTCCGCGCCTCTGTGGCAGAAAATGAATAGACCCTGGGCCGCTCCGCAGAGCGTAGCGACTGTGATAAGCTGGCTGCTCGGCGGTTTGCTCCACAGTGTTGGCACTGCCTGGTAAGGGATTTTGTTCAGATCATTGCAACCCAAGCTTGCCCCTTACCTCTCAACAATTTCAAAGATCAGCTACGTAGCACTAACGGTTGGACTTTTGCCAAATCCTGGTTGTTCGATCAGTTGAAGCCTAATGAAGCGAAAGGTTGAATCGAGAATGATAATTGCCAAAATCGTCAAATCGAATTCGCACGTTGATTATCTGGCGCGGGTTTTGGATTCGTTTGAAACCAACGAAGCTCCCACAACCGAAGATTACGGCTTCGCGCAGTTCGTCAAAGTAGCCGTTGGCGCAGGCGAAGTCGTTGGCGTGGTCTACAACTCGCAACTCATCAATCCCGAATTCGGCAATTACGGCCCGCGCCTTTCGACTCCGCCTGAGTTGAATTCGGTCTTCAGCCCCGATTACCTGAACGAACAAGGCGTGATGATCGGTGTATTGCTGCTCGGCTGGCGCGAAGGGCAAAAGAGTTTTCACGGAATTCCGCGCACCGTGTTGCCGATCAATGCGCAGGTCGAAGCGATGACCGCCGACGAAGTCCGCGAATTTCACCAAGACAAAACCGGCACTGTGCAGCTTGGGTATTACGCGCACGTCACAACGCACGCCGGAGATTTCGCGTTCCAACTGTTGACCGCCATCGCCGATCAATTGGATGGATTGCTGGAATCAGGCAATCGCGCGCGGCTGACCGTGTTGCGCCGAACAATCAGTTGGCAACAAACGGTAGGAGGCATTAAATGATGAATGCGGAATGATGAACGATGAAAACTGCGATTCATCATTCATCATTCCGCCTTCATCATTTCCCAAGCGGCGTCCATTTGCCGTTTTGCTTCAAAGCGAATTGCGGTTGCGTCAATTGGAACTGTTGTTTGAATTCCGGGTTGCGTTGCAGGAAAAAATCGGTGGTGCGTTTGTCGGCGGTCGTGATGCGCCATCGGCCTTCTTCTTTGAGCAGGTATTGCTGCACGGAAACCCGCCCTTCTTTCACCTCTTCGCCATTCACGTTTACAGCCCGTTTCAATCCGCCATAAATGACCGTATCCACCACGGCGAAATCTCCGCGCTGTTGAACGCGGCCAATTTCCAAACGCTGTATGGTCAAAAATTGGTCGAGCCGTTTCAGGCTTTCGGCAAGTTGTTCGCGCGTCGTTTGTTTCTGAAGCTGCGACGGCAGAAAATCGTGAAGCTCGGCGTATTTCTGCGCTTTGAGCAAAGTAAAGAAATTTTGGACGGCGCCTCGCGCGTCAGCGGTTTTGGTCTGGGCTTGAGCCGCAAACGAAATGAGAACTGCCACCAGAACGCCGCAAAGAATTTTCCGTTTTGTCATTGATACCTCCGAAAAGATCGAACGCCAGCAAGGATTCAAGAAAGCGAATGAGTAGTCAAACAGCGAATCAGTTTTCAGAAGTTATGAAACGCGATTGGAATCATCGCGCAGAGGAAAATTCCCGTTGGTACATCAACACCGTCCGACTGGATCAAACCGAAGCCGAATTCGACGCGACCGGTTTGCACGAAATCAACACGCTGATTTTGCCGGAATTGATCTTGATGACCGGCGGGCGCGGTCTGCACGAATTGGGCGATCTGAAGTTTTTGGAAATCGGCTGCGGCATAGGGCGCATGACCAAACATCTCGCCTGCATCTTCGGCGAAGTTCATGCCACGGATGTTTCGGGCGAAATGATTCGACAAGCGCGCGAACGGCTGAAGGATTTGCCGAACGTGCATCTGCACGAAACCAGCGGCGTGGATTTTGCGGCTTTGCCCGACAACTCTTTCGACATAGCCTTTTCGGCTTACGTCTTTCAACACGTGCCCAGCAAAGCCGTCATCGAATCGAACGTCCGCGAAGCGTATCGCGTGGTCAAACCCGGCGGCATCCTGCGCGTTCACACCAACGGCGTCGAAGCGCAAAGTTATGCCGAAGTCGCGAAAGACACGTGGTCAGGCGCGACGTTTACCGAAAGCGAGTTGCGCCGATTGGCGCGCGAACTCGGAGCGCAACTAATCAGCGTTTATGGCGCGGATACGATGTTTTGCTGGACGATGATGCGAAAGCCAATTCTGTTTTTTTCATTCTCGAAGGAACACGAAGAAAACACGAAGCAGGATTTTCAAATCAGGTTTCACGCGCGAGCTGACAATTCAGTCATTCGAGAAACTCCGACGGGCGGCGATGATGCCTGGCTGTCGCTGGTGGCTTCCGGTCTGGATCGGGAATCGGTGGATGCGAATAATTTGAAGGTAAGCATCGGGGGAAAGCCGGTCGCACCGCGTTATGTCGGCAGACCGCGTCCGCATTTCGACGAAGAGTTGCGAGCGCGTTTTGGCGACGCTTTCGATCAACTGATTTATGTCGAAGCCAGAGTCCCAGCGGATTCGGCCAGTGGCAAAGCCATCGTCAAATTGTTGTTGGAAAACGGCGAAACTTCGCCAGATTACGAAGTTGAGTTGGTGGAAGCTCGCCCTGCTGCGCCGAAGATCGTCACCGTCAGAAACGGATTGGATTACCAGGCTGAAATTCACGCCAGCGGGCCGAAATCGGCGCTGCGATTGTTTGTCGAAGGGCTGAGCGAAGCAGCAAATTGCGACAACGTAAAAGTAAAAGTCGGCGAGCTTATGATCTCGCCGACTTTTGTTGGCTTTGTCACCGACATCGCCAGTTATCAGGTTGACGCGCAGTTGCCAGCCGGAATCGAAACTGGCGAAACATCGCTTGAATTGATCTTTGATGGCGTTGCTTCAGAAGCCGTCGCCATCGAAATCAAACCTTAAGCTGCATAAGGACGTTCGCGCCGCGCATCCCATTTCATGTAACGGTTTTTGCGGAAGGCTTCCGTGGCCATTCGCACTGCCACCACACCGTAATATCCGGTCATGACATCGGTCTTGATGGCTTCGCCGTTGCGAATCGCGTTTTGCAGGTTGCGATGGTGCAACGTGATGTCTTCGCCGCCGGTTTTTTTGTGCGTGATGATTCCTTTCTCGCCTTCCTTGTTGAAACGGCCTTCGGGACGGATGACGAAACCGTCGCGCGTGAATTGCAACGTCGCTTCGTGGCCGCGAATGACATGCGGAATCGGTTCGGAATTCGCCATCGAAGAAATCACGACCACCGTCAAGCCTTCAGGGTAATCCAGCATCATGTTGAATGTGTCGGGAATTTCCGCTGCGCTGTCGCGGAATTGCCATTTGCCGCCAGTGGCGACAACACGATCAGGGAATTTCAAATCCAGCGCGCGAATCATGCGCGTCACGCGGTGAACGAACAAATCCGTGGCGATGCCTCCCGAATAATCCCAGTAACGTCGCCAGTGCAGAAAGCGATCCAGATCGAACGGACGTTTCGGCGCTGAACCAAGAAACGCATTCCAATCCAGGTTGACGCCCGGTTTCACATCCTTGTCCAATTCGTCGCCTTCGGCCACCCAGAAATCGCGTTTGTGGTTGCGCGAATAATCTATCTGAGCCTGAATCGGACGGCCAATCTTGCCTTCTTTGATCATTCGCTGCGCGACTTCATACGAATCGTCGGACATGCCCTGCACGCCAACCTGCATTTTGACTTTGGTCTGGTTGATCTTGGCGACGACTTTTTTCGCTTCGTCAATGGACCAGGTCATGGGCTTTTCGCAGTAAATGTGTTTGCCCGCGTCGGCGGCGTCAATAGTCATTTTGGCGTGCCAATGTTCCGGCGTGACGATGGTGACGTAATCAATATCTTTTTGGGCGAGCAATTCCGTGTAGTTCTTGAACGGCTTGGCGCCGGTTTTGGCGGCGGCCTGATCCAGACGTTTCTGGTACACGTCGCAGACGGCGGCGATTTCCACGTTGTCGGAATCTTTCATGCTCAGCAGCGAAGGGATGTGCGCGCCTTGCGCCAAACCTCCGCAACCGATGATGCCGACGCGAAGTTTATTGTTCGCGCCCAACACGCGGCGGGCGCTGGCAGCAGTCATGACCACTGAGGCCGCCGAAGCCGAAACGAATGTACGACGAGTGAGTTTGTGATTTTCCATGGTGCTTTGAAATGAAGTTAAAGCACGTCGGCGATTGATTCGCAGACGTAGCCGATGTTGTTGTCATTCATGGCAGCCAGACAAATGCGCCCGCTACCGACGATGTACAGACTGAATTTTTCGCGCAAGGCTTTGACGGCTTCGGGCGAAAGACCGGAATACGAAAACATTCCGCGCTGATTTTGAATAAAGCTGAAATCCTGTTCGACACCTTTTTCGCGGAGCATTTCAACGAACTTGCCGCGCATTTGCCAGATGCGTTCGCGCATTTCGGTCAATTCGGCTTCCCATTTTTTGCGAAGCTCTGCATCGGCCAAGACCATCGCCACAATCTGCGCGCCGTGCGAAGGCGGACTGGAATAATTGGTGCGAATGACTCGTTTGACCTGGCTCAGCACACGTTTGGATTCTTCGGCGCTGGCGGTGACGAACGTCATCGCGCCAACGCGTTCGCGGTACAACGCAAAGGATTTGGAAAACGAACTGGCGATCAGGCATTGAATGCCTGCTTCGGCAAACGCGCGCACGGCGAAGGCGTCCGATTCCAGACTTTCGCCAAAGCCTTGATATGCGAAATCGAGAAACGGAACCAGATTGGCTTGTTTGACGACATCCACCACCAAACGCCATTGGTCGTTGGTCAAATCCACGCCCGTCGGATTGTGACAGCAGGCGTGCAGCACGACGATGCTTTGCGCGGGCAAATTCTTCAGGGTTTCCAGCATGCCATTGAAATCCAGCCCATGCGTTTCCGCGTCGTAATATGGATAGGTGTTGACCTTGAACCCGGCGGCTTCAAACAGCATCTGGTGGTTTTCCCAGCTTGGACGGCTGATCCAGAGTTGCGAATCCGGCAAAAAACGAAGAAGAAAATCCGCGCCGATTTTCAGCGCGCCGGTTCCACCGACAGCTTGCACGGTGACGACGCGATTTTCGGCGATGACTTGCGAATCCGCGCCAAACAACAGTTTGGGCACTTCTTTGATGTAGGCCGGAACACCGTCAATACCGAAATAGGTTTTGGTGGCTTCCTGTTCCTGCCAACGTTTTTGGGCTTCTTTGACGACGTTCAGAATGGGAACTTTGCCGTTGGCGTCCTGATACACGCCTACGCCCAGGTTCACTTTGGCAGGGTTCGAATCGTTGTTGAACGCTTCGGTCAACCCAATGATCGGATCGGGCGGCGCTTGTTCGATGTGCGCGAATGGTGACTGCATTGCTGTAGTGAAAACTTCCTTTTCGTAATTGGATAGACAATGTGAGAAACAAAGCGAGCGCGGATTATGGCCGGAAGAAGCGTTCGATTCAACAGCAGCGTGACTTGCGAAGAGTGACAGGTTGCCGCGTTTTTGCGTTCGGGGTACTCTTTCGGTCACTTGGCTGACAAACGTCCTTGGCGCAGCCGGGTAAACTCCATTGGCATTTCATCTTTCTACTTTGCGAGGTCGTTTTTTATGGTTCGCTCCGGTCAACTCACATGGGTCAGGCAAAACGTTCTGGCGGCGTTGTTCGCGCTGTGCTGTCTGGCGGTCGTTGCTTCGGCTCAGAATTTGAACCCCGTCAATCTGTCGGCCAGGCTCGACCCGAATCCGGTCAAAGCCGGGCAAACGGCTAAGGCCGTGATTACGGCAAAGATTGAACCGGGCTGGCATTTGTATTCGTTGACGCAACCGCCGGGCGGGCCGCGTCCGACGCGTATCACGATTGACGAAACCGGGCCGTTCAAAGCCAGCGGCAAAGCCACTCAACCGAAACCGAAAGTCGCCGCCGATCCGAATTTTTCGGCTCCGGGCCAACCGCCGTTTATGACGGAAACCTTCGACAACGAAGCCGTTTTCACCTTGCCGATCAAAATTGCCGACGATGCCGCGCCGGGGCAGCAAAAATTGACGATCAAGTTTTACTTCCAGGTCTGCGACGATCATCAATGCCTGGCGCCGCGCACCAAACCGATTGAAGTGGACGTGGCAATTGTCGCCGCCAACGCCAAATTAACTGCGTCACCTTCGCCGGACGCATCAGCTACGCCGCAAAGTTCGCCAACGCCGGAAGCCAGCGCTTCGCCGACGCCGGAAACTTCCGCAGTTGGAACCATCGGAAACGATCATTCGACGATGCCACCCGCAACCCACGGTGCTGACGAAGATCAGGCCAAGGCGCTGAAAAATCGCGGGCTGTTCGGCTTCATCTGGTTCGCCATTATTCAAGGGCTGCTGGCGTTGCTGACTCCGTGCGTGTTTCCGATGATTCCGATCACTGTGTCGTTTTTCACCAAGCGCGAAAAACGCACCAGCGCACAGGCCGTCGGCCAGGCTTCGTTTTTTTCGCTGGGCATTATTTTGACTTACACAGTGCTGGGATTGGCTCTGGCGATGATTGCCGGGCCGACTGGATTGACCAAGCTGGCGGCCAATCCCTGGATGAATCTGTTTCTGACGGCGCTGTTCGTCATCTTCGCGCTGAATCTGTTCGGAATGTTTGAAATTCGCATTCCGTCGGGGCTGGTCAACAAACTCAACAAACAGGCGGACAGCGGAGCAGGTGGCCAAACCTTCGCCACGATTTTGATGGGCATCACGTTCACGCTGACTTCGTTCACCTGCACGACGGCGTTTGTCGGAACGGTGTTGATTTACGCCACGCAAGGCGATTGGTTCTGGGCGATCATCGGCATGGTGGCATTTGCGACGGCGTTTGCGTTGCCGTTTTTCCTGTTCGCGCTGTTTCCGCAGTGGCTGCAAAGCCTGCCGAAATCCGGTGGCTGGTTGAATTCAGTCAAAGTCGTCATGGGCTTTCTGGAGCTTGGCGCGGCGTTCAAATTCCTGAGCAACGTTGATTTGGTCTGGGGCTGGCAATTGATTTCGCGCCCACTGGTGTTGTCGGCGTGGATTGCGATTGCGCTGGCGGCGGCGTTGTATCTGTTGGGCAAGATTCAATTGCCGCACGATTCGCCCGTCGAACGATTGGGCGTATTCCGCATGCTGATGGCGACGTTCTTTTTGGCGCTGGCGTTTTACTTTTTGACCGGATTGTTCGGCGGAAGCCTGGGAGAATTCGATGCATGGTTGCCGCCTTCGTCGTCGAAAGATTTTGCCTTGAATCGTTCGGGCGGAAATGCCGCCGAAGCCAAGTGGCTGGAAACGTACGAAGAAACGCTGCAAAAAGCCAAAGCCGAAAATCGCCCGGCGTTTTTGAACTTCACTGGCGTGACCTGCACCAACTGCCGCTGGATGGAAAAAAATATGTTTCCTGATCCGGCTGTGAAAAAGGAACTGGAGAAATTCGTCCTAGCGGAGTTGTACACCGACCGCGAAGACACGCCGGAGCACCAGAAACTCGATGAAGAAAACGGGCGTTTGCAGGCGGAAAAATACGGAACAGTGGCCTTGCCTTTGTATGTAGTGGTTGACACGGATGGCAACGTATTGTCGAAATTTCCCGGCCTGACGCGCGACAAACAGGAATTCGTCGAATTTCTGCAACGCGGAGCCAGTCGCTTCCAAACGCTGACCGCGCAGAAGTAAAAACAGCAAGCCGCAGATCAACGCCGATCTTCGCAGATCAAAAAAATCTGCGGCGAGCATCGTCAATCTGCGGCTTCGATTGATTTGAAACCTATTGTTGCGGCCAGTTGCCACCTTCGCCGGATTGCGGCGGTTGCCATTGCGGAGGAGGCGGTGGTGGCGCTTGATTCTGGCGCTTCTCAAACATCTTCACTCCGACCATTCCTCCCAAGACCGTAAAACCTAACAGGAACATCGCTCCAATCAATGTGCCGGGAATCATCCCTACAATTTGGCTGCCCAAACTTCTTCCGCTCATTTCATCTTTCATGGCTTGCACGAATTGCAGCAATTGAGAGTTATCAATGTTTTGTGCGGCGTTCCCCATGGCTTCCAACATATAAGGCAGCGTGACCAACTCAATCGGCAAACCAATCACAATTCGGATAAATGCCCCCAGCGCCCCGGCATATAAACCGATTTTCGCCCCTTCCTGAACAGTGACAGGTTGCGCAGACCCATCAACCAGCAGCTTGGCGGCAATCGCGCCTCCGACCCAGGCCCACAAACAACAACAAAGATTGCCCGCGTTCACAAATGGAATCACAGACAAAATGCCCATGACCAAACCACCCACAACATACGCCTTGCTCTGATCTTGTTGATTCATGCCGAGTAATTCTCCTTGAAAGAATGATCCATTGGTTTTGGCGAAGTGGATGAAACAATCGCCACCCAGGCAGGCAAGAGGAAAAACGCGATTGTAGCGCCTGATAACAAACCTGTTGCCGTCCGTGAAAAGAAAGTGTTGTTGAACAAACCGACAAAATCGCCACCGAAATCCGCCAACATCGGCAAGGCGGCAATCACCAACCAAAAGCGGCGCGGAATTTCAAGATTGCCCAGGTTGCGAAAAAAAGGGTAAAGCGCCATTCCCGCGACAAAACCTAGATAAATGCCAGTGCAACGCGAGCAAACCGCCAACGGAAAACCCAGCCAATGAAATGATCTTTCCGGCATTTGATGACAAAAACCTGACATTGCACGGTAAAGACTCATCGCCGAAAACCTGTATTCATTGGCGATCAGCCAGGGCGGCATAAAAATCACCGCCAGCCAGGCCAGCGCAATCAACATCAAAAGCGCGTACATCAAAATCGCTTTTCGGTTTTCAGAGATGATTCGATTCATTTGACCGCATCGAAAAAGTCATAGACCACGCGCGCCAGCCGTCCCATTTGCTCTTCGACTTCGCCGCGCGAGGCGCGTTTGTCTACGGTAAAGACCACCAGCGCAATCGGGTTGCCGCGAATGAACATCACGCCGGCATCGTTGGTCGTCGAGCCGATGGTTCCGGTCTTGTGCGCAAAGCCGGTGCCTTCGGGCAAATAGCGCGGCAAGCGGTGATTGAACTGCTGGCGATTCATGATCGTCATCATCTGCCGGCAGGAATCTTCGCTGGCGGCTTTGCCTTTGACGATCAAATCCAACAGCTTGGCCATGTCATCCGGCGAAGCCACGTCTTTCATGATTTTGGCGAATTCGGCGTCGGCTTTGGCGACACGTTCCGGCGAAGACGTGTTGAGTTGCGGACGATTCATCAACTGTTGTTTGGTTTTGCTTGCCGCCGATTCGTCCATCAGCGCCAGATAATCGCGGATCAATTCAAACGTCGTCCGATCTACACGGATGTTGTTTAACCCCAATTTCCGCATCGTCGCCGTCACATTTTCTGCGCCGACTTTGGTCAGCAAAATGTCCGTCGCCTGATTGTCGCTGAGGATAATCATCAGCAACGCCAAATCCCGAATCGTCGGTTTCAACCCCGGAGCCATTAGCGTCAACACGCCGCTGCCCAACGTGCGGTCGGCGGCGGTCAGTTCAACGCGATCATCCAGCGAGAACTTTCCAGCTTCGGCTTGGCGAAAAACTTCGACCAGAATCGGAATTTTGTAAGCGCTGGCCATCGGAAACTGCCGGTCGCCATTGATCGAAATCTGCTGCCCCGTGGCAATGTCGCGGACGGCGACTCCCATCGTTCCCGGAAAGGCATTGACCAGTTCCTGCAATCGCGCACGCAACCGCTCGATGTTCTGAACCGGTTTGGTGGATTGGCCAAACGCCGACAGTGAAATCAGGCAAAGTAGAATTGGCAAAACAAAAGCTCGACATGCAAGCACAGAAATTCTCCTTGTCAGAATTGAAGGGCGCATCAGGCTGCTTTTAGTGGGCGAAGCCTTGAATACTCTTGCTGGTTGGCCGCCAATGTTTCCCAGATGTCCACGGCCTGTTGCAGATTCATCCAAAATTCCGGCGTTGTTTTGAAAACCCGCGCTAAACGATGAGCCATATCGGGTGTAAGCGAACGACGCTCGTTGAGCAAGTCATTCACCGAGCGACGCGAAACGCCAAGCCGCTCCGCAAGCTCTGTTTGAGTCAAATCAGTCGCAGGAACAATTTCTTCACGCAAAAGCTCGCCCGGATGAGTCGGTTTTCTTTTCCTGCCGTTGAGCATAATTCCTCCTCAATGATAGTCCTTAAGATTTACATCGGTCGCGTCTCCGTCAACAAATGTGAACGTGATGCGCCAATTGGCATTCACCCAGATTGACCATGTGCCTTTTCGATCACCTTTCAATTCGTGCAATTTGAATCCCGGTAAATCAAGATCGGTAACCACAACAGCGGCATCAATGGCATCAAGACGGATTCGGATACGAGAAGCCAAGTCAGACGGGATTCTTTTCTTACTTTCCGTTTCAAAGAAGTCTTTCAACCCTTTATCCGCCCATGACTTAATCATCTGTCACTCCGTCCAAAACTCGCACCCAATTAAATTCGATCAAAGCGAACGAACGAATCCGGTCCGCCTTCGACGTGGACGGTGTCAACGAAGCGCACGTGCATGGTTTCGGTCGTCATCACCAGCGATTGAGTTCGTTTGCCGGTGCCGAAAAACCGGACTCCGCGCAAAATGGTTCCGTCGGTGACTCCGGTTGCGGCAAAGATGATTCGTTTGCCCGGAGCCAGTTCGTTGGTATCGAACACGCGCGAAGGGTCTTTGATGCCCATGCTGGCCATGCGGTCGGCAATGTCCGGAGCGATTTTGGAGCGTTCCTCTTCTTCCAGTTGTTCGGGCATCATAAACCGCGCCTGGATTTCGCCATTCAGGCATTTCATGGCCGCAGCGGTGATGACGCCTTCCGGGCCACCGCCAATTCCCATCAGTGCGTGAACGCCCGAACCGGCAACTGCGGCGGAAATTCCCGCCGACAAATCGCCATCGGAAATCAGTCGAATGCGTGCGCCTGCATTCCGAATGTCTCTGACCAGCTGGCTGTGACGCGGACGATCCATGACAACAATGGTCAAATCCTCGACTTTGCGTTTCAACCGCGTGGCAATCGCGTGAAGGTTGTCTTTGACAGGCGCGTCAATGTCCACAGCGCCTTTGACCGAAGGTCCAACCACCAGCTTTTTCATGTACACATCCGGCGCGTGCAGCAACCCGCCTTTTTCCGCCGCCGCCAACACGGCAATGGCATTGTCGGCTCCGGTGGCGCAAAGGTTGGTCCCTTCCAGCGGATCAACGGCAATATCCACGTGAGGATATTTGCCTTCATTGCCGGGTTTCGCGCCAATTCCGACGCGTTCGCCAATGTATAGCATCGGAGCTTCGTCGCGTTCGCCTTCGCCAATGACAATGGTTCCTTCCATCGGAATGGTGTCCATCACTTCGCGCATCTTTTCGACGGCAACCTGATCGCTGTATTTTCGTTCGCCTTGTCCCATGGTGCGGGCAGCTTCGACGGCGGCGGCTTCCACCACGCGAAGAAAATCAAACAGCAGATCGTGTTCCAACGGACGTCCGGCTGAAATTTGTTCGCTCATACTCCAGAACTCCTCTTGTTGGGCGAGCAACGGCAACGCCCTGTAAGCAACAACGGGCAAGCAGTTTCGCTTGCCCTTGCCTTTCCTCACGCCTCATTGGCCTGGCCAAGATTCGGATCGAAACAAGCACGACAACGCGCTTCGTAAGCGTCCGAAGCGCCAACAACAACTCGTTCCCGGCTGGCGATCAATCGTTGCGTATAAGTCGCAGGGCTTCCGCATTGCATACAGATGGCTCGCGTTTTGGTGATGTCTTCGGCGATGGCCAGCAACAACGGCATCGGCTCAAACGGACGACCAAGATAATCCATATCGAGTCCGGCAATGATGACTCGCTTGCCTTCGGCGGCAAGTTGATTGGCGACATTGACCAGTTCGGAATCGAAAAATTGTCCCTCGTCAATGCCGACGACTTCGGTGTCAGCGGCGACGGCTTCCAAAATCTCACGTGTTGTCGTGACCAGTTGCGACGCCAGCTTCATTTCCGAATGCGACACGATGTGCTCTTCGGAATACCGCAAATCAATCGCAGGTTTGAAACTTTGTACCTTCAACCGGGCAATTTGCGCCCGACGCAATCGCCGAATCAACTCTTCACTTTTGCCGCTGAACATCGAACCGGTGATGACTTCGATCCAGCCCGAATCATTTGAATGACGCTCTACCAACGTTGGCCAATCCCTTCTGATATTGTCTGATTTGAATGCGTGTTCGTTCTACACCATAAACCGGCGAAGGCGCAAGATTCGCACCTGAAAGGCTTTTCGCTTTGGAAACCTGCCTGATTGAATGGATGATAAGCGCATGAAAACTGCAAAAATTGCTCCTGCTCGCGTTGGTCGAATCAGCGCTTTGATCGGAGGAATCGTCTGGTTGATGTTGCTGCTGCCGCTTTCGGATTGGTTGAACCTGCCGGTGACAAGCAGTGGCGAAACCTGGTTGATCGAACGATTGCTGATGCTGGCAGCGCTGGTATTTGTTCCGCTGGCGTTGTCGCTGGCGACGAAGGATGCAACCAGCCGCTTATTTCGTTTCGCTATCCGGTTGCAACCCATCGGCGCGGCGTTGGTGATCGTTTCGTTTGCGCTGCGAACAAGTTTACTCGCCGCTGCCACGACCTTGATTTGGATTCTGACCACTTTGTTCATTGCGCTGATCGGATGGGAACGGTTGTGGCAACGCTGGAAAATTACTGGCCACATTCTGCCAATGGAAGAACTCTGCATTGATGCCGGACTGGCTTATATCGTGGTCGGCAGCGGATGGCTCTTTCTGTCGCGCTGGGGACTGAACCCACTGGAATTTTCAGACACCATCGTGCTGTTGACGGCGGTGCATTTTCATTACGCCGGATTTGCTGCGCCAATTCTGACCGGAATGGTCGGGCGAAGAATCAAAACCGGAATTGCCAGAAAGTTTTATCTTGCCGCCGCAACCGGAGTCATTGCCGGTCCGCCGCTGGTTGCTGCGGGCATCACGCTTTCGCGTCCGGTCGAAGTCTTTTCCGCTGTCACATTGGCAGCGAGTTTATTCTTGCTGGCAATGCTGAAGATGTTCTTCGTCGCACTCCAAGCGCCTCCGCTGCCGAGGCTGTTGCTGATTCTGTCGGCAATGTCTGTGATCGTGACCATGATCTTTGCCTGTTTGTATGCCTTTGGGCGATTGGCCGGAATGGAAACCATCAGCATTCCGTTGATGGCACAGGTTCACGGCATCAGCAACGCGTTTGGATTTGTGTTGTGTGGGTTGCTGGCGTGGACATTGCTCGAAAACAGATCAGCCGATTAAACGTCCTTGTCAGTTCGCGCCGGCAGGCGTTGCAATTTTAAGCTTTGAAGAGAAAAATGCCTTTGTCCTGGGAGGTAGATTATGAGCATTGAAACCTACGAAGGTGTTGTTGAACATGGCCAGATCAAGCTTAAGAACGGCTTGAGACTTCGTGAAAGAACGACGGTTTATGTCGTCGTCCCTGAACCTCAAACGGTCGTGCGTCCAACTGTTCACACTCCACGCTTAGCCAACCCACAACAAGCGGACGATTTCAAAATGGAAATCGTCGAGGTAAGCCCTGATGCCAAGCTATGACTCACTTCACTTCAATCCGCCTGCGCCAATCGCTTTGGTAACTCTACGAAACACAGAAACGCGCGCGACACACCGATAACCTGCTATGCCCGCATCAATCATTTCCATTGCCGACCGGTTTCGTCCGCTCTCCATCGCCGACTTGCTCGGTGACGGCAAAGTCGCCACCGCCTTTGAATTCATTGATTCGTCCTCTCAGCGATTCACTGCGGAATTGATCCGCATCTGCGAAATTCCGGCGCCGCCATTCAAAGAACATGAGCGCGGGCGATATTTTGCCGCGCGATTCAACGAACTCGGCCTGGACGACGTTCACACCGACAGCGAAGGCAATGTCATCGGTTTGTATCGCGGCGAACGCGAACAACCGTTGATCGTGTTGTCGGCGCACCTGGACACAGTCTTTCCCGAAGGAACCGATGTCAAAGTTCGTCACGTCGGCTCGCGGTTGTGCGCTCCGGGCATTGCCGACAATTGCGCAGGATTGGCCGCGTTGATTGCGCTGATTCAGGCGTTGAACGCCGGACAGATCAAATTGCGCGGCACACTGGCGTTTGTGGCGACGGTCGGCGAAGAAGGCGAAGGCGATTTGCGCGGCGTTCGCCATCTGTTCAACGAAGGCAAACTGGCCAGACGGGTTTCGGCGTTCGTTTCCTTTGACGGGACCGGCGTGGATTTCGTCACGCATCAGGCCCTGGGATCGCGTCGGTATCGCATACGCCTGGAAGGTCCCGGCGGGCACAGTTGGGGAGATTTCGGCGTCGTCAACCCTGTGCATGCCTTGGGACGGGCCGCCGCTCGATTGGCGGATTACCACGCGCCGGTTGATCCGCGCACGACCTACAACATAGGCCGCATCGAAGGCGGCGAATCGGTCAACGTCATTCCACAAGCGGCTTCGATGGATGTGGATTTGCGTTCGTCATCTGAAATCGAATTGTCGCGTCTGGAAGATTTTCTGCTGACGGCGCTGAATCGGGCCGTGATTGATGAAAACGTCATGCGCGCCGCTTCGGGCAAAAAATTGAAAGCCGACGTGCAGATAATCGGCAATCGGCCTTCGGGCGAAACGCCGCGCGAATCGTATCTGGTGCGAACGGCGATGGAAGCTTCGCGCGTGCTGGGCATCACGCCGATTCTCAATCGTGCTTCGACCGATTCCAATATCCCGATCAGTTTGGGAATTCCCGCCATTACCATTGGCGCGGGCGGCAGATCGAACGATTCTCACCGATTGAGCGAATGGTTTGACCCGGTGGGACGCGAACTCGGTTATAAACGGGCGCTATTGCTGGCGTTGGGAATGGCCGGGCTTCAGTGACAAACTCAAAAATGCCGCCCGCTGCTCAAAGGACCAACGGGCGGCTTGCGGATTAAAAGACTGTCTTGATAAAGCTCAGATCGTAATCGTCGTGCCGTCGAATTTCGTCAACGACATCTTGACCTCTTCATTGTAGGTAAGCTTCTGCTCCTGCAGGATGCAGATGGCCACTTGCTCTCCAAGCTTCATGCCTTCGATGATGTCCGTTCGCCAATGCACGCCTGCGCCGTTACGTCCCTTACCGACGTTACGAGCCACCTTGTTCAACTCACCGCGCACGGTCAGAGGCGGCCCTTCATAAGGTACGAGCGCCGTGCCATCCGCGTTCGGCACAACCGGGTTCTTGACGGCGACCGTGTCGTCGAAGAATGCCTTGAGGATTGTCACGCAAGCGCCCGCGACGGTGGCGTGGCCGGAAGCGTAAGCCGAGTGCGTGGGCGAGCCTTCGGGGAAAGCTTGCGGCAACAAATAGGTGCCGTATTTTCTGAAGGTCTCCTGCACAGCGAGCGAATTGAGCACATCCGAATGGAGCGGGTATTGAGCCGCGCCGGTAAGGTGGTTATGTACTCGCCCACCATACGCTTCTGGACGCAGGCGATGTTGCACGAACCATTTTTGATACCAGACCGCTTTGAGCGCGCGCGTGGCCACTTCAGTCACAAGGCTCAGAATGTGCGGGCCGCCGCACTGCGCGAATGGAAGTTGGGTCTTGGAGTCGGCCAGCGGAAGCCCCGGATCGAGCGGCACGCCTTGCCCCATCATAATCAAGCAGGCCTGCAAATAGGCTTGATAGAGGGCATCCACATGGACCCACTCGGCCAGATCACGCAGGTTGCGCTGGTAGCGCGGCGTCGGGTCATATTGGTAAGCAACAGGCGCGCCGCCGTTCTGGATATTGAGCCAGTCGGCGTAGCTGGTCATGTAATCCACGCCAGGGGCGGAGGTCTTAATCTTTTGCGAGAAGAGATTGGCGCCGAAGTAGAAATCTTGCAGCAGGAACTGCGACATGTGAGGGCCTTCCGTGTCTCCGGGGAAAGTGGAACGGAAGATCGTCTGAGGCGTCACCCGTCCGCCCTGTTTCGGGCCGCGGAAGTCCGACAAGCGGGAGAGTTCGTCCGCAGCGGCGGCGATGATCGGACTGGTGTCGTAATCATTGAAATTAACATCGCGCGCGAGCGCCATCCAGTAAAGCTCAACCATCTCGCCCGCCGTTTCAGCGCTGGCGAAGCGCGGCGCTGGCGGCAACGTTACGTGATGGGAATCCGGCCCTTCCAAATCCATCGCCAGACCGGCTTGCGGGCTGGTCTGCGGACGACCCAGGCCAAGAGTGATCTTTTCAAAATCGGCGGGGACGCGCGACGTCCGCGCTGAGACGAGACTGTTATACGCTACGAGATCAACCTCGCCTAGCTGATTATGCGGAAATCCTTTGGTGTAGCTGCCGATTTTATTCGGGTAACCGTCGTCGTCGCCATTGGTCACGTGATAAACCAGCGGTCTGCTCTGCGCCAGCTTCGCGGCTTCCAGTCGGCACTTATACGATTTCATGTACCGATTTGCAGCCTTGTCGGCAGGTTCGACGCCAAACGGAAAGGCCGGGTCATTACAAACTGGCTGCTTTGAGCCACCAGGCGCGGGAAATTGCGCCAGGGCAGTCTGGCTGGCGACGCCTGCCGCAATGGTTGCGGCTCCGACACGTCCCAAAAATTTACGGCGGCTTGAAACAGGTTTCGAAGTGTTTGTTGTTTCTGTGTGAGTAGCTTGCGCGTCAACAGGCTCATTCGCAGGTGCCTGCGATGAAACGGACGAACGTTTTTTCATGCGGAACGCTCCTTAATTAAGAGTAAAAAGGGAATTTAACTGGAAATTATGAGTCGGGGGTACAGCTTCAAAGGAAGTTTTAGGGCAGGCACCGTGGTCGAGTGAGGAAAGCTGTTAGCTCAGTAATCTTGTTAAATCGTCAATGATGGAGTTACCTCAACCGGCGCGGAGAGTAACCTGACTGACATTCGAGAGCAACAATTTTTTTGGCTAAGTGTGGCATTTTCTAAAGATTAGAGACCGTCAGCAATACCGCCAAAGCTTCCCCTTAGGCGGTGAATCACGATTAAGGTTGCTTGGGAGTTTGGCGGCGTTCGTTGGGCTGCAAGCCATTTTTCTTGCGGTCTTCATACTCCTTGATTCGGTCGGCGACCAGGCCGCGTTTGACCAACTCTACTTCCGGCACAGTTCCCAAATCGCCAGTGTCTTTGATCCAGCGATCCAGCGCAGCGCGCATTTCTTCCAAAGTCTTTTTGTTCTTCGGCAACGCAGCCAGATTCTTGGTTTCGTGCGGATCGCTTTGCGTGTCGTACAACTCTTCTGCGGGCTTGGTCGGCGCGAAAAACTGACGTTGCACGGCGTTCAACTTTCCTTCGGCAAACCAACGCCGCCAGGCCTGCATAATCGGATTTTCTTCGTTGTACAACACCACCTGCGCGTAAGGCAGATCAGGATAAAAGTTGCGTATGTAATGAAATCGCCGCCCGCGCACGCTGCGAATGCGGTCAAAGGTTTCGTCCATGCGGTCGCGCGCGGCAAAGACGTATTTCGGTTCTGGTGCGGTCTTGTCGCCGACAATGATTCGTCCTTGCATCGCTTTGGGAACTTCGCCGCCCGCCAGCGAAATCACCGTCGGCGCGAAATCCAGAAAACAAACCAAATCTTCGCGCACGCTGCCTGGTTTGATTTTGCCCGGCCAGCGAATAACCAACGGCACGTGAATGCCCTGGTTGTACACCCAGCGTTTGCTGCGCGGCATGCCTCGCCCGTGATCGCCGAAGAAAAACACAATCGTGTTGTCGGCTACGCCTGCCTTGTCCAAAGCTTCCAGCACATCGCCGACCTTGTAATCCACAGCCGTCGCCAATTCGTAATACTGCCGAAAATCATTTCGCACCGCCGGATCGTCGGGATAATACGGCGGCAAAACCATCTTCGCAGGGTCTTGGCGGTCAGACGGTTTCAACCGAATGGTGTTCTGCGCGTGTTTGTCTGGTACGGCGCGCACCTGGCTTTCGTGCGAAGTCGTGATGTTGAAATAACCGAAAAACGGTCGCTTCGGAACATCCTTCGTCCAATCGGAAGTGACATCTACCCATCCTGCTGGCGGTTCAAAGTTGAAATCCGTCTTGCCGAATCCAGCTTTTGTCGGCCAGCAGATTTGATACCCGGCTTGTTTCAGGTAATCGGTAAACAGCGGCGGCGGTTTCAACAACGTCGAGCGCATGTGGTGCGTGCCCATCGTCGTCGGATATTGACCGGTAATCAGCCCCGAACGACTGGGAGCACAAACCGGCGCGTGCGTGAATGCGCGCGTGAACCGAGCGCCTTCGCGCGCCAGCCGATCAATGTTCGGCGTGCGCGCCAGTTTGTCGCCGTAAGCGCCGAGTTCCGGCCCAAGGTCTTCGCCGATGATCCAGACGATATTGGGCGGCGTGGCAACCGGTTTGCCGGCCAACGCCTTTGAATTACGTTCGACGGAAACAACAGCCAACAACAGCATTCCGACAAAGAATGCGCGGCGAAGAAATTTGATTTTCATGGGGTTCTCTTTGCGGGAAATCACGTTTGTCGTTACGCCTTCAGGCGGTTTCGGTTTCAGCCGTCTGAAGGCGGAACGACGAACGCACTAAGCCAGAATCTGTTTGACGACATTGCCGTGAACATCGGTCAATCGGTAATAACGCCCTTGAAACTTGAACGTCAGCCGTGTGTGGTCAATGCCCAGACAATGCAGAATCGTCGCGTTCAAATCGTGAACGTGAACCGGATCGCGCACGATGTTGTAGCTGAAATCATCGGTTTCGCCGATGGTCACGCCGGGTTTGATGCCTCCGCCCGCCATCCAGATGGTGAAACAACGTGGGTGATGATCGCGCCCGTAATCGTCCACCGCCAATCTGCCTTGCGAATACACCGTGCGACCAAATTCGCCGCCCCAGATGACCAGCGTGTCGTCCAGCATGCCGCGCGCTTTCAAGTCCTGAATCAACGCTGCCGATGGCTGATCGGTGTCTTCGGCTTGTTTTTTGATGTTGCGCGGCAAAGATCCATGCTGATCCCAACCGCGATGAAACAATTGCACAAAGCGCACACCACGTTCCGCCAGCCGCCGCGCCAGCACGCAGTTATAAGCAAACGTGCCGGGTTTGCGCGCGTCGGGGCCGTAACTTTCAATCACCTTGTCGGATTCTTTCGACAGATCGGTCAGTTCCGGCACCGAAGTTTGCATGCGATACGCCATTTCGTACTGCGCTATGCGCGCCTGAATTTCGGGATCGCCATATTCCTGGGCATTGAGCTGATTCAGTTCGGCCAGATCGTCCAAAAACTTGCGGCGGACTTCGCGGCTGATGCCTGGCGGGTCGGACAAATACAACACAGGGTCAGCGCCGTTGTGGAATTTCACGCCTTGAAATTGCGACGGCAAAAACCCACTGCCCCACAACCGATCATACAAAGGTTGATCGCCGCCGGTTCTGCCTACGGAAACCAGCGCAACGAACGCGGGCAAATCCTTGTTTTCGCTGCCCAATCCATACGCCAACCACGAACCCAGACTGGGCCGTCCGGCAAGCTGAAAGCCCGTCAGCGCAAAGGTCTGCGCCGGATCGTGATTGATCTGTTCTGTATGCATGGATTTGATGAAGCTGATGTCATCAACGACTTTGGCTGTGTGCGGCAACAGTTCGCTTAACCATGCGCCGGACTTTCCATGTTGCGCAAATTTGTACAGCGAAGGCGCGGTCGGAAAGCTGGATTGATGCGCGGTCATTCCCGTCAGCCGCTGTCCCATACGAATCGAATCCGGCAGATTCTGCGCGCGGAATTTTTCCAGATTCGGTTTGGCGTCGAACAATTCCAATTGCGAAGGTCCGCCCGCTTGAAACAGAAAAATCACGCGCTTGGCTTTCGGCGCAAAGTGCGGTACGCCGGGCAAGCCGGTTTTCTCTTGGGCAAAACCGCTTTCGCCCAACAGCGAAGCCAGTGCCGCCGTTCCTATGCCCAAACCAAAACGGCTGAAAAACGAGCGACGAGTCAGGTTCAATTGCAGTTCGTTGAGTGGATTCATAAGTTCGCCTTTCACATGTATGAAATCAGAAAGTCGCAATCGGATTCAGCGGCGAGCCGGTTCCGCCTGTGATTGGAATCGGAGCCGCCGTCAGCAGAAACGTCCAGCGTTTGCGTTTGGCCGTCGCCTCGCTCAGAGCTTCCAGGTCGCAATTGTCAAAGATGTGAACGCCCATCGCATTCAACGTCAACAAATGAACCGGATGCGTGACGCCTTCTATGCCGGAAGGCAACACATCGCTGGCGGCATCGCTGCCGAGTAAAGCGACGTCGCGCTGTTTCAACCAGCGCGCGCACGAAGCGTGCAATCCCGCTGAAGCATTCCCAACATCCCAGGGGCCTTTCACCTCGCGCCGCGCCCAGCGACCTGTGCGAATAAACACTGCATCACCCGCGCCGACTTTGATTCCGGCTTTCTTTTCCCAGGCGTCCAGGTCTTCGGGATAAATCGCCTCGCCGAGTTCCAGATACGGTTTGCCTTTCAGCGCAGCCATGTCCATTAAAATGCCGCGCGTGAAAATGCCTTGCTTCAGGTTGGTGATCGCCAGTTTCTGCGCGCCTTTGGCGGTGACTTCCTGCCGCGAAAACCCGTTGTACATCTTGCCCTGATAAAAGATGTGGCAGAGCGCGTCCATGTGCGTGTGCTGGTATCCGTGAAAGAGAACCGAAAACGTATCCACACTCCATTGGCCTTCGCCATCGCCGGTCAGATTCATCGTATGTTGATACGGACTCGAATTGTCGGCTTCAGCGACAAAGTTCGTGTTGCGAGCCAACGAAACGTTTGCGCCTTCCGTCACCAACGCAGCCGCCTGTTTGCGTTTGGCATCGGTAATCAGGTTCAACGCGCCAAGTTGATCGTCTTTGCCCCAGCGTCCCCAATTGGAAAGTTCCGTCATCCAGCGATCAATATCGGCTTTGGTCAATTTCGCGCGCGATTGCGCCGAAGTGGAATCGGTCAGGTTGACAGCGACGGCAAACAACAAAACCAGCGCAATCAGCGAAAAGGTAGGAAGGATTCTGCGATTCATTGTGTCTCCTTGTTTGAGTTATTGCCGGGTAATCACTTCGTCCAGGTTTAACAGCAAACTGGCCGTTGTTGCATACGCTGCCAGCTCCGCGCGATTCAGAGCTTGGTCGTTGCGCTTTTCGCCAATGGCTAACAGCTTTTCAGCTTCCGTCGAATTGCGCGTGAAGTATTCCAGTTGCGAGTTCAGATTTCTGACCAGAGCTTTGACTTCCGCCTCGCTGGGCTGACGCGAAGTCACGCGACGAAACGCCCACGCCAACCGCTGTTCGGCTCTCTCGCCGCCTTCTTTCAACATCTTTTCAGCCAGCATTCGCGCGGCTTCGATGTAAGTCACATCGTTCATCAAATTCAACGATTGCAGCGGCGTGTTCGTGCGCGTGTCGCGCACAGTGCAAAATTCGCGCGCCGAAGCGTCGAATACCTGCATCGTCGGCGACAAGACCGTGCGTTTCCAGAACGTGTACAAGCTGCGCCGCCACAGACCTTCGCCTTTGTCAGTGTCGTAACCGGTCAAGCCGGAAAAGGCCATGTCCTTGTACAGTCCGTCCGGTTGATACGGTTTGACCGAAGGTCCGCCGAGTTTTTCCACCAGCAAGCCCGACACGAACAGCGCCTGATCGCGGATCATTTCCGCCGACAAACGGAAACGCGGCGCGCGCGCCAGCAATGATTGCGAAATGCGGATTTCGGATTGCAGATTCGACTGGTTCATTTTCGACGATTGGCGATAAGTCGCGCTCATCACGATGGTTTTCAAAAACGCTTTCACATTCCATTGCGGATTGAGGATTGCGGACTGCGAACCGTTTTTCACCCCATCGCCGCGTCTCCCAGTCCCCCCGTCTACTTGTCTCTCCGTCCCTCCGTCGCTGAACTCAACCGCCAGCCAATCCAGCAATTCTGGATGCGTAGGCAATTCGCCTTGCGCGCCGAAGTCTTCCGTTGTTCGTACCAACCCTTCGCCGAAGAGCATTTGCCAAAACCGATTGACCGTTACGCGAGCCGTCAACGGATGCTCTTTGCTCATCAACCAGCGCGCAAACCCAAGCCGGTTGTTCGGCAAATCCGCGGCCATAGGCGGCAACACGGCGGGAACCGCTCGATGAACCACTTCGCCCGGAGCGTCATAAGCTCCGCGTTTCAGTATGTGCGCCGGACGCGGCGTCGGCAATTCCTGCATGACCATCAACGACGGCAAATCGTCCACGAATTTTTGCCGTTGCTGCTTCAACTCTGCCAGTTTGGCGTGCGCCTGCTTGAATTCATCTGGCGCGGCGGAATTCAAAAACGCGCGGTTCAGTTTCCAATTTTGCGCCGCCGAACGTTTTTTGGCCGGAAGCGCCGCGATGGATTCCAGGGAATCGGCACAGGCCAGCGCAGCGATTTCATCAGATTCCAGCGCGCGACTGTACATTCGCACTTCGTCCAGCGCGCCTTTGAATCGGAATTGCTGCCCGCCGCCTGCGCCGATTTTCAGCGTGTTGCGACTGTTGCCGAACAGCAGATAAAAATTGCGCTGATTCCATTTCAGTTTGGCTTCCTGGCCGTTGACGAAAATCTTCAGCCGTTCTTCCCACTGCTTCAATCCGTCAAACACGACCGCGACGTGATGCCATTGTTTGATTGGCAAGGCTTCGGTTTCGACGCGCAGCGTATCTTCGCCCCAACGGAAAACCATGTTGAAGTGAAGTTTGCCGTTCAGAAAATACAGCCCATAACCTTCGGCGCGCGGAATTCCGTTTTCCACATCCGCAGGCGAATCGCTGATTTTGGTGACGATGGAACCGCTTTGTTCGGATTCAGGGTAAACCCACGCCGCGATGGTGAACCGTTCACGGTAATCGCTGGAAGTCGTTTTGTAGCGAAAGTCCGCGTTCAATCCGCCGTCGAAATACAACTTGCCGTCAAAGGCGACCGCCTGCCCCAGCGGTGAAGCGACAAAACGCGGCTGGCCATCTTTGAAGCCGCCTGGTTCGCCAATTTTGTCTTTCTTTTTGATGTCTTCCTGATTGTGATACGCGCGATCGGAGCTATTGAAAACAGGAGGTTGGTTTTCATCAAACGGGATTCGCACGATCAACTTTTCTTCAGGAATTCCATTCGGAGTACCGCCTTCAGGCGGCTGCGCGTCGTGTTCGTCGCCTACCGTGCGGCTGAAGCCACCATTGCCGCCTGAAGGCGGAACTCCAAACGTTTTTTCCCAATCGCGTTGTTTGCCGGAAAACTTCTTTGCCAACCGGTTGTAATCGTTTTCGGCGAGGGCAATTTGCTGATCGAACTTCGCCAACTGCGCTTGTTGCTCTCGCGTCGGCGCAGCCATCACCGGCGGCGAATTGCCCCAATCGAACGAATGCCCGTCTTCGTCAATGCTGTTGAAGTACGCCGACAGTTGATAAAACTCTTTTTGCGAGAGCGGATCGTATTTGTGGTTATGACAACGCGCGCAGCCAAACGTCAGCCCCATAAACACCGTCGAAGTCGTATCCACACGATCCACGACGTATTCGATTCGATACTCTTCCGGGACGATGCCGCCTTCGGCATTGATGCGATGGTTGCGATTGAACGCGGTGGCGATGCGTTGATTCAAAGCCACTTCCGGGCTGGAAGCCTTCGGCAACAAATCTCCGGCCAGTTGTTCGATGACGAATTCGTCAAAGGGCTTGTTCGCGTTAAACGCTTCGATCACCCAATCGCGCCAACGCCACGCCGAACGGTCACCGTCAATTTGATAACCATTGGTGTCGGCATATCGCGCCGCGTCCAGCCATCGAAACGCCATTCTTTCGCCAAAACGCGGCGACGCCAGCAAACGGTCTACTACTTTTTCAAAAGCATTCGGCGCAGTGTCATTCAAAAACTCATCCAGCTCTTTGGTCGTCGGCGGCAAACCGGTCAGGTCGAATGACACACGGCGCAACAACGTCGCGCGGTCGGCTTCGGGCGCAGGCGACAAATTTTCTGCGTCGAGTTTTGCCAGGACAAAATAATCAATCGCATTTTTGGGCCAAGCTGAGTTTTTGACCGGCGGCAAAGCGGGTCGCGTCGGCGCGACAAACGACCAATGCTGTTGCCATCGCGCGCCCTGCCGAATCCATTCGGTCAGCAATTCGATTTCGGCTGGCGCAAGGTTTCGACCGGAATCCACAGGCGGCATGCGCATCGCTTCGTCGCGGTGCGTGATGCGTTGAATCAGCAAACTCTTTTCCACATCGCCGGGAACGATGGCTCGCCGGCCTCTGCCAAGATCGGTGGTCGCAGCGGTTTCGGAATCCAATTGCAGTTTGATCTTCAAATTCGCAGCGTCGGGGCCGTGGCAGGCAAAACACTTGTCCGAAAGAATCGGACGAATGTCGCGATTGAAATCTATGCGGCGCGGTTGCGACGTTTGTTGAGCCTGACCGGGCGGTTGAAACCATGCCGCGACGACAGCCGACATCACGAACACTGCGATGACTGTAAGCTTCAGATTCATAGCTCAGTTTTTGAATGCGGTTGCTGTAATGGTATGAAGTCCGGTCAACAATGCGCGCTCGCTTTGTTCGCCGGTGATGATCTGCGATTGAATTTCAATTTGCGCCAGCGCGTGCCGCCAGGCTTCGGCCAGCGCGCCGCTGCCGACAATGACGACCGCCCCGGTCAAAACTCTGCGAGCGACCAGCGCGTCCAAATCCGCAGCGATAAACGCGCCGATCAAAAAATTCAGCCGGTCTTCGGCGCTTCCTTGTCTCGATTGTTCCAGCAACCGGACGCCAAACAATGCGCGAGCCAAACCGGATGTTCGTTGTTCACGCATTCCGGCTTCCAGCCAGTTGGTGCTCATCGTTGTCGGTCGTTCGTGAGGAACCGCGCTGGCCAGAATCGTCTGCGTTTGCGTGGCATAAACCAACTCACCCGACAACGAAGTCACGCTGGCTGCGATGCGGCCGTCGGCATCCAGTTTGATCGCTTTCCAGTGCGAACCTAAATTCAACACAGTCGCCGGAGCTTTCGCCGCACCAGAAATCATCAATCCGGCGCAGAGCGTCTCTTCGCCGCGCATCAAATCGGCTTCGGCTACCGTTGCCAATTCGCAAGGCATCTGGCCTGACTTCACTCCGGGAACCAGCAACACGGGCAATTCGGTTACGTCTGCGAATTCATAAGTGCGCGTTGCCGCCGCAAGCTCTGCGATTCCAGCAGGCGCAGCCAAATGCGGAACTTCGGCCAAGCCCAGAGCCGACGTAATCATTCCGGCTGCGGCCACGCAAACCGGCTGGGCTTCTTTTTCAGAGCGAACCTGTTCGATCAATTCGCGCAACGCCGACCGCAATCGCGCCGAAGTACCATCTTTCGCTGTGTCGCGCACGCCAACGTGAGCTTCGGCTTTGGCCAGAATCGTTTCGCCGCGCGCCAACCAGACGCGGCTGTTGGTCGTTCCTGCGTCCACAAACACGGCGCACAATTCGTCAGCCATGTGTTCTCCCTGCCGCGACGAATGCTGCCGTGCGTTCAGTCAATCGCTGCAATCCGCCATCGGCAAACCAATCCTTGCCGATCAATTCCGACCCCGCGCCAATCGCCCAGGCTCCGGCAGCAAAGTATTCGCGCGCCAATTCCGCTGTCACTCCGCCGGTCGGCACAGTGCGAATGTTTGGCAAAGGACCGCGCAAGGCTTTGACAAAAGCCGGACCCAGCGAATTCGCCGGAAAGAGTTTTGCCGCGTCGGCTCCGGCGTTGATGGCTTCAACCACTTCCGAAGGCGTGAAGCAGCCCGGCAACGAGATCAATCCGCGTTTTTTCGTTTCTTCGATGACGGCAATGTCGCGATTGGGCGAAACGATGAATCGCGCTCCAGCGTCTGCCGCGCGCAGCACCTCGTTCGGCGTCAACACAGTTCCTGCGCCTACGGCCATTTGCGAACCAAAACGATTGGCCAGCCGATGAATCGCAGCAAAAGCATCACGCGAATTCAGTGTGACTTCAACGGCGGTCAATCCGCCTTCGATCATGGCGGCGACGACTTCCTCTTCGCGCCCGGCAAAATCTCCGCGCAAAATGGCGACGATCTTTCCAGCTTCGATGTGTTGAATGGTTTGTTGCATTTCAAATCTCGAACATCAAAACAGGATGAACATGATTTTTTTCGGGATTTACAGGCTAAATCAGAGCAAGCAACATTGAGACATTCTCTTTTGACAGGATGACCAAGATTTCCAGCAGGATTTACAGAATCATCAATAGCAATCAAGTTCCAACTTGGTTTGAATCCTGTTCATCCTGAAAAAAAATCATGTCCATCCTGTCTCAAAGTTTCTTGCTTCGATTTAGCCAGAAAAAAATTATTACCTCAGTTCAACCATCCTGTTCATCTTGAAAAAAATCGCGTCAATCCTGTTTCCAGATCGGTTGGTTTAATTTCGAGTGATGTTGACCGGCAGATGCGGCAATTTTTTTGTTTCGGCTTCCAGCTTGCCGTCGCGCGCCAATTCGATGGCGCGAATCAACACGGCTTCGTCCTGCACTCCGGCCAGCACGTGGCCGCCAATGACGAAGCTGGGAACCATCGTGATTCCGTAAGTGCGGGCAATCAACAAATCTTCGTCCACTTCATCCGCCAGGCGACGTTCCGCCAAAGCCGTTTCCAAATCGGCAGAATTCAGCCCCGATTGCCAGGCGATTTGTTTCAACACAGCCAGTTGGCCGATGTCCTGATCTTCCAAAAACAAGGCTTTGAACAACCGTTGGTGAAATGGTTCAAAGCTATGTCGCGCTCGCGCCCAAGCAGCGGCTTCGTGAGCCAGTCGCGTCAGCGGCGCATGCGAAGGCTGATTGATCTTCGATCTCAATCGTTCCGCCATCGGGTAGATGGAATTCGCCCAGGCCGCGTTCATCCGTTCGCCGCGCGGTTCAAATTTCGGCGGCCCGGATTCACGCAGTTGATACGCTCGCCAGACGATTTCCGCGCCCGTGGCCACCGCTGCATTTCTGAGCGCAATTCCGCCAAGATAACAATACGGGCAGGCGTAATCGGAAAACACCTGAACAACGACGGGCATCTGCAATGCTCCTTATGTGAAAATTTCGGCGCGAACGGACGCTCGCGTCATTTCCTTCCCAGAATGAAAACAGCATAACGCCGACGAACTCACACGACAAACACAAGCAAAATTTTCGCTGGCTGATCAATTGTCGTCTGTGTTGGCGGGCGGTTTATCGCCCTTGTTTGCTATGGGATTGTTGCGTAAGTTCGGAGCTTCCTGGCCGATTGCGCTGTTTGTAGCGGTGGGTGAACGGCATTCATCTGTTGGAGAATCTGAAGCTGGATGAATTGGACGCCAAACGCATTCAAGAATTCGCACTGTTTGTGCAGCCGCTGAAGATTCAAGGCGGCATAGGATCAACCGCCGCTCCCATTGCCATACATTGAAACAAGCTCTGTGACGCGACAACCATCGAAAAGTCATGAAGCGTTGACGGCGCTATGCAGGGATTGCCACGAAGCCAGCAACAAGGTTTCGATCTGTTTCCAATCGGTTTCGCTGACGCCGCCCGCTGCGGCGCGTTTGTCGCGTATGGTCATGGCTTCCTGACGCAATCGCGCGTGTTCCAACAAACGATCACTCGGAACCCGATACACTTCCGCCGGAAGCTCGGCCAGTGATTTGTTCAAATCTTCCAGCGAGTATTTGTGACGCTGGCGGTGAATGATCCACCATTCCAATTCCAGCCTGGCGGCTTTCTGCACGTCGAAATTCACATCCGCGCCATCGTGAATCGCCTGATAAAACTTGACCAGATGCGGCAACGCCTTTTCGTAATCCTCGCGTTTCTTGCCATCCTTGAAAACAAAGGCGGCTTGAGCGGCCTGATAAGCGACGGCGTTCGATGTCGCATACGGCATGCCGTATTGCGTCCGCATCAACTCAGCCATCTGCCGCAACAACTTCACTCGTTCTCTGGCGTAATAAGACCGCCACATATTGGTTTCCAACTGCGCGACCATCTTGGGATCGAAATCTTTCAGGCTATGCTGACGCGGGCCATATAGGTCGAACGCCAGCCAAGCCACTCCAATCACCAGAAAAGCAATAAACGCCAACGAAGTTCGGCGAATTAGCCGTTTCCTGCGCACGCCTGATTGGGAATGATTTTGCCTGTTGCTCATCGTCAATCTCCTGCTTTTGAAAGTGAGTTCGCCGAATGATACGTCAACGGGCAGGCAATGGATTACAAAAAGAGCAGGGGAGAAGGGAGAAAGGGAGAAGGCGGGAAGGGGTGAAGGCAGATAGGATTACTCTGTTCCGCTGTCACCCCGTCACCCCGTCACTTCCTTGTCAGCACAACGGGAGCTTGTTCAGCGCCGAGGATCATGCTGAAAAAACTGCGAACGGCCGTGTATTGCTCGACGGGAATCACAGACGGTTTCAGCGCCAGCGAACGTTTGAAAATCAGGTATCCGTCTTTGACTTCATAAGTAACAGCATAATTGCCGAAAGGCTGATTCAATTCAGCAGCGTCAGGCAATTCGTCAACCTCGAACCCGTCAGGCAATTTGATTTTAACGGTTTCCTTGTACGCTTCGGCTCCGAGCACGACGGGATGCGTTCGTTTGTCCGAAGTCAGAAACACCGACGAACGCCGCGAAACAATCGCCGGTTTGAAGACCAGCAGTTTGTCGCGCATGGTTTTGGCGTAACCGGGCGAACTGAATTCCACATCCAGAACGAATTGTCCGACGTGCGAACTGTCCGCCGGTTCGGCTTTCAACACGTTGGCCGCCGGAGCCGTTTGCGTGATCCAGCGTTCGATGTATTTCTGGTATTGCGGGCGAGCGGCGCGTTTGAACAAACGACGCTCTTCGACGGCTGCCTGACCGTAAGATCGTTCGTTGACCGTCGCCACCAGCGAACCGTCTGCATTGAGCACGGCTTCAACGGTTCGTTCCATGCGATTGGCTTCGGGCGGAGTGACGGGCATTTTCACCAAATCACCAAGTTCACCCGCTGCCACCAGCGCGAAACTGCCTTGTTCGTGATCGGGCAGGTCGCCGACCGGCGTGTCGTCATCGGTCGGGTCGAAAATCAGCAATCGCCCCAGCGTCGGATGTTTGATGACTGTCGCTGCTTCGGTCCCGTCGCTGACTTTGACGGCGATGATGCAATGATTGAATTGTTGCGGCGAAGGCCATTCGGGCTGCACTCGGTGCGGGTCGCCGGAGTAAATAATCACCGGATACGATTCGATGCCCAGCGATTTCAACATCGCGCGCATCAGGTTGGCTTTGTCCTTGCAATCGCCGTAATTCTTGTTGAACACGTCCACTGCCGAATGCGGGCGATAACCTCCGCCGCGACCAACGTCAATCTGAATGGAAATGTAATTGACGTTTTGTGCGTGACGGCCAATCGCCTGAATCTTTTCGAATTCGGTTTTGGCGCCGGCCGTCAGCTCGCGCGCTTTGGCGGCCATCGCGTCGTTGAAACCGGATTGCGGATCGTTGAGTTCGCTGGCGTACCTGGAAACGTCTTTCCAACTGGCGAAGCTGCGCAGCATGGTCGTTTTCGATTCCGGCGGGAAAACGTTGACGGCGATGTAAGCCACCAGCCTGGACATGCGCGGGCTGGCCGGTTCCGGTTCTATCGGTTGCAGATTACGCAGTTCCCAGGTGTAGCTGTTGCCGCTGATCTGCGGTTCGATTTTGGCGTGGTTGAAGGTCAGCGCGTCGGCGCGCCAGTTTGGCGGCAGATTGACGGTCAATCGTGACATCAGCACCGGGCTGCCCTGTTGGAAAAACCACAAGAATTGCGAAAACACTTCACGTTCTTCGGTGATGATTTCGTAGCCGAACACGCAACCGGGTTCGACGTCATTGACGGCGGAAATGATTCTCATGCGCGAATCGTTGTAAACATCGTTGTCGGCCAGCGCCATGTCCATGGTTTCTTTTTTTCCATAACTGATGGTTTGGCCGTTGGGGCGAATCAACCAGGCGCGCATTTCTTTCACCTTGCTGGAGCCTGTGTTGTAACTTTCGCTGGCGCGCGCGTGGCCGCGACCTTCGCGCGAAAGGATTTTCACCGCCCACCACGAAGTGGTTTTGATCTTGCCGTCGTCTTCGATGGTTTTGCGAGATTCGTCGTGCAACACCACTGCGTGAACGTCTTTTCCGTATGTCGGCAGGCTGGTCGTTGCGGTCTGTTTCAACCAGGCTGGCGGTTCATCGGCGAACGCGACGATATTCAACGCCAGGATGAGCAGCGTCGTATGACATGCGTGAACGATCAGTTGTTTCAGCATAATTTCTCCCTTCGGAGTCGAGGCCGGACAATTTGAGCGAATTGCCCGGCCTGTCAGATTACTGCTGACCGGTTGCCGCCGCGCCCTGTTTGAGAGTTATGGCGTGATTGTCAGCTTGATGAACGGCGTCGAAAATCTGTTTCAGGGAAGGATACATGGCTTTGGCTATTATCAACGTCTGGAATTTGAAATTGCGTTTGTAAACCAGGGTTTTCATATCTTTGGTAATGGCCAGTGATGCGTCGTAATTGCCGGCATCTCCGAAATTGATCGAGCCGGGAGCCTCCGCGTTGTCCAACACATATCCATCGGGCAGTTGGATTTCGATGTCGTCAAGTTCCATCCAGGGGAATTGGAAATAAACGTCGTTCTGCCGGTTTTGCGTCGGGAACATGGTGGCGACATTCCGATGGAAAAACGCCGGTTGCAGGAAAATTCGTTTGCCCGTTCGTTCGGCGTATCCAGGCACGCGAACCTTGTATGAATACACAAATGGTTTGAGCGGATCGTTGACGCTTTCGATTTTGATGTCGGACAGTTCGCCGCCCAACCGGCCTTTGATCGAATTGCGTAATTTTGTTTCGCGTTCTTCCGGTGTGTCGCTGTCGTTGTTTTCCTTCATTTCGACAGCGAAATGGCCGGTGTATTCCACGCGAACGGTTCCTTCCAGCGAACCGTCTTCCATCAGCTTCAATCTGGCCTGACGTTTCTTTGTGGATTTATCAGCGGAAGAAATCGGCGTCGTTATCAGTCCAGGTTCCTTTGAATCGGTAATCAGCGCAGGAATGCCCTCTTCCTGCCAGCGCAACATGCCGAAAGGCACGTAGGTGCTGGACGGGTCGAAAAATTTCCATTGATCGCCGAATTTGACGGCGATGTTGTATCCACGCATGAAATACAGGTTGGTGAAATTGGGGTCGAAGAATTTACGGCTACGGTCACCGATGCGAGTGAACCGCGCTTCCATTCCGGCGGCTCCGGCCATGGCGGCGAACAGAAAGTTGATGTCCAGGCCGGTCCCGTAACCGCGTTTCAACGTGTCGGCGGGCGAATTGTTGTCCTTCAGTTTTTGCAGTTGTTCTGAGGTCAGCCCCGAAGCATCGCTGTTGATATTTTTGATCTTGGTGCGGCAGTAATTGAAGATGCGTTCCAGTTTCTGTTCCTGCGTTGCAGCGTCGCCTATGGCTTCGTTGGTTGCGCGCCGAATGTCATCGTTGATTTTCATGTCAGCCTTGCGCAAATCGAACAAGCGTTTGCCTTCGTCTTTCCAGTATTCCATTGGCGCTTTTCTGACATCAGGCGAGTAATAAACCAGCATCCACATTTTGACCTGATCTTCGGGCGGCATATTCGGTTCCTCACGGAACGCAGGCATGTTTTTGATTTCCGTCAGGTAATAACCGTTCTTATCCTTGACGAAACTCGGAATCTGGCCCTGAAAGGTAATGGTCTTCATCGGATACATCGCCAGTGGATCGGGTTTCAGATAATACCTGACCAGTTGAACGGGAATGTCGCGCTGGAAATCCATCTTGACGTAGTTGGTTTCGTATTCAAAAACTTCACGCCAGCGATATTCGATGATTGCGCCGGGTTCGATGCCGGGCAGGGCAAACGATTTAGACTTCAGCTTGAACTTGCCGAATTTGACCACTTCGCGGTCAAAGATGGCGTCTTTCTTCAATTCGACGATTGTGCCGTCCGGTTTGATGGTGCGCGCGGCAATGTCTTTGATCGAGGTGCCGTTGAAATAGGAAATATCTATCTTGCTTTGAGTCTCTTTGCCGCGTTCGGTGAACACCTTGACGCGCAGATAATGGATGAAGTCCGTGCCGGAATTGGACGCGTCGTCCACATAAACTTCCCAAAGCAATGCTTCAGCATCAGCGTCTTTTTCGACCTGTGGCGCTTTGAGCGCCAGATGAGCCGGATCAACAGGTTTCCATTCTTTGGTTTGGGCAGTGGCAAACGAGGGAATGATGCAGAGCAGACACAAGATCAGGTAAACGGTTGGGCGATTGGATTTCATAACTTAACCTTTCTGTTGACGGGCTAAGGTCAACATTGTCGAAAATCGGGACTTGGCCGAAGCAGATTTCGATCAGGGGTGGCTTGATGAATCAGCTTCTATTGAAAAAATGCTGAGCGGCAGATGCCGGAAAAAAAACTTAACCGTAAAAAATCAACTTTTTGGGGATCGAAAACGATGCGATCTTAAGGTCGTTTCTGATGATAAGGCAATCAAAATCTGTTGCCCGACAGGTTAAGAAAATCACGGGGCTGGCATTTCTTATGGGTTGTCAAACGTCAGGAGTTTTTCTTTGACTTGCCGCGCGGCTTGATGGTCTAATGCCGCCCTGATTCGACAAGGCCCTGCTTGACCAGAACTTTGTTAAAGTTTTGAAGAGTTGCATCAAGAAATCCGACCGATCATCAACCCCGACACCGAATTTAATATAAATAGCTCATCTGTTTGGCCACTTGGCTGCCCCAAGTTTGCTACGGCATTGCCGCAGGAGAGAACCGACGATGAATGACAAGACTCCCTCACCCTCTACTTTCATAACTACGATTTTCCGGCTTCATTTTCTGATTCCAATTGTCGTGCTGATTTTGGCGTTCACGGGGCTGATTGCGCGGCACAATGTATCGGCGACTTCGGCGTTGGTGACTGAAACGACGATTTCCACCATCGCAGGTGGTGGATTCGGGTCGGACGTGCCCGCCCGCCAGGCGCCAATGGTTTTGCCGACCGCGGTTGCGCTCGATCCGCGCGGACGCGGTTTTTACATTGTTGACGAAGTGGACGGAACCAGTTTGCTGCGGTTCGTCAATACCTTGTCCGTGCCGGTGACTCTGGCCGGAACCACGGTTCAGCCTGGACAGGTCAATCTCATCGCCGGCGGCGGCATTCAAAGCGACGACGGCGTATTGCCGCGCGACACCGATCTGGCTCAGATCACAGGTCTGGCAGTTGATCCTTCGGGAGACGCCGTTTATATGACCATTCCGTCGTTTTTCGCCATTCGGGTCATCAACGTCGGAGCGCAGAATCTGACGGTGCTGGGCAAGACCATTGTTCCGGCGACGATCAGCACAGTTGCTGCGCTCGATCTGGCGTCGTTTCGTTCTGTGGCGATTCAACCTTCGACACGCGAAATTCATTTTGTGGCAGGGCGGCTGGTGCTGAAGCTGAACAGTTCCGGTGGGCAGGTGGTTGTGGCCGGAGGCGGAAATCCTGAGACAGGCAACGGCGATGGCGGCCCTGCTACTCAAGCCCGACTGACCACACCGACCGGAATTGCGTTTGATGGTTCAGGCAATTTGTTGATTGCCGACGGCGGAGACGCCCGCACCATTCAAGGCAGCGTTCGCAGGGTCACTACTCAAGGCATCATCAGCACGCTGGCGGGCGCATTGGAATATCCGACTGGCATTACCGTGGCGAACAACGGCGACGCATTTGTCGCGCTCGGGAACGCTCAGCAGATCATTCGCGTGACGCCGGCGGGTGTCAGAACTACGGTAGCAGGAAATTCCAACATGGTGCTGTGCGATCCCAACTTCACTCCAACCTGCGGAGACGGCGGCGCGGCGACTCAGGCTTTTTTGAACATGCCGGACAGCACGGCCAACATCACTCTGGTTATTGCCGTAGACGGGCGAGGCGTGTATCTGCCGGATTTTCGTTACAAGCGAGTCCGATTCATCAACTTGAGCGGTGGTATTCAAAACATTCTGGGAACGAACATCGCCAACAACGGCATCAACACCATTGTCGGCAGCGGCCAGCCTTCGCCGTATGACGGAACTCAAGCAACATACGCAGAAATGTTCGTGCCGACCGGTGTGGCGGTTGATTCGCTCGGCAACCTGTTCATCGCTGATTCGGGAAACAATCGGCTACGCTTTGTCAATCTTGGCAGCGCGCCGATCACATTGTTTGTGACAACGCCGCACGCCATGACGGTTCAACCCGGCCAGATTGTCACGCTCAATCGCGAAGCAGGGGAATTTCAACTGGATGACCGAATCACTACGGCGCTGTTTCTGACTCCGCAGGGACTGTATTCGACGCCGAATGGGCTGTTCATTGCCGATTCGCAGGCTGGAGCCTTGATCAAGGTTCCGCCGACTTCCGTAACAGGGCGTCGCAGCGGGATCGTACGATTCCTGAATACCTCGAACAGCGACGTGGTTTTCTTTCCCAACAGCAGCGACAACCGAATTGTCGTGCCGCCGGGGCAGATCAAAGACATTGGCGGCGTGAGACCGCCGACAAATCCACAAGGCCTGGGTGATGGATTGCCCGCCAACCGCGTTGCCTTTTTTCCGACGGATGTGGCGGTTGACCGAGCCGGAAACATCTTGATCGCCGACCAGGGAAACAATCGTATTCGCAAAATTGACGCTCAATCGGGGATCGTCAGCACGTTGTTCGGAGATGGAACCCAGGCAACGTTATTCGGACCGACGGGAATCGCTCTGGATAACGCCGGAAGATTGCACATTGCAGACACGCGCAACAGCCGTATTTTGCGCCAGGACACGCCGACCAGCACGACTTTCAGCGTGATTGCCGACAGCACGCGCAACATTCGCCGACCACGCGATTTGACTGTTGATGCGGCAGGAAAAATCTTCATCACCAACGCGCTGACCCATCAGATTCTCGATCTGGATGCGCCCAACAATTCCCTGGGTACAACCAGCATCGTCGCCGGAACCGGCAATCCTGGATTTTCCGGTGATGGCGGCGACGGCATTCAAGCGAGATTGAATTTGCCGAATCCGGGCACGCTGACCAACGATATTCAGGTCACGTGCAGCATTCTGGCTTTGCCTAACGGCGATTTGATTTTTACCGACACCGTCAACAATCGCGTGCGAATGTTGAAGCGCAAAACCAGCACTCCGCCGGTCGTCAGCGTTTCCGCTGCCAGTTTTGCCGGGGCGGAAATCGCTCCTGAATCCATCACGGCTGCCTTTGGCGACAAACTGGCGACACAGGTGCTTTCGTCGAACGCGGTTCCTTTGCCGACCACATTGGCGGGAACCACGGTCAAAATCCGCGACAGTCTGGGAATCGAACGCATGACGCCGCTGTTTTTCGTCGCGCCGACGCAAATCAACTATCTGGTTCCGACCGGAACCGTTCCGGGATCCGCCGCCATCACCGTCGTCAATTCAGACGGGATCATTTCAACCGGCTCGTTGAACATTGCTTCGGTTGCGCCGGGCATCTTCACGGCCAATTCCAGCGGGCAGGGAATTGCTTCCGCCGTGGTGTTTCGTGTCAAAGCCGATGGTTCGACAGGTTACGAACCGATTTCGCAGTTCGATGTGGCGCAGAACCGTGTCGTTCACGTGCCAATTGACCTTGGCCCGGAAACCGACCAGGTGTTTTTGATTTTGTATGGAACCGGCTGGCGATTCCGCAGCAATCTGGTTGCGACACGTGCGACCATTGGAGGCATCGTTTCCGAAGTTCTGTTTGCCGGAGCGTCGGAAGATTTTGTCGGCCTGGATCAATGCAACATTCGAATTCCGCGCACCGTCGCCGGACGCGGCGAAGTCAATGTTGTGTTGACCGTGGATGGGAAAACGGCAAACGCTGTCACGATCAATCTGAAATAGACAACGTTACATGCGCGATGGCGGCAGTTTTTGATTGATTGGCTGCCGTGCGGAACCTTATGAGAAGAAAAATTTATTTGACCAATCAAAAAGAATCATTGGACTGACCAATACGATTTGCGTATTTTATGGGCGGTGCTAGTGTCAGTTCATGTACCACAATCATTACCACAGAAAATTTGTACCAGTATTCCGAATCACCATTGTCGGGGTTTGATTGTAATGGCGACTCAAAAAGGGACTAACAAGTTGGTTCTAGTATCGTTGTCACTGAATGCCAAATCGGCGTCAGCGGCAACTGTAAAATCTATTCCGAGCGCCAAATGTAGATTCCTCGCTGGTGACGAAAGTTAAGGTCAATTCCAAAGACTAAAACGATTGAAAAGCCTCAGCGAGATCGAAATCACTCGCTGAGGCTTTTGAATTTCTGGCTGTATGACTCCGCCGAACAGTAGTCAATGGCAGGAATTCGTCTATCTAACCGAGCATAACGATTCCCGACTCAATGATCGGGAAATTTCTGCGTGAGGACAAAATTGTATGATCCGCAACGAGCCACCGGCTAAACAAGGTTTGTATGACCCGAACTACGAACATGACGCCTGCGGAATGGGGTTTGTCGTTGATCTGAAAGGACGCAAATCGCATGAAATCGTCGAACAGGCGCTTCAGATTCTGGTCAAGCTGAAACACCGCGGCGCAGTCGGCAGTGAAGTCAATACGGGCGACGGCGCAGGCATTCTGGTGCAAATTCCGCACGAATTTTTCAGCAAGGAATGCGCAAAGCTGGGAATCGTTTTACCCGAACCCGGTCATTACGCCATCGGCAATGTGTTTCTGCCTACCAATCCGGACAACCGCCGCGCCTGCGAAGAAATGTTTGAAGCCGAAGTTCGTCGGGAAGGGCAGGAAGTTCTGGGCTGGCGCGACGTGCCTGTGGACGATTCGATGATCGGCCCAACGGCCAAAGCCGCCAAACCGTGTTTTCGTCAGGTGTTCATCAAACGCGCCGCAGATTGGCCGGATGGAACAGACGGGCTGGCGTTCGAGCGCAAGCTTTGCATCATTCGCAAACAAAGCATTCGCAACATACGCAATTCCGGCATCGAACAGTCCAGGTGTTTTTACATTGCCAGTCTGTCGTTCAAAACGCTGGTTTACAAAGGCATGCTCAGTTCGACGCAATTGCGGCCTTTTTACCTTGATCTGCAAGACGCGGATTTCACCTCGGCGCTGGGCATGGTTCATTCGCGGTTTTCGACCAACACGTTTCCAAGCTGGGCGCGAGCGCATCCGTATCGGTATCTGTGCCATAACGGTGAAATCAACACCTTGCGCGGCAATATGAACTGGATGCACGCGCGCGAAGGTCGCATGAAGTCGTCGCTCTTCGGCCAGGAAGATTTGCGGAAGCTGCTGCCGATCATTGACGTCAACAATTCCGATTCGGGGATGTTCGACAACGTGCTGGAAATGCTGGTTCTGACCGGGCGCTCGATTGCGCACGCGATGATGATGATGATCCCCGAACCCTGGTCGGGCGATCCGCAGATGAACGAAGAGAAACGCGCGTTTTACGAATACCATTCCTGCATGATGGAGCCTTGGGACGGTCCGGCGGCGGTGGCGTTCACCGATGGTTCTCGCATCGGAGCCGTGCTGGATCGCAACGGATTGCGTCCGGCGCGTTATTACGTCACCAAAGACGACCGTCTTGTCATGTCTTCGGAAGTCGGCGTGCTGGACATTGCGCCGGAAAACGTCGCGTACAAAGGGCGATTGCAACCGGGACGCATGTTGCTGGCCGATCTGGAACAAGGCCGCATTATTGACGACGAAGAATTGAAGATGGAATTGGCGCGGCAACATCCGTATGGCCAATGGCTGAAGGAAAACATGGTCGCCATCGAGGCCTTGCCGTCGCCGAAACACGTTTACGAAACCGATCACAAAACAATGCTGGTTCGCCAGCAGGCGTTCGGGTACACGCACGAAGACTTGCGACTTTTGATGGCTCCGATGGCCAAAGACGGCATCGAAGCCACAGGTTCGATGGGAACTGATACGCCGTTGGCCGTGCTGTCGAACAAACCGCAATCGCTCTACAACTATTTCAAACAACTGTTCGCGCAGGTCACCAACCCGCCAGTGGACGCCATCCGCGAAGAGTTGATTATGTCCACCGAAACGAACATCGGGCCGGAAGCGAACATGCTGGAACCAACGCCCGAAGTCGCGCACCTGATCAAACTTTCCACGCCGATTTTCACCAACGAGAATCTGGAAAAGCTGCGCCAGTTGGCCGACAAGGACAAGATGGGTTTCAAATCCATCACGCTGCCCATTTTGTTCAAAGCCAGCGAAGGCGCTGCCGGGTTGGAACATGCGCTGGACGAATTGTTCGCTCGCGTCAGCCGCGCACACGCCGAAGGTTACGACATCATCATTCTGTCCGACCGGGGATTGAATAGGGATTACGCGCCGATTCCCGCTCTGTTGGCCGTTTCGGGTGTTCACCATCACCTGATGCGCGAAGGAACGCGCACGCAGGTCGGGCTGATTTTGGAAAGCGGCGAACCGCGCGAAGTGCATCATTTCGCGTTGCTTCTGAGTTACGGTGCGCGCGGCATCAATCCGTATCTGGCGTTTGAATCGCTGCACGACATGATTAACCTGGGGCTGTTGAAAGACGTAACCCACAAACAAGCCGTCGCCAAATACATCAAAGCCGTCAACAAAGGCATCGTCAAAGTCATTTCGAAGATGGGCATTTCGACGGTGCAAAGTTACAGCGGCGCGCAAATCTTCGAATCTGTCGGCATCAGGCAGGAAGTGATTGACCGGTATTTCACCGGCACAGCGACACGCATCGGCGGCATAGGGTTGGACGTTATCGCCCAGGAAGTGTTGATGCGCCACAATCACGCTTATCCAGACCGGCAAGTCAACGGACACGCGCTGGAAGCGGGCGGCCAATACCAATGGCGCGCCGACGGCGAAGCGCATCTGTTCAATCCGCAAACCATCCACACGCTGCAAAAAGCCACTCGCACGGGCGATTACAACACGTTCAAGGAATACAGCCGGATGATTGACAGGCAGGAACAGCAGCTTTACACGCTGCGCGGCTTGCTGAATCTGAAAGCCAATCGTCCGCCGGTGCCGATTGGCGAAGTCGAACCGGTGGAAGAAATCGTCAAACGCTTCAAGACCGGCGCGATGTCTTACGGTTCGATCAGCAAGGAAGCGCACGAAGCTCTGGCCATTGCGATGAATCGCATCGGCGGCAAAAGCAACACCGGTGAAGGCGGCGAAGACCCGGATCGCTTTACGCGAGATGAAAACGGCGATCTTCGCAACAGCGCCATCAAACAGGTGGCGTCGGGCCGATTCGGCGTGACCAGCGAATATCTGGTCAGCGCGCAAGAGCTGCAAATCAAAATGGCGCAGGGCGCAAAACCCGGCGAAGGCGGCCAGTTGCCCGGCAGCAAGGTCTATCCCTGGGTGGCCAAAACTCGGCATTCAACGCCCGGCGTCGGTCTGATTTCGCCACCGCCGCACCACGACATTTACTCCATCGAAGATTTGGCGCAGTTGATTTACGACCTGAAAAACGCCAACACACGGGCACGCATCAGCGTCAAGCTGGTGGCGGAAGTCGGCGTCGGCACCATTGCCGCCGGCGTTGCCAAAGCGCATGCCGACGTGATTCTGATTTCCGGTTACGACGGTGGCACAGGCGCTTCGCCGCAAACCAGCATCAAGCACGCGGGCGTTCCGTGGGAATTGGGACTGGCTGAAGCGCATCAGGTGTTGCTGCTCAACAATCTGCGCAGCCGCGTCCGACTGGAAACCGACGGACAATTGAAAACCGGACGCGATGTAGTGATTGCCGCGCTGCTTGGCGCGGAAGAATTCGGCTTTGCCACCGCGCCGCTGGTCACGCTGGGCTGCATAGTCATGCGAGTTTGCCACTTGAACACCTGTCCGGTCGGCGTCGCCACGCAAAGCCCAAAGCTCCGCGAACGCTTTACCGGATCGCCGGACAACGTGGTGAATTTCATGTACTTCGTCGCCCAGGAAGTGCGCGAACTGATGGCGGAGCTCGGTTTTCGCACGATCAATGAAATGGTCGGTCAAACCGAATGTCTGGAACCCAGAAAAGAGATTGACCATTGGAAAGCGAAAGGATTGGACTTTTCCGCGATTCTGCATCAGCCCGATGTTCCGGCGGATTACGGTCGTTATTGTCAGATTGAACAGAATCACGGCATCGAAAAAACGCTGGATCACACGACGTTGCTGAAACTTTGCGAACCGGCGCTGGTCGAAGGCAAAACCGTCAAAGCCAGTTTGCCAATCAGCAACCAGAATCGCACCGTCGGAACGATTCTCGGCAGCGAAGTCACACGAACTTACGGCGCAGGCGGATTGATGGATGACACGATCCAATTACAATTCACCGGTTCCGCCGGGCAAAGTTTCGGTGCGTTTGTGCCGCGCGGCGTCACGCTGACGCTCGAAGGCGATTCGAATGATTACATCGGCAAAGGTTTGTCAGGCGGCAAAATCATTGTCTATCCGCCGAAAGCTTCGACCTTCAAACCCGAAGAAAACATCATTGTCGGCAACGTCGCGTTTTACGGCGCAACCAGCGGCGAAGCCTACATCAACGGTGTTGCAGGCGAACGATTCTGCGTTCGCAACAGCGGCGTTCATGCCGTCGTCGAAGGCGTAGGCGATCACGGCTGTGAATACATGACCGGCGGGCGCGTCGTTGTGTTGGGCAAAACCGGGCGCAACTTTGCGGCGGGCATGTCCGGCGGCATCGCGTATGTGCTGGACGAAGACAGCAAGTTTTCTGATCGCTGCAACCGCGAGATGGTGTCGCTGGGGTTGCTGGTGCATTTGGGCGACGAGGAAGAATTCGAGATTCTGCGAACGATGATCGAACGTCACGCCGAATTCACTGGCAGTCGCCGCGCGCAACAAATGCTGGATGATTGGGCGAACTGGTTGCCGCGCTTCATTCGCGTCATGCCCAACGATTACAAACGCGTGCTTGACACTCAACGGCAAATGCGCGCCGCCGGGTTGAGCGAAGAAGAGGCCGTGCTGGCCGCCTTTGAACTGAACTCGACGGACGCCGCACGTGTCGGCGGCAAATAACTTGGCTGGATTTGGCGCAAGCGTTTAGACTGCACACGAAATTTCAGTTCCGAGGAGTACCGTAATGGCTGCAAAAAGCGCTGTGATTCGTGTCGAACCTGATTTGGCTGAAGCCTATAATTCTGCCCCCCCGCAGGAACAAGCCCGATTGAAAGCGGTACTGCGAACCGAATTGCGGCTGGTTCGCAAACCGACTGCACCGCGTCTGTCGAAAAAAGAATCAGAGCTTTTTCTCAAGATCAATGCTTGTTTGTCTGAAGAACGGCAGGATCGTTTTGACGAATTAACCGCAAAACGAAAACAAAACTTGCTGACAAAAACCGAACGTGCGGAGTTGCTGCAACTGGCTGAAGAGTCCGAGCAAATTTGGGTGGAGCGTATCCACGCCATTACAGAGTTGGCGAAACTTCGCCGAATAACGCCGGATGAGTTAATGGACAGCCTGGGCATACCTAATCGCCGTTATGAGTGATTATGTGAGCAAAGCGAAGCGGCGAGAGATTTTTGCTCGTGCGCGAGGATGTTGCGAGTATTGTCATTCGCAGGATTATTACTCGCCGCAGCCTTTTTCGATTGAACACATTATTCCAAGCTCGCGTGGCGGCGGCAGCGAATTGGAAAATCTCGCACTCGCCTGTCAGGGCTGCAATAACTACAAAGCCGACAAGATCAAAGGAATTGATCCGCAAAGCCGCATGCTTGTTTCGCTTTTTCATCCCAGGCAGCAGCAGTGGAATGATCATTTCGCTTGGAATTCTGATTTTACTCTTCTGATCGGCCTGACGCCGTCGGGGCGCGCGACAATCAGAACGATGCGCTTGAACCGTCAGCGATTGATCAATCTCCGGCGCGATTTTAGAGCTTGGGGGAAACACCCTCCGCCCAATGAAGGTGAATAGCTTCTCGGTTAAGCATTATCTGTCAGTTTCACTGTTCGCATAACAAAACAATTCTGTTGAGAGGAAAAAGATGGGAAAGCCCACCGGCTTTTTAGAATTTGACCGCGACTTGCCGCGCGACCGGCAACCTGCCGAACGCATCGCCGATTGGCAGGAATTTCATGACCATTTTGCGGAAGAAAAGCTCCGCGAACAGGGCGCACGCTGCATGGATTGTGGCGTTCCGTTTTGTCATACCGGCAAGCTGTTGAACGGCATGGCGTCGGGTTGTCCGATCAACAATCTGATTCCGGAATGGAATGATCTGGTGTATCGCGGCCAATGGCGCGAAGCTCTGTTGCGACTGCAAAAAACCAACAACTTCCCGGAATTCACTGGACGCGTGTGTCCGGCTCCGTGCGAAGGTTCGTGCGTGCTGGGCATCAGCGCGCCTCCGGTGACGATCAAAACCATCGAATGCGAAATCGTGGATCGCGGGTTTGAGCAAGGCTGGATCGTGGCCGAACCGCCAACTACTCGCACCGGCAAAAAAATCGCCATCGTCGGTTCCGGGCCTGCCGGATTGGCCGCTGCTGCGCAACTCAATCGTGCAGGGCATTCCGTGACAGTGTTTGAACGCGCCGACCGCATTGGCGGATTGCTGATGTACGGCATTCCGAACATGAAGCTCGACAAGTCCATCGTCAAACGCCGCATCAAGCTGATGGCCGACGAAGGCGTCATTTTCAAAACCAACACCAGCGTCGGCCACAACTTTCCGACGGACAAATTGATGAGCGAATTCGACGCGGTTGTGTTATGCGGTGGAGCCACCAAACCGCGCGATCTGCCGGTTGAAGGTCGCAACCTGCAGGGAATTCATTTCGCGATGGAATACCTGCACAAAAACACGCAGAGTTTGCTCGATAGCAATTTGGAAAACGGCCATTACATTTCCGCCAAAGATAAAGACGTGATTGTCATCGGCGGAGGCGATACCGGAACCGATTGCGTAGGCACTTCGATGCGGCATGGATGTCGCAGTCTGGTGCAGTTTGAAATTCTGCCGAAACCGCCGAACGAACGAGCCGCCGACAATCCCTGGCCGCAATGGCCGAAAATTTATCGGATGGATTACGGCCAGGAGGAAGCCGCCGCCGTGTTCGGCGATGATCCGCGCCGATATTCGGTGATGACCAAACGCTTCGTCGGTGACGACGCTGGCCGCGTCAAAGAACTTCACACCGTCGAAATCACCTGGGCAAAAGACGACAACGGTCGCGTCGTGCCGAAAGAAATTCCCGGCACGGAAAAAGTCTGGAAAGCGGACTTGGTCTTGTTGGCTTTGGGATTTCTGGGGCCGGAACCGGACGGATTGCTGGCGCAATTGGACGTGAAGCTCGACGCGCGGGGCAACGTAGCCATTGGCGACGACTGCCAAACCAACGTCCCGAAGGTTTTCGCCGCCGGAGACGTGTCGCGCGGCCAATCGCTGGTCGTCTGGGCCATCGCCGACGGACGCAAAGCCGCGCGTTGCGTGGATCAATATCTGATGGGCGAAACACTTCTACCCTAACCGCGAATCGGTTATGAGCGATAACCCACCACAAGAACCATTTGCCAGGCCAGCATTGCCTGACGCGCTGGAAATCGTCATCCCCGGACGGGTGCGTGATCTGATTGGTGGTTTCAAGGTTCAGCGTGTGCTTCCGTATTCACAACGTCGAATGGTCGGCCCCTTTATCTTTCTGGACCAAATGGGGCCTGAAGTTTTGCGTGCGGGCGCTGGCCTTGACGTTGCGCCGCATCCGCACATTGGATTGGCGACGGTGACTTATCTTTTCGAAGGGGAACTGCTGCACCGCGACAGCTTGGGCATCGTGCAGATGATCCGTCCCGGTGAAGTCAATTGGATGACCGCAGGGAGCGGCATCGCCCATTCCGAACGAACTCCACCGGAACTGCGCCAGACCGGCTCAAAACTTTTCGGTCTCCAATCCTGGGTCGCCTTGCCGATACGCGACGAAGAAACCGAACCCACTTTCGCGCACCACGAAGCCGCCGAGTTGCCCATCATCGAAGGCGAAGGCAAACGTGTGCGCCTGATCGCGGGTTCGCTTTACGGTGCCCGTTCGCCTGTCGTTACGCGTTCAGATTTGTTTTACGCCGACGTCACGCTGGAAGCGGGAGCCAAACTTCAATTGCCTACCGAATACGAAGAGCGAGCTGTTTACATCATCGAAGGCTCAGTCGAGCTTTTTTCCGAAGGCAGCGTCTTCAATACCAGCGAGCTTCTCGTCTTCAAACCGGGCGAAGCGATCACCCTCCGCGTCTGTAACGATTCGCCTGCTAGGATCATGCTGCTCGGCGGCGCGCCGCTCGAAGGTCCGCGCCACATCTGGTGGAACTTCGTGTCGAGTTCAAAGGAACGCATCGAGCAGGCGAAAGAGGATTGGCAATCAGGCAGGTTTGCGCCTGTCCCCGAAGAGACAGAATTCATTCCGCTGCCGGAACCTATTACCAGATAGCAGCCATAGACCTCCTCGCTTTTGGAACCGCTCGCGTCGAACTCATGGCAATCTCAGTCGTTGCCAATCCTTACTGCGAAATTGCCAATCGTTTACTTCAGCACTTAGTGTATGATGCGCCCCGAATTCAGGAGGATTTTTAACCTTGAGCGTCCTGCTTGATGACCTGAAAAACGAGATTGCCAAAGGCCAAACAATCGTCATTGTCGGTGCTGGCGTTTCTATTGGCGCAACCAACAGGCAAAAATGCCGTGGACAGGCTTGTTAAACGATGGCGTGAAACGCTGTGTTGAGCTAGAGCGAATACCTGCCAACTTGGCCGACCTCCTTCGCACGCAAATTGATTCCGGCGATTTGGACTTTCTTCTGTCAGCAGCAGAAACCATTTCCATCAAGCTCGGTGCGCCCGGCGATGGTGAATACCGCCGATGGTTGCGCGAAACTGTTAGTACGCTTTCCGCTGAGGACAAAAATGTCATCGAAGCCCTGCGTGGTCTCGATGTTGTATTGGCGACGACCAACTATGATGGTCTGCTTGAAAACGTCACGGGGTTGAGACCAGTGACTTGGCTGGATGGCTCACAAGTTGAACGGGTTTTGCGCGGGGACGAAAAAGGCGTGTTGCACCTGCACGGATATTGGGAGCGCCATGAATCAGTCATTCTTGGCATTCGCTCTTATGAACAGATGCTGGGCAACGAGCATGCGCAAACGATGCAGCGTGCTTTCACTGCTTTGAAAACAATCATGTTTGTCGGATGTGGTGATGGTCTGAATGATCCGAACTTTGGCAGTTTGCTGGAATGGACTGGAAAGGTCTTTGCCGGTTCTGAATACCGACGCTTCCGATTGGCGCTCGAAAGCGAAAGGGAAGAGATTCAGAAACTCCATCCACCAGAACAGAGGTTGTTTGTCCTTTCCTATGGTCAAAAACACGACGACCTTGCCGGATTCTTACGCGGACTAAAGCCAGAAAAGAAAGAGCCTCAACCAGAACCACCATTACCACCGCCAGTTTATAGATTGCCTGCCCGCCCTCGTTGTTTCGGACGCGAAGATGATTTGAAGGCGATGGTTGCAGAGCTACTTGCCGACCAACCACAGCCAATTCCCATTCTTGGCCCTGCCGGGATTGGCAAAAGCACTTTGACACTGGCCGCAATGCACGACGAACAAGTCGCTGCAAAATATGGAATAAGGCGTTTCTTCATCCGTTGTGACGGCATCAAGACCAGAGGGAGTTTGGCGGGAGAAATCGCCCGCGTTATTGGCCTTGAACCTGGACCGAACAGTGAGAATGCCGTTTTGTATGATCTTTCGACAACGCCAACCATTCTGGCGCTGGATAATGCCGAAACTCCCTGGGAAGCCGACATGCTTCCCGTCGAAGAGTTATTGGAAAATTTGGCAAGCGTGCCCAAGCTGGCGCTGATTGTGTCTATTCGGGGAAATGAACGGCCGGATAGAGTGCAATGGCGCGAGGCGTTCCGCCTGGAAGAGTTAGAGCTATCCGCAGCGCGCCAAACGTTTCTGGCGATTGCCGGTCGGAGTTTTGAAACTGACTCGCGATTGAATGAATTGCTGGCAGCAATAGATTACGTACCGCTAGCGATTATGCTGATCGCCCATGCTTCCGAAGGGGAACCCAATCTGGAAACTGTGTGGCAGCGATGGCAAACCGAACGAACAGAAATGCTCAAGCGGGGAATTGCTGCGGACAAATCAACCAACATTCAAATTTCATACGAATTCTCACTTAAAAGCCCTCGCCTCACGCCTGAGGCCTTTCGGCTTTTGAAACTGCTTGCAATTTTGCCGAGTGGGTTGGCGGCCAAAGACCTTTCGATAGTAATGCATCGGGACGGACCTGCTGCTGCCGCCGTTTTACGCAAGTTGGGACTGATCTATGATGAATCTGACAGGCTAAGGCTCCTGGCGCCTTTGCGAGAATATGTTCGCGCGAAATACCAGCCGGAATCATTTGCGCAGCAACGCTTTGTTTCACACTTCATAAAAATGGTTGAAACTTTGGGCGGCAAAATTTTTGACGATGGAGGGGCAGAGGCGATTCAACAGCTTACGCCTGAAGCCTTCAACATTGAGGAAATTCTTTTTTTGGGAATTGAAGGAAAAAACTCCCCAAAGAGCTACTGAAGCAATTATTACTTGGTCTGAGTTTGTTCAATCTACTGGGATTGGCTCAATCAAGTTGCTGGAAAAGGCCGCCGAAGCTGCATCAAAGTTCAATAAGGCGTTTTCGGCAGAATCCCTTTTCGAAATTGGCAGAATTGCAGATTTGCATTCCGAAGCTGAAACCGCGATGGCGAAGTACGAGGAAGCGCTGCAAATTTTTTGCCGAATCGGAGACTCATTGGGGGAAGCCAATTGCATTCGAAGTCTTGGCGGTGTCGCTGATTCTCGCTCGGACTACGAAACGGCAACGGCGAAGTACGAGGAGGCGTTGCAAATCTATCGTCGAATCGGAGAGCCTTTAGGTGAGGCTAACTGCATTGCTAGCCTTGGCGATGTCGCCCAAGGCCGCTCAGATTACGAAACAGCTACTGCGAAATATGAAGAAGCACTGCAAATCTATCGTCGAATTGGGAGTCAAGAAGGGGAGGCTAATTGCTTTCATGGCTTTGGACAGATTTCGCTTTTCCACTCGGACTATGAACAGGCTACGGAACGATTCAATCAAGCACTGGCAATTTACAGGAAGATTGGTTCTCTTCGAGGTGAGGCCGGATGTCTGTTTAATATGGGCAGACTTGCTTTTGCCCAAAAAGATCAAACGACGGCCCGTTCGCATTTTGAGCAAGCGTTGGCGCTTTTCGAAAAAATTGACAATCCACTTTGGCTCAGCAAAACCCACCGAAAACTTGCCAAATTGGCCGATGACGAGACGGAAAGAACGGCGCATCTGGAATTAGCTCATCGCTTTCAGGAAAGACTCGCCACGATTGATCAGATGCTCCTACTTGAAAAAGAAGCCAAAGGCGAAGACTAAGCAAGAGGCCTGCTGATTCTTGACCATTCTCGGAAGCCAGAAGCAAAAGAATGTTGCTGGAGTAAAAATGAATGATTCGGTTCTGCGAAATGAGTTAGTCAGACTGTTGCGCGGCGGACAGGCGCACGCTATAGCAAAGCAAGCATTGGATGGGTTGAAGTCAGAATTGCGAAATGTGCGACCAGTGGGGATTGAGCATTCCATCTGGGAAGAGTTCGAGCACATGCGATTGGCGTAGGAAGACATTTTGCGGTACCCGCTCGTTCTAAATGGCATTTCGCCAATGTTTCCGGATGGGTGATGGCCATCGCCGACGGACGCAAAGCCGCGCGTTGCGTGGATCAATACCTGATGGGCGAAACCTTGCTGCCGTAATTGGCAACGTCACAACCAGAAATGAAGAACGGATGGAATGAGCCATGCTCGATTCCATCCGTTTTTGTTTGTTGTTGACGAATCAACGTGGAGAGAGCGCCCTTGCTTCGCGCAACAATTTTTCTGCTTGAGGCAAGAGTGTTCCGCCCATTTTTTTGCAATGAGAAATATCCGCTTCACCTGCGGTCAAATTGCGCTGCATCAGATGAACGACGCCGCGACTGCAATAAGCATCGGTAAGTTCCGGATTGAGCTTCAGCGCTTCATTGTAATCCGCTGTTGCGCGTGGGAAATCTTCCCTGGCTACATTGGCAACGCCTCGAAGGTACCAGGTTTCGGCTTGTTTTGGATTGAGCGCCAATGCACGGTTCAAATCATCCATTGCGCGCTCCGGTTTGCCTTTCAACAACCAGGTTCCGCCACGATTGCTGAAAAAGTAAGCGCTCTGTGAATCAAGGGCGATGGCGCGATCAAAATCGGCGTGTGCGCCCTCTAAATCACCTTTAGCCAACCGTACCGAACCCTGATCATTCCAGGCGATGGCGGAATTCTGATCCAGCTTGAGCGCCTGTTTGCAGTCAGCAAGTGCAGCCTCCAATTCGCCTCGGCGGTAATGCATGTTGCAACGATTTGTCCAGGCGTGTGAATTGCGCCGGTCGAGTTTGATGGCTTGATCGAGGTCGGCAATCGCATTTGCAAGATCGCCCTGATCGCCCCGTACGGATCCGCGATTGGTCCAGACTTTAGAATCACGCGGATTGATTTCGATGGCTTTGTTGAAATCTTTGAGCGCCATGTCGAATTGCCCCTGCTCATACAGAATCGCCCCGCGATTGGCATAAGCATCACCCAGACGTGGATCCAATTCGATGGCTCGCGTGTAATCACGGAGCGCGTTTTCCGCATCCCCTTTGCGGTACCGGGCAAGGGCGCGGTTGTAATAGTTGATGGCGCTGCTTCCATCAAAAGCGATGGCTAAATCGTAATCGGCAATGGCGCGTTCCAATTCGCCTTTTTCCAACGATTTGTTCCCACGTTCCAGATAAGAAGCAGAGGATGTTGCGCGTGAATTTTGTCCCTGAACAATGGTGGTTGCCAATGTCAGGCAGAGAAAAAGCGCTGAATTACACAAGTTGATTGGGCTGAGCATGGATTCTCCTTCTTGTGGTGTCACAAAAAATATGCGGATGTTGGCTCAGACAGGGTGTGTCCTTATTGTTTCGGCCACACACCTGTCATAAAATGCGCCGGTATCAGCTATCATCTTTTATCGGCTCATTCGGCTGCGGAAAATACTTTCAGCCCCGTGGCAAAGTCTTCAGAGCACACCAAGTTTTTTCTAGGGAAATTCTAGGAAAGTGCTCTTTAACCTTAAATGGAGTAGTTATGAGCCTTCAGCCAAACGTCATTTACGAGTTCGACCATTACAGGTTGGATGTCGCTGAGCGTCAGTTGTTGCGTGGCGATATAGCCGTTCCACTTCAGCCCAAAGTCTTCGATTTGCTGTGCGTGCTGGTCGAACACCAGGGACACCTTCTGGAAAAAGACGAACTGATGCAATTGATCTGGCCCGATGTGATCGTTACAGAGGCCAATCTTGCCAACAACGTTTCGATCCTGAGAAAAACGCTTTGTGTGAATGGTGAACGGTTCGTCGAGACCGTGCCAAAGAGCGGCTACCGCTTTATTGCGCCCGTGCGGCAGGTGGAAAAACTGAACTCGACTCGAATCAAATTGGATGATTCTTCTGTTGAGCAAACCCCGAACATCAGTCGCCAGCGCAACCGCCTGGGATGGTGGAGGTGGAGAAAGGCAATGGTAATCATGTTGGTGATCCTATTGCTTGTTGGAGTGGTCGTGACAATCAGCTATGCGTTGGGATACATGCCAGATTAAACCAGAATAGAAAATGTTTGGATGTTTTCCCCAGCTTGGAGGCGCATTTAAGGAGAGAGGTGGACGATTTAGTTTTGCGAGAACAATTGGTCAATCTGTTGCGAGGCGGCCAAGCGCACGCTACAGCAAAGCAAGCCCTGGATGGTCTGAAGCCAGAATTGCGAAATGTGCGACCAGTGGGGATCGAGCATTCCATCTGGGAAGAGTTCGAACACATGCGATTGGCGCAGGAAGACATTTTGCGGTACACGCTCGATCCGAACTGGGTTTCGCCGCCGTTTCCTGAAGGCTATTGGCCCAAGGCGACAGAAGTCTTGACGGAAGAAATGTGGAATGCGTCGGTCGCCGCATTTTTTGCCGACCTCGAAGAAGTCATTCAACTGGTGCAAAACCCGAACGTGGATTTGACTGCGGAAATTCCGCACGGCGAAAACGGGCACACGTATTTGCGCGAAATTCTGCTGGTTGCCGATCACAATGCCTACCACCATGGCCAGATTGTTCAGATGCGAAAAGCTCTTGGCAATTGGGCATAAGCAATTCCCCATCAGAATCTGGTTTTGTTTTGCCAGACATAAATGTTGGCGCGCTTTGATGTGATGACAAAAATGTTGCTCTTGATTGCCCCGAAAGAAGCGGGGTATGGAAGAAAAACAGTCTTATGAATGGGCGCTGGAGGGCGCGAACCATCTAAAGCCTGGGTAAATCAACCTTGAAGAAAACTTTTGTTGTATCAGGCTTGCTCAATTCACTGCGACAGGCGGTTGCTGCCATCGAGTCGCAATTCACGACTCTACAAAATTGTTTTTACGAATGCCCCGTCCGACAGAATTGTTATCTTTCTGGTTAGACCAAGTTTCCCGTCTGAAATCTCTCAAACAGAGAATCTCCAATAAACACGCCAGTTAAGATCGCTTGCCCTGACTTCTCGGAGGTCTGGCATCGTCATTGCACTATCTGGCGGCGAGTCCAAACGAAATGTTGATCAACCTTGCGACAATCGAACAGCACGCAACGGAAAAGTTGCGGCGAATTGAGAAGCAGCCCACTTCGGTTGATCGGTTGAGCGCGTTGAAAAAGTTTTTGAAAAGTGAAACGCAGCGATTGCAGTTGCGGCATCGGTACGGAATCAGCGGTTCGCAGATTGTTGCCGCGCGTTCGCTGGTGGTGGATTTGCTGATTCAGCGGATTGTCCGGCTGGCGATTGAAGAGCGGTTGAACGGCGAAGTGGATGCCGAAAGTTTTGCCGTCATCGCGCTGGGCGGTTACGGGCGGCAGGAGCTTTCGCCGCAATCCGACATTGACGTGATGTTTTTGCACAAAGGTCGTCGCGACGCCGACCGCGCAGCCAAACTCAGCGAAGCGATTCTGTATTCGCTGTGGGATGTTGGATTCAACGTCGGTCACAGCGTGCGTTCGATGGCCGAATGTTTGTCCACCGCCAAAGACGATGTCGTTTCGCGCAATTCGATGATCGAAGCGCGGTTGTTGTGGGGCAACGAAGAGTTGTTTGAAGAATTGTCCGATCGATTGGATGACGAAATTTTCGATAAAAAAAAACGGGAATTACTGGATGAATTGCTGGTGGAGCGGCTGACGAGGTACGGCAAATTCGGCGATGCGGTTTGCGTTCAGGAACCTAACGTCAAGGAAACGGCGGGCGGTTTGCGCGATTTGCACGAATTGATTTGGGCTTCGCGCACGGCCTTTGGAGTGATTACGGTCACGGGGCTGACGGAACGCGAAGTGGTCACGGAGCGCGACGCCAAGGCGATCAATGCCGCCTACGATTTTTTGCTCCGTGTTCGGAACGAGATTCATTTTCTGACCAATCGCAAAAGCGATTTGCTGTCGCTGGATTTGCAACAACAGGTCGCGCTCAATTTGCGATACACGGACACGGCTCAACAGCGCGCGTCGGAATTATTCATGCGGGATTATTACCTTCATGCGCGCAGACTGCATCGGTTGACGGAAAGTTATCTGCAACGCGCTGCCCAGAAACAGCAAAAGAAAAGCTGGTTTTCGCGCGCACGTTCAGCGGTCAAATCCGCTGCGGCCACGGGCGGGTTTGTCATGCGCGACGGCGAAATTGATCTGGCGGAAACCGGCGACAAGCTGGACGGGCAGCGAATGATGCTGGCGTTCAGTTATTCGCAGGCGACAGGCGCACGGCTCAGTTCGCAGTTGCAGGAAGTAGTGCAGGAATCGCTGCCCAATGTGAACAAGGCGTTCCGAACGTCGCCCGAAGCCCGAGACAGTTTTTTGAAAATGCTTCGCGCAAAGGGGCGAGTCGCAGCCGGATTGCGGTTGATGCACGACCTGGATTTTCTCGGCAAATATCTGCCGGAAATCGCCCGCGTGACCTGTCTGGTGCAGCACGATTTGTATCACCGCTTCACCGTGGACGAACACACGCTGCGAACGATTGAAGCGTTGGATGAACTGGCCAATTCGCGTGGCAAATTGCTGGAACGGTATCGCAATGTGTACGACCAGATTTCTGATCTTGCGGTTTTGCATCTGGGCTTGCTGATGCACGACATAGGCAAGGGGCTGGGCGGCGGACATACCGAAAAGGGAATTGAAATCGCCAAACGGCTCTGTTCGCGGTTGCAGTTTGAAGACAAGATGGCCGAACAGGTGGTGTTTCTGGTTCGCCATCATTTGACAATGTCTCACATTGCGCAGCGCCGCGATTTAAGCGACGAAAAAGTCATTCATGATTTCGCCGCGCAAATGGGGACTGTTGAAAATCTGAATCTGCTTTGTCTGCTGACTTACGGCGACATTCATGGCGTGGGGCCTGGCGTGTGGAACGAATGGAAAGACACGTTGATCTGGGAGCTTTACACCAAGGCGCGCGCCGTTTTGCTGCCTGAAGAAGAGGGAGAAAACGAAGCCGAACCGTTGCGCCAGCGCATCGCGCGCATGCTCAGCAGCGAAGTGGATTCGGATGAAGTTCGGCGCCATTTCAAATTGATGCCCGACGATTACGCGCGCGTCACGCCGCCGCCGACGATCATCGAACACGTTCGATTGGCTGCGTCGTTGAATTCGCGGCTGATCAAAACCGGTTGGCGTGTGAACACGCAAACGCGCTGCACGGATTTACACCTGGCCGCGCGCAATCGTCGCGGATTGTTCGCCGCCGTTGCCGGAACCCTGACGGCTCAGGGAGTCAATATTCTGAGCGTGCAATTGAACACGCGCGCCGATGGCGTAGCGATTGACACATTCAAAGTCCGCGATTCAGCGGGCGAACCGATCAACGATCCGGCTCGCTGGGAACAGATTGATCTGGCGTTGAAACGCGCGCTGAGCGGCGACGTTGATGTTGCCGCTGCTGTTGAAAAACGGTTGCGCGCACAAACAAGCTCGAAGTTTTCCTCAAGGCGCAAGATGCTCAAAGCCGCGCCAACACGCTTTAGCTGGGATAATTATTCATCAAACAAGAGCACGATTCTGGAAGTGATGGCCGAAGATCGTCCCGGACTGGCTTACAAAATCGCCGGGACGTTGGCGGCTCTCAACCTGGACATAGTGTTCGCAAAGGTGGCGACTGAAAAGCATCTTGCGCTGGATATTTTTTACGTGACGAACGCGGCGGGAGAAAAATTGGCAGACGATGGTTTGCCGGTTGTCGAAGACGCGCTTCGTCTTGCTCTCAACGATCAAAACGCGAAGGAAGAAACAAGATCATGACACCACTACAGAAACTGGGAAGTTTGCTCACAAAACTCGCGGTCTTGCCGTTCGGCTTAATTGCAATGACGTTATCGGCTTTGGCTCAAACGCCCACGGTCGAAGAACGACTGGCCGCCGCCGAAACCGCCGTCAAAGCTGCTCAAACCGCAGGCGACAATGCCTGGTTGCTGGTTTGCGCGGCGCTGGTTTTGATGATGACCGGTCCCGGTCTGGCGCTGTTTTACGGAGGACTGGTTCGCAGGAAGAACGTGCTGTCCACGATTATGCAGAGCTTCATCATGATGGCCGTCATTACAGTCATCTGGGCTGTGTTCGGATACAGCCTGGCTTTTGCCAAAGGCTCGCCATTCATCGGCGGATTCGACTTTCTGTTTTTGAAGGGCGTCGGCGCCGAACCGTCGGCTTATGCCGGGACCGTTCCCGCGCAGACGTTCATGGTGTTCCAGTTGATGTTCGCCATCATCACTCCGGCGCTCATCACCGGAGCTTTTGCCGAACGCATGAAGTTTTCAGCGATGCTGCTGTTTTGCTCGCTGTGGGCTGTGATCGTGTATTTCCCGCTGGCGCACATGGTTTGGGGCGACGGAGGATTTCTGAATGCCTTTCTGGGCGGCACGGTTCCGGCGCTGGATTTCGCCGGCGGCACGGTCGTTCACATTTCATCCGGTTTTTCAGCCTTGATTTGCGCGCTGTATCTGGGCAAACGCGCCGGTTATCCGAAAACGCCTTTCGCTCCGCACAATCTGGTGTTGAGCGTGGTCGGAGCTTGTCTGCTGTGGGTCGGCTGGTTCGGCTTCAATGCGGGCAGCGCTCTGGCTGCCGGTTCGCTGGCGTCGAACGCATTCGTCACCACTCATTTCGGCGCGGCGGCAGCGGCGATTGGCTGGCTGGTGATTGAATGGCTGCGACAAGGCAAACCGACTGCACTCGGCGGCATTTCGGGCGCAGTGGCCGGTTTGGTCGGTATCACTCCAGCGGCGGGATTTGTCACGCCGATGTCGGCGTTGGCGGTTGGATTCATCGCGGGTGTGGTGTGTTACTTCGCGGTGACGGAATTGAAGAAGCGACTCGGTTATGACGATTCGCTCGACGCTTTTGGCGTTCACGGCATCGGCGGATTGACCGGCGCTCTGTTGACCGGAGTTTTCGCCAACAGCGCAGTCAATGCCGTGTTCAAGGACGCGAGTGGCGCGGTCACTCCCAGCGGTTTGCTGGAAGGCAATCCAGGTCAGGTGCTGAATCAATTGATCGGCGCTGCCATCGCAATCGTGCTCGGTTGCGTGGGGTCATACATCATTCTGAAAGTCGTTGATCTGGTTGTCGGAGTTCGTGTCAGCGGCGAAGACGAAATGCAGGGATTGGACATCACCCAGCACGGCGAAGAAGGGTACAATCTGGACGCCGATCTGGTTTCGGCTGGCGGTTTCGGCATGAGCGGCAATTCGTTCAACGATTCCATCTTGATGGCCGCCGAAGCGCTGGAAAAATAATCCGCTTGCGGAATTGTGGCGACGGTCAGGCCGTGCCACTTTCCGCAACCTGCATAAAAAAGGAAACACACCTATGAAAAAGATAGAAGCAATCATTCGTCCGCATCTGCTGGAAGCCGTCAAGGATTCCTTGCAGGCGTTGGGAGTTCAGGGAATGACGCTCAGCGAGATTCGCGGCTTCGGACGCCAGAAAGGTCACACCGAAGTGTACAGAGGCAGCGAGTACAAAGTTGAATTCGTTCCCAAGCTCAAAGTCGAAGTCATTGTGGATGACGAAATCGTCGAAGGCGCGATTGAGGCAATTATCAAAGCCGCGCGAACCGGCAAATTCGGCGACGGCAAAATTTTCGTCTTCCCGGTTGAAGAAGCGATTCGCATTCGCACTGGCGAACACGGCGTCAACGCTGTCTGAGATTTGAAAAAACATGGGGGCTGTAACGCGGTTGTGACGATGCTGCAACATCGTCTGCGCTACAGCCCGATTCGAACCACGCAACCACCTGTGAAAGAGACTGCGTGGCCGTAAACGGAGTTTAAGTCGCGCGATGATGCGCGTGCAAGCATTGCTCTGTTGATGGCCTTCGCAGACCAGATCAACACTCTAGGAGAAAAGCAATGCTCTCAAAACCTTTTTTATTGACCCGCATGCGGGCACACCTGGCGATGTTGGCCATGATGCTGACAATGAGTTTGACCGTCGTGGCTTTCAGCCAAACTGGCAGCCAAACCGGATTAAACGATTCGGGGACGACCAACGATTCGACATCCAAAGCGGCGACAAAGGCCGTCGCCAAATCCGCTGCGGACGAATTGGCCAAAACCATCGAAGCGCTGGAAGAGCGCATTCGCCAGTTGGAAGCTCGATTGGCCAGGTTGGACGAGCCGGCCAAACCCGCGAATGACAACGTTGCCGTTGCCAAAGCCGTCGAAGTCGCCGAAATCAAAAAAGAAATCGCCGCCATTCAGGACGATGCCAAGAAGAACGAAGGGGTGTTGAAATTTTTCCGCGACGTTGAAGTCAGCGGCATCGTGGACGGGTATTACACCTACAACAACAACAAGGTGGATATGTTCACGCAAGGCCGCGCGTTCGATGTTCGCCACAATGCGTTCAGTTTGCAATTGGCCAAGCTGACGTTGAACAAGGCGAATTCGAAAGATGATCCGCTTGGCTTTCGTGTTGATCTGGGACTGGGGGAAACGGTTGACCGCATCATTTCCGTCAGTGATTCCGGTCGCAATGACGCAACCAAACACGTGCTGCAAGCTTATGCCAGTTACGTCGCCCCCATCGGCAGCGGGCTGACGGTTGATTTCGGCAAGTTTTACACGCCGGTTGGAGCCGAAGTCATCGAGACCAAAGACAACTTCAATTATACGCGCGGCTGGCTGTTTGCCTTTGGCCCGTATTACCACGCCGGGCTTCGCGCCAAGTATGCCTTCAATGACAAAGTCGCCTTGTCCGGTTTTCTGTTCAACGGTTGGGACAATCTGTTTGAAAACAACGTTGGCGGAAACGCCGGCAAAACCGTTGGCTTCCAGCTTGGGCTGACGCCGACGAAGAAATTCGCCTTGACGCAAACCTATCTGGCTGGGCCGGAAGCTCCACTGGCCAACGTGCCGGATATTTCGGCGCAAGACAATTGGCGGCACGTCGCCGACACGGTGGCCACGGTTTACGTCAATGACAAACTGACGTTGCTGGGCAATTTCGTCTTTGGTTCGGACGGCGACAATTTCGGCAACCGCGGCAAATGGTCTGGCGGCGCGGCTTATTTCAAATACGCCTTCACGAACAAGCTGGCGTTTTCGCCGCGCTTTGAAGTGTTCAATGACAAGGACGGGCTGAGGACCGGAACGGCGCAAACCGTCAAAGACATCACGCTGACGCAGGAAGTGAAGTTGGTCAACAATCTGATTACGCGGTTTGAATACCGGCGCGATTTTTCAAACCAGAAGTTCTTCACGAACGACGCTGGAATCGCAAAAAGCAATCAGAACACCTTCACCTTCGGCGTGAGCTACTTTTTCACCAACCGCGAACCGTAATCGGTCGCGCAGAAAACAATTTCTTACAAGTTACTTCCGTAGCTGGTGCTTAGTTGATGGACTCTTTAACGCGGCGGGTCGCCAAGACTCGCCGCTATTTTTTTTGTGCGGTCTAAATTTTGAGACACTTTTTTCAAAACAGGATGAACAAGATTTTCGGCAGGATTTACATGACCAACAGCGATTGAAGTGATCCAGCCAATCCTGAATCTTGTTCATCCTGAGAAAAATCCTGCCCATCCTGTTTCAAAGTTTTATGCGGCGATTTAGTCGGGCGGCTGCTTCCTCTACATCGAAAACGATGTAGCTTATGATTCTGGCAAACGAATTGCTGGTTTAGCTGAAAGGGGAAGCAGATGAAGATCAGTACCAGATTGATTTTGCATTTAACGGTGGTGGTCAGCGCGGTGTTGATCGCCGCGAGCTTGTTGTTGCTCAAACAACGCGAACGCAGTTTGAGAACCGCCGCTGAAGGCGAAGTCCGCGCTCACGCCGTCACTTTGCAGATCGCTCTGGAAGAAAATTACGCTGCCAATCACGTTCTGGATGCGCAGCGATTGATCAACCGTTTGCGCGAAAACGCGGGCATTTACAGCGTATTGCTGTTCAATTTGTCCGGCAATGTCGAACTGGCTTCGCATCCGGATATTCCCGAAGAGATCAGGTATTTGAAAGAAGCCCGGCAGGTCATTGCCACCGGCAAGGAAGTCGAAATCAAGCGGCGGATCGGCAGCGAGGATGTTTTTTCGATCATCATGCCGTTGAAGGTCAATGCTCAGCCGGTTGGCGCGCTGGAAATTGCTCAATCCATTTCTTTCGTGCAGACAGAAATAGCGCGAATGCGCGGCGAGATCGTGTTGATCGCTCTGTTGTTGGGTGCGACGATTTTTCTGGTGGTCTCGGTGGTGACGAATTACAGCCTGACCCGCCCGATTCAGGGGTTGTTGGGCGGAGCAGCGGCAATGGGGCGAGGCGAATTGTCGCACCGTGTGGCCGTGCCGCGTGGCGGGGGCGAACTGGCGCTGCTGGCAAGCAATTTCAATCGAATGGCCGACAGTCTGGCCAAACAGCGTCGCCAGGCGGAACTCGAAGCCGAAGAGCGGTTGGCGCTGGAACGCAAGCTACGTCACAACGAGCGACTGGCCGCAGTAGGGCATCTGGCTGCCGGAGTAGCGCACGAAATGGGCGCTCCGCTTCAGGTCATTGACGGACGGGCCAAACAGTTGATGAATCACGCCGACACGCCCGCCGAACCGCATCAACGGAATCTGACTATCATTCGCAATCAGTCGGAACGAATTGCCAAAATCGTCCGCAACTTGTTGAATTTGTCGCGGACGTATGATCTTCGTCGGCGTCCTGTCAATTTGCCAAAACTGCTCAACGAAACGATTGAACTGATTCAGCCGAACGCCGAACGCGACGGCATCAAGATCGAAAAAAAGTACAATGGGCTTCGCCAGATCAACGCCGATCCCAGTTTGTTGCAGCAGGTGTTTCTGAACATCTGCACCAACGCCATTCAAGCCATGCCTCAGGGCGGGCGAATCCAGGTTGAAGGATCGGAAACCAGACGCGATGAGCAAGCGTTTGCCACCATTCGTATCGCCGACACCGGCGTTGGAATTCCACCAGAACATTTGCCGAATATCTTCGATCCTTTTTTTACAACTAAAGAAGTCGGACACGGAACCGGGCTGGGGCTGGCAGTTTCCACGCGCATTGTCGAAGAACATGGTGGTTGGATTGAAGCCGGCAACAATGACAACGGCGGAGCCACGTTTATTGTGTTTCTGCCGATTCCCGATTCGGAAAAAAATGAAGGGAAATAAGGGGAGCATCTTGAAAGCACGAATTTTGATTGCAGAAGACGAAGCCGATTTGCGCGATTTGTTGCAGGACGACCTGGAAGCCAACGGATATGAAACGAACGTTGCCATTGATGGTCGCTCGGCTCTGGCGCATTTGGAACGTCAGCAGGAATTGATTGATTTGCTGCTGACCGATGTTCGTATGCCCGGCATTACCGGCGATCAATTGCTGGCGCGCACGCGCGAATTGCGCCCGGAAACTCCGGTGGTGGTCATGACCGCATTTGGCTCGGTTGAACACGCGGTCGAAATGGTCAAGTCAGGGGCGTTTCAATATCTGACGAAACCTTTTCAGACCGACGAATTGTTGCGCGTGGTGGACAAGGCCTTGAAGGAAAGCGCTCCACAGCGTGAACAGGCCAGGCTGCGTCGCCAGATGCCTGCGGCTCCGGCCAGAATCGTCGGAGCTTCCAAGCCGATGCAGGAACTTTTCAAAATGATCGCTCGCGCCGCTCGAAGTTCCAGCACGGTGTTGATTACAGGCGAATCCGGAACCGGAAAAGAACTGGTTGCGCGTTCGATTCACGAAATGTCTGAACGCAAAGGCGAATTCGTGCCGGTCAATTGCGCCGCCATTCCGACTGAACTGATTGAATCGGAATTGTTCGGTCACACCGGCCAGGCGTTTACCGGCGCCAGACAAGCTCGCGCTGGATTGTTCGAAGCCGCCGATGGCGGGACGATTTTTCTGGATGAAGTGGGCGAACTGCCATTGGTCATGCAGCCCAAACTGCTGCGCGTCTTGCAGGAAGGAACGATTCGTCGCGTTGGCGCGGATCAGGAAAAAGCCGTCAACGTGCGGGTCGTTGCCGCCACCAATCGCAATCTGGAAACAGAAGTGCAAAACGGTAGGTTTCGCGAAGACCTGTACTGGCGTTTGAACGTCATTCATTTGAACATTCCGCCGTTGCGCGAACGTCCATTCGACATTCCATTGCTGGTCGAACACTTTCTGAACAAAGCCGCCGAAATTGCCGGACGCACGTCCATGAATGTCACGCCGGAGGCTTTGGCGACACTGACAGCGTATTCGTGGCCGGGCAATGCGCGCGAACTTGAAAACGCCATTGAACGGGCCGTCGCTTTGGCCGAAGGACAAAATTTGACGCCTGAAGATTTGCCGGAACGCATTCGCAACAGCGCGCAAACTTCGCAGTTACTGGCGCAAGCCCGTCAACAACGCATGACTTTGAATGAATTGGAACGCGCCTACATCGTTGAAACACTGCGCTTCACGGGGGGCAATAAATCGCGCGCGGCGGAATTGCTGGGCTGCGACCGGCGAACATTGCATCGCAAGCTGGACGAATATCGAGCCAACGATCCGAACTTTGAATTGTGATCGGAAACAAAAAAAAATGGCTTCGGCGATCAAATCGCCGAAGCCGAGTCATCCCCTCAGTTTCGTTTTGTTGACAGGAAAAAAACTATTCGTCCGAATTTTCGTTTTGAAGCTCACCGAGGTGTAACACGCGGTCGTCGCCAGAGAATGTGACCGACTTCAGTAATTGACCATTTTCGGTTGTCGTATAACTCAGCGAATGATACTGAGCTTTTTTAGCGGCTTGCTTGACGTTCACTTTCGCAGTCGCCACCGCGTTTTTGCCATTTTCAATTGTCAGTAAACTTTGGGAAGCATCGAATTTGACCTGATAGGTTCCCTTCTTGACCAATGTACCGTTGACCATGACATCTTTGTCGAGAGTAACAGTCTTTCTCAGGTTCTTGCCATTGGCCAGAGCCGTTCCCATTAAGCCGATGCAAATTGCCAAAGCGATTAACAAATTGAATCCCATTTTTTTCATCTTTTCTTCTCCCTCCTTCTGCTATCTTTTGAATCTTGCTAAATGTTCTTTGGTTTCACCGCGCTTGCGGTATTGACGCCAACAGATATGGCAACGACTGTGCCAGATTGCCAAAGCTTTGTTTTCAAGAATTTAGTGATTGTGGGATTGAAAAACGCGGGACAATTTTCAACGCCTCTGAGGCGAATTTGATGTAAGCCTGGCAATAAAATTGCTGGTGGGTACAAATCAAGGAGATAAATAGTAGTGATTAATAGATTGGTGTGGTTACGTTTTCTGTTTGTGTTATCGGGATCGTTGAGCGGATATACATTGGCAACGGCGCAAACGCCGCCGCCGGAGGACGACAATCAGTTATGGGGCGAAGTGCAGCTTATAAAAGCTCTGGATAAGAAACACGATTTAATCATCATCGGGGTGTTGCGAATCGGGCAGCACCTCAAACGCCCTGTGGATGAACGAATCGGCGCCGGTTGGGCGTTCAAACCGAACAAATATCTGACGTTGATGCCCACATATATCTATGTGGATCAACAGCCATTCCCTGGACGCCGGATCAACGAGCATCGTTTGATCATGAACGTCACTGGGAAATTCAATCTAGGCAAATTTCTGTTCACCGACCGAAACTTATACGAACGACGAGTTCGCCACGACAGCCGCGATTTCACCATGTATCGCAACCGTTTGCAGATAGATCATCCGTTGAAAATCGGTTCCTTTGAATTCAAGCCTTTTGTCGCGGACGAAGTTTTTTATTCAACTCAGCAAGGTAGCTCCGGGCGGCAGGGCTGGTTTCGCAATCGCATTTCCGCCGGCATCATCAAACAGTTTGGTGAAAGATTGAATGCCGAGTTCTTTTACCTTAGACAACAGGACGGCATTCAGCGCCCAGGTGATGTCCACGCTGTGGGCACTCTGGTCAGGGTGTTTTTATAAGTCAGGCCATTCGTTTCTCAGCAAATGTGTTCCATCTTGCCCCAGTGCTGGGACGATCTTACACGTTGAAACTCCTGTATCTCCCTTTTTTCACAGTAAATAACGGGGACTCGGTAATTGGCACGCACGTTGCCAACTGCCGAGTCTGTCAGCCAGTGGTGAATTTCACTGCTGGCGAAAAATCATCGTTGTACTAAAAGGGCATTTACTGTGAGTGAAGACCGCTCACTTTGGCTCTTAACCAATCCACTTTGGAGGAACCATGGAAAAACTCGTACGCGGAATTCACGAATTTCAAACCACGCACTTCAGCGAACACCAGGATTTATTCGCGCGATTGTCCAAGGGGCAACAACCGGAAACGCTGATGATTACCTGCTCCGACTCGCGCATCGTGCCGGATTTGCTGACGCAGACTCAACCGGGTGAATTATTCGTGATTCGTAACGCCGGAAACATCGTGCCGCCTTACGGCGCGGCCAATGGCGGCGAAGGCGCGACCATTGAATTCGCCGTCAGCGCGCTGAAAGTCAGCCACATTGTGATTATGGGGCATTCACATTGCGGAGCGATGAAGGGTTTGCTGAAACCGGAAAGTCTGACTTCGATGCCACTGGTGGCCAACTGGCTGCGACACGCTGAAGCCACTCGGCAGGTGATGATGGACAATTATCAGGATTTGACTGACGACGACCTCTTAAATGCCACGATCAAGGAAAACGCGTTGATGCAGCTCGACAACATCCGCACTTACCCGTCAGTTGCGGCAGGATTGGTGAAAGGTAGTTTGACGTTGCATGCCTGGGTGTATCACATCGAAAGCGGACAGATTCTGGCTTACGATTCGACACAATCGCGGTTTGCGCCGATTGCGGATGTGGGCATGGCGCCGGCAGTGTCCAAGAATGCGATCACCGAATCCAAACCTGAAACTGCGCGGCGTGCCTCTGTTTAGAGTCAGTCAGTGAAGTGCGTGCGTGGAGAAGGGAACTTATGAATCAGCGAAAAACCATCTTGAATGAAAGTGTCCGCGAGAATCTGACCAGGGATTTTCTCGCTTCAATAGTGGTTTTTCTGGTGGCTCTGCCTTTGTGCATGGGCATAGCTATCGCGTCGGGCGTGCCGCCTGCGTTGGGATTGATTACCGGTATTGTCGGAGGCTTGATCGTGGGGGCGATTTCAGGCAGTCCCCTGCAGGTAAGCGGCCCCGCAGCAGGATTGACCGTGTTGATTTGGGAAATCATCCAGCAGCACGGACTGGGCATGCTCGGCGCGATTGTTCTGCTGGCCGGATTGATGCAATTGACTATGGGAGCGTTGAGAATGGGGCAATGGTTTCGCGCCATTTCTCCATCGGTGATTCAGGGAATGCTGGGTGGAATCGGTGTGTTGATTATCGCCTCGCAAATTCATGTGATGGTGGACGACAGTCCAAAAGGCAGCGGATTGACCAACCTGCTTTCGATCCCAGAGGCGGTTTACAAGGGGCTGATGCCGCTGGATGGGTCTTCTCATCATATTGCCGTAATCATCGGTTTGCTGACAATGGGGCTGATCTTCCTCTGGAGTTATGCACCCGAAAAGTTGCAACTCGTTCCCGCGCCATTGGTGGCGATTATCGTTGTGACAATCGGGGCGGCGATGGTTGACGCTCCGGTCAAATATGTCAGTGTTCCCGCCAATCTCTTGAATGCGGTCAATCTTCCCACGATTGAATCTTTGGGGAACTGGCTGAATCTGTCTGTGATCGGTTCGGCGGTCGCACTCTGTTTTATTGCCAGCGCTGAAACCCTGTTGTGCGCCACGGCGGTGGATCGTTTGCACAGCGGGGAAAGAACTCAGTACAACAAAGAGTTGCTTGCACAAGGTGTCGGAAATTCCATTTGCGGAGTGTTTGGGGCATTGCCCATGACCGGAGTCATTGTGCGCAGCACCGCCAACATCACGGCGGGGGGGAAAACCCGCGTTTCGACCATCCTGCACGGAATCTGGATTTTTGGATTGGTGGTCTTGGCTCCGGGGATTCTCAACAAGATTCCGACAACGGCGCTGGCCGCTATTCTGGTTTACACCGGTTTCAAACTGCTCTCCCCTAAAGCCGTCCGCGAATTGAAACCTTTTGGCTGGCAGGAAGTCGGAATTTACTTCGCCACGCTGATTGGCATTGTCGTCACCAACCTGTTGATTGGCGTGTTGATCGGGTTGGGATTGGCATTGCTGAAGCTGCTGTACACGTTTTCGCATCTGGACGTGCGGATTCAGAACGAACTGGATTTTGACGACATCACAGTCACGCTTGATGGAGCGGCAACGTTTGTGCGATTGCCCCAACTGGCGGCGGCGTTGGAATCGGTTCCCGCAGGAACTACTGTCAGCTTGAATGTCAATCGGTTGCATTATATTGACCACGCCTGTTTGGACTTGATTGCCAATTGGTGCAAACAGCACATCGCTCGCGATGGTCATGTTTATGTTCCCTGGGAAGATTTGCGGCTTCGCAATCGGGATCAAGAGACTGCTGCCGCTCCCGAATCATCAGGCCAATCCGGGTTGGTTGTGGTCAATGCGGCGGGCGATTAAAACAAGTCTCAACCATCAAAGACAAACAGATTCAAAAAGGATGGGAACAACTTAAACCGGCTTAAACCTACAAGCTGGTGAGTTGATCGCCAATTTCTTGTGCTGTCTTGCCTCAGATGAGAGGCGATTTGCCGCACATTTGTCTTAAAGATCAGCCAGTTGGCCTTGAAACACCGGGAATCTTCTTGGCATACCCCTTGCTGATTACAGACGTTTGCAGGTCTTAAATCTCTCAAAATCTGAAAAATCAGGAAAAACCGAATCTAAAGTAAATTTATGAAATCTAGGTTTGCGTACTTCAAAACGGACATTTTATCGGGAGTTGTAGTATTTCTGGTGGCGTTGCCGTTATGTCTGGGGATAGCCCTGGCGAGCGGAGCGCCGCTGTTTGCAGGCATTATTGCCGGAATCATCGGCGGCATTGTCATTGGATTTTTGAGTAACTCCGAACTGAGTGTTTCCGGTCCAGCGGCAGGATTGACTGCAATCGTTTTGGTGGCCATTTCCGATCTTGGCTCTTTCAACGTGTTTTTGCTGTCAGTGGCTCTGGCGGGTGTGATGCAATTTCTGCTGGGCTTGGCCAAGGCCGGAACCATTTCCAATTACTTTCCTTCAAACGTCATCGAAGGAATGCTGGCAGCCATCGGCATCATCATCATTCTCAAACAACTTCCACACGCCATTGGTTACGACAAGGACAATGAAGGCGACTTTTTCTTCATTGAAAAAGGAACTGGACATAACACTTTTTCCGCCTTGATTGACGCGGTGAATTACACGCACTTCGGCGCGTTGACCGTAACGCTGGTGTCAATGGCCATTCTGATTTCCTGGGTGAAAGTCCCGGCTCTGAAAAAGATCAGCATCATTCCAGGAGCATTGGTCGCAGTGGTGGTCGGAATCATACTGAATGAAGTTTTCAAAGCTACCGGATCGAGTTTTGCCATTTCACAGGAACACCTGGTCAGCTTGCCCGTGCCTGCTTCGTTTTCGGATTTTGTCGGCCAGTTTTCCACACCGGACTTTTCCGCCATTGGAAATCCGCAAGTGTGGATTGTCGCCGCGACCCTGACTGCTGTCGCCAGTATCGAAACCCTGCTGTGTATCGAAGCGGCGGACAAAATGGATCCGCTGAAACGATTCACCAATACGAATACTGAGTTGAAAGCTCAAGGCGTCGGAAACATGCTGAGCGGATTGATCGGCGGATTGCCGATGACCTCAGTTATTGTTCGCACTTCGGCAAACGTCAATTCCGGAGCCAAAACAAAAATCTCGACAATTTCACATGGCGTTTTGTTGTTGGTGTCGGTTATCGCGATTCCCACCATCCTGAACAAAATTCCTTTGGCTTGTCTGGCGGCGGTCTTGTTGATGACCGGATGGAAACTGGCGCACCCCACAGTGTTCAAACACATGTGGCAAAACGGAAAACTGCAATTCGCTCCGTTCATCATAACGGTTGTTGCCATCGTCTTTACCGACTTGTTGAAGGGAGTCGCCATCGGACTGGCCGTCAGTATCTTCTTCATTCTTCGAGCCAACATGAAACTGGCTTATTTCTTCAAGAAGGAAGAGCACCACGCAGGAGAAACGATACATATCAATCTGGCTCAGGAGGTGTCGTTCCTGAACAAGGCCGCGATCAAACAAACGCTGGCACATCTGCCGGAAAACAGCAAAGTGGTGATCAATGCCTCCAATTCTGCTTACATTGACCACGATGTGATTGAACTGATTCGGGACTTCGTCAGTCTGGGATCGAAAGACAAAGACATTTCCGTAGACCTCGTTGGGTTCAAGGGAGTTTATAAACTCGGAGATGCCAGCCACGTAACTTCGCACACTTGAGGTACCTTGGAGTAATCGTAAGTAACATCGTTTGGGTGTTACAAACTGTCTCGCTGGTGAGGCAAACTTCCTCTCTGGATGGCGAGCGAAGACGCTAAATCCTTTGAATGGAAAGGTGATCTTGCTGGCATACTCATTGCAAAAGGAAATGACAGCAAGCACGCAGATTTCAAATCTACTATGTTTCGGTAGATTGTCTTTTCTCATCATCACTTGTTTGTTCGGGCTTGTGATGATGACAGGCTGGGGCGTGAGTTTCGGTGTTTAGGTGGCAGTGGGGACAACTGCCTTGCTTACATTCCAGCCTGAAAGGGAGCCGCAAGGCTCCCTTTTTTTCGTGGACCTGACCAATGGGTTATCCAGTCAATTTTTTTCTCTGCATTTCAGTCATAGCATTGACACCGTTGAACTCCACAAGAACAATGCGCCCGTATGCGCGATGAAGCAATTGTTTGAGCTTTATCGCTTTGATGCCACAACGGCAATCGGGTTACTTTTCCGGCAATTCTTTCCGTATCAATTTCAAAATCTGGAACGATCAGGCGGCTGGCTTTGACAGGTCAGCAGCGTATACAACTCTTCTTGGAGACCAACTTCATGCGTCAATTGCTTCACAAATTCTCTTTGGCTTGTTGTCTGGCGTTTGGCCTTGTCGCCGCGCAAACTGCGTTGGCCGCCGTCAAACCCAATGCTCTGTTTTCTGATGGCTGTGTTTTGCAACAAGGAATGCCTGTGCCGGTTTGGGGCTGGGCGGACGAAGGCGAACAAATCACAGTCGAGTTTCAAGGCCAGAAAGTCACGGCCACGACAACCGCCGGCAAATGGATGGTCACGCTGAAAGAATTGAAAGCCGGTGGGCCGTTTGAAATGACCATCAGCGGAGCGAACACAGTAACGATCAAAAACATTCTGGTCGGCGAAGTCTGGTTGTGCAGCGGCCAATCGAACATGCAATGGACAATGGCGCAATCCGCCAACGCACAGGAAAACATCGCTGCCGCCAATCATCCGAAGATTCGTTTGTTTAGTGTGCCGCGTCTTTCCAAAGACACGCCTCAAACCGATGTCAAAGGGCAGTGGAAAGAATGTTCGCCAGAATCGGTCAAGGACTTTTCGGCAGTCGGTTACTTTTTCGGTCGCGCTTTGCAGATGGCGCGGCAAGGCATTCCCATCGGATTAATCAATTCGTCTTACGGCGGCACGCCTTCCGAAGCCTGGACGAGCGACGGCGTCGTCAAAAACGATCCGAGCTTTGCCGCAATCCGTGAACGTTACGCCAAAGCTTTGGAAGCTTTCCCCGAAGCGAACGCCAAATGGGAAGCCGCGATGGAAAAACACAAGGAAGCCGTCGCCAAAGCCAAAGAAGAAGGCAAACCGGCTCCGGCTGCACCCGCAAGACCGATGGGACCAGGCCATCAAAACAGCCCGTCGGGTTTGTACAACGCAATGATTGCGCCGCTCGTTCCTTACGCGCTGCGCGGAGCCATCTGGTATCAGGGCGAATCCAATGCCACGCGCGCTTATGAATACCGTTCGATTTTTCCGGCGATGATTCAGGATTGGCGCAAGGCCTGGAACAGCGAAATGACTTTCTTGTTTGTGCAACTTGCACCTTACGCTCCGCCGCCCGCGAATACTTATGCCGAATTGCGCGAAGCCCAATTGCTGACATTGAAACTGCCGAAAACAGGCATGGCTGTCATCACCGATGTCGGCGAAGAAAAAGACATTCACCCGAAAAAGAAACAACCAGTCGGCGAACGCCTGGCATTGGCGGCGCGCGCGATTGCTTACGGCGAAAAGATTGATTATTCCGGTCCGGTTTATTCGGCGATGAAAGTCAAAGGCAACAGCATCGAATTGAGCTTCAATCATGTTGGTGGTGGGTTGGTGGTGAAAGGCGAGAAGCTGGCCGGGTTCACCATCGCCGGAGCCGATCAGAGATTCGTTCCTGCCGAGGCGGTCATCAAAGGCAAGAAAGTCATTGTGTCCAGTTCTGCTGTGGATCAGCCTGTTGCTGTTCGTTTTGGTTGGGAAAACTGGCCGGTATTGAATTTCTGGAATAAAGCCGGATTGCCCGCAACACCATTCCGCACAGATGATTTTCCGATGGTCACTGCACCGAAACCATAAATGGAGATTCTGGCAATGAGTCAACGCTCTGAAATATACGATGTCTGTGTCGTCGGCTCCGGTTCGGCGGGCGGCGTAGTGGCGATGCAATTGGCCGAACAGGGCGCGTCGGTCGTCGTGCTGGAAGCAGGCAAATGGGTTGATCCGGCGAAGGATTTTTACTCGCATACGATGCCTTACGAATTGCCCAAAAACGGCAGAGGCTGGGACCCGCGCAAGCATCTGACAGTTGACCGCACTAAAGAACCGTTCACCAAAGCGGGCGAATATCAACGCTTCGATCATTTTTTGACCAAAGCCGTCGGCGGCAAATCGCTGCTGTGGGCGGGCTTGAGCTGGCGCAACAGCCCGTTTGATTTCGCTACGTGGCCGGTCAGTTACGAAGAGCTTGCGCCGTATTACGACCGCATGGAACGGTTGATGGGCGTGACGGGCAATTACGATCATCATCCGAATGTGCCGGACGGAATCTTTCAAAAGCCTTTGCCGTGGCTGTGCGCGGCGCACCAGATCAAAAAAGGCTGCGACAAACTCGACCCGAAAAAGTTTCGGATGATTGCCGCGCGAAAAGCCTTGCTGACCGAACCCCACGAATCCAAGCGTCCGATTTGTCATTACTGCGGCCATTGCATGCGCGGTTGCGACGTTGATGCCAAATACACTTCGGCCAACACCGCGATGCCGCGCGCGCTGAAAACCGGCAAGTGCAAACTGATTCTTTATGCCAACGCCGCCGAAGTGACGATGAGCAAAGACGGCAAGACGGCAACTGGTGTTCGTTACTTCGACGCGCGCACCCGCAAAAGTTACGAAGTCCGCGCGAAGAAGATCGTGCTGGCTTGCGGCCCGATTGAATCGGCGAGGTTGTTGTTGTTGTCGAAGTCGGCGCACTTTCCCAATGGCTTGGCGAATTCCAGCGGCTTGGTTGGCAAAAATCTGATTACGCACACCACCGCTGGCGCGCAAGGGTACTTGAAACAACTGACCGACGCGCCGGTTTTCAACGACGACGGCACGGAAAGCAGCCACGCTTATATCGCGTCGTTTTACTGGGAAAAGCCGCATCCGGATTTTCCGAAGGGCTATCACATCATCGTGGATTCCGGTTCGCGCGTCAGCACGTCCAATCCTTCGTTCGGCCAGAACGTGCCGGGCTTCGGCCTGGATTTCAAACGCAAAGTCCGCGAACGCGCGCCGTCGCTCATCAGCCTGTATTCGCAAAATGGAATGATTGCTTCGCCGGAACGATTCATGGAACTCGATCCGAAGGTGAAAGACGTTTACGGCTTGGCTGTGCCGAAAATTCATTACAACCTGACCACCGAAGACCGCGCCATTTTCAAAGACGCGACCGAAAAGATTTCCGAAATCATCGAAGCTTCGGGCGGCGTCATCACCAATACCAATCCGCAACCCGGCGTGGACAGCGTTCATTGGGTGGGAACCTGCAAAATGGGAAACGACGCGAAAACGTCCGTGCTGACGCCGTACCTGCAATCGCACGATGTTCAAAATCTGTTCGTCGCCGACGGCAGCGGCTTCATTGATTATTCCGAAAAGAATCCGACGTTGACCGTGATGGCTCTGGCTTCGCGGTGCGCCGATTTTATTTACGAAGAACTCCGAACTGGTTGAGAGCGGACAAGAGGTGTCTTCAAGAGAAGCTTTCTCATTGCCCTCTGGACTTTCTTTTTGCAGACGCTCTTGGCGCAGATTGCCAAGACTGCGGATCGAAAACGACTGTTGCGTTTTAGTTATCTATTGTTTGGATGCTCAGAGCGCGTGTCACTGGCATCGCTCGGGTTTCTTACCTGCTGCCGGGTAAAAAGAATACGCCCCCCCAATGCTCAATGCCATTGATTTCTCTACAGGACAAAAAATGAGCCTGATTTGTGGTCTTGACGGCTAAGGCCATCGAGCGATTAGACTTTCGGTCTACCAAAACTGAAAGGAGTCTGACATGTCGTTTGCGACAACGCCCTGAAACGATGAAAACGGCTGCGCCCGACTGTCCGACAAGCTGCCAGCTTGTCGTTGACCCTAACAAGCGTCAAATCGAGACCACGACAAGCTGGCAGCTTGTCGGACATTTTCAGAGGAGATCGCACGATGACCCCAGACGTTTGCTCAATTGAGCAAACGTTGATTGAAAATTTACCTTGGAATAAAGCCCGTCTCAAATTTGTGACGCGCTTTCTTTTGGCACTTTTCACCGCTCAGACTGTCAACCTCTCGAAGTTGGCGACGGTCTTTTCCGGGCGCGCCAAAGAGGAGTCGAACTACAAACGGCTCCAACGTTTTTTGCGCAATTTCGAGATGCCTTATGCGCAAATCTCAGCGTTTGTGGTCAAACTACTCGGTATCGAAGGGCCGTACACGCTGGCACTGGATCGGACGAATTGGAAAGTCGGTGCCGCTGATGTCAACATTCTGATGCTCTCAATTGTTTATCGCGGGATCGGCTTTCCGGTCGTCTGGCTGGCTTTGCCCAAGACCGGCAACTCCGACACGACGGAGCGAGAAACCGTCATCGAGATTTTCATTGACCTCATCGGCGCACAAAATATCCAATGTTTACTGGGTGATCGCGAGTTTGTCGGCAAAGCCTGGTTCCGTTTTCTGAGGCAGCATCGGATCAAATTCCAGATGCGTTTGAAGAAAGATACGTTGGTGCGAAACGCTCGCGGGAAGCTCGTTCACGCCTGGCGCTTGTTTGCGTCAACCAGAGTCAACCGGATGTTAATCATTCCCGAAGCCCGCCAAATGTGGGGAATGGAATTGTTCCTGAGCGGTTGTTACCTGGGCGAAGGTGAATACCTGATTCTGGTTTCGGCGGACTTCTCGTCAGAGCCAACTGCGGAATACAAAAAACGCTGGGGAATTGAAACCTTGTTCGGAGCGTTGAAATCGCGCGGCTTTAACCTGGAAGACACACACTTGAAAGAACCCGAACGGCTCTCTCGGCTGCTGGCATTACTTGCAATAGCTTTCACCTGGGCTTTTGTAGTTGGCCAGTGGCAAGCTGCTATCAAAGAACTAAAACTCAAAAAGCATGGTTATCCACCAAAAGCATCTTTCGCCTCGGACTCAATATATTGCGCCGATTAGTGACCAACCTTGAGCACTTCGATCTTGTTGGCTGGCGGAAGGCTATCAAGCTTTTGTCCTGTAGTTAGGGCTTCGTCAGTCAGTTGAATCTGAAGTTGGCGATGCTGGGTATTATTCACCAAGTCAACTTCTGTGTTTTCGATGGCTTGGCAATGTGGCGATAAGCGGTCTTATTCAGCCGATTCAGGATTTAGTCGCGCGCTGATTTCGTTGACCAGTTTGTCCAACGAGCGTCGGTTAATGGCGGAAATGGCGATGCCGTTGTAAACCTCGCATTGGTTTTCCAATTCCTCAGAATCAGCCAAATCCATTTTGTTAAACACCAACAGGCGCGGAATCGCATCGAGTTGCAAATCGCCGAGGATGCGGTTGACCGATGTGATCTGGCTTTCCAGTTGCGGGCTGGCGGCGTCCACCAGGTGAATCAGCAGGTCGGATTGTTCCATCTCTTCCAGTGTGGCTTTGAAAGCGGCGAGCAAATCTTTGGGCAGGTCGCGGATGAAACCTACGGTGTCGTTGATGATGATTTCCTGTTCTTGCGGCAATCTTAAGCGGCGGCTGGTGGGATCGAGCGTGGCAAACATGCGTTGTTCGGCCAACACATCGCTGTTGGTCAGCGCATTGAGCAAGGTGCTTTTGCCTGCGTTGGTGTATCCGACAATGGAAACGACTGGCATTTCGCGGCGAGTGCGTTGGGCGCGACGTTGATTTCGACTGGCGCGGATTTTATCAAGCTGCGATTCCAGATGGCTGATGCGGTCGCGCACGCGGCGGCGATCCACTTCCAGCTTGGTTTCGCCGGGACCACGTCCGCCAATGCCGCCCATCAACCGTGACATCGCAGTGCCGCTGCCGGTCAAACGCGGCAACAGGTATTTCAACTGAGCCAGTTCGACCTGAATGCGACCTTCGGCGGTTTGCGCGCGTTGAGCAAAGATGTCCAGAATCAATTGCGAACGATCCACAATTTTCAGATCGGCGATTTCGTTGATGGCGCGGACTTGCGCAGGCGACAACTCACGGTCAAAAACGATCATATCCGCGCCAAGTTGCAAACTGCGAATGATGATTTCGTCCAACTTGCCTTTGCCCACCAGCGTTTTCGGATCGAGCGATTGACGCCGCTGAATGATTTCGTCCAATACGACCAAACCGCCTGAAGTCGCCAGTTCGCGCAATTCGTCAATCGAATCTTTGGCTTCGGCTGTGGTTTCGGTGGTCACGCCAACCAGAATCGCGCGGTCGCGTGTGTCTGACGCTTTGCGAGCGCCGCGATTGCGCGCCATTTCGGCTTCCAGCGATTCGATCAATTCCAGAAAGTCCAGATTGAGTTGGCCGGGCAAATGCGGATCGAGAAATTGAAACGCTTTTTGTTCTCCGTTTTCTTCTTCGCGGGACTTGGCTGTGGCGGGCAACAAGTGTGCAGCGCGAACCATTCCCGGCAACCCGGTTTTCGGATCAACATCAATCGCCGCCATCAAATCCAGCCGCAACAAGGCAAGGTCGGTCAAATCGTCGTGCGTCAATCTGGCTTCACCGCGAATATGCGTGTGCAAACAACGCAAACCGTAAAAGCGCGATTTACCAAGACGCGAACGATCCTGCGCGGGCAAGACAATCTGGCTGGCATCGCCGACGACCACGGTTTCGACGTGGCCTTTGCGATTGACCAGCACGCCGACCTGACGGCCAATTTCGTGCGAAAGTTCAGTCAACTGACGCGCGAATTCCTGCGTGACGATTTCCGTCGGAGGAATGCGGCGCTGGTACATTTTTTCCAGCCGCTGGAGTTGATTGGCTTTTAAGCCGAGAGTTTTGCCTTCAAGTTTCAAGAATGAACCTTTCAATTGCCAATGCCACGCCGTCTTCTTCGTTCGAAGCGGTTTGGGCGAATCCCATTTGTTTCAATTCCTCTTCGGCGTTCCCCATTACCACGCCCAAACCGGCGTAACGCAGCATAGTCAAATCGTTGTGATTGTCGCCGATGGCCATGATTTCTTCGCGCGCGACGCCGTGCCGAGCCGCAACCGCAGCCAGACTTTCGCCTTTGGAAGCCGACGCGCTGAGCACATCCAGAATCGTCAGGTCATAACTGCGGTAACGGGTTTTAAAAATCTGCACGCTGTCGCCCATCACTTCGCGCAGCTTCAGTTCAAACTCATCCGTAGGGTCGCAACGCCCCGAAACCGTCAATTGAATCGGTGGCGTTTGGACGTATTCGACCAAATCCGGCACCTCGACCACCGAACTGCGATAGAGGTTCAAATACCTATGAAGAGCTTTGTTGTCGGGCGAAATGCCTTCGATGACCATCGTGCCAAGTCCGTGCGGATCGTCATTGCAAATCATGTCTACGCCGTGTCGGCGTCCGAAATGAATGACTTCGCGGGCGATGACATCATCCAGCGGATGAAAATCCACGACTTCCAGCGTTTCGATGTTTTTAGTCAACGCGCCATTGTGCGCCACCAGCGGCACATCCAATTCTAATCGCAGCACCAATTCGCGGGCCGAATTAAACCGGCGACCGGTGACCAGCACGATTTGAATGCCGAGTTGGCGAGCTTGATTCAACGCTTGGGAAGTGCGCGGCGTGATTTCTCCGCGCGTGGTCAGCAAGGTTCCGTCAATGTCTAGCGCTATAAGTTTGAACGGCATAAAGCAAATGGAATCTAGCATCGGCATTGGCGATTTTCAAATTTTGCCGGTTGCCGCCTCATTGAACCAGCTTGTAGTATTCGCGTTACACTCAATCAATTGAAACTTTCAGAATTGACCATTATCCATTGACCATTAGCAATTATCCGGTCAGGTAGAAAACTTTTTTACCCTGACTGTTAATGGGCAATGCGTAATGGATAATGGTTAATGCCTGACAGATCGGAATCATCAGTTTTATGAAAAAAGCGCTCATCACAGGCATCACCGGGCAGGACGGCAGTTATTTGACCGAACTGCTGCTCAGCAAAGGTTATGAAGTTTACGGCATCATCCGCCGCGCCAGCACCTTCAACACCGAACGCATTGACCACATTTACCAGGACCCGCACGAAGCCGGTCGTCGTTTGAAACTGGTTTACGGCGATTTGAATGACGCCAGTTCGCTGAACAAGATTTTGCGCGATGTGCAGCCGGACGAGATTTACAACCTTGGCGCACAATCGCACGTCCGCGTCAGTTTCGACATTCCAGAATACACGGCAGAAGTCGGCGGACTCGGCACATTGCGTTTGCTGGAAGCGATTCGTGAAACCGGATTGAACAAGACGCGGTTTTACCAGGCGTCGTCGTCGGAGCTTTACGGCAAGGTGCAGGAAATTCCGCAGCGCGAAACCACTCCGTTTTATCCGCGCAGCCCGTATGGTGTCGCCAAACTCTACGCTTACTGGATCACGGTCAATTACCGCGAAAGTTACGGTTTGTTTGCCTGCAACGGCATTTTGTTCAATCACGAAAGCGAGCGGCGCGGCGCGACCTTTGTCACACGCAAAGTCACGCACGCGGCTGCGGCGATCAAACTCGGATTACAGGACAAACTCTTTTTGGGGAACCTGGACGCCAAACGCGATTGGGGACATGCCAAAGATTACGTTCGAGCCATGTGGATGATGTTGCAACAGGACGAACCCGACGATTACGTCATTGCGACAGGCGAAACGCATTCGGTGCGCGAACTGCTGGATGTTGCCTTCAGTCACCTGGGATTGGACTGGCAACAATATGTTGAAATTGATCCGCGCTATTTCCGCCCGGCGGAAGTGGATTTGTTGATTGGCGATGCGACCAAAGCGAAAACGAAACTCGGCTGGCAACCGGAAATCACGTTCAAGGAATTGGTGACGACGATGGTTGACGCGGATCTTGCCGAATTAAAGAAGAGACACAATTTGTGAAGAGGATGAAGGCGGAATGATGAAGGATGAAATTCCATCTACATTCCGGCTTCATCATTCATCATTCATCATTCCGATTTCATCATTTATGACTGATAAGTTTCCTTACGAACGAGTAGTAGTGACGGGCGGGGCGGGGTTTCTTGGCTCGTACGTCGTCGAAAAGCTGCGCCAGCGCGGAGTCAAAAACATCTTCATTCCGCGCAGTCGCAATTACGATCTGGTCAACATCGAAGATGTGCGCCGTTTGTATGACGACGCGCAGCCGGATTTGGTCATTCATCTGGCCGCAGTAGTCGGCGGCATCGGAGCCAATCGCGTCAATCCCGGCAAATACTTTTACGACAATTTGATGATGGGCGTGCAGTTGATGGAAGAAGGCCGGTTGCGCGGTTTGAAGAAGTTTGTCGCCACGGGAACCATCTGCGCGTATCCAAAATTCACGCCCGTGCCCTTCAGCGAAGACGAGTTGTGGAACGGTTACCCGGAAGAAACCAACGCGCCTTATGGACTGGCAAAAAAGATGATGCTTGTTCAGTCGCAGGCTTATCGGCAGCAATATGGTTTCAATTCGATTTTTCTGCTGCCGGTGAACCTGTACGGGCCGCGCGACAATTTCGACCCGGAAAGTTCGCACGTCATTCCGGCGCTGATTCGCAAATGCGTCGAAGCCATTGACCGCAACGACGACCACATCACTTGCTGGGGAACCGGCGTGGCGACGCGCGAATTTTTGCACGCTGAAGATTGCGCTGAAGGTTTGGCGCTGGCGGCGGAACTTTATGACAAATCCGAACCGGTCAACTTAGGCGCAGGCTTTGAAATTTCGATCAAGGATTTGACGGAAAAGATTGTCGGCTTGACCGGCTTCACTGGCCATATCGAATGGGACGCGACGAAGCCGGACGGCCAGCCGCGTCGCTGTTTGGACACTTCACGCGCCGAGCGTGAGTTCGGATTCCGCGCCCGCATCGGGTTTGACGAAGGTTTGCGACAAACGATTGATTGGTATCGCGCCAATCGAACGGCATAACCATCACCGTTCAAGCTCTTCCTTGCGAATTGGTTTGCCTTCCCACATCCAGACGCCGTTTTCGTTGACCAGCAATCGCGCGGCGCTGCCTGCCACCGGCGGCAAATTCGTTTTCGGCAACCAGCGCGCGTGATCGGCTTTGATTTTGGCGAAGCGTGAATTCCCGGCCAGATTCGTCCATTCGTTCGGATCTGTCTGGCAATCATAAAGCTCTTCGGAACCATCTGCGTACCGAATGTACCGCCAACGTTCCGAACGCACGGAATGATTGCCTACGTTATGCGTCGTAATTGCTGGCCAAGCACGTGCGGTTTTGGGATTTTTCAGCAGCGAAACCAGACTGTGCCCCTCCAGTTCCTTTCGCGCGGGCAAACCGCTCAACTCAATCAACGTCGGATACAAATCCAGCAACTCCACCGGACGATTGGTTTTCGCGCCTTTGGCAATGCCTGGCCCGGCAATCATCAGCGGCACGCGCGTCGAACGTTCCCATAGCGAATTTTTGCCGGTGATTCCTTTTTCGCCCAGATGCCAGCCGTGATCCGACCACAATATGATGATCGTGTTGTCAGCGTGCGGACTGGCGTCGAGCGCATCCAGCAACCGCCCGACTTGCGAATCCATAAAGCTGATCGAAGCCAGGTACGCTCGCACCAACGGACGCCATTGGTTGTTGGCTTCGAGCCATGACAAACGCGGTTCCGGCAATTTCCAGTGCAAGTTCCAGGCGAATTCCGGCACGTCGTTTCGGTCGTCGGCTTTGACCGGAGGCATCTGCAACGTCGCGTCGGGATATAGATCGAACCATTTTTGCGAAGCGAAACACGGCACGTGCGGCAATCGAAATCCTGCACCAACGAAAAATGGCTTGTCGGTCGAAGCCGATTTCAAAAACGCGATGGCGGAATCGGCAATTTTCCAATCGGCCTGATCTTCGTCGCGTTCGGGAAACACGCCCCAATCCATCGCTTTGATTGTGTCCGGCGTGTTGACGAATTTTGCCGCCGGATACGGCATCGGCCCGCGTTCTCCCCACACATTGAATTCGCGTTCGCGTTCTTCCGGTTTGACCGAACCATCGTGAAAAATCTTTCCGGCGTTGAAAGTGACGTAGCCATTCGTCATCAGATACTGCGGCAGCATGACTTGGTCTTTCAGCGCTGGAACGGCGCGAACTCCGGGTTGCAAGGTGTACAACCCCGTCGTCGAAGGCCGCAATCCCGACAACAAACTCGCCCGCGAAGGATTGCACAGCGGCGATTGTGTGTGCGCGTTGGTAAACGTCACGCCGCGTTTGGCCAACCGCGTGAAGTTCGGCGTTTTGACTTGCGGATGCCCGGCCAGCGGCTCGACCCAATCGTTCAAATCGTCAACAGCGATGAACAAATAATTCGGTGGGCGCGGAGTTTTCCGCTGAACAGGTGTATTCAACGAAACAGTGATTGGGCGCGTTTGCGCCAGAGCCGCAACCGGCAACAACCCAAACAAAAGAGCAATCAACAGATTCTTCATTTTCGATTCATCCCGTTCAGTTTTTCTTCGGCCATTCCTTTTCTAGTAAGGCGATGATTTCAGGCGGGTACGCGGCATAACGATCTTTTAGGTGCTGCATCAAAGTTTCGCCGCCACCGCAATCAATATCTTTGCTTGCCCCGTGGCGAAGCAGCAACTCAAGCATTTCCGTATCTCTAAAAGTCAACGCATTGGTCAATGCAGTGATTGTCATGCAACGCGGAGGGCCGCTGGAAAACCCCAAGCTGCTTTTGTCATTCACGTCAGCCCCCGCATCCAGCAGCATTTGCACAATCTTTTTGTCCTTTTGCCAAACCGCAATCATCAATGGTGACCAGTTGCCAGAAAGACGCGCAGAACGGTCTTGAGATGGATAAGCCAATCGGTTGACGGAATTCGGGTCTTCTTGAATCAGCTTGGCAATCAACTCGTAGTCACCAAGATAAATAGCCGAGATCAAATCCATCTTGTAACCGGATTCGAGAATCGCTTTCATCACCTCAAGGTTCTTGTTTCGTGCAGCAGAACGCAATGGGGTCTTTTGATCGTAATCCAGAGCATCCAGGCTGCCGCCTGCTTTGATAAGAATGCGAGCAACATCTGCGGTCTTGACAAGATGCAGCGGAGTAAAACCATTGTAAGCAACCGGATTCAACTCCGCGCCATTGGCAACCAGCCAGGCGACGACATCTTTATGCCCGTTCAAGGCTGCAACGTGCAGCGGCGTTTGTTTCGATCCATTCTGAGAATTTACCAGCGAAGGATTTTGTTTGAGCAGTTCAAGCGCCTTTTCAGCGGAGCCAGAACTTAACTCCTTATTGATTGCTTCAATCGTCGCAATCCTGCTGTTGGCCAATATTGTTTCATGATCTTCTGGTTGCGAATGCAGCGTTTTCAGCTCAATGTCTTTGATCTGAAATTCCATGTCGCCGAAAGCATGGAGAGAAATAGCGATGGCTCCCGGCTGAGAGCGCCTTTCTTTCCGTTGGTCAATAAATTCGGAAACTTTGACGCCACCGACTTCAATAATGATGTGTCCACCAATAGCTCGAAGCTCGTACTCTGTCCAGTACTTGACTTTATTCCACTCAAACAATTTGTCGCCCAAGTGAGTTTCGATCTTGTCACTACCATCTTTCAGCAGATTACTTTCGCCAGAACCAGCCAATTTTCCGTGTGGGTATTTGCCTGGCTGACGAGTTTCGTTCAGCCCTTCAAAGAAATCTGAAAAATCAGCCTGATAACTATCAGTGATAGCTTTAGCGCTTACCTGAGCGCGAAAATGAATCTTGGCATGATTCAATGTTCCGCCTAACCGACACCGAAAGCGCAGCCGGAAATCTTTGACCTTGCCGCCTTCCCAAACGATGAACACTGGCGATTGGGTTTGTTCGCGCGAAGCTCTGCCGGTGATGGCTCCGTCTTCGACGGTGAAAAATCCCGGAGCGGATGGTTTCCAACCGTTCAGCGTCTTGCCGTCAAAAATGGATTGCCAGCGTTCTTCTTCGGGTGGCGAATTTTTTTGGGTTTGAGCGTGGCCGTAAATCAACGCCGAAAGCGCCAGCACAACGCCAACTAACAGTTTGGTTGCGATCTTCATGCGGTTCTCCTTTTCTTCGATTCGGTTTCGGGTTGAGTTGGACTTGTGAAAGTGATTTACACCGAAGTTGCGCAAACTGTCCAGTTTGCGTTGCCCTTGGTCACGCCTTCGCAAAGGCTGAGTTCCCAAATTCGCCGACCGCTGAAAACCGCAAACTGGACAGTTTGCGCAACTCAGCCTATCGTTTACTTTCATCAAAAGGAACTTCCATGATTCAACCTAAATCACTCTCACTCGATCACACGACCAAAGGCTTGCCGTATGGCGCGCAAGTTTCGTCCGCCGACATCGCCGCTAAACGATGGAATCTGCTCAACGGAGATTTGCCGTTTCCGTTGATGACGCTGAAAGAATCGGCGCTCGCCCACAACTTGCAGGCGATGGCCGATTGGTGCGCGGCGAACAATTTCCTGTTGGCTCCGCACGGCAAAACGACCATGTGTCCGCAGATTTTCGCGCGGCAGTTTCAGCACGGAGCCTGGGCGATGACCGTCGCTTCGGTGTCGCAGGCGATGGTTTGTCTGAACGCCGGCGTCAAACGAATAGTGATTGCCAACCAGATTGCCGGGGCGTCGAACCTGCGTTCACTGGCGGAGGCCATCAACAGCTACGGCTTCGTGGAGTTTTATTGTCTGGTGGACAGCGTCGCCAGCGTCAGACATCTGGCCGATGGTTTGAAGCGATACGGCGCGGGACGTTCGATCAACGTCTTGGTCGAATGGGGGCGCAACGGATGGCGCACCGGCGTGCGGTCGCAAGCCGACGGTTTGGCCGTGTTTGCCGAAGCGGCCAAACATCCGCTGTTGAAAGTTTGCGGCGTCGAAGCGTTTGAAGGATTGGCCAGCGCGGCTACTGGCGACGAAGAGGCGCAAATCGTGGATGAATTTCTGAATGGTTTGGCTTCGTTGGCGGGAGTTGTGCGACAGAATTTTTCCGGCAACGAATTGCCGTTGTTCAGCGTTGGCGGCAGCGCCTTTCTGGATCGTGTGCAGCGCGTGGCCGCGCCGCTGACTGAAAACTTCCGCGTTGTCATTCGCAGTGGCTGTTACGTCACGCACGATCACGGCATGTACGACCGCAAACAAGCTGCGGCGTTGGCGCGATCCGAACATTCGATTCCCGCGTTCAAACCGGCGATGGAGTTGTGGTCGTATGTGCTTTCCATTCCCGAAGCCCGACGCGCGTATTTGTCCTTCGGCAAACGCGACGCTTCGTATTGTTCCGGCATGCCCGTGCCGTTGCTTGCGCTTTCCGAAGGCGCCCCGCTCAGCGCGGCGCGACCTTTGCCGAATGCCAAAATCGTCAATCTGAACGATCAACACGCTTACCTGGATTTGAGCGGCGAAGAGCAGTTGCAGGTGGGCGATCTGGTTTGCTGCGGAATTTCGCATCCGTGCCTGGCATTCGACAAATGGCGAGTGTTGCCGGTGGTCAGCGACGATTATGAAGTCCTTGACCTGTATCAAACGTTCTTTTGAGGCAAAACAAGCTGGTTGGCTGGTTTACTTTTTGGGACCGATGCTGCGCAGGTAATGAACGATCTGCCAAATCTGTTTGTCGGTCATCTTGTCTTTGTACGCCAGCATGTCCGTGGACACGCCGTCGCGAATGACGACGAAGATTTCTCCGTCCGTCGAACCGAAATCCCACGTCTCGTCGGTCAAATCCGAAGGCGTTCCACCAGCCAGCGCCAGACTGCCATCGCCTTTGCCTTGCGGGCCGTGACACGAAGCGCAATGACGCTGATACAGTTTCTTACCGGTCTCCACCGATTCGTCGTTGGCCGGTTCGGGGTTCTTCAGCTTCTGGGCTTCTACGTTGCGTTTGGGTTCTTGCGTGAACCTGGCTGAGCCAATCCCGCCTCCCAGCCCAAACAAAAGCGCGACGATAGCGAAACTCGCGCCAATGAACCGATTGGCTGCGAACAGTGAACCGCGAACGGCGAACTTATTCTTGAGGAACATCAAAATTCTCCACCAGATAGTCAGGATGCGTCTGGCGCAAATGCACGAACAATTCATGCACCAGATTGACGATGCGATTCGCGCCGTACGCGTACTGATTGTTTTTGACCTTCAGCGAAATCGAAACCACGCCGCCACGATTGAAACAACCTACTTCGGCTCGGCGACGATCCACGCGGCGATGTTCGGGCAATTGTCGGTCATGCCGTTCGGCGACGAAATGTTTCAGGTCAGCATACAACTCCGATTTCGCCGGAACTCCGGGCAGCAACTGTTTGAACCGCAATTCGTGTCTGGCCGTGTCCACCACCAATTCCATCTGGTGATGAATCATCCAGACGAATTGGAATCTGCCCGGTTTAAGTTCGCTGAATCCACGAAACACGCCTCGATCGGCATACGCCTGCAAAACGTCCCGAACAATTTGCAAAGACTTGCTGCTCATTTCATCAATTCGGCGTACTGATCCAGCAAAGGCAAAATCGTTTCTCGATCCGCAGGCGGCAACAGAAAGACTACGCGGCTGACTCCGGCGGCCTCCATTTTTTCGATCACGGAGCGGTCGGGTTTGGCGGCGAAGATCGAAACCGAAATCGAATTGGGATCGCGTCCGGCGGCTTCGGCCTGTCGTTTCAGCACAGGAATCTTTTCCTGAAGCTCGCTCGGTCGCATGGCTATCGGCATCCAACCGTCGCAGTATTCGACGACGCGATCAAAGGTCGTCGCGCCGCTGCCTCCCATCAAAATAGGCGGATGCGGTTTCTGCACAGGTTTCGGATACGACCAGATCGGATCGAAATTGACGAATTCGCCGTGAAACTCCGCTTCGTCCTTCGTCCATATTTCCTTCATCGCCAACACACGTTCGCGCAACAACCGCCAGCGCGATTTGTATTCGGTTCCGTGATTTTCCATTTCTTCGGCGTTCCATCCGCCGCCGATGCCGAAAATCGCTCTGCCGTTCGACAACCGATCGAGCGTGGCGACTTCTTTGGCGGTGACAATCGGATCGCGTTCGATGACCAGACAAATTCCCGTCGCCAGTTTCAATTTCGTCGTTGTCATTGCCGCCGCCGTCAACGCCAAAAACGGATCGTAGGTGTGCCAGTATTCTTTGGGCAGGTCTCCGCCCGCAGGATACGGCGTGCGACGACTGGCCGGAATGTGCGTGTGTTCGGGAATCCACAACGATTCAAAGCTGCGCGCTTCCATCTCGCGGCCAAGCTCATCAGGCCGGATCGAATACTCTGTGATGAAAATCGTAGCTCCAAACTGCATTGAACTCTCCTTCATACAAAAGTTAGGCAGCTTTCTGAATCCAGTTGGCATAATCCCTGCCAGAGGTCGGCGGCGGTAATTGCTTTGCGTCAGCTTTGTAAAGCTCTATGACTTCTTCCACCATCTCACATAGCTCCACAAAGACTTCTTGCTCATCATCGCCGTGGCAACCACCGTAAAACAGTCCCGGACAGCTTCCAACAAAGCACTGATCTTCATCAGACCATTCGACGATTTTGATATAGCGACTACTTTCTTTCATTTCTTCGACTCCTCGATTGCGGCCTCAACAGCCTTTTCTTGATATTGCTTTGCATCATCTCCGGTTTTGCCAGAGATGGTTACGGGCTTGGCAACTTTGGGATGTACGAAATTTCGATGGCTTCCTTTTCCGCCTCGGCTCACAAATCCTGCGGCTTCAAGCGCCTGAATCAATTCCCTGATTTTCCTGGGCATATTACACCAATCACCTTGTCACTAAATTGTCCGTTCAATGGTTGTACGACATACAGCCCGGTTCGACTGTGCCCAGAAATCCTGGCGCGTATTGCGACCTCACCCAGAATTCTTTTTTCGCCTGGCAATTAATGACCGACGGGCGGCTTTCCTTGACGGCGATTTGGTAACAGCGATCCAGCGCCGGGCGGAAGTCTTCGGGTTTGGTGACGTATTCGCCGTGAGCGCCGAGGGCTTCGCCGACTTTGTCGTAGCGTACGTTTTCCTGAAACAAGTGCAACGCTCCGGTGACAGGATTGCGCGCGTTGCCCGACCACGTTCCCCAGGCATTGTTGTTGTAAACGATGACGATCATCGGCATGCGATATTTCGACGCCGTTTCCAGTTCCATCGCCGTGTAACCAAATCCTGCGTCGCCGGTGACAGCAATCACCGGAGCGCCTTTGTAGGCCGATTGCACGCTGACGCCGAGTTGCACGGCGGCGCTGACCCCGAAAGCATAACCAACGTCGGGGCCGATGGCTCCGTATTGATACGCGCCATTCATGATCTGGCCGGGACGATAGCCACGCAGCCAGCGCCGAACGTACCGCGCAATGCCATAACCGCCGGAAACAAAGGTCGTTTGTTCTTTCGGCAGCTTGCCGCGATACATGAAATCGGCCAACTCTTTGGCAATCACCGCCGGATGAACAGCGTCTTTGTAACTGAAACCTTGCTGGTAAAACGATTCGTTTTCGTCTTCGAACTTTTTGCGCGCGGCGGCGATTTCGGCGATCCAGGCGTCGTGCTTCATCGCAGGAATGGCGTCGGCCAGAGCTTCGAGCGCGGCTTTTTCACAACTGACCATGCCGACATCAATCGGCAGGTTGCGGCCAATGTCTTCGGCGCAAGGATCAATGCGAATGTATTTGGCGTCGGGGCCAAACGCGAATTCGCCCACCGTGGGCATGCAGTATTGCCCAACCAGCGCCACGACGTCGGCGCTGGCCAGCGCGCTGGGAGCGGCATTGGCCGACAGCGGCGAAGCATCGGAAAACTGTCCTTTCATTGCGCCGGATTCGACCACTGGAATCTGCGCTTTTTCAGCCAACCGTTTCAGCGCGTCCCAGGCGCGACTGTAAAAGACCCCATTGCTGGAAACGATGATCGGGCGCTCGGCCTGCTTCAACAGATCAATCGCGGCAGCCACGTCCTTTGCTCCGGGATGCGGTTTGGCCGTCGTGCGATATTTCGACTTGTCGTGGAAATACGCCAGATCACCCGCCGTCTTGAACTGTGCGCGATACACTTCGCTGGGGAAATCAATATGCACCGGGCGAGGAATTCCCGACCGCAACTGGCGAAACGCATACGCAGCGTATTCGTGAACGCGCGCCGGAGTAATCAATCGTTTGCCGTATTTTCTCAACCCTTCGGTGGTCGGTTGTTGATAACCAAGCTGAATACCCGCTTCGGTGTCTTCGGTGTACAGCGACATGTTCGACGCCAACACCAGCACAGGCGAACGCGCTGCATTGGCGGCGGCAATCGCGCAAATCATATCGGTGAACCCAGGTCCTTCAGTTCCCGAAGCAGCGGCGATTTCGCCGGTAATGCGGCAAAAGGCGTCGGCGGCGTGCGCCATCGTTCCTTCGTGACGACCGGAATAGGTCGGAATGCCTTCGATGGCGATGGCATTGACGACGCTGTAATTTCCCGGACAGGAAAACAGAGCGGCCAATCCTTCTTCCTTGCACACGCGAGCAAACACCTGTGCGCCGGTCATCGGAAAGGCGGCTTTGACCGGTTGCGCCTGTGCGGCTTGGGTGAATTCAGCAGGAATTTTGATTGGATTTTCTGCGGCTGGTTGCGGTTCGGATTCGCCGAACGCGGAGGCCGCAGTGGCTCCGACTCCGACGGCTGCTTTGGTGATGAACTTTCTGCGAGAAACTTCCTGAGCTTTTTTCTTTTCGTTCATAGCCGCTCCTGTTCGGAAAGGATGACAAAACCGGACGGTTTGTTTTACCGAAAAGTGAGTTTCAGATTGTGCTGTGTGAACTACTAGACGAGCGAATTTCTTGCTTACCGGGCGGTCAGTATAGTGAAATGGCATTGGGCTGACAACGCCGGAATCACGTCAATATGGCATTTCATCTGAAGCAGAAGAAGGCAAGCAATACAGCCTGACGCGATAGAACCAGCTTCTTGCCTTCTCGGAAAAGCTCCCACCTTCCCACAAACAGCTACACGAAAAATGTGACTCTAACGACAACTACAAAATGAGCCAATTTCCCTCAAACATTTTTGTAACACTCAGTGAGATTCCGACAATTAAAAACGTAAGCGGCTGTCTTTACACAATTCCAAATGCAAGTTGCCGGGTTGATCAGAACACTCGTTAGCCTGGCATCAGGAAGTCTGTTTTCAGATGGATGTTCGGCAGTGTTTCCATCCTGCTGAGATTTCCGCAAATGCTAAAAACCTGAGCAGGTTAGAACTCTGTCAATCATGCAACTGAAAACATATCTGATGGGAAAATTCTTTCGGTTATGGCAGCAGTGCAGCTTGAGGTGTGGCCAGTCACAGTTGTCAATGGTGCCTTCCCAAGGAAATTTCCAAAGCCAAAACAAAGCTTCTCAGTAAGGAAAGGAATCTCCCATGAAACAGCAAACCTTGATTTTCAGATTCGCCTTTGCCGTCGCATTGGCTATGTTGGTTTCAGTCACAGTTCAGGCTCAGGCATACACGCCAATCCGAATCAGTGGCGTGGTTACGGACTTCCAACCAGCAGATTGCGGAAAAGCCGGTTCGATTACTTTTGGCAGCGGAGCCAATGCGGTGAAGATCGTCATTGCCGCGGGAGCCACAGTAACGTTTCGCGACATCATGACCTCTGAAGGCTCGTTCTTTGGGCTTCCCGGCCAGATTGTTTTGGTCGCTGCCACCTCTGAGCTTTGGCAAGTTATGGGGAATAAATTAAATAATCTGCCGACAAGTTCAAGAACTTTGAACGCCTATCTCGACCCGGAAGGACGCATTCGATTGCAATTGGGCACGAATAACATATCCGGCGCTTTCTCAGTTTTGCCCCTCTCGGCAACCGCATCCCGTCCCTTTGAAATTACTGGAGTAGTGAGCGAAGTCACTCCCAGTTCGTTTACGGTGAACAAGATCACCTTCCCTCTTGCCGCGCCGATTCCTGGGTTGGTGGCAGGCACCGATATCGTACGCATCAGAGGCACGGTGAATTCGGATAACCAGATAACAGCCGCTCTGATCACACCGGCTTATACAACAGTGAACTTCCCTATTCTGTCTCCAACAGATTTCAGGTCGGTTGGTGTTGGTTTAGTGGGAGACGTCAATCCATTTGATGCAGATGGTCCGATCGCCAACAGTGTGTTTGTTTTCAACCCCAACGGCACAGCAGCAAGCTGGTTTATCTGTGATCAAAGCGTGGAAAGGATTATTCTGGATGGACAGCCTTCGCTGTTTTTCGCTCCCAACTTCACGATGCGCAATCTGATCTCGAAAGATGTGCCGACGCAATTCCAATTCAAACTGGACCAGTTTAACTGGATTGCCGAAGGCACGGCCACCAAACCTTAACCCCTTCGCAGCCGACGAGTGTGAGATCGCATGCTCTGTCAAGCCGCAGGAAAAAATTTGAGCCTGGTTCGGCAATTGATTGTCGAACCAGGCTCAATGTGTTTGTTGCGAACGCAACTGGAAAAAGAGAGGCTATTTATCACTCCCAACCCGGTTTAGCTGCCGGCCTGCGGAACGATCAACAGCACCACGACCAGCGTGAAGATCACCAGCGTTTCGATGAACACCAGACCGAGAATCATCGGCAGCGGAACGCCTTTGAACGCGCCAGGGTTGCGAGCCAAACCTTCGCAAGCGGCTGCGCCGACGCGGCCCTGGCCGAGTCCGCACAAACCGGCGGCGATACCGAATCCGACCACTGCGCCGATGTAACCCAAGCCTTTGGCCAGACCGCTTCCGCTTCCGCCAGCCGCTTCCGGTTCAGCCGCGAAGGCCGAAACCGCCAAAAACGCCATCGTCATGACGACGGTCATCAAACGAATCACATTACGAGTCATTGTTTTTCTCCTCAAAAAGTTGAATTGGAATGAATCGGCAATCTTTCGGCAAAAGGGCTTTGTATGAACAGCAGTATGAAATCCCTTGCCTGAAATTGCTGATCGGTTGATGCGTGTGAGCGTTTTTTCGGTGAACGGCTTCGGGATGAATGCGCCGCCGGGTCTGCATTGCATGCCTTGGGAGACTGCAAGCGCCTCACAGCGTTTTTCGCTTCGGTGTAACTTGAAGCCGTTTCAGATCAACGCCAATCACTGCATCAGGTTCAAAGAAGACAAGCCGCCCGACTTGTCAAGGTAAGAACTTTTAGTGCGCTGCCGCCGGTTCGTGCCCATGCGCGTCGCCGTGATGATCGTCGTGGTGCGAAACTTCGCCCAGATACACCATCGAAAGCAGCACAAAAATAAAGGTTTGCAAAAAAGCTGTCAGCAATCCCAGCGGCATCAGCAAAACGGGCAATCCCCATTGCACCATTCCCGCCACCGCGCCGCTGACCTGTTCTTCGCCGTAAATGTTGCCGAACAAACGAATGCTCAGGCTCAAAATGCGCGCCAGGTTGCTGATGACTTCAATCGGGAACATCAACGGAATCAGCCACCAGATAGGGCCGGCGAAGTGTTTGATGTGCCCCCAAAGTCCGTTTTCCTTGATGCCGATCCAGTTGTAATAACCGAAGGAAGTAATGGCCAGAGCCAACGTGACATTGAAATTGGCCGTCGGCGAGATCATGTCAGGCAACATTCCCAACAGATTAGACAGTAAAATCAAAGTGGCGAAAGTCATGACCACCGGAAAATGCTTCAGTCCGCGTGGCCCAACCAGATCGGCCAAAAAGCTGCGAATGGCTTCGACGGCGACTTCAAACGTCTGTTGACGACTGGTCGGCGATTCGGTCGAAAGCTTTCCGCGCAAAATCCGCAACACAACCACGGCGACAATCACCACCACGGAAAACATCACAATCTGGGTCGGAATCGGCAATTCGCCTGAAGCGATATACTGTTCGTAGGTTTTGCCTTCGCCCGGCCATTGCGGCCCAAAGATTTTCAGCGCCTTGTAAATCGGCGGCATGATCGTCTTTTGCATTTCAAAGACCGCCGGGCCAAGCAGGTGGTTGACCTGTTCAGCCAGCCAGGGGACGTGATGGCCTCCGCCGTGACTGGCAGCTTCAGTTCCGTGTTGAGCCGCAGCCGCGCCTTGTTCTCCGTGTTCTTGCAGAATGTTCAGTAGAAACATATATGTTCGATTATTCCTGAGATGAATTCGGATTCGTTTTGAATCCCAGATAAAGCTGATACACCGTTTCGATCATCGCTCCACCCACGATGGCGGCGAATCCGACTCCAATTCCCAACGGATGCGCTCGCCCCAGCCAAACCGCCGCGCCAATCACCAAAGCGATGACAACGTAGCGCAACACGAACTTGAAAGCAGTGAATGACGGAATTTGCCCGGTTCCTTCTTCGGCGGCACGATCCAACATCACCTGCAAACTGCCGCGCAACCAGCGTTTGTTGAACAAACTCAGCGCGCTGCCCACCAGAACACCCAACGCCATACGCCATCCCGACCAATACAAACCGGCAATTGACGCAACCAAGATATAAACGTAAGTATTGCGTTCCAACCGCCGCTCGACCGCGCGATTTTCGTCTTCGCCGTGCTCATTGCTGTCTTTCAGGCTCATTTGCGAAGCGGGAATCTTACTGACCGAGTCCGTTTTTGGCAAACGCGAAACAATCGGGTCCAAAACTATTTTGCGCGACCAATTACGCCCATCAACCTGCCGACGGGCTTTTCGGCTCCGCGTTCCAGCCGATAACTGAAAAACAGATCGTTTCTCAGCCAGGTGCAAAGCCTGCTGTCGTAAATTCGGTCGGCGTTCAATCCGGCGTCCGTCAGTTGGCGGATGTTGGCCAGATTCAAATTGATGTGGCCTTTGCCATTCGGCTGAAGATTGGAAAACAACTCTTCGGCATAACCGTATTCGCGGCGAAATGCGTCGAGCACTTCCGCGCCGACTTCAAACATTTCGGCGCAGATGGCCGGCCCAAGCGCTGCGTGCAGGTCTTCCGGGCGGGAGCCATACTCGTGTTGCATGCGCTCAACCGTCCGTGCGACGATGCCCCCCAGCGTGCCTCGCCAGCCAGCGTGAACAGCCGCAAAGGCTCGCGTGCGCTCATCGGCAATCAAAATCGGCATGCAATCGGCGGTTTGAATCGCCAGCAAAATTCGTTCGACATTGGCCGTCAACGCGTCGCCCGGTTGCGCTTCGGTCAAAGCATCCGCGGTATCTTTCACCGAACGGACATCGGCGGAATGAATCTGTTTCGCCGTCACCATCGGCCAGCCTTCGGCATCGAGCGCGGCCAGAAACCGTCGCCGATTTTCGATGACGTTGGCGCGTTCGTCATGACTGAAATTGCCCAGGCTCAATGCGTTTGCGGGCAAAGGGCTGACGCCGCCAAGCCGTGTGCTGAAGGCGTTTTTGAATCCGAGCCGTTCCAGTGGCTCGCATACTAACAATTGAAGTTCGCCATGTTGGCGGAAAGAAAAGTTGGTCATTGCGTTTATGGTTGTCGGAATTGGAGTAGACATCGCAGACATCAATCGGATCAAACATTCGCTGGACGAATTTGGCGAACGGTTTCGCCAACGGGTGTTCACCGCCGCCGAAATCGCCTATTGCGAACAGTTCACGCACGAACCGGCAAAAGTAGAGCGTTACGCCGCGCGTTTTGCCGCCAAGGAAGCTGCGCGAAAAGCGCTGGGCGCAGCCGTTCCGTTGCGAGCGTTGTCGTGGCAGGAAGTCGAGATCATATCATCCTCCGAAGGCGCGCCGCAGCTTCGGTTTCATGCCCGCGCCGCCGAATTGATTGCTCAATTGAACATCACGCGCGCTCACGTGTCATTGTCCCATGCGCCTGAACATGCCGTCGCCTTTGTCGTTCTGGAATCGGCGTAAGCCCTGTTAGTATTCGCGCGTTGCCGACGCAGTTCTCACTCATCCAACTCAACGTTCGTGGAGAAAACGATGCAAGTCAAAAAGCAGGCGAAAGTTTACGATGTGGTCGTCATTGGCTCCGGCGCTTCGGGTGGAATGGCCGCCTGGAATCTGACGCGACAAGGCGTCAACGTGCTGTTGCTGGATGCTGGCGGACGTTTTGACCGCTCACAGTTCTGGACGCACGTGCTTCCATACGAAGCGCGCGAACGACGCGCTCGCGGCGAACATCCGCCGCAATTTTATCTGAGCAAAACCGAACAGCCTGTGCTGACTCCGCCCAACCAGCCGTTCGACTTGATTCGCGTTTGGGGAATTGGCGGCAAAACCAATGTTTGGGGACGTGTTTCATTGCGTTATTCCGACGTGGATTTCAAAACCAACGACGGGTTCGGCATTCCCTGGCCGATTGAATACAAAGACCTCAAATCGTATTACGACAAAGTTGATCAACTGATTGGCGTCAACGGCGGCGATGAAGATTTGGACGTGCTGCCCGGCAGCAAATTCCACATGCCTCCGCCGCGTCCACGTTGCGGTGAAATGATCTTGAAAAAATCCGCCGCCAGCATAGGCATTCAAATCGTTCCCGGTCGCCGCGCCGTGTTGACGCGAAATCACAATGGTTGGCCGGCCTGTCATTATTGCGGACGTTGCGGCGCAGGTTGCGACACGGGCAGCTTTTTCAATTCAGCCGACCACCTGCTGCCCGTCGCCGCAAAAACCGGTCGGCTGGAAATTCGCACCAACGCAGTCGTCGCCCGCATTTTGACCGACAAGGAAGGAAAGGCGAGCGGCGTTCAATACTTCGACCGCCACACCAAAGCCGAGCGCCAGGTTCGCGCTCGCGTCGTTGTGCTCGGAGCTTCGGCGATTGATTCGACGCGCATTTTGCTGAATTCCAAATCGGCGATTTATCCAAACGGCATCGGCAACACTTCGGGCGTGATTGGCAAATACCTCTGCGAACAATTCCGCTTTCACGCGCGCGGTTTTCTGCCGCAATTGTTCGGACAGGAAAGTTCCAACGACGACGGCATTGGTGGCGAACATATTTACATGCCTCGGTTCAATCACCGCGACGGCCGCAAACGCGATTACGCGCGCGGATACGGAATGCAGTTCTGGGGAATCGGTTGTCAGGCGGGCGCAGGTTGGGCAAAGAACTTGTCGGGATTCGGCGCTGATTTCAAAGCCGATGTTCGGCGACGTTATCCATCGTGGATCGAACTGCATCCGTATGGCGAAGTTCCTCCGCGGGCCGAAAATCGCGTCGAAGTTGACGAAACCAAACTCGATAAATATGGCGTGCCGTTGCCAAAACTGGTGATGAAATACGGCGACAACGAAATGAAAATGATGCAGGAAATGTACGACACGACTGAACAAATCCTGCGCGCGGCCAAAGCCGAAATCGTTCACTTCAACCGCGGCAGCTACGACATTCCCGGCACGGCCATTCACGAACACGGAACCTGTCGTATGGGCAGCGATCCAAAAACTTCGGCGTTGAACAGCTTCAACCAAATGCACGCCGTTAAAAACCTGTTCGTTGTGGATGGCAGTTCATTCCCTTCGGCGACGGAAAAGAATCCGACCCTGACGATTTTGGCCATCGCCTGGCGTGCGACTGATTACCTGGCCGAAGAAATGAAGAAAGGAACTCTTTGAAAAGTAGTCAGTGGACAGTAGACAGTAGTCGGTAGGCGCAACTGCCCAAGCTAATGTCTACTGTATGCTGTCTACTGTCTACTTTCAGAAATGAATAAACTCTGGTTGTTCAACATTTCGCGCTGGCTGGTTCGGGTGATTTCGCGGCTGTATTTCCGCATCGAATTTGAAGGAGTCGAGCGCGTGCCAACATCCGGCGCGATGATCGTCGCGCCGAATCACGTCAGTTACTTCGATCCGTTTTGGGTTTCGATTCCGATTGATCGTCCGTTGCGATACATGACCTGGGATCGGATGACGCGGCTCCCGATTTTGGGGCCGCTGATTATGGCTTATGGCGCGTTTCCCGTAGATGTCACCAAAGGCGACCGTGCGGCATTGAAAGCTTCGTTGGAACAGTTGCGCGCCGGAGGCGGGTTGATGATTTTTCCCGAAGGCGCGCGCACCAAATCAGGTCGCTTGGAAGAATTCAAACCTGGCGTCATCCGGCTGGCGCTGGAAACCGGAGCGCCCATTGTTCCGGTAACGATTCTCGGCGGTTATCGAGCCTTTTCGCCGCACCATTACATTCCTCGCCCGTTCAAAGTCCGCATCGTTTATCACGAACCGATTCATCTGACGCCGCCCGCCGATCATTCCCAACTGAAACAGTATCAACAGGACGAAGCCGAACGATTGCAATCCATCATCGCCTCGGCGCTGCCGCCGGAAGCCTTGCCGTTGAAAGAACAGAAAACTCTTGAATCCTGACGTCGCCAATTCACTTCAACTGTGACTTTGCCCATTGGCGAAATTACCGCAACGCCGCGCTCTGGCCATCTTCCCTGCAATGCTCAAGGTACTGCATCAATATCTGGCTGGTAAGAACCGGGAAAACCCGACTTGTCGGGGCTTCGACATATCCGGTTTCTGTCAAAAGATAAAACAGGATTTGCCGCTCATCGCACCGCCAGATTTCCGGCACACCAAGTTGGGTAGCTCCACAAACAACCGTGGAGTGATAGGTGTTTTGAAACATTCCGGGGTTTGGGGCACAACC